>Ga0136613_10001196_pt1 | contig 13171 bp, 19 predicted proteins | sample AntDrymUQ2722106_2_FD_106649 | JGI IMG/M metagenome (GOLD analysis project Ga0136613, IMG submission 106649) | Polar desert sand microbial communities from Dry Valleys, Antarctica - metaG UQ272 (21.06) | ecosystem: Environmental > Terrestrial > Soil > Desert | place: Antarctica: Dry Valley... | reverse complement strand
CGCAGCTGCGCGACGAAGTAGCGCTGGGACGAATCCGATGGAGTGCGGTCCTCAAACTCCCAAGCGAACAGGTCGCCGTAGAAGGCGACCGCGGCCTCCGGGTCGGGCTGTCCGGTGTCCACCCAGCACGGGACGCCGGCCGGATATCCGTCTCGCTCGAGCATCGTGTTCTCCCTTCGTCGTTCGTCGGGAGCACCATACGGGCCGTTTAGGTCAGAATCTGTCCTCAGCACGAGAACCATGGCCGAGACCTCCGATGCCATGCCAGGACCCCGAGATGAGCGAACCGATCTACCTTGAGCAGGGCACGAGACGAGTGTTCGCCTGCTCGTTGGCATGGCCCGGATGGTGCCGCGTCGGCCGGAACGAGGACGCCGCGATCGACGCGCTCGCCGCCTACGCGGGTCGCTACGCGGTCGTCGCCGAGGAGGCTGGCGTGCAGTTCTCGCCGGGCAACCCTGAGACGCCGCCGGCCGGGCTGTTCACGGTGATCGAGCACGTAGCCGGCTCGTCCACGACGGAATTCGGCGTGCCTGATGCAGTCCCGAACGCCGACGCCGAGCCACTCACCGTTGCCGCCTCGGCAGGGCTCGCCGACCTGGTGGCGGCGTCCTGGCGCGTGTTCGAGCGCGTCGTCGCGAACGCCCCTGCAAGGCTGCGGAAGGGTCCGCGTGGCGGTGGGCGGGACCGCGACCAGATCGTCGAGCACGTCGCCCAAGCCGAGCGTTCCTACGCCCGCAAACTCGGCGTCCGCTACACCCCCACGCAGTTCGCCCAGCCGGGCGGACAAGACGCGATGCGCGCCGACTTGCTGACCGTCCTGCGAAGCGCTCACGACGCCGCGCCACTGACCGAGAAGGGCTGGCCGGTCCGCTACGCCGCCCGCCGGATCGCGTGGCACGTCCTCGACCACCTGTGGGAGATCGAGGACAAGAGCACCTGACACGTCGCCGACCAGCAACTGTTCGCACAGTTGGTCGGCGAAGCCCCCAGCTGAGCGCCCAGCGGATGATGATTAGACGTACAGCGCCGGGCGGTAGCGCGGCTCGGGGATCGGGATGCCGCGCTCACGCGCCGCCGCGAGCCACGCCTCCTTGGCGGTCAGCACCTCGCCGAGTGCCTCCTGCGGGGTTGAGCCGAACGCGGAGCACGACTCCAAGTCGGGGATGTCGGCGATGTAGCCGCCGTCCTCCGCGCTATGAAAGACGTTGATGTGGTAATCGCTCACGAGTCGGCCTCCGGTTGCAGATCGTAGCGCTCGAGGAGTCGCAGCACTTGGCGGACTTGATAGGGCTTGGCCGTGCCGGCGAGCTCCTGGAGATTGACCAAGCCTGGGACATCTGAATGCGCGAAGATGTGATGGCTGCCGGAGACGCGCACCAGCTCGAATTCGCAGGCTTCGATCAGCCGTACCAGGTCGACGAATCGGACGTTCGCGTAGTTCCCACCCGAGATTCGGCGGAGCAGCTTCCTTGGGCGCATTGCTGGAACGGTAATTGCAGGGTGTGACTGCCGTACCGATGATTCTTCGGGTGCGCCAGGGTCTGTATCGGTGAAGCAGGCTTGGTTCAGCGTGTGACGAACGCGAGACGCTGCACGAAGGAAGCCTTGTGGGGTCCAACGAGCGGATTGTCCGGGCCAACGGCGTCGACCTTTGTGTCGAGACGTTCGGTGATCCCGCCGACCCGCCGATCCTCCTCATCGGTGGCGCCGCCGCGTCGATGGACTGGTGGGAGGACGAGTTCTGCCAGCAGCTTGCCATCGGCTCCCGGTTCGTCATCCGCTACGACAGCCGCGACACCGGCAGATCCGTGAACTACCCGGCCGGCGCGCCCGCGTACAGCCTGGCGGATCTCGTCGAGGACGCCGTTGGCTTGCTCGCTGCGCTCGGGCTGCGAGCGGCTCACGTGGTGGGGATCTCGATGGGTGGCGGCATTGGCCAGCGGCTGGCTGTCGATCATCCGGATCGCGTGGCGTCCCTGACGCTGATCTCGACCAGTCCGGCCGGTCCAGGTGGACCAGCGAACCCCGATTTGCCGCCGATGTCGGACCGACTCCAGGCACACTTCGCCGCACCGCCGCCAGAACCGGACTGGTCGGACCGTGCGGCCGTCATCGACCACATCGTCGAGGGTGCGCGTACATTCGCCGGAGAGCTCCAGTTCGAGGAAGAACGCGTACGTGAGCTGGCCGGCCGCATAGTCGACCGCACCGGCAACATCGCCTCGAGCATGACCAACCACTGGCTGATCGATGGTGGTCAAGCGGTCCGTCACCGGCTCGGGCAGATCACCGCGCCGATGCTCGTCATGCACGGCACCGATGACCCCTTGTTCCCCTATGGGCATGCCGAGGCGCTGGCCACCGAGATTCCCGGAGCGCGACTGATCCCGCTGGCGGGAGTCGGGCACCAAGTGCCGCCACGACCGGTGTGGGACATCGCCGTACCCGCGATCCTGCGGCACACCTCAGGCGGATGGGAGGAGCAGGCCGACCGCCTGGCGGCGAGGTCCCTCGCCGCCGGCGATCCCACCGGCTGGTTCGAGCACTTGTACGCCGCCGGCCGCAACGGGGAGGTGGCGATGCCCTGGGACCGGGACCAACCGCACCGCATGCTCGTGCAGTGGGCCAGGGACCGCGACCTCAGCGGCGCTCGTCAGCGCGCCCTCGTCGTGGGCTGCGGTCTCGGCGCGGACGGGGAGTACCTCACCGCGCTGGGGTTCGACACAGTCGCCTTCGACATCTCCGAGACGGCTATACGGATCGCCCGCAGCCGTTTCCCCGACTCTCCGGTGCGGTACGTCGTCGCAGATCTTCTGGATCCACCGTCCGCCTGGCGCGAGGCCTTCGACCTGGTGGTCGAGATCTACACGGTTCAAGCGCTGCCGGACCCGCCGCGGCGCAACGCCATCACCAACATCACCGGCATGGTCGCGCCGGGAGGGACGCTCATCGTCCTCGCGGCCGCCCACAACGACGTGCAGCCCCGGCCTCAGGGTCCTCCGTGGCCGCTGACCCGGGCCGAGATCGACGCATTTGCCGACGGTGACCTCTCACCGGCCGCCGTCGAGAACGTCCAGGACCCCGATGACCCTACGGTGCACCGCTGGCTGGCCGAGTTTCACCACCCGCTTCCTCAACTCTGAGTGTCGAGCCAGCTGGGTCAGCGCCCGCCGATGGTCACGAATCCACGGGCGAGCTACGGGGTGCCGGCCGGCCGGGTATGCCACGTGGTTACATCGACCCCCAACGGTTCAGTGCCCGACGTTGCGGGTGACGACGACCAGATCGTTGACCGCGGCCACGGCGGCGATCTGCCCATCAGCAAACGAGGTGCTCCAACCAAGGGCTTCGAGGGGGGCGCGGGTGGACGCGTGCCAGACGGCCGCACGGTCATCGTAGGCAAGGACTTCGAGCAGAGCGACGACTTCGTCCAGGTAGCGCTCCAACGCGCGTCTGCGCCGTCCACCGGCGAGCCGCACCGCAGCTCGGACAGCACGTTCGTGTCAAGCGGGTAGCGCACGTTACAGCGTGATCGGCCGCCCGGCGGCGGGGTCTCGGAGACCCTCGAGCTCATCACTCAGCAGGTCGGTGGCATCGGTAGTGGCACGGAATCGGCGCAGCGCCTCGGCGAACGTCCCGGCGTCAACCTTCAGCCGCTCAAAATCGCGCGGCGCGACGACGACAGCGGCCACCTCGCCGTGCCGGGTGATCTGGATGGACTGACCCCTAGCGACACGGTCGAGCAACGCGTGGAACCGCTGCCGGGCGTCACTCATCGTCCAAGTCGTCATACCGCGCCTCCATTACAGGTATCCAGCGCCTGTACATGCCAGGTACATAACTCGGAGCCACGCCGGCTCTCCGGGGCTCGCGTCTCCAACACCGCCTTCGCGGGTCGAGATCCTTGCCGGTCCCGATGCACTGAAAGCGGTTCCTGACATCAATGGTGTATCATATTCGGCATCATGCGCACCACTCTGACGATCGACGATGACGTCGCCGCACTGGTCGAGCGCGAACGTCAGAGAACCGGCGAGACGCTACGACAGGCCACGAACCGCCTATTGCGGCAAGGCCTGCAGCGTCGGCGAGGCCAAGCGTCTCCGGTCGAGCTTCCGACGCTGTCGGGCAGGCCACGGATCGATGTCACTGACACCTCTGCTGTGCTCGCCGATACCGACGACGACCACCTCGCGGCCAAGGGCACGTATTGAGCCTGCTGCTGGACACCAACTTGCTCGTCTACGCCGCGATGCCCGCCATGGAAGAGCATGAGGCCGCCCGCACCTGGCTGCGGGCGCGCTATGAGGACACCGCGGAACTCGTTGGCGTCTCCTGGCCGACGCTGTATGCCTTCGTGCGGCTGGCATCCTCGCGCCGGATCATGGGCGACGACGCCTCCCCGCTCGGCGGTGCGTGGAGGGCTGCCATGGCGTTCGTCGAGCAGGAAAACGCCCGCCTGATCGAAGCGGGCCCAGTGCACGCCTCGATCGCAGCCGAGCTGGTCGCGACGCCCGGGCTCACCTCGAATGACGTGCCAGACGTCCAGCTGGCTGCCCTGGCAATCGAACACGGTCTAACCCTGTGCACCCACGACCACGGGTTCGCGCGGTTCGGTCGGCTGGCATGGACCGATCCCCTCGGAGCGTGACATCGTCCAGTTCATCAGTTTCGGACCCGCCGCCGCGCTGAACGGCCGGCAGATGCGGAGTGATCTGCGGTTTGCATGCACTGCTGTGGGAGCCGTGAGTTGACGGGCTCGACCCTTGACCGTGTGTCGTCACCCTGCGAGCATGTGAATGTCTTCACAAGAGCGGAAGGTGGGGGCGTGTCCACTCGCAAGCCAGCCGGCCAGACTTGGGAGTCGTTCGTCGACCGGCAGATCCGTGAGGCGCAGGAGCGCGGGGAGTTCGACAACCTGTCCGGTGCCGGTAAGCCCCTTGCCGACCTGCATCGCCCGCACGACGATCGGTGGTGGGTCCGCAAGAAGCTCAAGGAAGAGAACCTCTCATACCTGCCACCAGCGCTGCAGGTGCGAAAGGACCTCGATGACGCGCGCGAGCAGATCGACCGGGCCAGCTCGGAGCGGGAGGTCCGTCGCATCATCGCGGCCGTCAACAAGCGCATCCGCGAAGCCAACCGGACTGCCCTGCAGGGACCGGCTTCGTCGCTGATGCCGCTGGACGAGGAGCAGACGGTCCGCCGGTGGCGCGAGCGCCAAGCCGGCGAGGAACGCTAGCGATAGCTCCACTGGCGTGCACAGTCGAAACGGCTCGCAGGCCTCGGGCATTGGCCGCCTGCCGAGACCTCACGCGGCCTCCGACGACGAATACGCTCTGACGGTGCGAAGTGTCCCAGAGATTCACCGAGTCATCGTCGCACCCAGCATGTCCATCCCCTACGCCGACCAGGGTGTCCAGGCCGTTGGGCCTGTCGTGCTGATCCATGGTCTGGGCGACTCTCTGCGCTCCTACGAGCCCGTACTGGCTCACCTGCCCCTCGACGTGCGGGCACTCGTGCCGTCCTTGCGCGGACATGGTGATGCGGACCGTCCCGACCAGGGCTACACCCCCGCAGATCACGTCGGTGATATCGCCCTTCTGCTGGACGATGCCGGAGTGAATCAAGCGGTAATCGCTGGCCATTCGTCGGGTAGCCAGATCGCGCAGCTGTTCGCGATCACCCACCCGCGGCGCACCCTCGGCCTGGTCCTGATCGGAGCACCCGGACCGGTTCCCGACCGGGCGGCCGCGGCAAGGATGACGGAGGAAGTCGCCGCCCTGAGAGATCCAATAGATGACACGTGGTTGCGCGATTTCGCGGCCAGCACCCTCGCTGGTCCGATCCCTGAGGCATTCCTGGACACGATCGTTGCCGAGAGTCGCAAAGTACCTGCGCGGGTGTACCAAACCGCCTGGCCCGGGATACGCGATTTCGACCTGTCAGGTGATCTGCAACGCATCACCGTGCCCACAATCATCATCTGGGGCGATCAAGACCGGGTCCCCGTGGCGACGCGGGAGTGTCAGAACCAGCTTGTCGACGCCATCCCCGACGCCCGGCTCATGATCTATCAAGGTGCCGGCCATAGCCCGCACTGGGAGCGGCCGCAGCAGTTTGCCGCCGATCTTGCATCATTCGTACGCAGTCTCCGCGCATGATCTTCTGCGCGACGAACCGTCAAGTACCGCGGCTCGAATGGCGGACCGCCCAGCCCGATTGTCCTCGTTCGGTGACAGCTCTGGGAGATTGATGTGATGGTCGATCGCCTGTTCTCCGACGCGGCTCTCGTCGAGTTGTATGACGTTCTCTGCCCTTGGGAGCAGCGAGGCGATCTCGACTTCTATCTCGAGCTGGTGATGTCGGCAAAGGCCGTGCTCGACGTCGGATGTGGAACGGGTGCGCTGCTGCACCGGGCTCGTGAGATCGGGCATGCCGGGCGACTCTGTGGGCTCGACCCCGCTAACGCGATGCTGGACGTGGCGCGGACCCGCTCGGACATCGAGTGGATCCACGGTGACCTGGATGCGGTCGCCTGGGATCGGCAGTTCGACCTCGTTGTCATGACCGGTCATGCGTTCCAGGTGCTCGTCGACGACGACGAGTTGCGACGCTCGCTGGCCACGATCCGCTCGGCCCTCACCGAGGACGGCCGCTTCGCGTTCGAGACTCGCAACCCGCTGGTACGCTCGTGGGAGCGTTGGACGCCGGACAACGCGGCCGAGATCACCGATGCCTCCGGCGCTGATGTCCGGGTCTGCAACGAGTTCGAGACACCGGTCACCGACGTCGTTCGCTTTACCACGACGTTCACCAGTCCCCGATGGGACCAGCCGCAGCTCAGTAGCAGCACGTTGAGGTTTCTCGATGCGCCATCGCTGTCGGTGTTCTTGTCCGAGGCTGATCTGACCGTCACGGAGCAGTTCGGGGACTGGGACCGGCAGCCGCTGACCGACACGAGCCCGGAGATCATCACCATCGCGCGACGAGGTAAAGCATCGGCGCCATGAACGCCACCCGTACGCATGAGGGATCTCCGCCGCGCCATTCGCTCCTGAGCCGGCGCGCGACGCTCGGTTGGCCTCCACTACGCATGGTGCGCTACTAGGACGACGAGAGCAATCGCCGCCGCGTCCAGCGTGCTCACGGCCGAGCAGACCGAAGGGTCTGCGGCTCGGCCGCCGTACAACCAGCACACCGGCCGGCTGCTGCGGCTGACTCAGCGAGGGACCGGCGCGCCGACCGCAACTCCGGCGTGACTCGTGCGGGCGAGGTGGTCGAACCAGTCGACCGGGGCCTCGGCCGCGTCAGGCAACGCGTCAACCGCCCGCTCGAGCAGGTCACGCAGCCGGGCGACGCCGTTCGTCTTCCACGCGGCGACATCGTCCGCCACCCGCTCCAGGCCCTGCGTGATGGCGAACCGAGGATGCACGCCGTAGGCGAATGGCAGGAGCCGACCCTGTTCGTCAACGATGAGGGGATTCACAAGGTCGGACAGCCGCAGCATGTCGGCGCCGTCGCGCAGGAGGGCGTGGGCCGCGCCCGCCTGTTCGCGAAGGGCGCCGGCGGGGGCCAAGTCGACTCGGACGCCCACCTCACTGTCGGGGTCGCCGCCAAGGAGGTCGGCCACGAGAACCAAGCGGGCCAGATCGGCAGGATTCAGGCCCGCGTCGCCCAGGTCGTTGCCGCGGCCCACCAGCGCCAGCGGCCGCAGGTTGAGCAGGCGGGCACCGCTGTCGACCGCGATGCCATACAGCTCGGGAACATCGACCAGGTTGTCCGCGGTGACACAGCAGGTCAGCCCGAACGGCACCCCGGCCTCGCGGACCGGTTGCAGGCCGCGCAGCGCGTCGTCGAAGGCTCCTTGGCGACCTCGGATCAGGTCGTGACGGTCGCGGACGCCGTCGAGGCTGACCGCGACGAATGCGAGGTGGTGCGCCACCTCGGACAGCCGTCGGGCGGTGAGGACCGTCGCGTTCGTGACGACGTTGACGCTGTAACCCAGCGCCGTCACGCCGTCGACCAGGGAGCGCAGCCCGCGGTACAGGAACGGCTCACCGCCCGACAGGCTCACCACGCCGAACCCCTCGTCGCCCAGGACGGCAAGAGCTCCGAGCAGGGCGTCCACGCCGAGCTCGCCGCGTGCCGAGGGTGAGGACGAGGAGTAGCAATGAGCGCAGGTCAAATTGCAGCGCAGCGTCGGATGGACGTGGACGATGCGCTGCGAGAGGAAGCCCGAGCCGGTCAGTGACCCCTCGTGAGACCAGCCAGCTCGGGGATCTTCTGCTCGACGCGGATCTGCACGATGTCCCAGTCGATGATCCCCCAGGGGAACAGCTCGAGCCTGCGGATCGGCAGGTCATCAGTGAGCAGGACCTCGAGCACCTCGCGGTACCGATCGACCGGGACGAATCGGTCGATGCAGATGCCGTACACGCACACGTCGATCCGGTGGATCGGCCACTTCTCGTGGGCGTAGACGAGCTGCTTGGCCACCGACGCGACGACGTCGTCGGGGAACTCGCGACCGGCGACCGCCTTCGCCAACTCCAGCCGCAGCGCTGCCTGCATCTTCGTGGGGTCCGTTCGCTCTGCCATGAGCATCCCTTCCGTATCCGCCAAGGGAGGAGCGCCGCGATCCAGGGGAGCCCGCCTCCCAGCCTGTCCCGCGACAGGCTCCTCGATCCTAGGAGTCGCCTAGGCAGCGGTCAATCCACGATCGGGAATCCCTCGACGAGGAACGTGAGTGTCTCACCCGACCCCTCCGCCGGTAGCCGATCCCGAGTAGAGGTGACCGTTTCCGCCGTGTCGTATCCGACGAACGCGTGCTCATTCAGCTCGTCGCTGTCGGGGAGTAGCGGTGCAGGATGCGCCGTTCACCTCCAGCGTGGTCCAACCATCATCGGGCACGCCGCTCTGGACGGGGTCGGCGACGAAGGTGTAAGCCGCTGGCCGCGCGGGGTTCGGCTCGAGCCGCTGGGCGCTCGGCCGGTGAGGCGGGGGTCAGCCGCGGCCTCCAGTCGTCCGGGGTGACGGCTCCGAGGCGCTGGACCTCGACGGTGACGTCCCACGGCTCGCCAACCCGCACCGCGGCGTCGCCGTCGTCGACGTGCCAGCCGGCGTACTGCACAAAGATGCGCACGGCCACAGCCCTCGAGCCCTTGGCGTGTAACGACCCGGCCCGTGCCGGACATGGGAAGGTGAGGGTGAACGACCAGACACCGACACCATCGTCGCTACGTTCACCGGTCTCAGCCACCAGGATCAAGAACTCCTGGCCCTTGTCGGTTGGGATGAGCTCGGCCACAACGAGATCGCGACGGTGCTGGGATGTTCGCAGGCGACGGTGCGGGTCCGACTGCACCGCGCCCGCAAGCGCTTCGATCGTGCGTTACGGGAGGCGGGGGTGCAACGTTCGACGGCGTCTGGACATGAGTCAGGCGAATGGGCGATCGCCCGCCGCGGCAAGGAGAACGTGTTGTGAGTGACCCTGAGCGCTCCGTCGACCAGTACGTCCGTCGGCTCGACGGCGTCGAGGCAGACCGGCTAGCTGCCTCCTGGTTCGACAGTGGAGCCAAGCAGGCCCTGTTCGAGCAGATCGTCAGCATGCCGGCCGACACCCAGCCCATCGCCACGCCCCGCCGAGGCGCAGTCACGGCACGGGTGCCGCGCAAACGGCTGGCCGTGGTGGCCGTGGCCACCGTCATGATGCTTGGAGCTGGGGGTGCCTTCGCCGCTGGTGTGTTTTCGCCCGACCCCGTAGATGTTGAAGCTGTCACCCGTCAGGGTGACGCAGCAGCCGACGTTCATCTTGACGGCTGGCGTCTGGAGCTCGACGCGGAGACGGTTCGCTGCGACTACGGCCAAGGCGAGGTGATCGAGACCTGGGCAGCGCAGGGGTCGCTGAGCCAACCGTTGTCCATCGACCACCTGGTCGACGAATGTGCCACCGGGACCGACATGGCGACCCTGGACGCCGCCTCGGCGGTCGTCTGCTCCGCTCCCCGTGGTAACTATCTCTTGCCGGTCGTGCTCAACGGTGGGAACTGCGTCACCAGGGGATACGACCCGGTCGACGAAGCGACGCTTCTGGCTCACGTCAACCATCTCCGCGAAGTTGAGATCGCCATCCGGGGCATCACTCGACACAACGAGTGCTTGGTGGCGGCAGATGCCGAACGGCTGGTTGTTGAGAGAGCCGAAGCCAGTGGCGAGGACCTCGACGTTCAGGTCAGTTCGGACGATGGTCCCTGCTTCGCCGCAACCGTTTCTTGGGAGACGCAGCAGATCTTGATCGCACCGCCCCACGGTTAGATCCATCAGGCAAGCAAGGTGCTGGCGTTGCAGGGGCTGTCGCGCCGTTGACGTGATCGCAGCGCCTCGACGGTGCAGGCGGGGGGCGGGGGAGTGGCGGGGCCAGAGCTACATCTGCGCTACCGTCGCCGCGTCGATGAGGGGACGGCGCCATGGCTGCCAAGAGCACCGCATTTTGGATCAGCCGGGGCAAAGCAGCGCCTGCGGGCCGCGCTGAACGCGACGGCGTGGGCGCCACGGCACTGCTCGAGCGCCTCATCACCGAAGGCATCGACGCGCTGAACCACGCCGGAGTCATCCACCGTGGCCTGCCCCACGACCGCCGGGCGGCTTTGGCCGCCGGGCCTGACATCTGGGAGATCATCGCCCGGCTGCGTGAGCTTGAGGGAAGCGAGGAGCAACGCATGGCCACTCTCATGCGAGAGACCGACCTACACCCCCGGCAGATCCGGATCGCGATCGACTACGCCGCCGAGCATGCCGAGTAGATCCTCGACCGCATCGAACGCAACGAAGCCGCGGTGCCCGACAGTCAGCAAGCAGTCGGTCAGCGATGAGTTTCGAGCCGCTCCGCCGTCTCAACTAAGGTCAGCGCCATCATCGGGGCTCCGGGTATCGCAGCCGCGATGTTGGTGGTGGCTGGCGACCTCCGAAAGAAGGATGGCGTCAGTCGTGAAGAAGGTGCCGGCGAAGACCGGCATGGGGCTCGAAAGGAGTACTGATGAGCGGGGTACGGGTACTGGTTGGCACACGCAAGGGCGCGTTCGTCCTGACGTCGGACGCGAAGCGGGAGCGGTGGGACATCGCCGGCCCCCACTTTTCGGGCTGGGAGATCTACCACGTCGCGGGTTCACCCGCCGACCCGAATCGGGTGTATGCGTCGCAGTCCACCGGCTGGTTCGGGCAGCTGATTCAACGCTCCAACGACGGGGGCACGACCTGGGAACCGGTGGGTAACCAGTTCGAGTACGACGGTGTCCCCGGCACGCACCAGTGGTACGACGGCACGCCGCATCCATGGGAGTTCGCGCGAGTCTGGCATCTCGAACCGTCCTTGACCGATCCGGACACGGTCTACGCCGGGGTCGAAGACGCCGCCCTGTTCCGCTCGACCGACGGCGCGCAGACATGGCAGGAGCTTTCGGGACTGCGCCGCCACGACTCGGGGTCGTCCTGGCAACCAGGCGCCGGCGGGATGTGCCTGCACACGATCGTTCTGGATCCACGCGACCCCGGGCGGATGTTCATCGCCATCTCGGCCGCCGGCGTGTTCCGCACCGACGACGCCGGCAAGACGTGGCGGCCGACCAACCGCGGTCTCCAGTCGGGAGGCATCCCCGACTCGGATGCCGAGGTCGGCCACTGCGTTCACCGCATTGCGATGCACCCCTCGCGGCCGGACGTGCTGTTCATGCAGAAGCACTGGGACGTCATGCGCAGCGACGACGCCGGCGAGTCATGGCACGAGGTCAGCGGCAACCTGCCGTCCGACTTCGGGTTCCCGATCGAGGTGCACCCGCACGAGCCGGACACCATCTACGTCGTTCCCATCAAGAGCGACTCGGAGCACTACCCGCCCGACGGCAAGCTGCGCGTATACCGCAGCCGAACGGGCGGAAACGAGTGGGAGGCGCTCACCGAGGGCCTGCCGCAACGGGACTGCTACGTCAACGTGCTGCGCGACGCGATGGCCGTCGACTCGCTCGACTCGTGCGGCGTGTACTTCGGCACCACCGGTGGGCAGGTGTACGCGTCGCCCGACGCAGGGGACAACTGGACGCCCATCGTCCGAGACCTTCCGGCCGTGCTGTCCGTGCAAGTCCAGACGCTGCCATGATCCGCGTCGTGCTCCCGGCACATCTGCGGACGCTGGCGCACGTTGACGGCGAGGTGAAGCTTGAGGTTGAGGGTCAGGTCACCCAGCGATCGGTCGTCGATGCGCTCGAAGCACGCTATCCGATGCTGCTGGGCACGATCCGTGATCCCGCCACGCAGCAACGCCGCGCGATGGTGAGGTTCTTCGCCTGCGAGGAGGACCTGTCCCACGAGCAGCCCGACGCCGCGCTACCCGACGCGGTCGCCAAGGGTGACGCGCCGCTGCTGGTCGTGGGCGCCATGGCGGGGGGCTAACCGCACCCCTGCGGTCGATCGAGCCTCTGCAGACTGACCGAATCCTTGGGCGACCAAGTTCAAGACTCGCGAGGCGCAGTACGTCCCGCCCGCGATCGGTCAACGGGTCCTGGCCGTCCCACGCCGCCACCGCCAGCTCGGATGAGATCACCCGCTGACCCGCTGTGCACATGGCGCAGCAGCGGGTCAGCAGTGGCCCCGTACTCGTCCGGGAGTACTCAGCTGTCCTGAAGGACGGACAGGACGTTGCCGGCGGGGTCCTTGAACCAGGCGATGAGCGGGCCGCCGCCCCGGAAAATCCCCTTCTCGTCGAGGTCGAAGTCGTCGTAGCGCTCGAAGCGCACCCCGCGCGCGGTCAGCTCGTCGACCGCCGTGTCGATGTCGTCCACTGGGAAGTTGAGGACGGTGAACGACGCCGGCGTGTGCTCAGGCTTGGGGTAGACCAAGATGCCGCTGTCACCGGTGACGCGAAGCCACAGCATGCCGTTTTCCTCCGACACATCCAGCCCCAGCGTCTCGCTGTAGAACCTCTTGGCCGCCGGCACGTCGTCCACCGAGAAGCCACTGAACGCCTTGCTGTTCTCGAGCATGTCCGTCTCCATTGTCTGTGATGGGTTCTGCGGTTGGTCGGGTCAGGACTTCCTGCGGTAGACGTACATGGTCAGGGGACCCAAGATCGCGACCAGGGCCGCGCTGACCGCGAACACCACCGCGATCTCGCCGT
>Ga0136613_10001194_pt1 | contig 13185 bp, 14 predicted proteins | sample AntDrymUQ2722106_2_FD_106649 | JGI IMG/M metagenome (GOLD analysis project Ga0136613, IMG submission 106649) | Polar desert sand microbial communities from Dry Valleys, Antarctica - metaG UQ272 (21.06) | ecosystem: Environmental > Terrestrial > Soil > Desert | place: Antarctica: Dry Valley... | reverse complement strand
GTCCCAACGGCCGTCGGCTCGGGCCGCCTCGACCGCGGCGGCACCGGCGGGTTGCATCCGGCCGGCCTTGACAAGTGCGGCCACCTTGTCCCGGTTGATCTGCGACCACTTGCTCCGCGGGCCGCGCCGGCAGAAGCGCTGCAGCCAGTACGCGGCGTCGTAGGAGCCCTTCTGCCCGTCGATCCAGCCGTAGCACAGCGCGACGTCGAGCGCTTCGGCGTACGAGAGCGTCGGTGTCGTGGCGCCCTTCTTGGCGAGCTTGAGCCACAGGCAGCCGGATCCGTCATGGTGCTCGGCGAGCCATCGCTCCCAGGCGGCCGGATCGGCGAAGACGACGATCGCATCACCGTTCTTCAGCTCTTTCGGTTCGCTCACGCGCCGACGCTAGCCCCTGTCACCGACGTACCCTGGAGGCATGTTCTTCACTCGATCCAAGACCAACCTCGTCTCCCCCGAGGACGCGCTGCCCGGTCGGGACCAACCCCTTCCGGTCCGAGGCGTTCACGCAGTCAACGGCAACCAGATCGTCCCCCCGTTCCCGGCCGGCATGCAGACCGCCGTCTTCGGACTCGGGTGCTTCTGGGGCGCCGAGCGGATCTTCTGGCAGACCCCTGGCGTCTACTCGACCGCGGTGGGGTACGCCGGGGGCTTCACCCACAACCCGACGTACGAGGAGGTGTGCTCGGCCCGGACCGGGCACACCGAGGCGGTCCTGGTCGTCTTCGACCCCGCGGTGATCAGCTACGAGCAGCTGCTCGCGGTCTTCTGGGAGGGGCATGATCCGACGCAGGGCATGCGTCAGGGCAACGACGTCGGTACGCAGTACCGCTCGGCGATCTACGCCACCGACGCATCGCAGCTCGAGATCGCGGAGCGCACCAGGGCGGCGTACGAGCAGCGGCTGCGAGCGGCCCGGTACGGCGAGATCAGCACCGAGATCGCTCCGGCCGGTGAGTTCTACTACGCCGAGGACTACCACCAGCAGTACCTGCACAAGAACCCGATGGGCTACTGCGGGATCGGCGGCACCGGGGTCTCCTGCCCGGTCGGCCTCGCGCCCACCGCCTGATCCGGGCGGCAAACTGGTGCGGTGAGCGATTCCTCGGCTTGGACCGGACATGGTGAGCTGCTCGCCGAAGCGGCTCGTCGCGCCGGTCGCTACCTGGACGGTGTGGATCGTCGGCCGGTAGCGCCGACGCCGGATGCGTTGGCGGCGTTGGATCGATTCGACGAGCCGCTGCCGGAGCACCCGTCGGATCCACTCACGACTCTGTCGTTGTTGGACGAGGCCGGCTCGGCGGCGACTGTCGCCACGACCGGTCCACGATATTTCGGGTTTGTCACCGGGGGGACGTTGCCCATCGCGCTGGCCTCGGCCTGGCTCGGGGCGGCGTGGGATCAAAACGCCGCCCTGCCGGTGATGAGTCCGGTGGCCGCCCGCCTGCACGAGATCACCCGGAGCTGGCTGGTCCAGCTGTTCGGGCTGCCGGGCGGCACCGAGGTTGCGTTCGTCACCGGGGCGACGATGGCCAACGCCACCGCGCTCGCAGCCGCGCGGGATCATCAACTCGCTCGCGCCGGTTGGGACGTGCAAGGCCAGGGCCTACGTGGTTCCCCGGAGCTGACCGTGGTTGCCGGTGACAAGGCCCACTCCACGGTGTCGAAGGCGCTGGGGCTGATCGGGCTGGGCCGGGATCGCGTTCTGCGCGTCCCCGTCGACGGCCAGGGACGGCTGCGTGCCGACCTGCTCCCGAACGTCCACGGGCCGGTGATCGTGTGCGCCCAGGCCGGGGAGGTCAACACCGGGGCGTTCGATCAGTTTCCGCAGATCGTCTCCTGGGCGCGCGAGCGTGACGCGTGGGTGCACGTCGACGGCGCGTTCGGCCTGTGGGCGCTGGCCGACCCCACGCGTCAACATCTGGTGCGCGGTCTGGCCGACGCCGACTCCTGGGCCACCGACGCGCACAAGTGGCTCAACGTCAGCTATGACAGCGGAATCGTCCTGCTTCGCGACGCCGAGGACCTCCGTCGCACCTTCGCCTCCGTCGCGGGCTATCTCCCGCCGACCAACGGTTTCGAGGCGATGCACCACACGCCGCAGTCCTCGCAGCGTGCCCGCCAGATCGAGGTGTGGGCGGTACTGCGCAGCCTCGGCCGCACCGGGATCGCCGCCCTGGTGGCCGACGCGTGCCGCCGGGCCTGCCGGATCGGTGCCGGCCTGGCGCAGGCCGGATTGGAAGTTCTCAACGACGTCGTGCTGAACCAGGTGCTCGTCGCCGCTGATGGCGACGAGGCCACGAACCGCCTGATCGCCGCCGTACAAGCCGAGGGCACCTGCTGGTGCGGACCTACCAACTGGAACGGACGGGTCGCGATGCGCATCAGCGTCTCCGGTTGGAACACCACCGACGAGGACGCCGACCGCAGTATCGAGGCGATCCGGCGCTGCGCAGAGCAGATCGGAGCGCTCCGGGGTCCCGGCTAGACCCAGCCGAGGGCGGCTCCGCTCAGAGGTCGTATGCCGTGGTGTGCTTGGGCTGGTACAGCATCATGTCGCCGGCGCCCGGGACTTGCATCATCGCCGTCAGGCCGAAGTCGTCGTCGGTGACGTCCTGGCTGAACTCGACGCCCTTGGCTTTGAGGTCGGCGACCGTCGCCTCGACGTCGTCGCACATCAGCGTGACCTCGTGGTGCTGCGTCGCGGACCAGTCGCCCTGCATGCTGGGATGCACGCCGAGCTCGCTCGGGCCGGTCTTGAAGATCAGCCAGCCGCCGCCTTCGTCGACGTGCGGCCAGCCGAGGATGTCCCGGAAAAAGGCGCGCGCGGCTTCGGCGTCGTCGGCGTAGACGAGGGTGTGCACGGAGGTGATCACGGGTGCGAGCGTAAACCTGTCGGTACGCCGGACCACACTGTCGCTCATGACCAGTGCCGGCCCGCTGACCATGGCCTGGGCGGTGGTGCCGGCTCCGGAGCCGGTCCGTCAGCTCACCGTCGGGGTGACCGACGAGGGTGTCGCCTGCGTCGCGTTTCACTGTGGCCCGGATGCGCTGGCAGCCGCGGCCCGGCGTACCGGCCGACGGCTCGTCGCCGAAGCGTGGCGCACGGACGAGGTGGTCGGCCAGTTGTCCGACTACCTGGCCGGTCGGCGGCGCGACTTCGAGCTGCCGCTGAATTGGATCCTGTCCACTGGAGCGCAGCGCACCGTGCTGGAGACGCTTTACGGGGAGGTCGACTACGGCAAGACGACGACGTACGGCGAACTGGCGCAGCGCAGCGGCGCCTTCGAGAACGCCGACGGCGTGTTCGGCGCCCGGGCGGTGGGTTCGATCATGGGCGCGAACCCGATCCCGGTGATCGTGCCGTGTCACCGGGTGCTGGCTGCTGATGGGCTCGGCGGTTTCGGCGGCGGGCTGGCAGTCAAGCGCTTCCTGCTGGAGCTGGAGGGTGCACTGCCACCGACCCTGGACTTCGAGACGTAATTCAGTGGCCGGAGTGGGCCTGAGCTGAGCAGGATTACCGCCATGGGCATGGTCATGGTGCGTCGTGTCCGCCGCGGCCAACGCACGGCGGTGGGGCTACCACACGCTTGACCCGCGAGCTGCCCGCCGCATCGTGGCAGCAGCAGGTATCCATCCCGGCGACCTCGTCGTGGACCTCGGGGCCGGCAGCGGGGCGCTCACCGCGCCACTGGTCGCTGCCGGTGCCCGGGTGGTCGCCGCGGAACTGCATCCTCGGCGGGCAGCGCAGCTGCGCCAGCGATTCCGTTGCGGCGAGTCCGGACCGGACGTGTCTCGCCCGGTTGTCGAGATTCGCCAAGGGGATCTGCGGACGACACCGTTACCACGCACGCCCTACCGGGTCGTGGCCAACCCGCCCTGGTCGATGGTCGAGGAGCTGCGCGATCGGTTGCTGCGCTCGCCGTCGCTCGTCCGGGCCGATCTCGTCATCCCCCGATGGGTCGCCCGGAAATGGGCGGCTCGCTACCCGCGGATCACCGTCGGTCTGTCAGTGCCCAGCAGTGCGTTCCGGCCGAGCGCGCCCACCGGTGCCGCGGTCGCGGTCATCACCGGCCGGCACCGGTAGCCGTTCCGTCCGGCCGCCCGACAACGCCCGCAACCTGGCGTCGATCACGGCGCGGCGGACCGCGCGACGTAGGTACAGCTCGCGGGCCCGGCCGGTCAGGATCATGCGACCCGCCGGATCATCGGTAGCCGGGACCGGGTGAACAGCCCAGCGCACAGCGCTGCCAGGACCGGTACGCCGATAAGCACCGCCGCGAGCACCGACCAGGGGATGGTCAGCGGCCATTCGACCAGGGTAGAGACGATCGCCGCGGCTGGCACGAAGCCGGCAACCGCACCCAGCAGCGCCCCGAGGAAGGCGACCACCGCGGCCTGCGACATGGCCAGCAGCCGACGGGTCCGCGGTGATGCTCCGACTGCGGCGAGTGTCGCGAGGTCAGATCGGCCATCCGCCGCCGCCAGCCCGGTGGAGATGGCGGTAGCGCCGAGTACGACGACCACGCTGACGCCGAGCAGCGCCAGCAGGGTCGGGCCGGCCGGCGACTCGTAGCCGGTCTCGACCTGGAAGTAGAAGCTCTGCTTGTTCTGCAAGAGCTGGTTCAGCCGGTCCAGCTCGTCGTCGGTCGGCATCCTGGTGGTGTCCACCAGGTAGGTCGGCGACGACTGAGGCACCAGTGCCAGCTCGGCGGCCGTCTCGGCGGACATCAGCGCGATCGAGAACGCGCGCGTCGTCGGTGTCGACACCGCATAGGCCGGCAGCTGCCGGGCGCCCAGCGACTCTTGGACGCCGAACTGGTCAGAGACCAGTGCTTCGACGCTGGCGCGACCATTGGCGATGTAGGAGGGGTCGAAGAGAACGACCTTTCCATCGGCCAACGCCTGCTCGGCGCCGGCGTGGACCTGGCCCAGCGCGGCCCTCAGCACGTCGGCCCCACCGATGGCGGCCGCTGGAAAGGTGGAGATCTCGGTAGGCCCGTAGTGCTGAAAATTCAGATAGGAGTAGCAGTCGGGTGTCGCGCACTCCGGGGTGACCGGCTGCCAGGACACGATGTCCCGGGTGGGCAGTGCCGCCTCGACGGCGGTCAGGGTGTCCGGCGGCATCGGCGCCAGGGGATCGGACTCGCCGATGTAGCCCAATGTCACCTGGCCCGGCAGTGCATGGGGGATGTAGGCGCGCTCGGCGTCGGCGTCCTGGCTCACGAAGAAGATCGAGATGGCGACGCAGCCGGCCAATGCCGCCATCACCGCGGCCACCGCCGGACCGCTCCTCGTGCGATGGCGGGAGGCGTCGCGCAGTGCCATCCGCAGCGGCACCGGCAGCGGCCCGGCCAGCCGGCCAGCGACTGCGACCAGCGCGGGAGCGCAGAGCACGAACCCCAGCTCCACCGAGACCGCGCCACCCAGGATGAGCAGGTAGTTGGGCGCTTCCAGCGTCGCACCGAAGACTGTCACTCCGACTCCCGCCGCCGACAGGGCGAGGCCGAACGCGGTGAGCTGTCGGCCGGAGCGCGGCGGGTCGGGGCGCTCGAGGAGCGCGCGCAGCGGGTCCTGCCGTGCTGCCGCCCGCGCGGGGACGAGTGCGGCCAGCAAGCCGGTGACCAGCCCCAACGCGGCGACCGCGGCGATCTCCAGCCAATGCAGGTGCCAGTCGCCGTACAACGTTCCCTGCAGCTTCTCCACCACCGAGCGCAGCGGCAGCGCGAGCAACAGGCCACCCGCCGCTCCGATCAGCGCCGCAGCCAGTCCGAGCACCATGCCGCCGGCCAGAATGGTGCGTCCCACGTCGCGTCCGGACGCGCCGGTGGCCGCCATCAGCCCGAGCGCACGCCGCTGCCGTCTGGCGCCGACCGCGAACGCCGCTCCCGCCAGCAGCACGACCTGCAGCAAAGCCAGCCCGACGGTGATCGTCGCCAACCCGATAAACAAGGCGAGCTCGCCCGGATCCTGATAGGTGGGTGGCGGATCCAGCAGCCAGGCCCGCTGCTCGACGGCGATGCCTTCCTCGTTGAGCGCCTCGCCAGCCAGCAGGGCGTCCGACCCCTCCGGGAGCCGGACCAGGAGTGTCTGGGTGGACGGGTCGACGTAGTCCGTCGCCTCGAAGTCCACGGCACCCGGCTGCGCGAAGAGCTCGTCCTCGTTCGCCCGGTCCGGATCGACCGCGAGGCCCACCACGGTGTACGCCGGACCGCCTTCGGCGAACTGCAGCACAGCTCCGATGCGAACAGCTGTCGCTTCGGCCAGCCCGGGGCTGATCGCCACCTCATCGGGCGTGCGCGGCAGCCTGCCGTCGAGAATCGTCAGGATCCCGTCGGTCAGCGGCGAGGTGCTGTCCATCGTGGTGGCGTAGACCGCACGGATGCCACCTGTCGTCTGCACTGACACCAGCCCGTTGGCCAGCAGTGACGTGACACTGCCGGCGGGAAGGAGGTCCGGATCCACTGTCGGTTCCGGCGGTTCCCCACCGGTACCGGTGGTGGAGTACTCCAAGAAGGTGGCCGGGGTCTGGGTGATCGGTCCGTCGGAGACCCGTGTGACGCCCATGTCGGCGGTTCCGAGCGCCCGGCGGGCGTTCTCCGCTCCGTCCAGCATGGATGCCCGGACCACGACATCTGCGGCGGTCAAGCCAAGTACCGGCAGCGCGATCATCGCGACGATCAGGACGCTGCGCCCGCGATTGCGACTCGCTTCCCGCCGGGCGATGCGCACGGCCAGCCGCCAGCCGGCGATGTTCATGCAGGATCGCCGGTGAGCAGCGAGTCCACTGTGGACACTCGGCCGGTGTCGTCGATCATGGCGCCGTCACGGAGGAACACCACCCGGTCCGCCCACGCGGCGTGCCGCGCCTCGTGGGTGACGAGCAGGCCGGCTGCGCCGTCGTCGCAGCGACGCCGGATCAGCCGCAGCACCGCCTCGCCGGTATCGGAGTCAAGCGCCCCGGTCGGCTCGTCGGCGAGCAGCAGCCGGCGCGGCCCGACCAGAGCGCGGGCGATCGCGACCCGCTGCTGCTGACCGCCGGACATGGCGTCGGGAAAGCGCTCGGCCACGTCAGTCACGCCGACGTCGGCCAGCGCCTCCAGCGCCTCCCGACGGGCGGCTTTGGCCGGCGTCCCGTCCAGTTCGCGGGGCAACGACACGTTCTCGGCGGCGGTGAGCGCGGGGAGGAGGTTGAAGTCCTGGAAGACGTAGCCGACCGACCGGCGCCGCAGCTTGGCGAGCTCGCGTCGCGACATCGCACCGAGCTCCGCGCCCTGGACCAGGACCTCGCCCGAGGATGCGGTGTCCAGGCCACCGGCCAGCGCGAGCAGTGTGGACTTCCCGGAACCGCTGGGTCCCATCACGGCGACAAGCTCCCCGGCGCTGACCGACAGCGACAGCCCCCGCAGGGCGTGCACGGCCGTCTCGCCGGACCCGTGCACCCGCGACAGGTCCCGCAGCTGGAGAACGGGCACTGTCCGCTCAGCGTTCATCGGGAGACCGGCTTCCGGACGCGCGTGCTGACGTGGACCGGCGGAGCAGCCGCTGTGACAGCCGCGGGCCGGTGCCGCGCCAGTCGGGCCTCGCAGTGGTCGAGCCAGCGCACCTCGGCCTCTGCGGCGAAGATCAGCGCATCCAGAACCAGCAGCCAGGACAGTTCGCCGTCCTCGGCCCTGGTCTTCAACCGGGTGTACTCCTGCAGCGCCCGGAGCGTGTCCGTGCGCTGGGCCTGCACGACGGCGCCGACATCAACCCCGGGTGCGACGAGGGCCATGGCGAGCTTTATCGCCAGTTCGTCTCGCGGACGGCGGGCCCGACTGACCGGCGTGGAGAACCACAGTTCCAACTCGACCCGGCCGGCCGGGGTGATCGCGTACGTCTTTTGCAGGTCCTCCCCGATGCTGTCGTCGCCGTTGGCGGACACGCAACCGTCGCGTTCCAGCCGGCCCAGGGTGGTGTAGACCTGCCCGACGTTGAGTGGCCAGGTGCTTCCGGTGGTCGCCTCGAACTCGCTCCGTAGCTGGTAGCCGTACATCGGCTGGCGGTGCAGCAACGCCAGCAACCCGTGCCTGATTGACATCCGCTCGCCCCTCGGTAGATACCGAGTATGCATACGCGGTATAACCGGGCCGCGTCAAGCGGCACGAGGCACCTCTGCAGGGCTGGCGGAGCAGCCCGTCATGATGTATCGGCGGAAGTGGTCGGTTGAGGAGGAGGCACCACGCATGCAGGGTCGAGGCCTCATCACCAGCGCGTCGTACTCGATCACGATCCGGCTGCACGCCTCGCTCGACCCTGCCGTCGTCGGCCGGATCGCGACCGCGGTCGGCGTGGCCGGCGGAGTCGTCACCGCGATCGACGTCGCGGAGTCCCGCAGCGACTCGATCACTGTCGACGTCACCTGCTCGGCCGCCGACGGCGTACATGCCGCCGAGATCGTCGATGCGCTGCGCGAGGTGGACGGCGTCGAGGTCGGCAAGGTCAGCGACCGCACGTTCCTGCTGCACATCGGCGGGAAGCTGGAGGTCCGGTCGCGAGTGCCGCTCAAGACTCGCGACGACCTCTCGATGGCCTACACGCCGGGAGTGGCCCGGGTGTGCCTGGCGCTCGCGGCAAACCCCGAGGATGTACGCCGGTTGACCATCAAGGGCAACACCGTCGCGGTGGTGACCGACGGCAGCGCTGTACTCGGGCTCGGTGATCTCGGGCCGGGTCCGGCGATGCCGGTGATGGAGGGCAAGGCGGCGCTGTTCAAGCGGTTCGCAGACATCGACGCCTGGCCGATCTGCCTCGACACCAACGATGTGGACGAGATCGTCCGCACGGTGGAGTTGATCGCACCGGGCTTCGGCGGCATCAACCTCGAGGACATCAGCGCGCCGCGCTGCTTCGAGATCGAGCGTCGGCTGCGCGACCGGCTGTCGATCCCGGTCTTCCACGACGACCAACACGGTACGGCGATCGTCGTACTCGCTGCCCTGACCAACGCGCTGCGGGTCGTGGGCAAGGAGCTGTCGCAGGTGCGGATCGTGGTCGCCGGTGCCGGAGCGGCCGGTACGGCGATCGTGACGCTGCTGGTCGAGGCCGGGCTCACGCACGTGCTGGTGTGGGATCGGGAGGGGATCCTCGACCCTGCCGACTCGCGGTTGTCCGGCGCCAAGCTGGAACTGGCCCGGCGGACGAACCCCGAGGGCCGCAGCGGTGACCTCGGGATGGCACTCGTCGGCGCCGACGTATTCATCGGCGTCAGCGCCGGCGGGATCCTGCAGCCGGACGACCTCGGGGTGATGGCGCCGGACGCGGTCGTGTTCCCGCTGGCCAACCCTGATCCGGAAGTGGACCCCATCGCCGCCCGCAAGCACGCGACGGTGGTCGCCTCCGGGCGCTCCGACGTGCCGAACCAGATCAACAACGTGCTGGCGTTCCCCGGCGTCTTCCGCGGACTGCTCGATGCTCGGGCCCGGGAGATCACGACGGAGATGCTGCTCGCCGCCGCGCGGGCGCTGGCGGCGGTCGTCACGGACGAGCAGTTGAACGCCAACTACATCGTGCCGAGCGTGTTCGACGTGTCGGTGGCACCGGCCGTCGCCGCCGCCGTACGCGAGAGCGCCACGCCGGGCTGAGCCGCCGAGCCGTTACGCCGCTCAAGACGGCTGATCGGGACCCGACCGGGTCCGGTGCTCACGCTCAACGGATGTTGAGCGTCGTGTCGCCTCCCGCCGGGCGGCCCTCGACCAACCCGAGCAGCGTCTGCGCCGGAACCCGTAACGGGTCGGTGGTGCGGGTGAGGAGCAGGTCGGTGTCCAGGCGCCCGTTGATGACGGTGGGCCCGAATGGGCTCCAGAACGCGCCGTCGGCGGTGATCGTGAGTTCCGCCGGCAGGTCGTCCACGGTGGCGTCGACGCCCAGGTCGGCGGTGACCGCGCGCCCCCGAGAGATCACCGGCCGCACGACGTGGTCGGAGTCCGGCACCCCGAGGCCGCGGTGCAATTCGCACAGCCTGGCCAGATCGTCCGGGTTGTCGGACTCTCCCGTTGTGGCGATCCGAACGGTGATCCCGCGCTCGATCAAGGCGGGGATCGCCGCCACCACCTTGGCGAAGTTGTCCGGACCACGTGCCTCGTCGTTCACCGCCGGATCGGCGGAGTCGAGGGAGATCTGTAACGCGACGTCGGTCCCGGCGAGCACCTCTACCGCCGCCAGTCGCCGCCCGGTGAACAGGGTCCCGTTGGTCAGCCCGACGGTGGGCAGGATCGCCCCGAGCCCGGCCAGCGTCTTGGGCATGTCCGGGACAAGGAACGGCTCCCCACCGGTGACGCCCAGTGCGGTGAAGCCCAGTTCGGCCGCCTGCCTGGCTGTCTCGAGCATCCGCTCGGCGGTGAGTTCCCGGCGCTGCACGCCCGGGCCGGACTCGGTCAGGCAGTAGGTGCAGGTCAGGTTGCAGTGGTAGTTGCTGTACAGCCAGACCCGACCGGGGAGAACGCCGGCGGCGACCGCTGCTGCCGGAGTACTCAACGCAGCCCTGCCGCTGTCAGCCGGTCGATCACCGCGGGCGACGTGGGCAGCTCCAACGCCGTACAGAAGCGGTTCAGCATCATGGTGGCGCCGACGAGCAGGGTGAGTTCGACCACCTCGTGGTCGGCAAACGACCTCCCGAACCGGGCGGCGACCGCGTCCGCCACGGGACCATTCCCACCGGCGACCGCGTCGACCCACCCGAGCAAGGCATCCTCGCGCTCGCCGCCAAGCGCAGCACGAGGCTCGTCGCGAAGGGCGACGACTTCGGCAGCCGTCAGCCCGGAGTCCAGCGCCACCACGGAATGGGAGTTCACGCAGTAGACGCAGTGCAGCAGCGCCGACGTACGGACGATCACTATCTCCCTGGTCCGCGCGTCGAGAGAGCTAGCGCCGAGCACCGTGGTCAGGAAGGGCAGCGACACCTCGAGCAGTTCCGGGACCGTTGCCAACGCCGCGACCAACGGCCCCGGATCGCCGTTCTGGTAGTACGGCCGGGCCGTCAAAGGCGCGGCCGCAGCGTCCAGCAGCATCACCCGGGTGCTCACGCTGATTCGGCCCTGTGGGCCAGGGCCGAGGCGGCCAGGAACACGCCGACCGCGGCCAGGACGGCCGTCACGCCTGGGCGAGCGGCCAGCAGGTTGCCGCTGCTGCGGTACAGCGCGAGCAACAGGACGGAAAAGGCGATGGCGGCCAGTCCGATCGGCAGCGCGACCCGCCGCCCGGCCACGAGCCACACGACGACGGCCATGACGAGCAGCAGGACGCCAAAGGCGATCGAACCGCCGAAGACGTTGCGGCCGAAGTCACCAGGAAAGTCGGTCGACCCCCCGAACAGGATCCAGTCCGTGGTGAACGTCGTGGGCAGAAACCCGTTCCGGGCGTTGACCACGATAACGAGAACGCCGTACGCCGCGACGATGGCGCTGACGGCCAGCCGGGTCCGACTGTTCACGTCGCTGCCTCCAACCATCGTGGGAGCCCGCGTTGCTGGCGGAGCAGAGCATCCACGCCGTAGTACCGCCCTGCCGCTGTCGCGAACACCGTGACGTGTAGCGCCGCCATCAGCAGGTAGCTCCAGTACCACTCACCCTCGGCATTGGCGACGGTGAGGCCGATGGCGATGCTTTGCGCGAAGCCCACTACCGCCGCGGCCCTTGTAAACGTCCCGGAGAGCAGCAGAACGGCGAGCAGGAACTCCATCGCCAGCGTGAGGTAACCGAACGCGGTCAGGTTCGGTGAGACGAGGTTCTCCAGCACCCAGGACCACGGCGGGATGACCGCGTCGTCGATGCCGGCCTCGACGAAACTGCACAAACCCGAGCAGCCGTCGTCGGATCGCCCGAAACCGGGGGGCGTCTTCCAGCCCACATTGGACAACCAGAGCAGACCCGCGGTGATCCGAAGAGCAGCGGGCAGGAGTCGATCCGTCCGGGTGGCGGGTTCAGTCTTCAGCTGGCCGTCCGGTGCCATGTCCCCATCAAAGCAGCCGGAGGCCCCCACAGGCTCCGGTTTAGCACATCGTCCGTGATCCGTAACAACTCTGCGGACCACTCCATCCGCGGCGGCGGTTCTCGTGGTGCAATCGGTGCCGTGCCTGAACTTCCCGAGGTCGAAGCACTCTCAGCGTTCCTGCGCGAGCGCGCGGTCGGGCATGTTCTCACCCGCGTCGACCTGTGCGCGGTGTCGGCGATCAAGACGTTCGACCCGCCGCACACCGCGCTGGCCGGGCTGGAGGTCACCGGGGCAGGGCGGCACGGGAAGTTCCTGGACCTCGACGTCAGCGGGCTGCACCTCGTCGTACACCTGGCCCGGGCCGGCTGGCTGCACTGGCGGGACCAGCTGCCGCCAGCGCCGCCGAAACCTGGCCGCGGTCCGCTTGCGCTGCGGGTCCATCTGGATGACGGTGCCGGCTTCGACCTCACCGAGCAGGGCACCAAGAAGGGCCTGTCGGTGTACGTCGTTCGCGACCCCACCACCGTGCCCGGCGTCGCTCGGCTCGGGCCTGACGCGATGCAGCTCAGCGCCCCGGAACTGGCCGAGATCCTGCGCGGTCATCGTGGTCAGCTCAAGGGCGCCCTGACCGACCAGCGGCTCATCGCCGGAATCGGCAACGCCTACTCCGACGAGATCCTGCACGTCGCCCGGTTGTCGCCGTTCAAGCAGACCCACAGCATCAGCGATACCGACGTGGAGACGCTGCACGTGGCAGTGCGAACAACGCTGACCGACGCGGTCGAGCGGTCCATCGGCCAGGCCGCCGCCCGGCTGAAGAGCGAGAAACGCTCCGGGCTGCGGGTGCACGCGCGTACCGGCCTGCCGTGCCCGGTATGCGGCGACACGGTGCGGGAGGTCTCGTTCGCGGACCGGTCGCTGCAGTACTGCCCTGCCTGCCAGACCGGAGGAAAACCGCTGGCGGACCGGCGTACGTCGAAGTTCCTCCGCTGACCAGATCTCACCACTGGACGAGCTTCCAGACCTCGGGCTGCGGCCCCTCGTCCGCGCCCACATCGGCGAAGAGCGACACGGCGCGCTTGAGGTGCTCCATCGCCTGGTCGGTCTCGCCGGTGATGTGCAGCAGGTCGGCCAGGTTGTTGTGCAGCGCGGCTTCTCGATGGCGGTCGCCCAGCAGCGCGCATCCGTCCAGGGCCGACCGAGTCAGCCGAATCGCGG
>Ga0136613_10001193_pt1 | contig 13187 bp, 15 predicted proteins | sample AntDrymUQ2722106_2_FD_106649 | JGI IMG/M metagenome (GOLD analysis project Ga0136613, IMG submission 106649) | Polar desert sand microbial communities from Dry Valleys, Antarctica - metaG UQ272 (21.06) | ecosystem: Environmental > Terrestrial > Soil > Desert | place: Antarctica: Dry Valley... | reverse complement strand
TTACCACTTCAGTCTGTCGACACTCTTGCGCGCCTTGCTTGCAGTACTTGAACGCGCGTCGCAGGAGCCTTACAGAGGTCCCTCAGCGGGCACTGTCAGTAGTGTGCCAGGTATGATGGGCTTCTCGCTTCCTCTTTCTGCGCGCGGGTGAAGTGCAAGTCGCTGTAGCGTTCGAGGTCGTCGCGGTACCTGGTTCGGGAGAGGGCGCTTCCGTCTGAATTGCCTAGCGCGTATGATAAGGAGGATGGCAAGAACGCGCGTGATGATCTCTTGAAGGGGCGGGTTCGTTCCATGACCATTGAGACCAGATGGACCACGGTAGAGGAGCTTCTGCGGATGCCGGACGACGGCTTTCGCTACGAGTTGGTGAGGGGGGAGTTGAAGAAGATGCCACCGGCTGGAGACGAGCACGGCTACATAGCCGGAGAGGTGTTTGCGGAGCTCAGGAACCATGTCAAGGCCGGGAACCTCGGCAGGACCTATGCCGCCGAGACGGGGTTTGTGATCTCCCGCAACCCCGATACCGTACTCGCCCCCGACGCGGCCTTCGTCAACCGGGAGCGAGTCGAGGAGGTTGGCCAGACCGGAGGGTACTTCCCCGGCGCGCCGGACCTCGCGGTGGAGGTACTCTCCCCGAACGATACCCACACCGAGGTCACGGAGAAAGCCCTCGCCTGGCTCGACGCCGGAAGCCGCCTGGTGCTGGTCGCGGACCCGAGACGGCGCGCGGTCACAGTCTACCGCTCACGATCCGATATTCGCATCCTCACCGCCGAAGCCGGCGACCGGATAGACGGCGCCGACGTGGTGCCCGGCTGGATACTACCTGTGGCCGAACTGTTCGTGGGTTGAGAGCAAGTCAGCGCCACCGCCGCGAGCAGCACATACTGTCCAGAGTACCTTAGCCGGTCGCCGTAGGTGTACGGCAGCTTGAACCGCTCGGCCACCGGTCCGATCACGCCTCCCGCCCTCTCCGACGTGATATTGCGTCCGCGGGTTCTGTCGCAAAGGTAGTCGACCGCCTCAGGAACTACCCTACATTCGTACCGCTGGCCCCGTTGATTCTCGCCCGCGACGATGTACGCTCCGCCTTGCTCGTACTCCTCAGCTCTCCGTTCCCCGCTCCTATCTGGTTCTCCCGACGAGGGCCAGTCGCCGCGAGTTTCGAGGACGTCATCTATCTCCTTTAGCCACTCGCCGCGAAAGTCCTCGAACATTACTTCACGATTCACAAGTCTCATCTTGTTGCTCGACATGCGTCATGCAGATTCCTTCAGTAGTCGCCTAGCGCCTTGATTAAGGCCTCGCGGGCGTCGGTGTAGTACAGGACGGTAAGCTTCGTCGCCATCTCGTCGGAGAGGTCGTTGAGCTGCCGGCGTGCAGAGATGGGGATAAGGAGGGCGGTCGCTCCTTTTTCGACCGCGAGCTCCGCCACGCTCACGGCGTTGTGGACGGGATCCAGACCTCCACCGAGGTTGAGACCTCCTACTGCTATGAGGCCGCCGCGCAGGCTCTTCTCGAGCAACGCGCTGCACAGAGCCAGGAGGGCGGGCAGCCCGAGGAAGGCGCCGCTCTTCGAGGCGTCGAAGGCCCTTAGCTGGACGGAGAACTCGTGGCCTCGCGGGTCGCGGTCACCGACGAGGGCTCGGGCCTGGGCGTAGAGGTTCTGTTCGGCGTAGCGGACGCTCTCGCGAAAAGCGGGCGGCGCCGGCTGGTTGAGGATGCGAACGCCGGAGCCGGGACCGGCGGTGACGTCCACCCGGTAGAGTCCGGCGTAGTCGTCGGGACCGCCGGGGCCGATGGCCCAGACCTGGCCCGGCGGGAGCGGGTCGGTGCCGATCTGATCTTCGCTGCCTACCTCCTGGGTGACGATGAACTGCTCTATTCCGTCCTCGCCGATGCGGTACGAAAAGTGGGTGTTGCGGAACTCGGCCGACCCGATGCGCTTCTGCTGCTCCTTCACGCGCCGGCGAACCTCCAGCGCGAGCCTGACGGCCCACTCGAGATCTTCGTCGGTGACGGGCTTGATGGCGTTCGGGTAGAGGAGCTTGAGGAGACCGCTTACGGTCTTCTGGACGGCGGTGGTGTCGCGGCCGGAGAGGGCACCGCCGAATTGGACGCGGCCGTGGAGGGTGGAGACCCTGCTCTCGGAGCGCAGGCGATCCCAGCACTCGGAGAGGAAGTCGCTCACGAGGCCGAAGTGCCCGGTGAATAGCTCGGCCCGCATTTTGGGGACGTCCCAGCCGGGGAGGTAGGCGTGGATGCGATCCATGAAGGCGGTATCGTCGCGCATCTCGGGCGGCATGGGGCTGAAGAGGTGGCCTATCCTCTGCTGGTGCTCGACGTCCACGTCGAAGTTGCCTACCATCACGATGCCGCCGTCGGCCCGGATGCTCTCCCGTCCGCGCGAGAACTCGCCCGACTCCATGTAGCCTTTCATGATGTTCACGCCGTCCTTCTGGTCGAAAGAGACGCCGGAGACCTCGTCGAAACAGACGACGTCGTACTGGGCGACGAGCCCGCGCTGCCCCGTGGCGTTGTTGACGAACATCCTCGCGACGGTCGCCTTGCCGCCCGAGACGAGGTGGGAGTAGGGCGAAACCTGCTGGTAGAGGTGGCTCTTTCCTGTTCCCCGTGGTCCCAGCTCGATCATGTTGTAGTTGCGCTCGACGAACGGGACCATGCGCAAGAGCAGGACGTCTTGCTCCCGCTCGGTGAGGACGCCTGGTTCCAGGCCTACGCTGCGGATCAGGAAGCGCTTCCACTCCTCAGTGGTGAACGACTCGCGGCCGCGGGAGAGGTCCTCAAGAACACCTCGCTTACTGAGCTGGATGGCTCGAAGCGAAGCTATGCCGAAGGGATGCCCGCCTTTCTCCTGGGCGACGATTGCGTCGTACTCCAGCTCTATCTCCGCGTAGAAGCCGCCGGTGAGCATGCGCTCGTTGTCGGCGACGAGCTCGGGCTCGATGCGCACGTCGTTCAGCCGCAGGCTCGGAAGCGTGGCGAGGTAGGAATCACTTTTCGAGTCGAGGCGGGCAGTGATCAGATCTATGATCCTGACCCTGCCCTCCTCACGGGCGCGGGCTTTGTACAGCTCTTCTTCCCCGGCCCGCACGGTCCTCTCTTTGAGCTGGCGCTCGACAATGGCGAGGCCTTCTGCTATCTCCTCCTCGTCCGTACTGGCGCAGTAGCGACCCAGGAGAAATTCACCCACGTAGGTCGGTACCGGATACTGGCCCTTGAATTTAAGTGCGAGGTCCTTGCGGACCACGTAGCCCTCGAAGACCTCGGCGGCGATCCTGTCGAGGTTGTCCAACTGCACGGGGCTCATTCTAGCCACCTACTACCGTCGGAGCCTGCGCGAGCACTCGGCCGTCCGGGTCGAGCACGACCACGATGGCCGCTTCGAACTCTCGGTTGTCGTCGGCGACGGGAAGGGACGCCGCGCCATCCTTGAGGGGCTTGGGCGGTGTGATGGAGGTCGAGGGGTCGGCGGCGCGGGAGCGGAGATCTACTTTCGCACCGTCCGGTGCTCTCTCGACCCGGACCCTGCACCTCAGGCCCGTCCACCTGACCTCGGCGATGGTCGCGTTGACGGAGGGGGTTATACCGCTCGCCGTCACGGTGAGGACGGGCACGATGCACTCCTGCGGGCTCAGGCCCCCGTGCTCGTACTCCTTGCCAGCCTCGTAGGTGGCGATGCCTGGCGCAACGGCGACCGAAATTTCGGGGTCGAGGGACCAGCGCACGGTCTGCTGATCCGTGTGCGCGCCGCTCTTGAGGCGCGCGCAGCGGCCCTTGCGGACGACGGTCAGGTGTTCGGGGAGGTCTACCTTCGGGAGTCCGCCAGGGAGCAGGAGCCAGCCGTGGTCGGTGACTACGAGGACCTCTCGCCAGCCGGCTTCGAGGAGAGCCGTGATCCTGGCGGCGAGATCGCGGACCGAGCGCTCGACGTCGAGGGCCACTTTCCAACCCCGGTTGTGTCCGAGGGCATCGAGGTCGCCGGTCTCCGTCCAGGCCGAACCTTCTGGAGAGCCTACCTCTTCGTCCCTGAGGATCTGGTAGCCACGATCCTCGAGGAGGCGGCGGAGGCTCTTGGCGGTCACCGCCTTACCGTTCGCCGTAGCGTCGAATTTGTTTCCGGGACTGAGGACCGGGCGCGCGGGCGAGAGCATAGGCTTGGCGGTCGGGGTCACGCCGGGGAGAGATCCGTAGCGCCAGCCAGTCTCGACGGTGATCTCTCCGTCTTCGAGTACCTCAGCGAGGCGGCGCGCCACGTCGTAGCGGAGACCATCGGTGAAGAGGATGCATCGACTGCCCTCCGGGCCATCGGTATCTATTCCTTCAGGAATAGGAAGCGGTTCGGCGGCGACGGCATCCGCGAACCGGCGGGCGCACTCTTCTAGCCAGTCCGCGTAGACGGCGCGGACCGCCGCCCGCACCGCGGCGGAGCTCCCGGCACTGTCGGCAGAGGCGAGAGCGTCGAGAGCGGCGCGGTCCGTCCTCCAGCCCTCGGAGGTGTAACGCTCGGCCAACTCCGCGGGGGTGCCGACACCCAGGGGTTTCGCGGTGGCCTCTGCCAGCTCCGCCAGCGGGAGCAGGGCGAGCGCGAGCGGCGACTGGCCGAGCTCGGCCCAGACCCACTCGCGGCGCTTGCCATGTTCCTCTTCGAGAGCAAGGAGCTTATCGCGGGCCTCGGTGGCTGGAATGTCGGCAAGATCGAGCAAGGCCTCACGAAGGCGGTCCTCCTCGGCGCGGTTGTCTCGGGGGCGGTACGGTGAGGCTGGCTCGAAGAGGGTCAGGTTCTTGGAGGAACCGGCGCGGTCGAGTAGGGTGGGGAGGTTCGGGTAGCGCTTCGGGGCGTCGGCGTAGCGGCGCCAGACGGCCTTCCAGGGCCCCTTGCCCTCGACAAGGCGGTGGGCGGCCTCGAGCTCGCCGTCGGCCTCGGGGTCGAAGCCGTAGCGGGAGACGCAGAGACCGCGGAAGGCGGCTCGGGGGGCGGGGTTCATGAGCCTATCGTGGCCCCTGGGATCGTCGAGCCAGAGGAGGAGGTCGCGCTCGGGGTCGGGGACGAGAAGGGCGTTGAGGTCGGCGGCCACTAGCGGGGCCTGTGCTCCGAGAGCCTCCACGGGCTCGTCGAGGACCCTGGGCAGGGCGCGGGCGAGGGCGTCGCGGGTGGCGGCGTCGGCGGCGACCTCTATGCCGAGCTTGTTGTGGAGGAAGGCGGCGGGCGTCCAATCCCTGCCATTTCGGTGCGCGAAGAGCACGCCCCTGTACTGGAGCTCGGCGAGGGGTTGGATCTCTTTGGGACAGTCCTCGACGGCGCGGAGGTCGGCGCGGCCCACGCCCGGAAGGTAGATCACGGGCGTCCCATCCGGCAGATCTACCTCCGGAAGAGCGCCGGCTATGACGCACCGCAGCCAGATGGCCGGCCCGGTAAGCGCGTCGAGGGCATATGGACCAATGGTTAGAAGGGGCAGCTCGCCTCTGAGGCGCGGGATCACCGCCTCCCAGTGGCGCTCCTTATCCGTCCAGAGGGCGACGGAGGGAGCCACACCGTCGGAGCGGTTATGGCTCGTCGCGGAGCGCAGAGCGTCGAGCAGGGCCGCGTAGACAGTCGCCGGCGCGGAGGATACGGCGTCTTCCAGCCGCCTCACCCCTGCTCGGTCCCCACAAACGGATCCACAACCGTGAGGCCCTCGATCCGCTGTCCGTGCTGGAGGTCTTCGGTGAGCAGGAGGTCAGCGCCGGCCGAGACCGCGGCCTCGATGATCAGGGCGTCCCAAAACGAGAAGGACATGTTCCTGCTGCGCTCGATAGCAGCGAGAATCAGCACCTCGTGCACTCGCACCAATGGTAGCCGGGCGAAATCCCTAACTCTCGCGGCAGCCCGTTCCGGGGATAGCGGCCTGGCGAGCCTGCGAGTAGCGTTGACGTAGAATTCCTGCAGCACCTGGGTGCTGAGGATCGCCAGGTCGTCCTCGGCCGCTCGCTCGAAGACGTCGATGGCCTTCTCCTTCTTCTGCGGCTCGTCATCATCGTACATGTAGAGCAAGACATTGGTGTCGAAAAAGTTGCGGGTCACTTCTTCGGGTACCGCCCGAGCCTCTCCTCATAGAGGTCTTCGCGTTTCCACTTGCGTCCTCCAGGGCCGGACCCCGCGCCTCCCCGGCGCGCGTCCTCCAGGATCCTGTGCGCTGCCTCGATTCTCTCCCTCCTCCTGCCGGCGTACTCCTCCAGATACTCCCGTAAGACCGCGTTCACCGAGGTGTCCTCCTCCAGTGCCCGCATCCTCGCACGCTTCAACGTGTCGTCGTCCACCGTGATCGTAAGGTTAGCCATGCTGCCTCCTATCTACACGGGATCAGTGTAGCACGGGATTAGAGATCGAGGGCATTGAAGAGCTTTTGAAGCTCCGCGTAGGCGTTCCTCTGGTCGCCCTCGGAGCGAATCCCGACATAAACTACCTCTGCGGCTACTTCTCCCTCTTCTAGCGTAAGGAGTCTCCAGATGATGCGGTAACGACCGCTGTGGATACCCCGGAACCCCTGAAGAGGCTTTCGGAGCGGGTAGCCGGCGCTTTCGGGCGCGGCCTCAACGGTCCCCATCTTCCTCAAGGCCTGCCGCTGGATGTTCTTCGGAAGCTCCAGCAGGCTCTCTACCCCTGCGCGGTTTACGAACAGCCTTCTCTTAGGACTTGACGTCCCCATCGTCTTCGTCTACCTCCCCGACGAGACTCTCCACCTCAGAGAGCGTGAAAAGTTCCCGTCGCTCTTCATCCGAAGACTCGCGTATCGCTCTGACGGCAGCCTCATCTTCGAGGATCCGGACCGTCTCGAGCTCGCCCACGACCTCCAGGTAGGCATCCTGGAGCCGGCGAAACACATCCGCATTGATGACGAAGGCCTCGCGGCCCTTCGGTCCCTTGATGATGAACGTGCGCCCCTTCTCCACATCCTCAAGGACGTGGGGGAGCTCGTTTCTGGCCTCGGCAACACCGAGCACCTCCGGCAGCTTCAACATCCCTTGTGCTCCTCTCCGCTGAGCCTCGATCACCGTCTCGAGTAGATGCCCCGTGAGAACCGCCCGGGTCAGCGTGCGCGTGCTCGGCGATCCGCGCACCCTCAGAACTCCCCCTGAGGTCGGGTTAGCCCCGGTCATTACCCGCCCGGGTCGCGGTACGATTATTATACATATTTCTGTACATAAAACAAGAAAACTAGCACTTCAGACCTTTAGCATTCTTCTGACGCCTTGCGGATAGCTGCTCTCAGGTGGGCTTCTTTCTCGTCTTGATTCATAGACTGTGGACCAGGATGCGGAACTTCTTCAGATCCTTCTCCGCCCGCGTGAGGTGCAGGTCGTTGTGGCGCTCGGTACCGTCAGGGTTCTTGCCCCGGTCCTTCTTCCAGTTGATGGTGAACTTCGCGCGCAGCACCCCGGCGGTGGTTCGCTAGCGACCCTGGTGGACGATTTCTTCGAGGAACCTTCTGGGAGTGACGATGCGTGTGTTCTCCACGGTCTGCAACCCGAGGACTCCCTTGTCTCCCGTCACCAGATAATCCGCCCGGCCGGCGATCGCGGTCGCGAGGAGCGGGTCATCGTCAGGGTCAGGGGCGAGATCCACCTCCGGAAGCTCATCGAGGACGAGCGCGTCGAGCCTGATGCCCCGGATCATCGCGTCCGCTTCCGCGGGCTTGATGTACTTTCGGAGCTTCGGATACCTGCTTGCCCTGCGGAGCTCCCTCAACTGCCACTCCGAGGCGAGCAGATCGAAAAGACCACCCTCCCACGCCCGATACACCCGGTCCGGCACCCCACCCCGAGTTATGAGGGACGACAGAAGCAGGTTAGTGTCGAGAACCACCCGCACGCCGGGCTTCTCTCACCGCCTCGGCGACGTCCGCTTCCACCTCTTCCGGCGTGTATCCGGCGTTGCGCTCCTTGACTTCCTCGACGGTCTGGCGGAAGAGCTTCTCCCCGACTGCCTCCTCGATGAAGCTCGAAAGCGCCCCCCGCTTCAACCCTCGCTCGGCGAGGTGCACCCGTAAAGCGCGGTCCAACTCCTCCGATACCTTGATGTTCCACCGCGTGTGCACATACCGAGTATATCAAGTCCGGTGTACAGATGTACAGGTGTACAGGTGTGCAGTCATCAAGGCGTCAAGTACTCGCTGGTCGTTGATCTCCGGCGACCTTCCTCGCCTCCTCCTTCTCCGCCCGCGTGAGGTGCAGGTCGTTGTGGCGCTCGGAGCCGTCGGGGTTCCTGGTGTGGTCTTTCTAGGGCTTTATGTTCCGCCAGTTACTGGCCTCCACGAAGCGGGAGAGATGGCGCGGGTTTCCGGTGGCCACGGTGGCGAAGGCACTTTCCTCGGTCAGTTCGAGGGTCTGGGAGGCAAGGATCACGTCCACGTCCAGCCTCTCCTCCGGGGAGGTCGGCAAGCCTTGCTTGCGCGCTTCGGCACACAGGCTCGCCGCTCGCAGCATGACCGCCGTGGTAAGAGGAGCATACTCGACGTTCTCCTTTAGCAAGTCGAGGCGCCTGACACCGCTCGCGCTGCCGATGTGGAGCATCTTCCGACGAAGCTCGTAGTCTACGATTTCCGGCAGGACGACCACGACCCCGGCGGATACGAGATCCGCCATCCACTCTCTTGCTTCCCGGCCCCGCTCCGCCCTCGGGTGCGTCACGAGGCCTAGCGGGCCGGAATCTAGCAAGACTACTCTCGCCATTTACCGATCAGGAAACGGCTTGCCGTCCTCCGGCCTGCCCTCGTTCAGAGCCTTCTCGACCTCTTCCCAAGGAGGCTCTCCCCGCTGGATACCGTCCCCGGCCTCCTCCCGACTCCACTCCGCGAACAACGCCTTCAGCCTTTCGGCCGCCTCCGGCCCGGTCCTTCTGGTTTCTTTCGTTCCTCGACTCATCGCCTCTCCTTCCGTTCGAAAGCAGGTCGAGACCACCGCTTTATTCTACGCCTCCCCGGCGACCTTCCTCGCTTCCTCTTTCTCGGCGCGGCTGAGGTGCAGGTCGTTGTGGCGCTCGGAGCCGTCGGGGTTCTTGCCGCGGTCCTTCTTCCAGTTGATGGTGAACTTGGAGCGCAGCAACTCGGCGGTGACGAACGGGCGGATGTTGAGGCGCACGCCGTCGTTGAGGTCGGGCTCCCAGCCGATTGGCTGATCGTGCTTTTTCTTCCAGCGGACGTAGATGTCGTATGGGGGCTCGCCTTCGAGGGTGGCTTCGAGGCGCTCTTGGAGGTCGCGGGCGGCGACGAGGCGCAGGTCGGCTCCCCTCTCTCCCGCGCTCGCGGCGGCCTGTTGAGCTTCGATCCACGACCCGAGATAGGTGTAGATGAGGCGGCGCAGGAGCGCAGCGTCGAGATTATGGTAGTTGACGAGCGCGGAGAAGCCGTCCTTCCTGCCGTCCCAGACGTGCCAGATGAACGGGCGGTTGTGGAAGAGGCGGCAGTGCTGCTTGAAGATGTCGTCGCGCAGCCACGTGTGGAGGTCCTTGCCGCCGGAGCCCGCCTCGGAGAGCAAGCGGTCGAGGAGGTGCTGCGACCACTCCTCGCCGTAGGCTTTCGCAAGGAGCGCCCGCACTCTCTCTGAGGCGGGCCTTTCCCCCGCGACCGGCGGGAGGCAGGCGATGCCGTCAGGGTCGGTGAAGGGGTCGAGGTCGGAGGAGCGCGAGATCCAGGCCCGCGCCTCCTCAGATAGCTCCATCTCCTCGTCGGACTCGGCGGGCCAGCGGTAGCCGAGCAGCCGCGCCACCGCCACCTGTAGCGCAGTCCCGGCCTCCGCCCGCGCCGGATGGCCGTGGAACAGCCACTGCGTCGGGTCGTCCGAGTACGGCTCCGGCAGGCCGTCCGGGTACTGCTCATCGGCCACCTTCTGCCAGCGTTCGAGATCGAAGGGGATCTTGACCAATGTGTGATTAGTCACCTTCAACGACTGATCAATGTTTCGGACCTGAGTATTGAACTCATGTGAGGAACAGTAGGCCCAGATAGCGAGAAGATGATCGACATTTTTAGGTATTAAGACAGCACAACTCTGATCGTAGAAGTCACCCGTGTATAAAGTCGCCGGTAGTTCTCCCATCAAGCGCATTGCGATCCCAGCCTTATTCCAAGCTGAAGTTCCCTTTATTTGGGCAGATTCCATCAAAGGGCCACTGCCGTTCTCCCAACGGAGCATGCCGTGCCTGCCAATGTACTCGGAAGTTCGGTGATGTGTTAGCTGTATCCTTCTCCATATGTAGTCGTCGCCGCAATCAAACTCCCAAAACAATGAGACGAATCGGGGAGTGTCTCCGTTCTGAAACCCAATGTATGAATCTGCATATGCCACTAGCAGCGTTTGTGCCTTTACTTCGGTAACAGAAACACGAGCATCCATGTTCTCGAGTTGTCCCACTTGCTCCATTGTGTTCAGAGTGTCGTTAAGCAGAGCAAAGTGTTTGCCGGTTGTAGTGTTGCTAGAGCTAACGTCTAGCGTGACAAGCTGATTGCCGACAGCTAATGCAGTATTTGTGGCGGCCAGAAGAATGGGCTTTACCACTTCACCGGAAATGGTTTCGAACGCTCCCGAGCCGAGGCGTGCGAGAAGATTCCAATTCTGGGTTTTGAGCAAGCGCCTGCGTAAGTATTTGTATGTTCCGAGGAAGAGCCAGTTCTGCGGAGTAACGAGAGCGTAGGAGCCCCCAGGCGCGCAGTAGTCCGTGCATCTCTGCACAAAAGCAGTAGCTAAGTCTGCCTTGCCCATAGGATAATGTTTATCAAGGTAGTTCCAAAGAAGCGCACCTTGCTTTCCGCTGGCGAGGTACGGGACGTTGGTTGCGACGAGGGTGTAGCGACGGCGCAGGAGGGAGGCGGCCCGCGCTATGCCCCGCGCGGCCTCCCCGAAGATGGCGCTCGCCGGGTCGTCGCCGTTCCGCTCGCGGCCCAGGGCCTTCTCCAGCAGCGCCTCGACCTCCTCGATGCCGGCAACGTCCATCTCGGTCGTGCCGGTGCGGGCGAAAGCCCTGCCCTCGGAGACGCGCGAGGGGTCTATGAGGCTGCCGAGGTCAGGCGCGTCGCGGAAGAGGGAGTGCAGGCGGCGCAGGGCATTCTCCAGCCGGTAGTCGCCACGGGCGAGGCTCATCCACTCCTCGGGCCTGCCGCCAGCCGGGATGCCGCTGCACGCGACGTTCGGGACGGGAAGCTCGCGGTAGCCGCCACGCTTCCATGCCCACAGCGCGAGGGAGAACGCGGCGATCTGGGTGCATCGGGCGTCGAGCTCCAGCCCGAAGAGGTTGTCGCGCAGTACGGCATCGGCGGCCTCCGCCTTCGAGAGCCCCTCCTCCTCGGCGCGTATCCTGGCGAGGAGGTCTGCGGCGGTGGTCAGGAAGTGTCCAGAGCCGCAGCACGGGTCCATGACCGTGATCTCCGCGGCTGTCTCCGGCCAGCCGTCGAAGGACCCGGCTGCGGGTGTACCGTCCTCCTTGCGGCGCAGGTATTCGAGGCCGGCGAGGAGGGGGCTTTCGGGATGGCGGGCGGCCCACCACGCGCCTAAAGTGTTGTGGAGGAGGAACTTCACCATGTAGTCCTCGGTGAAGAGCTGGGTTACGGCGGGGAGGTCGTGGCCCCCGATCTTGCGCCCGCTCTCGTTTACCTCCTTCTTGGCCTTCGTCTGCCAGAACTGGTAGACCCAGCCGATCCCGTCATCCGAGGTGAACGCGGGCGGCGGTATCTCGGAGATCACACGCTCAAGAGCGCGCCTCCCCTCCGGGAAGAGCCGGACCTCCAGCAGCGGATCGTCGGTGCGGAAGATGCCGGGGAGCATTGCCGAGGCGTAGCGGGAGGCTGTGGCCCAGGCGTCTGGGTCTCCCTCGTCGCGGGCGAGCTCGGCGCACTCCTCCAGGCTCACGGAGACGCCTTCGTAGTCCGGGTGCATGAGGAGGTTGTTCTCGGCGAGGAAGCGGGCGAAGAGCATCCTGTGCCACTGCTCGTAGGCGCACTCCTCCACCAGCGGGCGCAGGTCGCGCTCTGGGTCCGTCCCGAGCTGGCGGGCCTTCGCCCGCAGCGCCCGCCGCAGCCTCCGTTCCTCTTCGGTGAGGCTCGCGTAGGACTCCTTCTCGTGGACGGCGAGGGCCCTGAGCGCGGCTTCGGCGGCGTCCTCCGAGGCGTCGCGCGCCTCGACTATCTTCTTCTCCAGCGACTTGCGGAGGGCAGGGTCTAGCGGTGGCAAATCTATCTCCTTATCGGGGTCGTAACCTGTCGGAGGTTCGTGCGTGTCGCTGCGCTCGTGCTAGTATGAATGTTGTTACTGGAGTAATAACGACGGAGACGAGGGCAGCGTGGCCAGGAGCACCAGGGTCTTGAGCATATCCGTACCTGAGCGGTTGGCTGAGGAGCTCGAACGGATGGCGGAAGAGGAGGGTGTTTCCAGGAGCGAGCTCGTGCGTCTCATGGCCCGGGCGTACAGGCGCGAGCGGGCGGAGGCAGAGTTTCTGCAATTGCAGCGCAGTCTGGCCGCGCGGGCCAGGGAGCGGGGCATCGAGGCCGAGGAGGACGTGGAGCGGCTCGTGTTCGAGGACCGCTAGCGCGGCCCCGGGCGTCCGATGCGCCTGGTATTTGACACGAACGTCTACATCTCGGCGTTCATCGTGCCGGGGAGCAAGTCGGACTTCGCCTACCGCCTGGCGGGACGGGGGGCGTTCGAGCTGGTCGTATCCGACGCTATCCTGGCGGAACTGAAGGACAAGCTCGGTTCCAAGTTCGGATACTCTGAAGCGGAGCGCGAGAATGTGGAGCGCCTCGTGCGGGAAATCTCGACGCTCGTCGAGCCAGGGGTAGAGATCAGGGCGCTCGACGACGAGCCCGACAACAGAATCCTCGAGTGTGCCGTGTCCGCCGGGGCCTCCGCGATAGTCACCGGGGACAGGCACCTGCTCCGCCTCAAGACCTACGAGGGCATCGGCATCATGACCGTTTCCGAACTGCTGTACGCCTTCCCGGACCTCGCCTGAAAGCCTCGGGAGGCTCACAGCGTCACCGGCCTACCTGCCTCGACGTGCTCCATGATCGTAGCCCGAAGCTCTCCCAGGTACGCGTCCACGTCGGCCTCCGTCCTGAGGTTCGCGCCCGGGGGCCTCACGCGCACGGCGGTCGGCTCCAGCTTGCGGGCCGCCTCTTGCAGGGCGCGCGAGA
>Ga0136613_10001192_pt1 | contig 13188 bp, 11 predicted proteins | sample AntDrymUQ2722106_2_FD_106649 | JGI IMG/M metagenome (GOLD analysis project Ga0136613, IMG submission 106649) | Polar desert sand microbial communities from Dry Valleys, Antarctica - metaG UQ272 (21.06) | ecosystem: Environmental > Terrestrial > Soil > Desert | place: Antarctica: Dry Valley... | reverse complement strand
GGTAGCGCTTCAGCCAGGCGGTGTCGTAGCTGATCTTGGCGAAGGCCGCGGCGTGGGCGCGCGCGAAGCCGAACTCGGCGAAGGCCGAGCACTTCTGGAAGAGGGCCTCGGCATCCGGTTCGGTCAGGCCGGTGCGCATGGCACCACCGACGAACCGGCCGCGCTCGGCCTGCATCTTGGCGTGGCTGCGATGAGAGCCCATCGCCTTCCGGAAGATGTCGGCCTCGACGGCTGTGTAGCCGCAGACGTCGATCGCGACCTGCATCACCTGCTCCTGGTACAGGATCACCCCGAGAGTGTCCTCGAGGATCGGCTCGAGGGAGGGATGGGCGTAGGTGACCGGCTCCTCGCCGGCTCTTCGTCGGAGATACGGGTGGACGGCGTTGCCCTGCACCGGGCCGGGCCGAATGATCGCAACCTGGACGACGAGGTCCTCAAAGCGCTCCGGCCGTGCCTTGGGGAGCGACTGCATCTGGGCGCGGCTCTCGATCTGGAACATGCCGACCGTGTCGGCGGCCTGGATGGACCGATACACCTCGGGATCGTCGTGCGGAAGGCAGTCGAGATCCGGGCGAGTGCCGGTGTCACGCTGGATGCGGTCGATGGCGTCGCTCACCACGCCCAGCGTGCGGAGGCTGAGGAGGTCGATCTTCACCAGGCCGAGCTGCTCGATATCCTCCTTGTCGTACTGGGTGACGACTCGGTTTGGCATCGTGGCGCGCTCGATTGGCACGAGGTCGATCAGTGGCGTGCGGGTGACCAGCATGCCGCCGACGTGGATGCCGAGATGGCGCGGGAAGCCGTCGATCTCGGCGCACAGGGTGAGGAGCCACTGCCACCGATTCCTCGGAGCGTGGTCGGTCACGCTCATTTCCTGTCGCATATTCACCCGGTGACTGTTAGAGGCGGCTTCTTCGACAGACTCGGCTGGAAGTCGCAGATTTACCGAGGTTTGAGCGCCGATATCGGCCTCAAGAGGCCCTGATTCCGATCCCAAGAGTCGCGTGGTGAATATCTGAGAGGATTCCGCGGGCCGCGATGGTGGCACCGGCACGACCCGCGACCGGCGCCGCTCCTCGACCGGCATTCCGCTCTCCGAATCCACCCGCACCAGCTTCGGCCGCCCGCTCGACGGGCCCGGCGAGCCGTTGTCGTGCGGCGTCGGCAGCTGCAGCTCGCTCCCCACCAGGTCCCCGGAACGGGCATAGCGCTTCGTCTCCTGCGCCTCGTGCTTCACCGTGGTGACCGATGCGTCGAGCACGCGCGCCCGCTTCGGCGGATACCAGCCGCCCTCGCTGACCGGGCGCACATCGAGCGCCGGCCGCGGACGCGAGTTCCACGACGAGTCGGAGGTCGGCTGCACCAGCCCTGACCCGCGCCCGTCGCGACCGGGCGGGATGGCGGCATCGGCCATCTCGATTCCGAGCTCGGCGAAGAGCCAGGCGAACGAGCCGTCCAGCGCCAGATCGCGGGCGACATCGGCGGCGTCGCGGGTGTCGAGCGCCTTGGCCAGGGCATCGATCCCCTCGAGGGGGAAGCCGAGCGCCTTTGCCACCTCACGTACTGCGCTCCGGGCGCGGTACGTGACGATGGTGCAGACCATGGCGGCATGGTCGGCGCCGTACTTCGTATAGAGGTACTGGATCACCTCCTCACGCCGATTGACGTCGAAGTCGATATCGATGTCTGGCAGCGCGCGGGCCTCGTTGATGAAGCGCTCGAAGAGGAGCTTGTGCTCGATCGGGTCGACCTTGGTGATGCCCAGGCAGTAGGCCACGATCGAGTCGCCGGCGCTTCCCCGTCCCTGCCCGATGATGTCGTTGTTCCGCGCGAACTCCATCAGGTCCCACACGATCAGGAAGAACTCGGACAGGTTGGTGCGGTCGATGATGTCGAGCTCGTGCGTCAGCTGGTTCAGCGCGCGCTTGGTAATCGGCTGGTAACGGCGCAGTAAGCCGTCGTGTGCAAGCTGATAGAGATATGAGAACGCGGTCTCCCCCTTCGGGACGCTGAATCCCGGAAACCGATAGCGCTCGAAGCCGAGCTCCAACCGGCACCGCTGCCCGATGGTCGCGCTGCGCGCCATACCCGCCTCCCAGGCGCGGCGGCTGCGCCCGTCCGGCAAGCCGGCGCCGATGCGGGCCAGCTCGGCGCCCGTCTTGAGTCGGTACTCAGCGTTCGGCAGCAGCAGCTCCCGAGCCTCCTCCAGCGTCGCGCCATGGCGAATGCAGACGAGAACGTCCTGGAGCCGATGACCGTCCGGATCGGCGTAGTGGACCTCGTTGGTGACGACCGTCGGCAGGCCGGTCTCGTCAGCCAGCTCGGCAAGCTGGGCGACGAGCCAGTCGTCGTCGGGCTGGAGATGGTGGCTGAGCTCGATGGCGAAGTCTCCATCCCCGAAGTACCCCGCCCAGTCGCGGGCCACGGCGCACGCGGCCGCGCCCTGGCCGGCAAGCAGGAGCCGTGGAACGTGCCCGTTCCGGCATCCGGAGAGGCCGAGCAGGTGACCACGGGCCTCGTCGAGCGCCGCCTCCACCAGAGCGCGCTCGAAGATCGGGAACTGCTTTTCTCCTGCCAGGTGTCCACGGGATGCCAGGCGCGAGAGGGCGGTGTAGCCATCGACGTCGCGAGCCAGGAGCACGAGGTGATCGCCGGGGATCGGTCCGGCGTGGTGCTCGCCGGGCCAGCCGCGGCTCGCCTTCGCGCCACGCAGCGGGTCGTTCAGCTTGCGGCCACGTCGCGCCAGGCGCAGCTCGTCATCGGTGCGTGGGATCGTGAGCTCGAGGCCGATGATGGGACGCACCGGGCTGAGCCCCGCCTCGCGGGCGGCATCGGTCTCTGTCTCCTGGGCTGCCTTCCAGCCGCGTACCGCGGCATACAGGCCGGCGTGGTCGGTGATGCCCAGTGCGGGCAGTCCGAGCTGGGCCGCGCGAGCGATCAGCTCCTCGGGGTGCGACGCACCGTCGAGAAAGCTGAAGTTGGTGTGAGAGTGAAGCTCGCAGTAGTCGTCCGGCATGTCCATCGGACGACCCATGATAGAACGTCCGTTCTATTTGGGGAAGGTCGATTAGCCCTCGACCGGGGTCAGCACGAGCTCCACCTCGAGCAGCTCGCCGCACGGAACCGTCACCCGGCGAATCGCGGGGCGATGGTCGATGTCGGTGGTCGAGATCTCGAACTGGCCGGACACCCCCGGCGCGCTGAAGACGCCGTCCTCGCCCGTGCGGGTCTCGCCCTGGAACCTGGCGGCGGTAATGATGACGAGAATGTCGTTCAGCGGGTCCCCGTCGGGGTCGATGACCCGGCCGTCGATCCCTCCCTCACCGACCTCCTCAGGGGGGCAGGCATCGTCGGTCGCCGAATCGGTCGGGCTGGTCGATGGCGAGGTGAAGAGGTCACATGCGCCAAGGAGAACGAACGCGAGAAGCATCGTCGGCGCCAGCGCCGGCCACCGGCCAAACGATCTGGATGGCATCCGCGCCAGTATGCCGAGGCGCATTCGATCGCGCCAACCGCTCCCTCACCGATCTCAGGCGGCCCGGCCAATCGCAAGGCCGCTGCGGCGCGTCAGCAGCAGTGCCGCCGGCACGAAGAGGAGCCCCACCGCCAGCAAACCCAGCGCCGTGTAGGAGGCGCCGGCAACGATCAGTCCGGATGCCAGGCTCGCGACAGCCGCCGTCGTCCAGATCACGCCGTCCGAGACACCCTGGACCCGGGTCCGTTCCCCGAGCGTGAGCCCCGTGGTGAGCATCGAGGAGCCCGCCACGAACCCGAGGTTCCAGCCGAAGCCGAGCAGGAAGAGGGCGAGGGTCAGCAGCAGCCCGCCGTCGGGCGGCGCTCCGGCGGCGATCAGCGCCGCCACGGTCAGCGTCGAGAGACCGGCCGCAATGATCCGCGGGGTGCCGAATCGATCGGTCAGCCGTCCCGAGATCGGCGACAGCGCGAACATGCCGAACGTGTGCGCCGACAGCACGATCCCGACCGTCTGGAGGCCATGCCCGTGATCGGTCAGGTGCAGTGGCGTCATCGTCATGATGAGCACCATCACCACCTGCCCGGCGGCAAGCGTGACGAGCGCGACGAGGACGGTCGGGGCTCGCATCATGTCGGCCAACGAGACACGTGCCTCGCTCTCGGAATGCGTGGTGATGGCGGAGGAATCCGCCAGCCGATACGGCTCCGGACGCAGAAAAACGAACGTGATGACCGCCGCCAGGCCGATGAACCCCACGGTCAACAGGTAGGTGCCCGCCAATGGCGGCAGACCGAATGACTCCGCGGCGCTTCCCGCCGGCGCCACCAGGTTCGGTCCGCTGACGGCGCCGATGGTGGCGCCCCACACCACCGTCCCGATCGTTCGTGCCCGTCGCTCGGGCGGAAACAGGTCGGCGGCGACGTAGCGTCCCAGCTGGGCGGCGCCATTCGCCGAGCCCGCCAGGGCGCTGCCAGCCAGCAGCAGTGGCAGCGACGCGAGGAGCACGCCGGTCAGCGCCACCGCGCCGCCCAGGGTCCCGGCAACGATGCCGAGGAGAAGCCCGCGGCGGCGTCCGACTCGAAGCATGATGAAGGCGAGCAGGCTCGCCGCGACCGCGGTTCCAAGGGTGCTCGTCGCCGTTGGCAGGCCTCCGAACGAGGCGCCGCCCGACATGTTCGCGGCGGCCAGCGTCCCCGCCGTGATTGCCGCGATGTAGCCGGTGCTGCCGAGCGCGGAGACGGCGAACAGCGTCCAGACGATCCGTCGTCGGAGCGCCGGCAGGCGCACCGGATCGATCGCAGTCTGCGTCGTGCGCATGCGTACCGAGCGAGGCCGGGTCACGGCGACGCCAGGCTCTCGAGCGTCGCCGTCCGCTCCGTCGTTCCGTCGGGCGACAGCGGGATGATCGCCACGTGACCGGCGCCCGCCGCCAGCATCCCGGCGATGCGTTCTTGCGCCGCTTCGACCGGACCGGTCGCCACCATGGCGTCCACGAGGCGATCGCTTCCCGGCGGCTCCCAGTCCGACGGATCGAAGCCCTGGAGCTCCCACGAGGCGTGGTAGGTCGGCGTGCGCAGGTACGGCTTCAGGTAGGCGCGCGCCGCGTCACGCTCGTTCTGCTCACCGAGGACCACCGGCAGCGTGACCGCTAGCGCCCGGCCCGGACCGCCGACCGGAAGGTCCAGGCGCCCTCGCATCCAGGCCGCCCGCTCCGCGGTCACCAGGTACGGGAGCGCGCCATCGGCATCGGTCGCGGCCAGGTCGGTCATCCGCTCGCGCAGCGCCGCGATCAGCACCGGCGGCTCGACCGGCTCATCCGCGACGGGACCGCGATAGACGGCCGCGCGGTACGCCGCGAGGTACTCCCGCATGCGCGTCAGCGGCCGTTCGAACACCTGCCCGCGCAGCTTCCCGGCAAGATGCGGATGGCTGACACCGAGGCCCAGCACGAACCGGCCCCCGCTCGCCTCGGCCAGGGTCATGCTCGCCATGCGCGTCGTCTGCGCGTCGTGGCCCCAGATGCCGACGATGCTGGTGCCCAGGTTGATCTTGCTCGTCGCACCCGCGAGGAGGCCGAGAAGGGCGAATGGCTCCCGGCCAACCGTCTCCGGCACCCAGAGCGTGCCGTACCCGAGCTCCTCGGCGCGGCGGACATAGGCGATCGCCTCCGGAGCGGCGAGCGAGTCGAGATGACCCCACACCCCGAGCCGCCCGAGATCGAGCTGCGTCATCGGCCGATGCTACCCGGCCGCCTGGAATCGGTAACGCAGGAACAGCTCGCCCTCGTGGCGCAGCACGCTGACGAGCTCTCCGCGCCGGGGGGCATCCTGGTACGGGGAGCCTCCATCGATCGGCGCGATCATGCGCAGGGCGTCGGTTCCGAGAAGGTGCGGACCGACGGTCCAGTACACCTCGTCGATCAGGTCGTCGGCCAGGAAGGAGGCGTTCACGCTCGGCCCGCCCTCGAGCAGCAGGGATCCGATGCCGCGCTCGGCCAGGCGCTCGAGCACCCAGCGTGGGCCTGGGCGCTCGTCCGGGCTGCGCAGGAGCACGGTTCCGGGCGGCGCATCGGTCATCGGATTGTCCTTGCCGACGACCAGGATGCGCGGCTCGTCGCCCCCGAACCAGCCCGCATCGGTCGGGATCGGGCCTGAGCCGGCCAGGACGATTCCCAGCGGGTTCGGCGGCCGGCCCTCCGCCACGCGACGTGCGGCGAGGTCGTCGCCGAGCCGCAACCAGATCCCGGACGCCCGCAACGTGCCCGCGCCGCTGCCAACCGCGTCGAACGCCGCGCGGTAGAGGCGCATCAGGCGCCGATCGGCCCGGCTGCCGAGGCCCTCCGCCGTCCCCGCCAGCTGGGCGCGCCCGTCGATGCTGGTCACCATGTTGATCGCCACCAGCGGCCGGCCCGACGGTGCCTGCGGCACGGTGAAACCGTCCATCGCCTCGGCGAGGTCGAGCTCGGACGCTGGGTCCGGCCAGAGGCGATCGACGCGGTACGGTCCGTCGCTCACATCCGAAGCGCGGTTCGGTCGCCGTGCATCGGCCGATCGTACCCGACCGACGAAGTGAACTGATCGGGCCGCGCGGCCGCCATACCATGCAGACGCGCCCTCCACCGGGTGCGCAGAGGAGGCCCCGTGCCAGACGATGCGTTGATCCAGGAGGCTGCCGGCGGAGATCGCGACGCCTTCGCCGCCCTGGCGGCGCCGAGGCTCGACCTGCTGTTCGCGACCGCCGCACTCATCCTGCGCGATCGAAGCCGAGCGGAGGACGCAGTGCAGGAGGCGCTGGTGCGAGCCTGGCGCGACCTCCGTTCGCTGCGCGACCCCGAACGGCTGGACGCGTGGCTGCGCCGATTGCTGGTGAACGCCTGCCGCGACGAGTCGCGCCGTGGTCGACGACACGAATCGAACATCCGGCTCATGCCCGATCACGACCGGCCGACCTCCGATTCGAGCGGTGAGCTCGCCGATCGAGACGCCATCGACCGGGGCCTGAAGCTGCTCTCCACGGACCATCGCGCCGTCGTGGTTCACCACTACTACCTCGGCCTCTCGCTCTCCGAGATCGCGGATGCGCTCGACATCCCGGTCGGAACGGCCAAGTCACGGCTCCATCACGCACGCCTGGCGCTGCGTGCGGCGATCGGCACCGACCCGCAGCGTTCGGAAGGACACATCGCATGAATACCCAGGACCGCATCGACGAACAGATCGCCGCGCGCCTGCGAGCGGACGCGCCGCGCGAGGCACCGGGGCGGATCCTCGACGGCGCGTTGGACCGCATTGCCGATACGCCGCAGCGAGGCAGCGGCTGGTCGGGACGCACCTCCGTGCGGCTTCTCGCGGCCGCCGCGGTGCTGCTCCTCGCCGTCGTTACCGGAACCCAGCTTCCGAGCCTGGTCGGGCGGGACGTTGGCGCCGAGATCTCCCCGAGCGTCTCGCCCTCGGCGAGCACCAGCGCGGAACCGACGGCCGCGGTGACGCCGAGCCCCTCCGCCACCCCCAGCGCTTCGGCGGCGCCCACCGAGCCGCCGGTGACCGGCGATGGCCTGCTGCTGCGGCTGGTCAGCCACGGTGGCGGGCCGACCTACCCGTCGCAGCTTTTGCCGTGGGCGACGCTGATGGCCGACGGAACCCTGGTCTGGCAGCCCGTTCCGGCGGAGGCCGAGGCAAGCAGCCGCGTCACGCGGAGCCTCACCCCGGCGGGCCTTGCCGACCTTCGCGAGCATATCTTCGGAGGTGGCCTGCTCAGCGGCAGCGCCAGCCACGAGCTCCAGCCCCAACCGGGCGCGGAGCCCCCGGGCCGAGGCGTCTCCGCATACACCTTCACGGCGGCAGGCGACGGTGGCGATGACGTGGTCGTGACGTCGGTGCAGTGGCTCGGCGATGAGGAGGAGTCGACCTACTACCAGCCGTCACCGGAGCGGCAACAGCTCGACGCGCTGGCTCAGCAGCTGCGTGATCCGGAGGCACTGGTGGATGCCGACGCGTGGACCGGTCCCAGCCAACCGTACGAAGGATCGGACTATCAGCTGGTGCTCACCCCGTCTCCCGACAGGCCGCCGTTCGACACGGCGGATGCCTCAGAGATCCCGTGGCCGTTCGACGGGGCTCTCGACCAGTTCGGCGAGGAGACCGGCGACTCGAGATCACCGACCTACCGCTGCGGAGTGATCGGCACGGACGAGGCCGCACGGATCGTCGAGGCGCTGACGGCACTGGGCTACGCCGATGTCGGGCTCGACCGGGCGACGACCGGATCACTGGACTGGGCCGATGGGAACGGGACGGTGGACTTCTTCCTCATGCCGCGGATGCCCGATGGCTATCCGGAGTGCGAGGACCAGCTCTAGTCGATGTCGAGCGGGTGATGCTCGTCGGCGGCAGCCAGCTGATCCGAATCGTACGCGATCTGGACCTTCGCGGAGGTGAGGTGCGTCACCGCGTCGGCGGGCACGACCCGCGTGGTGCCGTCGCCGTATGGCGTGACGGCGACGCCGTGGAAGATCCCTTCTGTCTCCGTGCCGAGCATGGCGGCGACTCTGCCGAGCTCCTCGCCGTCGGGACCGACGACGAGCGTGTCGGCCTCGACGTAGCCCCAGGCGACCGGGTCATCGGGGCCCGGCAGGTCAAGCTCGGCTGCCTGCGGCTCGCCCGGGCCACCCGTGTCATCGGCGGAGCTTCCCGGTGGCAGGCTATCCAGCTGCGGATCGATGCCGCCTTTCATGCCCGGGTCGTCGATGGCTCCCGGCGGCCGGTCGAAGTCATTCATGCGCGTGCCCACCGCACGAGCGGTGCCAGCGTCAGTCGAACAGCCGCTCCAGGTGCCAGGTGCCGCGGATCTCGTCGAGGAAGATCACCGCGAGAAGGCCCGAACGGGTGACGACCTTGTAGCAGGCGCGGGCGACCGGCTCCCGCCACCAGCCATCGTCGACACGCCAACGGTTGCAGATGCCAAGCTCCCCGTGATCGGTGCCGTCCATGCGCAGGCGAGTCGGCACACCGGCCGCATCGGTGTCGACCTGGACGAGCGGCTGGTCCGCGTAGCGCCTCGTCATTGGCCGATATCCACCAGCCGCGACCGATGCTCGGGCAGCGCCGCGGTCGGACGCTCGTCGACGGCCCGCCACAGGCGACCCTCCCCGAAGCGATGCCGAATTCGCTCCAGCGACCAGCGCAGCTCCTCCCACCGTCCTGCCCGTGCCTCGAACGCAGGCAGCTGCCTGGTTGCCGGATCGCTCAACCGATCGAAGGCGAGGATGACCGAGGCGAGCCGCGGCTCCAGCCCGTGCTCGGGCTCGTGGAGCGCCGGTTCCTGCCATACGCCAATGGGGTTGTCCTTCGGCGAGTGCTGGGCAGCTCGAGCCCCACTCACGACGCCCAAAGACATAGATTCACCGAAGTTTTCGCGGGGATGTGCGCAACGATCAGGCCGTTCGAGCCGCATAACGTCAACCAGGTTGGCGTTTGGCAACATCCGCAGGCGCGCGGCCGCTTCCAGGCGGGAGAGCAGGAGCCGCGCGATCCAGTCCGGCTCGAGCGCAGGCTGCGGGAAGGGCTGGGCCACGCGGAGCGCGGGTGCGTCCTCGAGCGTCAGCACCAGCGTCGCGCGGCCCGGCGCCAGATGACGCTCCCGGAGCCGATCACAGAGCTCGGCGGCCAGGCGGCGCAGGGTGAGTCCCACGGCGCCGATCCCGTCGAGCGGCGGCTCGAAGGCCGCGCGCGCCTCCTCCCGTTCCGGGCGCCGCCGCGGCACGATCGGCCGCGGGTCGTGGCCGCGGGCCAGCGACTGGAGCCGCTCCCCCGTCGGGCCGAACTGGGCGCCGACCGCGGAGCGCGGCAGGTCGGCCAGCTGGCTCATCTGGGTGAGCCCGAAGAGCGTGAAGCGCTGACGCATCGCCGCATAGGCCGGCAGCAGGGTCAATGGCAGATCGCGCAGCGCCTCGCGGCCATCGATCGCATGGAACGCTGCCGGGGCCTCCGGCCGCGAGGGGCATGCCAGCCGTGCGGCCAGCGTCGCCAGCCAGCGGTTGTCGCCAATCCCGCAGCGCGTGGTCAGCGGCGCCACGACGCGGGTCAGCATCACCGCCCGGGCCGCGATCCGCCGCTCCGACCCCCACATCGGTCCGAGCCCGGTCACGTCGACCAGCGCCACGCCGAGACCCACCGCCTCCACCCGCGGGGAGAGGTCGTCGAGCGCGTCGAGCATCCGCTCGAACGGACGCGCGTCGGCGTCGGGCACGCGCAGCTCGGGCCAGACGAGGGCGAGGAGTCGGGTCATGGGCGGCAGTAATTGGTATCTGGCGACACCGGATGGCGCGACACGATCAGGCGCTCACGACGCGAAGCGCGGGGCGCTCCTCGAGCGGTTGCGGCTGCGCCAGCGTGGCCACCAGCGGATCGATGCGGCGACCCTCCCCGAACCAGAGGTCGAGCTCCGCCGAGCCGCCGGCAAGCGCCCAGCGATGGCGTTCGACGACCGCCTGCACCCGCTGGCCGACCAGGTCGCGGCCGATCCCCAGCCAGGCAGTTCGCTGCAACGCCACCCGCACGCCGGCCACGACCCCCGTCACCGTCCGGCCGGCCGGCGACAGGACCAGCGCCGACGTCGACCCTGACCGGGCGAGGAGCCCCGCGAGCCGATCCAGCGCCCGCCGCTCGGGAGCCGCCCACTCTCCCAGGTCGAGGACGAGGGCATCGATGAGGCCCGAGCGCCCGAGCCAGGCGGCCAGCTCGATCGCCTCGGCGGGGTCGCGCGGGTGCACGACGAGGAGCCACTCGAGGCTCACTCCGAGTCGCGCGGCCACGGCCGGATCGAGGGTGCCGTCGAGATCGAGCCATGCCACCAGACCACCGACCGCTTGGGCGGCCGCCAGCGTGCCGAGCGCCAGTGTGGTGGCGCCGCTCCCGGCCGGGGCGTCGATGAGCGCCAGCGCACCGCGCGGCCAGCCAGCGGTGCCGAGCGCGGCATCGAGCGACCGATGACCGGTCGGAACCGATGGGCGCGCCTGCTCGGGCATCGGCGCCTCACTCCCCCGACGCAGTCCCAGGCCGCGCTGGCGGAGCGTGTCGAGAGCGGTCGCCAGGGAGAGCGAGATGGCGGCATCGGTCCTCATCGGACCATCCATGATAGAACACATGTTCTAGTTCGGGAAGCCGAAACGAGCTTTGCTATACTCGCCGCCGGCCTGTCGGGGATGTAGCTCAGCTGGGAGAGCACCGCGTTCGCATCGCGGGGGTCAGGGGTTCGAGTCCCCTCATCTCCACCAACCCCTGCCTTTGGCTGGTCGCCTCCAACGCCGCGGAACGCATCTGGTCGGATGGACCGACGCAGCACTCTTGACGGGGCCTTGATCTTGAGCGGGTAGCTTCGCCTCGATGGAGATGGCGCGCTTCCCCCATCGAGCCGCTCCCGACAGAGGACTTGTCGGTGACTGAGCAGGGCTCGTTGCCCCAGCGAGCGGTGGCCGAGGCGCTGGGCGCCCGGCTGGGCGGTCGTTCCACGCGATCGGAGTAGCATCGAGCCATGAGGATGGCCATCTTCAGCGACGTCCATTCCAACCTGCCCGCGTTGCGCGCGGTCCTTGCCGACGTGGCCGCGGCCGGTGGCGTCGACGACCGCTACTGCCTCGGTGACCTGGTCGGCTACGCGCCCTGGCCGAATGAGACGCTCGAGCTCCTCCAACGGGAAGGCATCCCGATCGTCATGGGCAACTACGACGACGGCACCGGCCACGACCGCGACGAATGCGGCTGCGCCTACAGCGACCCGGTCGAGCGGTCCCTCGGCGACGAGTCGTTCGCGTGGACCAAGGCCCAGACGTCCGATGCCAACAAGGCGTACCTGCGCGGCCTCAACCCGCAGATCCGCTTCGAGCAGGACGGCCAGCGCTTCCTGCTCGTCCACGGCAGCCCGCGCCGCATCAACGAGTACCTGTTCGAGGACAAGCCGGACTCGACGTTCGAGCGCATCGCCGCCGGCGCCGATGCGAACGTGATCCTCTGCGGCCACACGCACAGGCCCTACACCAAGCGGATCGGCGAGACCCTGTTCGTCAACGTCGGGAGCACCGGCAAGCCAAAGGACGGCGACCCGCGAGCCTGCTGGGCGCTCATCGAGACTTCTGCCGATGGCGTCAACGTCGAGTTCCGCCGCGTCGAGTACGACGTCGAGGCGGCAGTGCAGGCTGTGCTGGAGAGCGACCTGCCGGATGAGTTCGCCGGCCAGCTGCTCGAGGCGCGCGGCTACGTCATCGGGCCGAGCTGAGCGTGCCCAGCGGCAGGATCGATCGTGCGGCGCATGGCGTATGCCGGGGCCAGGTACATCCGCCACTCGTTGGCCGATCACCCACCACGTGGGCGCAACAGCCAGGCTCAAGCCACTCAGCTTGGCCGTTCGACCCATGTCGCGCATACTCCGCCACTCGGCCGACGCACTCACGGGAGGGATAGCCCGACGCGATGGGTGCGCGTGTTCGCACGGCAAAAACGATGGTGGTGTTGCGTGACCACGTAGGATGGGCACGGCCCGCCGGGCCGGCGACCGATCGGATCGTTCTCTCACGGAGGTTGCGTTCAATGCCCAGATTCGGAATGTCCATCATCGCGCTCGTCATCCTCGCGCTGGTCGCGACGGCCTGCGGTGACACGCCGCCACCGACCACGGACGCGTCGCAGCCCGCCGGCGAGAGCGAGCCAGCGACCAGCGAGCCAGCCGAGAGTGAGCCGGCGTCCAGCGAGCCAGCCGAGAGTGAGCCGCCCGCGGCCGGCGATGGAATCCTGGCAGCCGTCCAGGAACGCGGGGAGCTCGTGTGCGGCATCAACGGCACCCTGCCCGGATTCAGCGTCCTCGACGCGGAAGGCAACACCGTCGGCTTCGACGCGGACTTCTGCCGCGCGATCGCGGCGGCCGTGCTCGGCGATTCTGAGGCGGTCGAGTTCCGCGAGCTGACTGCCGACCAGCGCTCGACGGCGCTCCAGACCGGCGAAATCGACGTCCTGATCCGGAACACCACCTGGACGGTGAGCCGCGACACGTCGTGGGGCCTCTTTGCGCCGACCACCTTCTACGACGGCCAGGCCATCATGGTGAATTCGACCCAGGTCGATGCGACGAGCATCGAGGAACTGGACGGCGCCACGGTCTGCGTCCTGACCGGGACTACCACGGAGCAGAACCTCCAGGATGCGGCAACGAACGCGGGCATC
>Ga0136613_10001186_pt1 | contig 13220 bp, 12 predicted proteins | sample AntDrymUQ2722106_2_FD_106649 | JGI IMG/M metagenome (GOLD analysis project Ga0136613, IMG submission 106649) | Polar desert sand microbial communities from Dry Valleys, Antarctica - metaG UQ272 (21.06) | ecosystem: Environmental > Terrestrial > Soil > Desert | place: Antarctica: Dry Valley... | reverse complement strand
GGCCACGATCAGCGTGTCGCCCGCGAGCGCAATCGCGACAACATTGCCGCGAATCGGGATCGTGGTCCGCGCGGCCGAGGCGTCCGCGGAGCCGATGGTTCCCGCCAGCGCGACCGAGAACAGCAGGGCTCGGCGCAGCATCTGCTCAATACTAGGGCGGGTTCCAAGAACCTCGCCCCCAAGCGCCCGGCAGGTGCTCATGGCAAGCCGTGCTCGAGCGCGCCCTTGACCGCCGCGTCGAGTGCATTGAGGCGTGCAAGCGCGAGCGCCTCCGCCGAGCCGAAGCGCCGGCCCGGTGCCACATCGGGGCCGTGATGGCACAGGACGCAGTGCGCGAGCGCGAGCAACCGCTCGTCCGGCAGCGCCGGGATCTGCGCGGCCTGCTCGCGCAGCAGCGCGAGCCCGAGCTCGACGTGACCGAGTAGCCGGCCCGCTTCCGTCAGCCCGATCTCAGCGCCGTACGTGAACTCGCGCGTCTTGCCGAGGTCGTGGACGAGCGCGGCGGTCAGCAGTAGATCGCTGTCCAGGCGCGGGTGCAGCTGACAGGCCTCGAGCGCGAGCGTCCCGACGGCGACGGTGTGCTCGAGCAACCCGCCGAGGTAGGCGTGATGGCCGTTGCGCGTGCACGGTGCGCGTCGCCAGCGCGCGCGCAGAGGCTCGTCGGCAAGCAGCGCGTCCAGAAGTGAGCGCAGGCCCTGATCGTGGACCTCGCGCGCGAGGTGCTCGAGGAAGCCGTCGAGCTCGTCGAGGTCGCGGTAGGCGACGGGCAGGAATGCGGCGGGATCGGCCTCTCCTTCGGGCGCCCGGCCGATCGTGCGCAGCTCGACCTGCAGCTCGTCGCGAAAGCGCTCCACGCGGCCTGCGACGCGCACGAGGTCACCGCGGTCGAAGCGTCCAGCGAGCACGTCGGCGTCGCGAAACGCGCGCCCCTGTACGGCGCCGCTGCGATCGCGCAGCTCGACGGCGAGATACGGCGTTCCGGCGCGCGACATCAGGCGGTCCTTGCGGGTGCAGGCGAAGATGCCCTCGAGCTCCTGTCCCGGGCGCAGCGTGGCGATCGTCATGAGGCCATGATGTACCTTGATTCGGATGCAGCCTTTGATCTGGGAGAGCAGGCCCGACGGCCTCCGAGCCCCGGCACTGATCTGCGCGTTCAGCGGCTGGAACGATGCCGGCGATGCCGCCTCCGCCGCGCTCACGTTCATCGGCGAGTCGCTCGGCGCCGAGCGCTTCGCGCGTCTCGATCCGGAGGACTTCTACGACTTCCAGTCCACGCGGCCGCAGATCCGCCTGACCGAGGGTGCGCGCGACATCCTCTGGCCCGGCGTCGAGATCTTCGCCGCACGTGTCCCGCGCGCCCCGCGCGACCTGATCCTCGTCCAGGGCCCCGAGCCGTCGATGCGCTGGAAGGCCTTCTGCACCCACATCATCGACCTCGCCGAGGCCCTCGGAACCCAGCTCGTCGTCACGCTCGGCGCGCTGCTCGCCGACGTGCCGCACACGCACCCGGTCGCCCTCACGGGCCTGGCATCCGACGAGACCATCGTCGAGAAGCTGTCGCTCGCGCAGTCGACGTACGAGGGTCCGACGGGGATCGTGGGCGTGCTGCACACGGCGTGCAGCGATGCCGGCATGCCGGCCGCGTCGCTGTGGGCAAGCGTGCCCCACTACGTCGCCGCCGCCCCGAACCCCAAGGCCGCCCTCGCGCTCGTGCGCAAGGTCGAGGGCCTCGTCGGCGTCACCGTCGACGGCACCGAGCTCGAGAACGCCTCGGAGGAGTACGAGCGCCAGGTCTCACGCGCCGTTCAGTCCGATCCCGAGGTCCAGGCCTTCGTCGAGCGCCTCGAGCAGGCCGCCGAGGTCGACACGACGCCGCTGGGCCCCGGCGACCTACCGTCCGGCGACACGATCGCGAGCGAGTTTCAGCGCTTCTTGAAGCAGCAGCCCGACCGCTGATCTGAGCGGGCGCTCGAGCGCCGTCAACGCTCCGCAGCCGGACACGCGATCCGAAAGTCGCACATCGAGCAGACCGCGTAGGACGGAGTCGGCTCGAAGTCCTGCGCGAGGATCCCCTCGCCGACCTGCTCGACGGTGTCGGCGATCCAGGCGGCGTCGATCTCGTCGCTGGGAACGAGCACCTTGGCGTCGTCGAGCACGTACAGGTAGGACTGCTGCGTGGCATCCAGCTGCCATGCCTCGCGCGCGCCGACGGCGTACAGGGACAGCTGGACGTCCTCCTTCAGCGCCGCGCGCGAGCGCGGGCGGCCGGTCTTGTAGTCGATCAGCTCGTAGCCGCCGTCGGCGAGGCGGTCGACCCGGTCGACGCGGCCGCGCAATGTGTGGGGGCCCATGCGAAAGCTGAACGCCCGCTCGAACCAGACCGGCTCGACGGGCTCGGAGACGATGCGCTGGTGGTAGCGGCGCAGCGCCGCGTCGGCCTTGCCGCGCAGCTGGCGCTCCTCGTCCGAGTCGCCCATGCCGGCCCGCCGCCAGCCGCCGTCGAGCAGATCGAGCATCTCCTCCAACGACGGGCTCGCAATCTGGTGATAGCGCTCGAGCACCTGGTGCACGAGGATCCCGAAGCGCTGGTTGAGCGTCGGCTCCTGGGGGATCCGCAGCACGCGGGCGAACTTGTAGCGCAGCGGGCACGCACGGTAGGTCTCGATGTCCGACGCCGACAGTGCCAGCCCCTCACCCCGCCGCGGGAGGAACGCCTGCAGGCTCGGCTCGCTGCGCGCCGCGCGTGCGGCGGCGCGAGCGCGGTCGTCGCGCTCTGAGTCCAGCAGCAGCTCGTCCAGCGTCGACGTCGCCAGCACCTCGCGCTGCGCCGGCGACACGGCCGCCGCCAGGCGTTCGTTGATGAGCCCCAGCGCGTCGCTGACCGGCTGTCCGGCGGGACGCTCGAGCAGCGCCGCGAGCTTGACGAGCTCGAGGTAGCGGGTGACCGCGTGCGTCACGTCGAGGTCGGTGTCTAGGCGCAGCTCGCCGAGGCCCTTGCCGACGCGCGCGACATCGGACAGCAGCTCGTCGCGCAGCGCCTGGAACGTCGCGTGCATCGCCTCCTCGGGCCCGAACAGCTCCTCCTCGACGTCTTCCCACTGCGCGGCCACGGCGGCGCGCGCCTCCTCGGCGAACGGTGACGGGGGCTGCACCGCGCCGCTCGCTGCCCGCGCCGGGTACGCGAGCACCAGCCCCTTGCTCGCACGCGTCATCGCGATGTGCAGCAGGCGGCGCATCGCCGCGACGTGGGCGGCGCGGTCGTCGGGCCCGAGCGCCTGCTTGAGCAGCGCGTCGGCGATCGGCTCGCCGGCGCGCAGGCGAGCGCCGGGCATCCGCGCTGACGTCAGGCCGACGACGAAGACCCAGTCCAGCTCGCGGCCGGCGGCGGCGTCCAGCGCCATCACCTGCACCGCGCCCGGGCGCGGAGGCGCACCGTCCTCGTCGCGCAGGCCGGCGTCGGCGACCGCAGTCGCGTAGTTGGCGAAGTCGCGCGGCGTGGCGCTCGGCGCACGGTGCGCGTACGAGCTTGCCAGCTCGCCCAGTGCAGCGAGGTTGACGAGCCGTTCGACGACATCGGGCTGCGCCGTGAAGACCTGCTGGCGGCGCAGCCCGAGACGCTCGATCAGCCGGTGCACGAACAGGTCCGGGCGAGCGCTGTCGAGCGTCAGCGCGGCCTCGCGGTAGAGCTTGAGGAAGGCATGGATGCGCTCGCGCGCCTCGGGCGGAAGCTGCGGCGACTCGGTCGCGGCGACGAGCGCGCTGACCATGTCGAGCTTGCGTCTCCGCGCGATCTGCACGCATCGCGCGAGGTCGACGGAGCGCAGCGCGATGGGTGGTCGCGCGAGCGCGCGCACGACTGCGCTGGCGTCGGATGGGTCCGCCAGCGAGCGCAGCCAGGCGAGCACGTCGCGGACCTCGGCCTGCGCGAAGAAGTCGGCCTCGCCGACGATCCGCGACGCGATCGCGCGCTCCTCGAGCGCCAGCGCGACGTCACGTCCCTCGTCGCGCAACGAGCGCACGATGACGCCGATGTGCTCCGGCGCGCAACCGCCGCGGACGAGCCGCTCGATCTCGGCCGCGACGCCCTGTGACTGCGCACGCTCGCCGCTCGCGCGCAGGAAGCGCACGGTCCCCCCGCCTGTGCCTGCGACCGGCTTGTGCAGGCGCTGCGCGATCGGCGCGACCACCGCGTGCGCCGCATCGAGCACGCGCTGCGGGCAGCGCAGCGAGCGCTCCAGGCGCACGACCGCGACGCCGTCGCCGTGCGCGCGCTCGAAGTCGGCCACGTTCTTCGTCGCCGCGGCGCGCACGCGGCGCGCTGCCTGATCGTCGTCGGCGGCGACCGTCACGTTGCCGTGCTCGGCGGCGAGCAGCTCGACGAGCATCGCGGGTGCGAAGGCGAGGTCCGCGAACTCGTCGACGAGCACGTGGCGGTAGCGCTCGGCCACCCGCGCGCGCACGTGCGGGCGCTGGCGCAGGAGCGCGATCGTCCGCAGCACGAGCTCGCCGGCGTCGAGCGCGCCGTGCTCGGCGAGCAGCCGGTCGTGGTCGACGAACAGGCGCGCGAACTCGACCTCACGCGCGGCCCGCGTGCGCTGCACGTCGTCGTCGACGGGCAGCACGTCGGCCCACGCCGCATAGTCGGCCGCCGTCACGCGCTCGTCCTTGAGCCGGTCGATGCGGTCGATGACGCCTGCCAGCAGCACGGCCGGCCGGCCGCCGAAATCATGGCTGCGCAGATGCAGGTCGTCCATGCGTTCCAGCAGCAGCGCCAGGCGGTCAGCCGCCGTGACCGGCGCGAAGAACGGGTCGACGCCGGCCTCGACGGTCTCTTCGCGCAGCAGCCGCGTGCAGAGCTCCTGCACGGAGTACACGGCGAGCTCTTCGTAGGGCCGCTGCAGCGCGTCTTCGATCCCCCGCCGCAGCGCCGCCGCGCCGCCGCTGGAGGGGCTGAGCGCGAGCACGGACTCGGGCGCCGCGCCCTGCGCCACAAGCCACGCGAAGCGCGCCACGAGCACGGCCGTCTTGCCCGTGCCGGCAGCGCCCAGCACGAGCAGCGGGCCGCCCGCGTGGGTGACCGCACGCTCCTGCGGCGGCGCGGGCCCCGGGCGGGCGGGGTCCGATTCATGGATCGACTGGCGGACCGGCTGGCCGGACATGAGCCTAGTATGCCCCCGATGCCGTCCACCCCGAGCGCGCTCCAGGCCGACTGGCTCGGAGCCTGCCGCGCGGCTTCCCAAGGGCTGCGCGAGGTGCTCGTCGAGCATCCGACGAGTCGTGAACGGGTCGTCGAGACCGGCAGTCGCGGCGAGGGCGGCGACCAGACGCTCGTCATCGACGAGCTCGCCGAGGACGTGGTGTTCGCGCAGCTCGACGCGCTTCACGCCGGCGGCGCGCGCTTCACCGCCGTCAGCGAGGAGCGCGGGATCGTCGACTACGGCGAAGGCGACCTGATCGTCGTCATCGATCCGATCGACGGGTCGCTGAACGCCAAGCGCGGCATGTCGCACTACGCGCTGTCGATCGCCGTCGCCGACGCGCGCGGGAGCGTGGACGGCGCAACGATGGCCGACGTCGTATTCGGCTACGTCCACGACTTCGGCCCGGGGGAGGAGTGGACCGCGCGGCGCGGCGAGGGCGCGCGCCTGAACGGCCGCCTCATCGACGCTGCGCCGCCCGAGCGGCGGATGGACGACGGGCGTCTCGAGCTCGTCGCGATCGAAAACTCGGACCCGCGCTGGATGGCTCCCGCGATGGACGGCCTCCGCGCACACGTCAACCGCGTGCGCGCGATCGGCTCGATCGCGATCTCGCTGTGCCAGGTCGCGTCGACGCGCGTCGACGGCATGCTGACCCTGTGGCGCACGCGCGCGGTCGACGTCGCGGCGGCGCAGCTGATCGCGCGCGAGAGCGGAGCGCTCGTGGCCTTCACCGCCTACGAGGATCCGCTCGCGGCGCCGCTGGACCTCGAGCCGCATTCCGGCGTCATCGCGGCACGCACGCCACAGGCGCTGGAGCAGCTGCGGTCGATCATCTGACGGCCCGCGCCGCGCGTACGCCATGATGAGCGCTCGTGCTTGATCGTGTTCTCACGCGACGGATTGCCAACGCCGTTGCGAACAGCGGAAAGTCACGGCAGCCCGATGCCTCCACGCCGTCCGAGCTTCCCGGTGATCTCGCCGCGATCTGCGCCGACGCCCGCGAGCGCGTCGTCGCTTACACGGGCCTGGTCGCGGCGTCGTCGTTGCCGCCGGCCGAGTTTGTACAGCGCTCGGCGTGGATCGCGGCCAACGTGGATTCGCTGGGCGCGATCTTCGACCCGCTGGGCGAGCGCCTCACCGGCGGCCTGGGGTTCATGCGCGGGCCGATGCGCGCCACGATGGGCGGGCTGGTCTCGGCCGAGGCCGGCGCGCTGACCGGCTACCTGTCCCAGCGCGTGCTGGGGCAGTACGAGTTCGTGCTCGTCGATCCGGAGTCGCGGCCGCGGCTGCTGTTCGTCGCGCCGAACATCGTTCGGGCCGCACAGCGGCTGGACGCCGACCTCGGGCAGCTGCTCACGTGGATCGCAATTCACGAGGTGACGCACGCCGTCCAGTTCGGAGGCGTGCCGTGGCTGCGACCACACCTCGCCGGCCTGCTGCGCGAGCTGCTGGCGTCGCTCGAGATGAGCGTCGACCCGCGCGAGCTGCTGCGCGGCCCCCGGACCGACGTGCGCGAGCGCCTCGGAGCGCTGCGCGAAGGCGGCCTCATGGCTTTGATCGCAGGTCCCGCCCGGCGCGACCTCCTCGACCGCCTGCAGTGCACGATGGCGGTCATCGAGGGCCACGCCGAGCACGTCATGGACGTCGTCGGAGAGCCCGTGCTGCCGTCGCTCGCCGAGCTGCGTCTCGCCCTCGATCGCCGCCGTCACGAGCGCCCGCTGCTGCTGGCGCTGCTCGAGCGCCTGATCGGCCTGGATGCCAAGATGCGCCAGTACGAGGCCGGCAAGCGCTTCTGCGACGGCGTCGTCAACGCTGCTGGTCCGGTCGCGCTGCATCGCGTCTTCGAAGCCCCCGAGCAGCTCCCGACGCCCGCCGAGCTCGAGAACCCGGCTGCCTGGCTGAGCCGTACCGGCGTCGCGTCGGCGTAAGCCCGCGCGGCCCCTGGGGGTGGCGCGGTCGGTCCATTGCAGCAGAATTCTCGCCTCCTCCACGTCCCGACACGACCCGTCACGCCCTGATACCTTCGAGGGAGGGGTTATTCAGGGACAGAGCGGGACGCTTCGGACTTTGGGACCTTCGTCCACAACGGGAAGGGGTTTCTCGTGGCGCGCAAGCGACCGGCAGCCTCCGATGCACCGCCGCTTCGTTCTAGCTTCCACGCGACCAGCCCGCCCGGCGCGGCCCTGCTCACTCGCGCTGAGGATCATGCCCTGCGTCGCAGCGCCCCGCTGACGCCCGCAGAGTTCAGGGCGCTCGGGCGTCTGGTCGGACGGGGCAACGTCCCCGTCCGAGTCATGGTGAGCGCTGTCGTGCGCGGCGGCGGGGCGCGCCGCAGACGATCCGCGCGGGGCGTAGAGCCAGATCAAGCGCCCCCCGTTTGACCGCGAGGACGAGCGCGCCAGCTTCGCGATCGGCTGTGGCGGCGCTCAATCATCGCAAGCAAGGCCGGACCCCGCGATGAGCAAGAAGACGCTGCCTGATCCACCCCAGGGGGCCATCGCCCGCGCCTAGGCCGCACGTGGCGCAAGGAACCGTGCTCGGCCCTCGTCGAGCGCGGCGGCCGCGTGAAGGTTGGCCAGGTGCACTGCCCACCTCGGCGCATCTCGTGGTCGACCTTGATCTTCGTTGACGCCACCTCATGCGGTTGTAACGCCGCGAGCCGGTGGGCGTAGGTAGCGCGAACGCTCGTTCGAATATTCCCCCTGTCAAGGAATACTTGCCGATGGGGTGGCAAAGTATCCCTTGACAGGGGGTAGATTTATTGGGATCATCTAGCTATGTCGCTTAGGGACGAACTGTCCGATCTCAGCTACCAGCAGATCAGCCAAGACCCTGTTGGCCGCGTCTACCTCGATGGCGGCGAAGCCGCCGTGCTGGCGGGTGGCTACGACGTGACCGACGTCGTGCGGCTCGTGCAGCTCCTTCTGGACGTGCGGCGTGAGCAGATCTTTGTGCTTGCCGACGAAATCGACGCGCTCAAGCAGTCGTCTTAGCACCATGCCTCCTGTCGATCGAAATAACCCAGTTCGCGGCAAGTCCTCGCAGTCGAAGTACTCGCTCATGGAGTTCATGCGCGAGTTTCCCGACGACGCGGCGTGCCTGGACTGGCTATGGCGCGAGCGCCACGCACCGGACGGCCACACGACGTTCTGCCCGAAGTGCGACCGCTCGCGTCGCTTCCACAAGGTCGCTGATCGCCCCGCTTGGGACTGCGACTCCTGCGGCTACCACCTGCACCCGCTGGCCGGGACGATCTTCCACAAGTCCAGCACGAGCCTGCACCTTTGGTTCTACACGATGTTCCTCATCTCGCAGACGCGGTGCGGCATCTCAGCCAAGCAACTAGAGCGTGAGCTGGGCGTGACGTACAAGACCGCGTGGCGCATGTTCAATCTAATTCGCAACCAGCTCATGGACGAGTCCGATGGCGAGCCTCTGTCCGGCGACGTTGAGGTAGACGAAACCTACGTCGGCGGCAAGCCACGCGCCTACCAGTCGCGCACGTCGCATCGTGCCCGCGTTGGCCGCACCTGGCGCAAGGAAACCGTGCTGGGCCTTGTCGAGCGCGGCGGCCGCGTGAAGGTCGTCCACTTGCCCGACCGGGGCGGCGTTGGGATCAAGGCCACGATCCACGAACACGTCCTGCCCGAGTCGATGATCTTTACCGACGAGTGGCCCGTCTACCACGGCATCGGGACCGGCTATCTCGGTCATCGTCGTATCCAGCACAAGGCCAAGGTCTACGTTGACGGCGACAACCACACGCAGACCGTCGAAGGCTTCTTCGGCCTCGCTAAGAACGGCATTCGCGCCGTCTACCACGCCGTCAGCGCCAAGTGGCTACAGGGCTATCTCAACGAATACGCCTGGCGCTACAACCGCCGCTTCGACCGCGAACCCATGTTCACGCAGCTCCTAGAGCGCGCGGCTCACTGAAGCGGGCCGAAACGCCGGCCACCTGGCTTCACGCGGGCTTCTCCGGCTTCCGGCGACGCGGGGCCTTCGGCGGGGCGACGACCTTCTGAAAATCCGCTAGGACGCTCTCCCGGTTCCGGACGGGAATCTCATAACCCTTAGGCGTGCGGTCCTTCGGCGTGCGGTCCTTCGGCTCCTCCTCGACCTTGGCTTCCGTCTTACGTGGCATCCCGCTGCTCTCCCGCCGCGTGCGTCATCACGCGCGTTGCTTCGACGGCGTCTGTGACGATTGTTGCGCCTTGCGCCTCGATGACCCTTCTGGCATCGCTGTTGACGGCTTCGTCAACGTGCGTGCCAAAATCACAAAACACGACGAACTCAGCGGGCGCGCTCGCGCCTTCGAGGACGTCCAAGACCTTCATCGCTTCGGCGTCGGCCTTTTGGCCGACGTTGTCCGCCTTCTTCAACGCAAGCCCGACCACGTCCAGCGCGACGTTCGCCGTAGAGTTCGCGAAGAAGTCCACCCGGCGCGCGACTCCCGTCTTGGACTCGGCAAAGAAATGGTTGCGAGACACCGCGCGCGTCACCAGCAGGCGCCTTAGCCCACGCTCGACAACGTCGATCGCCTTTTGGCTGCCGCTGCTCCGACGCTTCGGTTGGACAATCCTGTTGGTGAGCTTGAGCAGTTCCGCGTCGAAGCCATGCGCTTCGTCAAGGGTCGTAAAGCGGGGCGGCGTGAGGTCGATCGGATACCCCTTCTGTGTTTCGAGCATCCGCTCGATCCGTTCGGCCACTGGTAGAGAGTCGTCGGACAACCTATCCCGCAGCAACGGCTCCACGTAGAGCAGCGCGTCGCTTTCCAAGCGCGGGTTCTCGCGAATAACGCGGTCGATGGCCTTACGCTCCAGGGCAAGGTCAAAGCCGGTGTCGTTCCACAGAAGGATGCCGACGTTGAGGCTCTCGCCCCGTCCGAGGTCCGGTATGTACCTGATGACGGAGTAGCGAGCTTTGCTCATGGCGATGTCGGCAAGTTCGGGAAGATCGCCGCCGAATCCTGCTCCACAATGGCGCGCAGCCTCGTCTGACGCTGCACGAGGAACTCGGCGTAGACCCCTTGATCTGATGCTGACAATAGCTCAGGCGGAGTGGTTGCGACCGTTGATCGGATCGCCTCCTCGGAGAGTCGCTCAACCCGATCGAGAGCGGCTTCCAGCACGTCGGGATCTTCGACACTGGCGCTGATGCACCCTTGTCGGACGTAGGGTTTCGCACCGCTGTTGACCTTCCCAGGCAGGGCCGGAACGGTCGTCGGCCCGAGTGGGTTGACGAGTAGATGGCTGTGATCGTTGAGCATCAGCAAGTGCTCAGCCGACCCGCGCACGCGCCGCGCGATCAGGTTTTCTTCGTGACGGTCGGGGTTGATCAGCCACACGTCGAGTAGCACAACGTCGGACGTGCGCTCCTTGTTCTGGCATTCCTTCAGGATCGTCTTGCTCAAGGCCGGAAAGAATGTCCCGTCCTGCATCATGCGCGAACCGAAGAACAGGTAGCCATCTTTCTCGGCTATCACATGATCCTGTATCGGCAGCCCTAGCAGCGCTGCCAGCTCGGCGGCGATCCATTCGTTCGCGCCTACCGTGGGATGCCCCGGCGTCAAGGACGGTCCCTTGATCAGATATTCCTCGCCGTTCTCTGCAAGCACGATGCGCGCCTGTGACGCTCCCCGGCCGATCGGCCCAAGGTCGGTCCGGACACGGATCGGAGTCGGTACCTGAGGGAACAGCATTCCAGTGGTCACGGTTGCGACGAAGGGGGCGAGACTGCCACGCGCGTACAGCTTCGAGGCAGCGTAGGGCAGTTCTGCGGTTTGCAGGGGATGTGCGTAACCGAGCCATAAGGGCCGAGTACGGTACACGAACAAGCGTTCTCAACTGACTACCCCCTTAGAAGGGATACTTGCCGATGGGGTTTACAAACACGTGTTCGGGGCAGTACAGTGTCTGAAGCAAGTTAGTTCTAATATCCTTAGTCAGCAACGGAAAGCAGGAAACAGCACATGGCCACAACCACCAGCACCGCCAGCAGCCCCGCTCAGAAGGCAGCCGCAACGCGTAAGAAGGCCGCCGTCAAGCGCTCCACGACCGCCAAGAAGGCCGCGGCCACGCGCCGTGAGACCACCGCTGCCAAGCAGGCGGCGCAGGCCAAGCAGGACATCAAGAGCCCGGTTGTGCGCGCTGGCAGGATGGCTGAGAAGGCCGTCCTCGTGCCGGTTGGCGCGGCCCTAGTCGCTCGCGAGGGCGTCGCTTCGACGATCGACGAGCTGCGCACCAGCTACTCGACGCGCAGGAAGACCGAGCAGAAGCTGAATCGTTTCGAGCGCCGCGGCACGAGCGCCGTCAAGCGTGTCGAGCGCGAGTTGCGCTCGGTGATCAAGGGCATCGAGACGCGCACCGAGCCGGTCGCGAAGAACGTCGAGCTCGTCACGGCTCGCGTCGAGAACGTCGTCGTGAGTGGCCGCAACGCGGCCGCGAAGGTCCAGGAGCGGATCACGGCCCTGGCGTAGAGTTTCCCGCACAAATCGCAGTACCTCCCCCAAAAGCGGCGCCGCGTCCATCTCCTCCCGGGCGCGGCGCCGACCCCTCCGGCGCCGCGCCCCTCTCCTCCCGGGCGCGGCGCCGACTCCTCCGGCGCCGCGCCCCTTCCCCGGGGCGCGGCGTCGTTCTTGCCTAGACTGAACCAATGGCCACACAAGAGCAGATCCTCAGCGCGCTCGAGCGGGTCATCGATCCCGAGCTGCATCGCTCGATCGTCGAGCTCGGGATGGTCCGGTCGATCGACATCGCAGCCGACGGCGATGTCGCGATCAAGGTGTCGCTGACGACTGCCGGCTGCCCGGTCCGCAACCACTTCACCGAGGCCGTGGAGCGCGAGGCGCGCACCGTCGAGGGTGTGAGCGGCGTCAGCGTCCTCTTCGACGTGCTCTCAGACGGTGAGAAGGCGACGCTGCAGAAGAAGCTCGGGCGCGGCTCGCTGCCGGCCGGCGCGCTGGCGCAGGTCGCCAACGTGCTGTGCATCGGCTCGGGCAAGGGCGGCGTCGGCAAGTCGACCCTGGCCGCGAACCTCGCCGCAGCGCTGACAGCCGACGGCAAGCGGGTCGGCATCCTCGACGCCGACGTGTGGGGCTACTCGATCCCGCGCATGTTCGGCCTCGGCTCGGAGCGCCCGCCGGTTTCGGCGGAGCGCAAGATCGTGCCGATCGAGTCCCACGGCGTGAAGGTCATGTCGATCGGCTTCTTCGTCGAGGAGGACGCGGCCGTCGTCTGGCGCGGGCCGATGCTGCACAAGGCGCTGACGCAGTTCCTCGAGGACGTCGACTGGGGCGAGCTGGACTACCTGCTCGTCGACCTGCCGCCTGGTACCGGCGACGTCTCGATGACGCTCGCGCAGCTCTTGCCGCAGGCGAAGTTCGTGATCGTCACGACGCCGCAGCCGACGGCCCAGAAGGTCGCGCGGCGCGCCGCGCAGATGGCCGCCAAGGTCAACCTCGAGATCGCCGGCATCGTCGAGAACATGGCCGGCTTCACGGCCCCCTCGGGCGAGCGCTTCGCGCTCTTCGGCGAGGGCGGCGGTCAGCATCTGGCCGACGAGCTCGACGTTCCGCTGCTCGGCAAGGTGCCGCTGACGATGCCGCTGCGCGAGCAGGCCGACGCCGGCACGCCGCTGGTCTTCATCGACCCCGACGACCCGGCTGCACAGGCGCTGCGTCAGACGGCGCGCGGGATCGTGGCGCTGTCGCCTGTGGAGCTGCCCGTGCTGCAGGCCCCGGAGCCGTCGGGGATCAGCCTGCCCATGGTTTAGAGCGGCGCGAACTGAAGGCGGGCCGCGTGGCGGGCCGGTGCGGATGGAAGGGGTCCGTCTCGGGTCCTGCGGACCGAGTTCCTCGCCGGCCCCCTTCCACCGCACCGGCCGCCCACACGCTCCTGGGCGCGGACCGTGGGGCCGTCGGAGTTACCGGCGTGGGCACTTCGCGCGCGTCGGTGGCGGCTCGCCGTTGCGCGAAGGGTCTTGAGAGCGCGCCTGCGATGAGGTCACGGACCTCATCGC
>Ga0136613_10001181_pt1 | contig 13256 bp, 9 predicted proteins | sample AntDrymUQ2722106_2_FD_106649 | JGI IMG/M metagenome (GOLD analysis project Ga0136613, IMG submission 106649) | Polar desert sand microbial communities from Dry Valleys, Antarctica - metaG UQ272 (21.06) | ecosystem: Environmental > Terrestrial > Soil > Desert | place: Antarctica: Dry Valley... | reverse complement strand
TCCGCGGAGAAGGCACGGGCGGCCCCAACCAGGAGTTCGCCCTCGCCCTCGCCGCGGAGCTCGAAGGCGTCGAGGGCTGGGCAGCCTTCGCGGTCGACACCGACGGCAACGACGGCCCCACCGATGCCGCCGGGGGATCGGTGACCGGCGCGACGGCGGGCGCCATCCGTGAGAACGGCGTGGATCCCGAAGAGGCGCTGGCGAACAACGACGGGTACGCAGCCCTGAAGGTGGGAGGAGCGCTGCTCGTCACTGGGCCGACCGGTACCAACGTCAACGACCTCCGGGTGGCGCTCGTGACGGGCTCCGAAGGCGGCTTCGTGTAGAGCTACAGAGAAGGAGGAGACGGTGGCAAACGTCGAACGCAAAGCGCATGTCGTACAGAGGCAACGTGGAGATTCGGGTACAAGCGCGGTCAAGTTAGCGAGCGTGAGCGAATCGAGGGTCGAAAGGAGATGATGCGTATGGCTCAATGCGAGGTTTGCGGTAACGAGTACGACAATGTCTTCGAGGTCGTAATGGCCGGCAGATCGCACGTATTCGACTGCTTCGAGTGTGCGATACACGCGCTTGCTCCCATTTGCTCCCGTTGTGGGACCAGGGTTATCGGACATGGGGTAGAAGCAGGCGGTGCGATCTACTGCTGCTCGCACTGCGCCCGAGAAGCGGGCGCGCCGGGGTGGAGGTAATACGGTGGAGGTAATACGTTAGAGAGAGCGCAGGCATCCGGCGACTCAGGAGGTTGGTGCTGATGGCGGAGATCGTTGCGATCCGCGGGCGGGAGATCCTGGATTCCCGGGGGAACCCGACGGTGGAGGTCGAGCTCGCGACGGTGAGCGGCTTCGTGGGGCGGGCGGCGTTCAACCTGCGGTGGAGGAGGGCGTAAACATGGAGCGTCGGACGAAGATAGTCGCCACTTTGGGCCCCGCAACCTCGACGGAGGAGACGATCCGGGACCTGGTACGCTTCGGGGTAGACGTGACGCGCCTGAACTTCAGCCATGGCGAGCACGAACTCCACCTCAAGAACGCCCGCTGCGTGCGCGAGGCGGCAGAGTCTCTGGGGCGCAATGTGGCGGTGATGCAAGACATACAGGGGCCGAAGATAAGGACCGGCGAGGTCGTCGACGACACGGAGCTCGTGGAGGGGAACCAGGTCGTCATCGCGGCGGGAGACTTTCTGGGTGATGCGAACCGGCTCTCGACCTCCTACGAGCGGATCACCCAGGACGTCGAGCCCGGTCACCGGGTCCTCATAGACGACGGCCTTTTGGAGCTTGAAGTCGAGGAGGTCGAGAACGGCGAGGTCGTCTGCGAGGTCGTAACCGGCGGCCAGATCTCCTCGCACAAGGGTTTGAACTTCCCGGACTCTTCGCTCTCCGTCGAGGTGCTCACGCCGAAGGACCTCGAGGATCTGCGCTTCGGGATAGAGGAGCTCGAGCCGGACTGGATCGCGGTCTCGTTCGTCCGTTCGGGGGAAGAGGTCAGGGAGATCAAGGAGCGCATAAGAGAGTTCGGCGGGAACAACATCTCGGTGATCTCCAAGATAGAGAAGCATGAGGCCATAGAGGACATCGAAAACATCTTGCGAGCCTCCGACGGCGTAATGGTAGCCCGCGGGGACCTGGCGGTCGAGCTCTCGGCCGAGAGGGTGCCGATAGAACAGAAGCGCATCGTGGCCTGCTGCCGTCGCTTAGGCAAACCGGTCATCGTCGCGACCCAGATGCTGGAATCCATGACCGAAAACCCGAGGCCCACCCGCGCCGAGGCCTCGGACGTGGCCAACGCCATCTTCGACCGGACCGACGCGGTGATGCTCTCCGGCGAGACCGCGGTCGGGCATTACCCATTGCAGAGCGTGAGGGAGATGGACCGGATCTGCCGGGCCGCCGAAGACGCCATAGATTACGGGCGGGACATTGTCGCCTCGACCGAGTGGGGACGGGGCGACCGCTACGACGCCCTGACGCACGCCGCCTGCGAGCTCGCTGAGGACCTCGACCTCGAGGCCATAATCACCTCGACCCAGAGCGGGCTCGCGTGCATCAGGGTCGCCAGGTTTAGGCCGCCGAACAGGATCCTGGCCGTAAGCCCCGAGGAGTCGACGGTCAGGATGCTCGCCATGGTCTGGGGGGTCACCGCCGTATGCGGCGAGCAGCGCGGCAACAGCGAGGAGCGCTATGACGAGGCGATAGAGGCCACTCAAGAGGCCGGGCTCATCGAAAAAGGAGATCGGGTCATCCTCACCGGCGGCTCGGTAGGCGCCACGCCGGGCTCAACGAACATGCTCAAGTTGCACACGATAGGCGAAGAAGAGTATCCTTTCCCGTGAGGAGCCTGTCCCTGCCGTTTGGGGGCACCGTCGGGAACGGCACCGGGAGATAAGGAGGAGTTTATGAGGAGCGCGATCAGGAACGAGGGAAGCTTCCCCGACGGGAAGGCGGCCCCCCAGCATCCCGAGGCCCAGGGACTGGAGGACAGGCTCCGCGAAAGCCTCGAAGGCGAGGTGCGCTTCGACCGCGGTAGCCGGGCGCTGTACGCGACGGATTACTCGATCTACCGGCAGGTCCCGATCGGGGTCGTCGTCCCGAAAAGCACCGACGACGTCGTGAAGACCGTCGCCGCCTGTCACAAGCACGGGGCGCCGATCCTCTCCCGCGGCTGCGGCACCAGCCCCAATGGCCAATGCTGTAACGTAGCCGTCGTTATGGACCATTCAAAATATTTGCGCGAGATCATCGAATTAGATCCTGAGAAAAAGATCGCGCGCGTCCAGCCGGGCGTCATCTGCGACCAGCTGCGCGATGCCGCCGAAGAGTACGACCTGACCTTCGGGCCCGACCCCGCCACCCACGCCTTCTGCACCTTGGGCGGCATGATCGGCAACAACTCCTGCGGCAACCACTCGGTGATGGCGGGCCAGACCGCGGCCAATATCGAGGAGATGGACGTACTGCTCTACGACGGCACCCGGATGCGCGTAGGCCCGACCAGCGACGAGGAACTCGAACATATCATAGGAGAGGGCGGCCGGCGCGGTGAAATCTACCGGAAGCTCCGCGACCTGCGCGACAAGTACGCCGACCTGATCCGGGAGCGTTACCCTCAGATTCCGCGCCGCTGCTCGGGCTACAACCTGGACCAGCTCTTGCCGGAGAGCGGCTTTAACGTAGCGCGCGCCTTGGTCGGCACGGAGAGCACCTGCGTCACCGTCCTGGAGGCGACCACACGGCTCGTCGATAGCCCCCAGTTCCGCAGGACGGTCGTGTTCGGCTACGAGGACCGCTTCGACGCCGGCGACCACGTCAAAGAAATCATGAAACACGGCCCCATTGCGCTGGAGGGCTTCGACTACACGCTGACCGACAACATGGAGACGAGGTTCGCCCTCGCCACCGACCGGGATGCGCTCCCCGAAGGCCGCGCCTGGCTCCTCGTCGAGTTCGGCGGCGACTCCGACGAGGAGGTCACGGAGCAGGCCCGCTCGACGAAGGAGGCCCTGGAGTCGGACGGGAAGCCCGTAAGCGTCAAGCTCTGCGACCCCGGTGAGGAGCAATCGGTCTGGGCCGTTCGCGACGCCGGGGTAGACTTCAGCAATGTGCCTGGGGCGATGGAGACCGAGGGGACCTGGGAGGATTCCGCCGTCCCCCCGGAGGTGCTCGGCGACTACCTGCGCGACCTGGAGGCGCTCCTCGACAGGTACGGCTACTTCTGCGTCTACTACGGGCACTTCGGCCAGGGTTGCGTTCACACCCGCATCACCTTCGACCTCAAGACCGCCGAGGGCCTCAAGAACTTCCGCTCGTTCCTCTTCGAGGCGGCGGAGCTGGTCGTCAGCTACGGTGGCTCCATCGCCGGCGAGTACGGCGAGGGCCAGCGGGCGGAGCTCTTGCCCGTAATGTACGGCGAAGAGCTCGTGGAGGCCTTCCGCGAGTTCAAGGCCATCTGGGACCCGGACGGCAAGATGAACCCGGGCAAGGTCGTGGACCCGTACCCGCTGGACACGAACCTGCGCACCGGCGTCGACTACAACCCCCCGCAGCTCGAGACGCACTTCAAGTTTCCCGAGGACCGGCACAGCTTCGCCGTAGCGACCGAGCGGTGCTTCGGGATCGGGCGTTGCCGCAAAGACAGCGGCACGATGTGCCCGAGCTACATGGTCACCAAAGAGGAGAAGCACACCACGCGCGGGCGGGCCAACATGCTCTTCGAGATGCTCCAGGGCGAGGCCATAACCGACGGCTGGCGCGACGAGCACGTCAAGGAGTCCCTGGACCTGTGCCTCGCGTGCAAGGGCTGCAAGGGCGAGTGCCCGGTGCAGACCGACATCGCCACCTATAAGGCCGAGTTCCTCTCCCACTACTACGAGGGCCGCTTGAGGCCCGTCAACGCCTACGCTTTAGGCCTGATCCACTGGTGGGCCCGTCTCGCCTCGCGCATGCCGGGCCTGACCAACTTCTTCACCCAAACGCCCCTCTTGCGCGACGCGATGAAGGCGGCGGCCGACATAGCCCCCGAGCGTTCGATACCGGCCTTCGCCAAGGAGACGTTCAAGCAGTGGTTCCGCGAGCGGGGCCCACGCAACCAGTACAAGCCGCCCGTGATCCTGTGGCCCGACACCTTCAACAACCACTTCCACCCGGAGACCGCCAAAGCCGCCGTCGAGGTCCTCGAAGACGCGGGCTTCAGGGTCGAGGTGCCCCAGCAGCCCTTGTGCTGCGGCCGTCCGCTCTACGACTTCGGTATGCTGGATCTCGCCAAGCGCCAGCTCCGGCAAATACTCGACGCTCTGGCGCCCCAGATCCGCGAAGGCGTACCGATAGTGGGCCTCGAACCGAGCTGCGTGGCTGTCTTCCGTGACGAGATGGCGAACCTCCTCCCCAACGAGGAGAACTCGAGGCGCCTGCGCGGCCAGGTCTTCACCCTCAGCGAGTTCCTCGAAAGAGAGGACTACCAGCCCCCGAAGCTCGAGCGCAAAGCGGTCGTGCACGGCCACTGCCACCACAAGGCCATCATGGGCATGGGCGACGAGGAGAAAGTGCTAGAAAAGCTCGGCCTCGACTACGAGCTGCTCGACTCCGGTTGCTGTGGGATGGCGGGTTCCTGGGGCTACGAGAAGGGAGAGCACTATGACGTCTCCATAAAGGTCGGAGAAAGGGTTCTGCTCCCGGCCGTGCGAAGCGCCGATAAGGACGCCCTGATCCTCACTGATGGCTTCTCCTGCCGCTCGCAGATAAAAGAGACAACCGACCGCCGCGCGCTGCATCTGGCGCAGGTACTACAGATGGCCCTGCACAACGGCGGCGGACCGTCGGGAGACTACCCCGAGTCGGAGTACTCTGAGGAGAACCCGTCACGCCCCAACCCGCGAAGCGCGGCGCTGCTGGGGGCCGCACTGGCCGGCGGCGTCCTAACGTGGAAGCTGATGAGAAAGGCAACCCAGTAGAACAACGTCCGGTGCGTACGGCAAGGTTACGGCGGGTCGTCGGAGTCCGCGAAGAGAGCGACGGCCTGATGGCCTCACGGCGAATACCGACTGCGACGACGGTCCCACCGACGTGGCGAGCGGGCTGGCCACGGGCGCGACGGTGAGCGCCATCCGCGAGAACGGCGTGGATCACGAAGAGACGCTGGCGAACAACGACGCGTACGCGATCCTGAAGGCGGGAGGAGCACTGCTCGTCACCGGGCCACCGCCACAACGTCAACGACCTTCGGATGGCGCTCGTGTCCAGGGGCTCGAGAAGGTGAGCGAGACTCGAACGCGGTGCGTCTGGGTAACGGGCATGAGCCCGTCCTCGATGGGGCCAAAGAACGTCCGGGAATGGTCGCCGGCGCATAAGAAAAGGATTGAAAGCTACCTCCGCGTAGGAAAAGCCAGGTAAGACCGTCGATCGACCTGCGTCTTCCTTCGAGCCCGATACGCTCGCCCGTGTTTTCGACGAGCTCTTCAAAACCCCAGGATAATCCGCATGGCCAGCACGGTACGTACAAGTGATTAGATACGAGCCGGAGGGAAAAGGATCATGCTCAAACCCGAAACGAACAACGTAGCCAGAAGGAGAGCCGTACCGGCCATCCTCGACCTCGCCTGTCTTTGCCCCGCCGGCGCAAGCCTCTCACGAGCACGCCGGGCCGTCAAGCTGTTTTTTGTATCGTGAAAGACAAGGTTGCGGGTAGCACGTATCCGGTAACATAATGAGGTTGGGCGACGGCTGCCAGGCAAGAAAGGGGAATATTCGGATGGCCGAGATGAACGTTATGGACGCGGTGGTGAAGGTGATGGAGGACGAAGGCGTGGAGGTGGCCTTTGGGGTGCCGGGGGCGGCCATCCTGCCGCTGTACCAGACCCTCAACAAATCCGAGCAGATAAAGCACTACTCCGTCCGGCACGAGGAGGGCGGGACGCACGCGGCGGATGGGTACGCCCGCGTTACCGGTAAGGTCGGGATCAACATAGGCACCTCGGGACCAGCAGGGACGAACATGATCACGGGCCTCTACACTTGCATGGCCGACTCGATCCCGATGATCTGTATCACGGGGCAGGCCCCTACGGACGTGCTGCACAAAGAGGCCTTCCAATCGGTGGACATCGTGGAGATCGCCAAGCCGGTCACCAAGTGGGCGGTGCAGGTCAAGGAGCCAGCCCAGTTAGTGTGGACCTTTAGGGAAGCGTTCCGCGTCGCCCAGGAAAGCCGGCCCGGCCCGGTCCTCATAGACCTCCCGCTCGACGTGCAGACCAGCGGGCTGGAGGTGGACTTCGATCCGATGCGCGGCGGTCCGTTGGGGCGCTTCGCGAAGCCCACGCCGAGGCCAAACGCCATAAGGCAGGCCGTAGAGATGATCCTGGAGGCCGAGAGACCCGTGCTTATGCCCGGCGGCGGCGTGATACAGGCCGAGGCCTCCGAAGAGCTCGTGGAGCTCGCCGAGTACCTGCAGGTCCCGGTGAGCCCGACGTACATGAGCAAGGGCATCATCAACGAGGATCACCCACTCTACATGGGCATAGTCGGCCTCCAGACCAGCCAGCGCTACGCCAACCAGCTCTTTTTGGAGAGCGACCTGGTGGTGGGGATCGGCAACCGCTGGGCCGAGCGGCACACCGGCGACCTCGATATCTACCGCGGCGATAGGAAGTTCGTCCACGTGGACATAGACCCGCGCCAGATAGGCCGCGTCTTCCCCCCCGACCTCGCGGTGGTCTCCGACGCCGGGCTCGCTCTCGAGGCCATGCGGGACACCGCCCGCGACATGACCCCGGCGCGCGAGCCTGATGAGTGGGTGGAGCGGGTGGACGAGCTGCGCTCGACGCTCCTGAGGAAGACGGACTTTGACGACGTGCCGATCAAGCCACAGCGGACCTTCAAAGAGATGAACGAGTTCTTCGACGAGGACGCGATCGTGGTGACGGCAATCGGTCTCTACCAGATCATGAGCGGACAGTTCCAGAAGACGTACAAGCCACGGCACTACCTCTGCTGCGGGCAGGCGGGTCCGCTCGGATGGGAGGTCCCGGCGTGCATCGGCGTCAAGCTCGGCAGGCCCGAGAACCTCGTCGTGGGCGTGGTAGGCGACTACTCGTTTCAATTCCTGATGGAGGAGATAGCCGTCGCCGTCCAGTACAGGGTGCCCTACGTGCTGGTCATGCTGAACAACGCCTACATGGGCCTCATCCGCCAGGGCGAGCTGAAGTACGAGATGAACTACGCGGTGGACATCGGCTATGAGGGGCCGAACGGCGAGTATGGCATAGACAACGTGATGGTCATGGAGGCGATGGGCGCCCTAGGACGCCGGGTCGAGAGGCCCGAGGAGATAAAAGGGGCCCTGGAGTGGGCCGTCCGGGCGAGCGAGGAGCGGCGGGTGCCGGCGCTTGTCGAGATCCTCTGCGAGCGGGAGACCAACGCCGCGATGGGCCTCTCCATCGACAAGATCAACGAGTTCGAGCCCATCCTCGACGGAACCAGGGAGATGGAGGGACAGGTCGTCGGCGGCGTCCCGGACAGGGACTAGGAGGGACGAATTCGGCGCGTTGCCTTACGATACGGGGCGAGTAGGATCCTCCCGGCCGGTCTCGCCGCCGACCCACAAGCGACTCGGATCTCAAAACCCGGAGCAGTAGCGGGAAGAGATGGAAGCCAGGAAAGAGGTGCCCGGCGGTTCGGAGGAAGAGCATCTGGAAACCGGCCGGGCAGGGGGAGAACAGGAAGAGAAGGACCAGGTAGGCGGACAAACGTCCGGCGAGGCCCGAGAGAAGGGTCTTTTGGATAAGATCATAGACAAGCTTACGGGCCAGTGACACCGGCGTACTAGCACAGCGGATTAGCAGGAGGGCCGGATCGCCGACAGGTCCCGCCCTCCTGCCGTCCGGCCCGCGAGCGTGGCTCGACCGCCGCGTCCCCTCAGCCGACTTGATCGCCACCCCGCGTAAACCTTGCCTCCCCGGGGAATATAGTTGTGTCGCCCCCGCGAAAGTGGCATTTCGTTGTGTGGCCGCCCGGCTGACGACGGGATGTAAGGGATAGTAGAGGGGAAGGCGAGCCGGAGTTGCGCCGGGACGTTCTACGGTTTAGAGGCTGCGCGGATAGGTCATGGTCGGCGGGGAGGTCGGCTTTCCCAACGGTAGCGCATCCAGCCTTCTCGGATGAGACGCCTCACGATGATTACCACGTCCGAGAACCCCACCCAGAAATCGATCACCCGTCCCTCACGCTCCGTACACCACACCAGCTTCTTATGGGCGTTGTGCCAAGAATTGGTCCTTTCCACCACCCAACGTTGTTGCCCGGCCTGTAGAGGTGCTGGCTGGCCGCCCTTCTTGGCTATCTCGGCGTTCAGCCCACGGTCCTTTAGACGCTCGCGGGTGACAAATGAATCGTAGCCGCGGTCCAGATGGACACTCGCCCCTTCGGGCAGCCCTCCAACCGACGCGCTAGCGTGCTCCAGGGTGGGGACCAACAAAGGCGAGTAGTCGTGGCGGTTGGCCCCAGCGCTGACGCCTCCTATGGGGATGCCCCGTCCGTCCGTCCACCGCCGTCGAGCGTTTGGTGCCCTGCTTTCCCCTATCCACCGGGCTTTTCCCTGCCTTCTCACCACCGCAAGGGGCCTTTGGGATGCAGCCGTCCACGGCCACGTCGGCCAATTCGAGGCCGATGAATCGGTCGTAGGCTTCGAGTGCTATTCCCCGCAACGTCTCGATCACCCCGCAGGCTATCCACTCGTCACGTCGATCCCGAAGCGTGGTAGCCGAACACTCCTCGTCGGCGATCCTCCGGTAGGCGCAGCCGAACACCAGGATCTGAACCAGCTTCTCGAAGACCACTCGGTCGGGTATGCGCAAGCGGTGACAGCCCAACGGGTGATGCACCTCTCTTTGGGGCAGCAGGGCTTTGAACTGTTCCCAAATGGGCTTGATGATGTATGGTGGGAGTGCGGGCACGCGTATGCTCCTTGTCGTTCGGGAAGCTTGATAACTCCCCGACTGATCGAGAATCCCGTGCCCGCTTTCCACATAGACGCATCGCATCGCGTCCCTATCCGCGCAGCCTCTAAGCCCGAGCCACGGGCGACGAAAGGTATACCCTCTTCGTAACAGACCCTGACGATCCGCTGCACGTGCTCGGCGGTCTCCGGCAGGACCACGAGGTCCGGGATGACCCGGTGGTTCATCAGGCCGTCGCACTCGTAAGATCGGAGTTGCTCGCGCTCGTGGACCACCCCTCCGTCCCGAGTATCGACTCCATGGTCCGTATGAGTTGCTCGCGCTCCATGCGTCTGCCCCTTTTCTGATGCGTCCTCGGAGGTCCAGGTCTCCCTTTACCTGCCTGTTTTGCGTTGTATCCCGACGAAGGTGGGCATCGCCAATGGTACCCGCCACCCCTATTCAAGATCCTTGCGGCGCAATTCTATCTTAAAGCCAGGATAGAGGTTAAATTAGTGCTTCTATCGTCTCTGTAAGCTCTCACCCCGAAGCTCCTTCCGAAACCGGAACGCTTGATCGAGCCAAGGAGGAGTGATCCTGGGCTGGCGCGGAAAGTACAACGTCGGATCGAAGCTGGAACGGCTGCTGTGGAGGAAACATCTGTCTTGTACCCATACTCCGCGAACGGCATACCCTTCCCGCTCGCGCTCAGAGGACGTCGTCGCAGCTATAGAACTCGGCCGACCGCTCGCCGCTCAGAATGTTGGGCCTACTGTACACCCATAGGACTGGCTCTGAGTATCCTGCCTGGACGAGCCGGAGTTCTTCCTCGCTCCCCGCCTCGCACCACCCTCTGGCGAACACGTTTTTGAAGACGCGCTCCTCCGGGTAGGCTGGCGCGTTCAACTCCTGTTCGGAAAGGTTTCCGATCCCGGTCGTCTGCCACTCAGAGCCGTCCCACTCCAGGATGTATGCCCGCTTGCTGGCGCCAGAGTACAGGCTCGAGGAGAGGTAGGAGTCCCACAGCCCGAAGAAGTTGAAGAGTGGCATGAAGGCGAACAGGACGAGCACCGCCGCCCGAAGGACAGAGCCGGGCGAGAGGTTTCGGCCGGGGTCCAGGATCGTCGAAGGCGAAGGCTCGTCCGGTGCTCCCCAGAACAGGATCACGACGAAGGCCGACATCGCGAAGTTCCAGGGCCAGACGACCGTGTTGTAGGCGCTGCCCAAAGGCCCCACGCAGAGCATGATGAACGCGTGCATGAGGAGGGCGCCGACCACCGCCGGCTTCCGGAAGCGGCGCGTCAGGAGCCCCAGCCCGATCGCCGCCTCGACCACGGGCACGGCGTAGGCCCCCGAGAGCAGCGCGGAGCCCGCCCAGTCCGGCAACCGCGAGGTCAGAGGCTCGACGAGCCACGGGTAGGTGATCTCGAAGAAGCTCGTGTTGGCCTTTTGGAGGCCGCTCCAGAAGTAGGTGGCGATCACGATCAGGCGGCAAGTGTTCAATGTGTCCGAGGCGCCGATACGGCCCCACCCATACAAACAGAAGGCAGCGAGCATGAAGGAGTACTGGTAGAACCACGGCTGGGACCTGGACTCATCCTCCAGTACAAAGAACGCCGCCAGGGCCAGCGCACCGGCGGCGAGCCACCCCATCGTGCGCCCCCGCGCGACCCCTACGCCGGCGACGAGCGCGACTAAGAAGCCGAAGAGCGCATAGTCCGCCGGGTACGGCAGGGGTGGGATCGCGTCCCAGAGGGGCGTCAGCGGGTAAGGTCGCGTCGACACCCAGAGGTTCGGGGAGAGGAGCAAGCCCGCGACCAGACCGGCCGCGAGCGTGAGCCGCAACGGGGCGAGACGGTTCTCCGGCCCCTTGCGCGGCGTAGTCTCCCGCCCCGTCCTGTACCGTCCCGCGAATGTCCTTGCGGAGTCTCGTACCTTGTCCAGAAAGGTGGCGATCAACTCACGCTCTCCTCCAAAACCCCTCGATAGCAAACCACGGACGTATCCTACTGTCAGAGAGGAGGGCCGGCTACCCGCCGCCCCGGTATCGCCTTCGTGGAGATCACGCGCCGCACCAGCTGCCGTTTACCGTCTCCGCCATAGAGGTACCTTAGTCGGGGACCGGGTACGCAATCCGCCCATTGCCACCCGGCGTATATAGGGTAGACGGTATACCCGGAGAGTACAGTCGAAGGAGGAGGATGGAATGAGAACGCTCAGTCTCTCGCCGCTGTCCCGGCTAGCGAGCCTGGCCCCGCTAGCCGTACGGATAATAGTCGGCATAATCATGTTCGCGCACGGGTTGCAGAAGCTAACCGAGGTGGGACCGGGGAACTTCGGCGGACAGGTTCTCGCGGGGCTCGGGGTTCCTCTGCCGGTGTTTATGGGCTACGTGGTGACTCTAGTGGAGTTGGTCGGCGGCCTCCTGCTCATCGTCGGGTTTCTATCGCGGCTCGCCGCCCTTCTGCTCACGATCGACCTGGTCATCGCGATTTTGCTCGTCAAAGTCAACGTCGGGTTCATCTCCGGGAGCAGCGGTACGGGCGCGGAGTTGGACCTTGCCCTGATCGCGGGGTTCCTCGTGATCCTCTTCGCGGGTCCGGGGAGGCTATCGGTCGACCACGCTCTGGGCCTCGAGCCGGACGTCGTGGCGGAAGACCCATCGTCCCGCAGAGGCCGCCGGACGAGGACCACCTAGAATCGGAGAGTCAGGAGGAGGTAGCCGCCATTTTTTTGGCAGCTACCTCTCCCCGTATTGCCTGTTGCCGAAGAGCGTCTCGCGGGTCTTCTGGTCCATCCCTTCGAGCGGCCGGCGTAGCTCCTCACCGACCTCCAGCGCCTTCTGGACGGCGGGACGCGCACCCACGTCCTCGTACCAGCGCTTCAGGTTCGGGAAGTCCTCCATCTTCTGTCCCTGCGCCTCGTGCGAGACCGTCCAGGGGTAGATCGCCATGTCGGCGATGGAGTACTCGCCGGCGAAGTACTCTACCTCGGAGAGTCGCTTGTCCATGACCCTGTAGAGACGGGCGGTCTCGTTCGTGTAGCGGTCTACGGCGTAGGGGATCTCTTCGGGCGCGTACCGGCGGAAGTGGTGCGCCTGTCCGAACATCGGCCCAACCGAACCCATCTGGAACATGAGCCACTGCAACACCACGTATCTTTCGCGCGGGGGAGTCGGGTAGAACCTGCCCACCTTCTCGGCCAGGTAGATCAAGATAGCGCCCGACTCGAACAAGGAGATCGGCGCCCCGTCGGGCCCGTCGTGGTCGACGATTGCGGGCATCTTGTTGTTCGGGCTGATCTTCAAAAACTCGGGCTCGAACTGGTCGCCGGCGGTAATATCGACCGGCGTCACGTCGTACAGGAGCCCCGCCTCCTCCAGAAAGATGGTCACCTTCCAGCCGTTCGGGGTCGGCCAGTAGTAGAGGTCTATCGGTTGCGCCATCGGCCGCGGCTCCTTGTGGTTCGCTCTCTTCGAACCGGATTCTACAGGGTTACCGCGAATAGTCCGCGCCGTCCCGTCGATGCGCCCGATGCCAGTCAGAGGTAGGATTCCCCACAGGAGAAAGGCCCGCCGGGTAAGCGGGAGGACGGAGGGCGTCTCGCGCCCGAAGAGAACAGGCCAACCGGGGGAGATCAACCGCTGACGAAAAACGGCGCCTACTCGAAAGCATCGAAAACGTTCGCGTTGAACTTTATCCCTCTTGTCCGGTACGCTACTCGTGGCCATCCCACTAGCCAACACAACCGCCGAGCCGTCCAGCGGCTTTTCGTATCGTGAAACAGATGGGTTGCGTGCCGCAAGTATCCACTGTTAAAGTATCGTTAACCAT
>Ga0136613_10001178_pt1 | contig 13267 bp, 7 predicted proteins | sample AntDrymUQ2722106_2_FD_106649 | JGI IMG/M metagenome (GOLD analysis project Ga0136613, IMG submission 106649) | Polar desert sand microbial communities from Dry Valleys, Antarctica - metaG UQ272 (21.06) | ecosystem: Environmental > Terrestrial > Soil > Desert | place: Antarctica: Dry Valley... | reverse complement strand
GCGTCGCGTTGTTGTCGGTCGGGGAGCCGTTGAGGACCGCGATCTGCGGGTTCTCCACGCCGGCCTCGGTGATGCAGTCGACCAGTCCCTGGCCCTGCAGCTCGCCGACGGTCACGTTGTTGAAGCTGACGTAGTAGTCCGACTCGGCGTCGAGGGTGAGCCGGTCGTAGTCGATGACCGACACGTCCTGGGACTTCGCGTCGGCGACGATCGCCGCGCCGCTGCCGCTGTCGAGGTTGACGAGCAGCAGCACCCGCGCACCGTCGGTGATCGCCTGCTCGGCCTGCGTCTGCTGCGTCGAGGCGTCGCCCTCGGCGTTGAGGATCGTGTACTGGTCGCTGGAAAGGCCCGCCTCTTCGAACGCCTGCTCGAAGAACCTGCGGTCGTCGGTCTCCCAGCGCGACGACGACGCGCTGTCGGGCAGCAGCACCGCGATCTTGCCCTCGACGTCCCCGCCCGTCGGCTCGGCGCCGGCGGTCTCGGTGCCGCCCGTCTCTGTCGCGGTGGCCGTCTCTGTCCCGGTGGCGCCCGTCTCCGTCCCGGTGCCTTCCGTCTCTGTCCCGGTGACGGCCGTGTCACCGGTCCCCGCGTCGCCGCTGTCCGCAGCGTCCTGTGCGTCCCCGCAGGCCGTGAGCATCACCGTCATCGCCACCATCAGGGCCAGCAGCCTGGCCCACCGGATACCTCGCATTGCGAACCTCCTCCTGCTCGTGTGCGCCCGCGGCGTGGCCGCCGCGGGACCTACTACGTGGATCGTACGCCTTGGCGCCCTTCCGGCGCGCCCCACCTCCACTCGACCCGTGCCGAGAGGCGGCCTCCAGGCCCCAGTGGAGCGACCCCGGTGCCCTCGACGCCGGCAGCCGCGAGGACGGCCGCGTTCGGCCAGGCGCTCTGCGGTTCGACGCAGACCCCCGCGGGCGGCGTGTGGACGACCACCGTCGCGATCGGAGTTCCGAAGTCCATCGTCAGCTCCAGGTCCGGCCACCGGACAGCCGCGGGCGGGCGGACGCCCGCGTAGGGGTGGTCGAGGCGTCGGTCGCCGAGCAGCGGTCCGCCGCGCAGGTCCTCCTCGGCCGTCACCGGGCGCGTCGCGCCGGTGGGCACGAGGTCGCCGGTCGTGACCAGGGTCGTGTCGGCGTCGAGGGACACCGCCATGTCTCCGGCGGCCGGCCTGCGGAACCACGGGTGCCAGCCCACCGCCGCGGGCATGCCGCGGGGGCCGGCCTCCACGGACGCCTCCAGCGTCAGGGCGCCGGGGCGGAGACGGACACGCTGCCGGACGGTGCCGCCCAGCGGCCACCGCTCCGGCGGCAGCGCGCAGGAGAGCGTGACCGAATCGCCGCCCGCGTCGCCGACGGTCCACCGCTCGTCGAACACCACGCCGTGCAGGGCGTGCGGCGCCTCGTTGGCGGTCAGGTCGTGGCGCTCGCCACGCCAGGGGAGGACCGCGCCGGCGAGACGGCCGGCCCACGGGGCCATCAGGTAGCAGCCCCAGGCGAGCACAGGATCGGTCGCGTCCGGCGGCGCGGTCGTGACCAGCCGCTCGGCGCCGCCCGCGACCAGCGAGGCGAGCCGGCCGCCACGGTCCGGGTCGACCACGGCACGGTCGGCGCCGGCGGTCAGGGTCACGCCCACCGCGACCTCCGCGTCGGGCCGGCGTTCGGGGTCACGCCCACCGCGACCTCGGCGTCGGGCCGGCGTTCGGCGTCACGCCCACCGCGACCTCCGCGTCGGGCCGCCGTCGGCAGGGGTGAGGAGGCGGCGGGTGTCACGCACGGGCGGCGGGCGTCACTCACGGGCGGCGTCTTTGTTCTGCTCGGCCAGGGGCGGCATGCGGGTGGGGTCGCCGAGGAGCTCGTCGAGGGCGAGCTCGGCCGCGCCCAGCAGCGGCGCGTCCACCCCAAGGGCGGACACGACGACATCGACGACCGCTCGGCTGGCGTCCAGCGCACGGCCGTCGAGCTCGGCGTCGACGGTACGCGCGACGAGCGGGTGGAGTTCGGCGAACAGCCCGCCGAGCACGACGCGCCGCGGGTTGAAGACGTTGACGACGCCGGCCAGCCCGACGCCGAGCCAACGACCGACGGCCTCGACCGCCGCGCGGGCCGCGTCGTCGCCCGCGCGCGCGTCGTCGAGGAGCGTGCGGACCGCGGTGCGGTCGCCCGGCTCGGCCGACCTGCCCGCACGTCGCAGCAGCGCGCCCTCCCCGACCTCGGTCTCCCAGCACCCCACCGAGCCGCACCCGCACGCCTGCCCTGCGGGGTTGACGGGCAGGTGTCCCACCTCTCCGCCGTAGCCCTCGGCGCCCCGGAGGTGGCGGCCGCCGACGATGATGCCGGCCCCGACGCCGACCTCCCCGGACAGGTAGACCAGGTCGTCGATGCCGACACCGGCGCCGCGCACATGCTCGGAGCGGGCGCCGAGGTCGGCCTCGTTGCCGACGGCGACGGGCACGCGCAGCCGCAGCCGCCGGCGGACGAGCGCGGCGAGCGGCACATCCACCCAGCCGAGGTTCGGGGCGACGCGCACGCAGCCGTCGCCGACGCGGACGAGGCCGACCACCGCGACGCCGGCGGCCACGACCGGCGCGCCGGCGGGGAGCCTTCTCAGCAGCGGCCGGGCGAGCCTCGCGAGTTCGTCGACCGTGTCCTCCGGGGAGAAGCGGCCACCGGGCCGGTCGACCCGCCGCCGGCCGAGGACATGCCCGCCGAGGCCGACGGTCGCGGCCGCGAGCGAGTCGACGTCAACCTCGAGCGCCAGCGCGACGGCGCCCTCGGGACGGGGGTGGACGGGCGGGCTCGGCCTGCCGGGCCCGCCGGTCGCCGTCGCCTTCCCCTCGACGACGAAACCCCGCGCGGCCAGGTCCCCGACGAGCACGCCGATCGTGCTGCGGTTGAGCCCGGTCCGGGCGGTGAGGTCGGATCTCGTGGTCGGGCCGGCGGCATGCAGGTGGCGGAGCAGCACGCTGAGGTTGTGCCGCCGCACCTCTTCCTGGCCCGTGCCACGCCTCACGCGCACCTTCCCGCATATGTCGACCGCAGCAACAAAGTACGCCGGGTGACGTCCCGGCGTCAAGGGGGCAATGGGCGACGTCCGTCACGCCTTCTGTTGAAGGCTCGGCGCCAACTGTGGCGCCTACCCTTCGAACCCTGAGCCTGGGGCGCCTCCCCGGTCTGGCGCCCCACCACCTCAGAAGGGTAGGCGCGAGCATCTGCGCCTAACCTTCAAACCCTGAGTTGGGGCGCCTCCCCGGTCTGGCGCCCCACCACCTCAGAAGGGTAGGCGCGAGCATCTGCGCCTACCCTTCAAGTGTCAGCGCTCAGCGCTCAGCGCTCAGCGGTCACCGTCACCGGCCGAGGGCGGCGTCGGCGAACTCGGCGAGCGAGCGGACGCGGCGGAGGTGGGCGGCGGTGTGGAGCCCGGCGTGGTCGATGACCCACGACTGCAGGCCCGCCACGTCGGCGGCCGCGGAGTCGTAGGTCTTGGCGGGCGCCTCAGAGGGTCTCGATGATCAGGGCGTCGCCCTGGCCCCCGCCGCCGCAGAGCGCCGCGGCGCCCGTGCCGCCGCCGCGGGACCGCAGCTCGTTCAGCAGCGTGATCGTGATCCGCGCGCCGCTGGAGCCGATCGGGTGGCCGAGGGCGACGGCGCCGCCGTTGACGTTCACCCGGTCGGCGGGCAGGTCGAGGAGGCCCGCCGAGTACAGCGCCACGGCGGCGAAAGCCTCGTTCATCTCGTAGAGGTCGAACCCGCCGGGATCGGTGCCGATCTTCCCGGCCGCCTTGCGGATGGCCTGCGCCGGCTGGTGGTGCAGCGACGGGTCCGGCCCGGCCACGGTCCCGTACGCCAGCACCCGGCCGAGCGGGGTCAGGCCGAGCTCGGAGGCCTTGTCGCGGCCGGCGAGCACGAGCGCCGAGGCGCCGTCTGACACCTGGCTGGCGTTGCCCGCAGTGATCGTGCCGTCCCCGGAGAAGGCCGCGACCAGCTTGGCGAGCGACCCCGCCGTCGTGCCCGGCCGGATGCCCTCGTCGGTGTCGACCACGACGGCGTCACCCCGGCGCTGGGGGACCTCGACCGGCACGACCTCGCCGGCGAAGCGCCCCTCCTTCCACGCCGCGGCGGCGCGCTCGTGCGACATCGCCGACCACTCGTCCTGCGCCGCCCGGCTGATCCCGTGGCGCTCGTTCATCTTGTCGCTGCCGGCGCCCATGTGCTCGTCGTCGAAGGCGCACCACAGCCCGTCGTGGATCATCGCGTCCACGAGCGTGCCGTTGCCCATGCGGTAGCCGGTCCGCGCCTTCGGCAGGAGGTACGGGGCGTTCGACATCGACTCCATGCCGCCGGCGACGACGACGTCGGCCTCGCCGAGGCGGATCGCCTGGTCGGCGAGCGCGATCGCGGTCATGCCCGACAGGCACACCTTGTTGACCGTCAGCGCCGGCACGTCCATCGGGATGCCCGCCTTGCGCGCCGCCTGCCGGGCGGTGATCTGGCCCTGCCCCGCCTGGAGCACGTGCCCCATGATCGTGGACTCGACCTGGTCCGGCGCGACACCGCTGCGCTCCAGCGCCGCCGCGATCGCGCGCCCGCCGAGATCCATGGCGGTCAGGCCGGCGAGCCCGCCTCCGAACCTGCCGATCGGGGTGCGGGCGTATCCGACGATCACGGCTTCGGTCATGGCGGCGGCCTCCTGCGGGATCGGGCGTCGGTGCCATTGTTCCATGCCCGCCGTCCGCGGCATGCCCGCCGTCCGCGCCATGCCCGCCGTCCGCGGCATGCCCGCCGTCCGCGGCATGCCCGCCGCCCGCCGCGGCCCGCTCTCCGGGATGGCAGCATGCCGTCCATGACGGACACCGCCGACCCGGCCGGCTTCTCCCTTGACCGCTTCCTCTGCCTTCCGCGCGTGGAGGGGCTGCGCCTGTCGCCTGACGGGCGCCGGCTGGTGACCAGCGTCGCCCAACCGAACGCGAAGGCCACGGGCTACGTCCGCGCGCTCTGGGAGCTCGACCCGGACGGCGACCGCCGGCCGCGGCGCCTGACCCGCTCCGCGAAGGGCGAGTCCGGCGCCGCCTTCCTGCCCGACGGCGGCCTGCTGTTCCTGTCGGCCCGACCCGACCCCGACGCCGCCGGGGAGGAACGCGAGGAGGTCCCGGCGCTGTGGCTGCTGCCGCCCGGCGGCGGCGAGGCGGCCATGCTGCTCGCCCCGCCGGGCGGCGTGGACGCCGTCGCGGTCGCCCGCGACTCCGGCGCCGTCGTGCTGGCGGCGTCGAGCTTCCCAGGCGCCAAGGACTGGGACGCCGACCGCGAGCGGGCGAAGGCCCGGAAGGACGCCGAGATCACGGCCCAGCTGTTCACCGAGTACCCGATCCGGCTGTGGGACCACTACGTCGGCCCACGCGAGCGCCGCATCCACGTCGCGCCGGCCCCCGACGGCGAGGAGCCGCCGACCACGACCGACCTGACCCCGGAGTCCGGCCGCGCCCTCGACGGCGCGACGTTCGACGTGACACCGGACGGCGCGACGGTCGTGACCGGCTGGTGGCACAACACCGACGGCGACCCCCTGCGCCGCTTCGCCGACCTCGTCGCGATCGACGCCGCCGAAGGGAGCCTGTGCACCATCGGCGCCGGCGAGTGCTGGTACGAGCAGCCCGCGTGCTCGCCGGACGGGCGCTGGGTGGTCTGCACGCGGGAGTCTCTGGCCACGCTGGACGAGCCGTACGACTCCTCGCTGTGGCTGTTCGACCTGGAGCGCGGCGAGGGGCGAGACCTCACACCCGGATTCGACCTCTGGCCGGCCGCGCCGGTGTGGGCCCCTGACTCGCGGGCGGTGTTCTTCACGGCCGACTCCGACGGCCGGACCCTGCCGTTCCGCGTCGATCTCGACGGCGACCGGTCCGGCGGTGGCCAGGACAGCGGCGTGCGGCGGCTCGCCGCCGAGGGCACCTACAGCGACCTGTGCCCGTCACCGGACGGGAACGTGCTCTACGCACTGCGGTCGACGGTCGACCACCCGCCGCGGGCGGTGGTCCTCGACGCGGCGCAGGCCGACGGCGAGCCCCGCGAGCTGCCGACGCCCGGCGACGACATCGAGGCCCCCGGTCGTGTCGAGCGCGTGGAGGCCACCGCAGGCGACGGGACCGCCGTGCGGTCCTGGCTCGTCCTGCCACCGGACGCCTCGCCGCAGCGGCCGGCGCCGCTGCTGGTGATGATCCACGGCGGCCCGAACTACTCGTGGAGCGGCTGGCACTGGCGCTGGAACCCCCACCTGCTCGCGGCCCGCGGCTACGCGGTGCTGCTGCCGGACCCCGGCCTGTCCACCGGCTACGGGCAGGACTTCATCCGCCGCGGCTGGGGCCGGTGGGGCGACGAGCCCTACACCGACCTCATGGCCGCGACCGACGCCGCCGTCGACCGCCCGGACGTCGACGGATCGCGCACGGCCGCCATGGGCGGGTCGTTCGGCGGCTACATGGCGAACTGGATCGCGGGCCACACCGACCGCTTCGACGCGATCGTCAGCCACGCCGGCCTGTGGGACCTGCTCGCCTTCCACGGCACCACCGACCAGAGCTTCTGGTGGGCCCACCAGTTCGGCGACATCTACACCGACACGTCCCGCTACGAGGCCGCCACGCCGAACCGCCACGTCGCGCGCATCCGCACGCCGATGCTCGTCACCCACGGCGAGCTCGACCACCGCGTGCCGATCAGCGAGGCGCTGACGCTCTGGAACGACCTGTGCCGCCACCACGTCGAAGGCCAGTTCCTGTACTTCCCCGACGAGCACCACTGGATCCTCAAGCCCCAGAACGCGCGGCTGTTCTACGAGACGATGTTCGCGTTCCTCGACCATCACGTGCTGGGGCTGGAGTGGACGCGACCGAACCGGCTCTGATCCGGCGCCGCGGAGCGCTCTGGTCGCTCCTGCGGCGCAACGCCGACTTCCGGCTGCTGTTCGGTGCGTCGGTCGTGTCGCTGCTCGGCGACTGGTTCGCCTTCGTCGCCGTCAGCGGCCTCGTCCGCGACCTCACCGGCAGCGACGGGGCGGCGGCGGTCGTGTACGCGGCCAGCGTGCTGCCCGTCTTCCTCGCTTCGCCGTTCGCCGGTGTGGTGGCCGACCGCGTGGACCGCAAGCGCATGATGATCGGCGTCGACGTCGCCCGGGTGGTGCCGGCGCTCGGACTGCTCGCGGCCGCTGCATCCGGCCGCGCGTGGCTCGCCGTGCTGTGCGTCGTCGCGATCGCCGTTCTCAGCGCGTTCTTCGAGCCCGTGGTCAGCGCCGTCCTCCCCAACCTCGTCGACGACGGCGACCTCTCGCTGGCGCAGGCCACCATGGGCGCGGTCTGGGGGACGATGCTGTTCGTCGGCGCGGCGGTCGGCGGGTTGGTGGCACAGACCCTTGGCCGGGATGCCACCTTCGGGGTCAACGCGGCGACCTTCCTGGTCTCGGCGGCGCTGCTCGTCCGCATCCGCCGCCCGTTCCGCAGAGGACCGGTCGCCGCCCCCGCCACCGTGTTCGCCTACCTCGGCGACGTCTGGGCGTTCGTCGGGCCGCGCAAGCTCACCCGCGCGCTGATGCTCACCAAGACCGGCGTCGGGATCGGCAACGGCATCGTCGGCCTGCTGCCCGCCTTCGCACTGCGCTACGGAGCCGGGGACGGCGCGATCGGGTTGCTGCTCGCCGCCCGCGGGCTCGGGGCGCTCCTCGGGCCGTTCGTGGGGAGGGCCCTGAGCCGGGGAGACGGCCGCCGGCTGCTCGTCGTGTGCGGCTCGTCGATCGTCGGCTACGCCGTCGCATACGCGTTCCTGCCGCTGACGGACTCTCTGGCCGTGGCGGCGGTGTGCGTCGTCCTCGCCCACGCCGGCGGGGGATCGCAGTGGGTGCTGTCGACCTACGGGCTGCAGACCACGACGCCGGACGAGACGCGCGGACGGGTGATGAGCCTCGACTTCGGTCTGGCGACCCTCGCGGTCGGGGTGTCGGCGCTCGCCGCCGGCGGCGCGGCGGAGGTCGTCGGGCTGCGGGCGACGTCGTGGGCACTGGTGGCGCTGTCATTGCTCTACGGCGGCGGGTGGCTGGTGTGGACCCGCGACCTGTGGCGCGCCCCGCCGCCGCCCCCATCCCGGGGTGTGTCGGCTGAGTTGCGCCAGCCGTAACTCAGTCGACGGACCCCGGGTCGCGGGGCGGAGGGGGAGGCGGCGGCGGGACCTGCGCGGCCTGACCGCCACCGCGCGCCCGGGCCTTCGCGGCGAACAGCGCGTCGGTCGCCTGGTCGCGTGCCGCCGTCGGGCCCGACCGCGGCCCGCCCCCGCCGCGGTGGAAGCGCGACCGCGCCCACGCCCCGGCACGCCCCCAGTCGGCGCGCTCCAGCCGCAGCCGGCGCAGACCGACGTCGACCGGAGCGAGCATCAGCGCGAGCAGCGCCAGCCACGGCCACAGCTCCCGCGACGACGTGCCCGGCACCAGGCCGGCCGGGTCGAACGCGGCGGCCGGGTCGGGCGCCAGCCGCCCGCCGGCGGCCTCCACCGCCCGCCGCAGCAGGTCGGGGTCCGCGCCGGCGGCGGCGTACTCCGGCGCGTACGACCGGGTGGCCGTCGCCGTGTCGCGGAACAGCACCTCCTCGCCCCGCCGCAGGGCGCCGCTGACGGCGTAGACGCCTTCGGCGCCGCCCGGGACGACGGCCTCGAACTCGTCCAGCGACACCCGGTCGAGGGCGACCTCCTGCCGCTCGCCCTCCGGCGTGGTGATCGTCGCGACGGCCTCTGCGTCCGCGGGCGCGTCCTCGCCGAGGGTCATGCGCACGCGCAGCCCGTCCGTGGTCGCGGTGGCGGCGAGGTCGAAGCCGGGCTCGGCACGGTCGGGGAACGTGTCCTTGACCACGTCGGACCAGAACGCGCTGAAGCGGTCCCACGTCAGCCACTGCGCCGACCAGCGCGGTGCCGCGTCGGAGGTCCACGCGACGGCCGTCCCCAGGCCGGCCTGCCACTCGGCGAGCAGCGGGTCGTGCTCCTCGCCGATCGTGAGCAGCGTCCGCGCCGCCGGCTTCGAGGTCGTCGCGAGATACCCGGACAGCGGCGGCGACTCCTCGAGCGCCTCGGTCGCGGGCGCGATGCCGGTGACGGTCGGGAAGAACGTGCCCTCGTTGATGATCGGGCGGGCGACCTGGCGCAGCTCGAGCGCGATGATGTCGGGGATCTGGCTGAGGTCGCGGCCCGGGTAGTACCGCCCGCCGCCGGCGGCGGCCATCCGGCGGAGGATGTCGAGGCTGCCTTCGCCGGTGCCGACGACCGAAAGCGTGATGCCGGCGTCGGCGGCCTCGCGGGCGACCTCCTCCAGGCCCGAGGTGTCGCCCATGAACCCGTCGCTGAACAGGACGATGTGCCGCAGCCGCGCGTCCGCGTCGCGGAGGCCCTCGATCGCCTCCCGCACCGCCTGCGGGATGTCGGTGTTGCCGTCCGGGTGCAGCCGCGCGAGACCCTCGTCGATCACCGCGTCCGACGGGAGGCTCTGCAGCGGCACGACCCACTCGCTCGCGGTGTTGAACGCGAGCACGCCGAGCTGGTCCTGCGCTTCGAGCTGCTCGACGGCCCTGGCGATCGCCTCCTTCGCGATGTCGGTCTTCACGACGCCGCCCTCCTCGGGGGCGGCGCCGAACGCATCCGCGTCGGCGCAGTGGCACGCCGCCATCGACCCCGAGCTGTCCACGACCAGCGCCTCGGCGACCGACTGGCGCCGCTGCGGGTCGGTGACCCGGGCGAACACCGGCAGCAGCTCCTCGATCACCGTGCCGTCGTAGCCCCCCATCCCGAACGACGAGTCCCCGCCGACGGCCACCAGCCCGTGCCCGGCGTCGCGGACGAAGCTGTCGAGCGTGACCATGCCGCGCTCGCCGAGGGTGGCGGCGGGCACGTCGACCAGGACGACGCTGTCGTAGTCGAGCAGCTCGTCGAGCCCGGGCAGCGCCGCGCTGTCGGCGGACAGGACCTCCGTCGGGACCGCGGCGGACTGCAGCGCGGCCGCGAGGTCCTCGCCCAGGCCGGGGGTGCGCTGGTAGACGAGCACCTTCGGCGGCCCGGCCACCTGGACGGCGGCACGCCCGACGTCGTTCGCCGCGACGACGGAGGCGCCGGAGGCCAGCCGCGCCTCGAAGCGCACGGTGCCGGAGGCGTCGGCGGTCCGCTCGACCGTCACCTCGGTGCGGCCGGGCTCGGCGGTCACGGTCCGGCGGTCGACCTCGACGCCGTCGGCGAGGAGCGCGACGACGACCTCCGCCGGCGTGTCGCCGGTGTTCTCGAGCACCGTCGTGACGTCGTAGGCCTCGCCCTCGCGCACGCGGTTGGGGGCGCGGACCTCGGCGACGAGGACGTCGGCGACGCCGCCGCCGGCCAGCGGCACGACGTCGAGGACGATGCCGGCCTCGGCGAGCTCGCGGGCCGTGGAGACGATGTCGCCCTGGGTCTCGCGGCCGTCTGAGAGCAGCACCACCCGCCGCCGCTGCTCGCTGCCGAGCATGCCCTCCGCGAGCCGGGCCGCCCGGGCGAGGTCGCTCGCTGAGCCGTCGACCACGGCGGCCGGCGGCCCGGTCGGCGGGTCGGGCTGCAGGCTGTACTCCACCCGCGCGTCCCGGCCGAACAGCGCGAGCGCCGCCCGGTCGTCCGGACCGGCGGACGCGAGCGCGGCGTCGACCCACGCCTGGGCCTCGGCCCGGCCGCTGCCGCCCACCGAGTCCGACCCGTCAACGAGGAAGGCCACGTCGACGTCCCGTCCGGACGCCTCCAGACGGGGCCCCGCCAGCGCGAGGACGACGAGGGCCACCGCCAGCGTCCGCGCCCACGTCGCGAGCGTCGGCTGGTCGAGCCGGCGTCGCGGCTTCCCGGTCGGGCCGCCCCAGCGCCCGCGCCGCGCCCGCAGCCCCAGCCACAGCACCAGGGCGGCGGCGGGCAGGGCGCCGAGCCACTGGGGGTCGGAGAAGGACAGGGTCATCGCGCGCCCGCCCGCCCAGCCTCGGTGCTGCCTGACAACGGCACCGTCATCGCACGCCCGCCCGCTCGCGGTGGGCCGACCGGTCCGGCCCCCGCCCACGCGGCGCCACGGCGCCGGCGACCCGGCGGGAGCGCCGCCCCCGCAGCCAGCGCAGCGGCCGGACACCGTGGGTCCACGCCCACTCGAGCAGCAGCAGCACGAGCACCGCCGCCAGCAGCTCGCGCCCGAAGACCCGCCGGCCCTCGGCCGGCTCCGGTTGGGCGGGGTCCGCCCCCGGCGTCCCGGCCGGGGCGGCCGCCTCGGGACGGCCGCGCGCGAGGTCGCCCTCCGCCGGGTCGGGGTTGACCGCGATCGGGCGGGGCGCCGGCAGCCGGTCGACGACGTCCTCCGGGCCGATGTAGGCCACCGTCCATACCCCGACCTGGTCGACCCGCACCTGCGGGGAGACGGCGTCGAGGCGCACCGGCTCGCCGCCGGGCGGCGTGACCTCCAGACCGGTCGCCCCGGGCGGCACGGTCAGCGTCGCCTCGGTGCCCGCGGTGGCCGGCGCGGTCGCGGGCGGCCCTGCCAGCCAGGCCACGGCGTTCGCGACGAACACCGGCCAGGCGACCTGGAGCGGCAGGTTCGTCTGCAGCAGGTCGAACGCGAGGTAGACCACGGGCACGGGGCCCAGCCTGCCGGCCAGGACCAGCGGGCCCGACGGCCCCGAGGCGATCGCCTGCAGCGCCGGGGCTGCCACGGCCTGCCCGGCGGCGAACGCGGCCTGCGACAGGTCGACGTCGGCGAGCAGCTCGGACGCGGGGTCGGAGAACGTCAGGGCCGGCAGCTCCAGCTCCCCGGTCACGGTCACGCCGGTGGGGGGCTGGCTGGGCGCGACGTAGAGGGTCGGCACGCGGGCCTCGGCCGGCGCGGCGATCCGGTCGACGACGAGCAGGTCGACGCCGGACAGGTCCTCGGGGACGCCGTTGCTTGTCGCCACCTCGACGCCCGGCACCGACCCGAGCGCCGATTCGAGGAACACGTTCCCGCTCCCGACCACCAGCGCGTGCACCTCGCGCGGGGTTGCGAGGACCGCCCATGCGCGGTCGTCCACGGCCAGCGCGTCCGTCGCCGACGCGCCGGTGACGTCCTCGCCGACCGGCTCGACCGTCGCGCGCAGCAGCCCGCCGTCGGCGTCCGCCCGGTAGGCCACGGGCACGACCAGGTCCTCGGTGCCGCGCGGAGGCAGCGCGATCTGACGCTCCATGACGTCGGCATCGTCGACGGCGAGCACGAGCCGCGCGTCCACCTCGAGCGGCCCGAAGTTGCGGACCTGGGCGAACACCGTGGCTGCTCCGGCGCCCGTCGGCACCGCCTGCAGCCGCGTCACAGCGAGATTCGGGCGGTCCTCGCCGACGGCGTCGACCAGGAGCCCCGGCGGGGCGAGGCGGGCCGCGTCGGGCGCCACGACGCCGTCGGTCAGCAGGTGGGTGACGGTCTGCTGCCCCGGACGCTGCAGGGCGGTCGCCAGGGTGAAGGCGTCGGCGAGGTCGGCGGCGCCGTGCGACCCGCGGGTCGCCCCCAGCGCTCGCACGGCGGCGGCGGGGTCGTCGGACGCCGAGAGCAGGACCCGGGCACGCGGACCGGCCTCGACGACGGAGACGAGCTGGCCGGGCCCGATGCGGTCGACCAGGCTCTCGGCCGCGCGCCGGGCCAGCTCCAGCCGCGTGGGCCCTCCCTCGTCCGCGAGCATCGACGCCGAGACGTCGACGACGAAGATGGTGTGGTCGCCGATCTCGGCCGGCACCCGCACGGTCGGGCGGGCGAGCGCCACGGCCCCGACGAGCAGCGCCAGCAGCACCAGCCAGAACGTCCGGTCCGGCCGGAACCGCTGCCAGGGCACGGCGGCCGCGACCGCCCGGTCGGTGCGAGCCCACAGGAACGTCGACGGGACCTCCAGGCGCGGCCGGCGCGCCCGCAGCACGTACCACAGGGCCAGCGGCACGGCGAGCGCCGCCGCGGCCAGCCCGATCGGGACGGCGAAGCTCACGGCCCGCACCGCCTCACGCGACCACCCCGAGGTCGGCGAGCGTCACCGCGAGCAGGTGCTCGACCGGCTCGTCGTCGACCAGCCGCGCGTAGGCGATCCCCCGCCGGCCGCACGCCCGGACCACGTCGTCGAGCCAGCGGTCGCGGGCGTCCGCGTACGCGTCGAGGACGTCGGAGGCGACCCCCACCTCGACCTCGTCGCCGGACTCGCTGTCGGCCAGCCGGAGGTCGCCGCGCAGGTCGGGCTCGAGGTC
>Ga0136613_10001176_pt1 | contig 13274 bp, 10 predicted proteins | sample AntDrymUQ2722106_2_FD_106649 | JGI IMG/M metagenome (GOLD analysis project Ga0136613, IMG submission 106649) | Polar desert sand microbial communities from Dry Valleys, Antarctica - metaG UQ272 (21.06) | ecosystem: Environmental > Terrestrial > Soil > Desert | place: Antarctica: Dry Valley... | reverse complement strand
CCATGGGGGTAACCAGGCCCCCTTCCGGAACAGTACGCGCGAACTCCGCACGCGTGTGTGCCGACTTCGTGCCGATTCCGTGCCGACCGCTCACCGGTCTGTGTCGAGGTTGAGCACGGCCAGGAACGCCTCCTGCGGCACGTCCACGCCGCCCACCTGCTTCATCCGCTTCTTGCCCTTCTTCTGCTTCTCGAGCAGCTTGCGCTTGCGCGAGATGTCGCCGCCGTAGCACTTCGCGAGCACGTCCTTGCGCTTCGCCTTCACCGTCTCGCGCGCGATCACGCGCGCCCCGATCGCCGCCTGGATCGGGACGTCGAAGAACTGGCGGGGGATCTCCTTGCGCAGGCGCTCCACGAGCAGCTTGCCGCGGTCGTAGGCGAACTCGCGGTGGATGATCAGCGACAGCGCGTCCACCGGCTCCCCTGCGACGAGCACGTCGACCCGCACCAACGTCCCTTCGCGGAAACCCGAAAGGTCGTAGTCGAAGCTGGCGTAGCCTCGCGTCCGCGACTTCAGCTGGTCGTAGAAATCGTGCACGATCTCCCCGAGCGGGAGTTCGTAGGTCAGGTGCACGCGCTCTTCCGACAGGTACTCCAGCTGGTCGAAGCGCCCGCGGCGCTCGTTGCAGAGCTCCATCACCGCCCCCACGTATTCCTTCGGCACGATCACCGACGCCCTGATGTACGGCTCCTCCACGGCCTCGAGCTCACGCGGCATGTCAGCCGGGTTGTGCACCTCGAGCCATTCGCCCCCGGGCCGCTCCTGAACCCGATAGGCCACGTTCGGGGCTGTGACGAGCAGGTCGAGATCGAACTCGCGCTCGAGCCGCTCCCGGATGATCTCCATGTGCAGCAGACCGAGGAAGCCGCAGCGAAAGCCGAAGCCGAGCGCCTGCGAGGTCTCTGGCTCGTAGAAGAGCGCGGCGTCGTTCAGCTTCAGCCGCTCGAGCGCATCGCGGAGCTCCGGGTAGTCGTCGGAGTCCGTCGGGAAGAGGCCTGCGAAGACCATCGGCTTCACGTCCTTGTAACCCGGCAGGGGCGCGGCGGCAGGACGACGCTCGCACGTCAACGTATCGCCGACGCGGAGCTTCGACACATCCTTCAACCCCGTGATCACGTAACCGACCTCGCCGGCTTCGAGCATCTTGACCGGGCGACGCTCGGGTGAGAGGAAGCCCAGCTCCTCGGCCTCGAATCTCGTGCCCTGCGCCATCGCACGCAGGGGATCCCTGCTCTCGAAGCGTCCATCGACGACGCGGACGAAGGCGACGACGCCGCGGTACTGGTCGTACGACGAGTCGAACACGAGCGCGCGTGCCGCGGCCTCCGGGTCGCCTCGCGGCGGCGGGATCCGCTCCACGATGGCATCGAGCACGGCTTCCACACCCTCGCCGGTCTTCGCCGAGATGCGCAGTACGTCGCCGGCGTCGACGCCGACCAGGTCGGCGATCTCGGACGAGGCGCCGTCGGGGTCCGCCTGCGGCAGGTCGATCTTGTTCACGACGGGCGTGATCTCGAGATCGTTCTCGATCGCAAGGTAAGCGTTTGCGAGGGTCTGCGCCTCGATCCCCTGCGCCGCGTCGACGACGAGCAACGCTCCCTCGCAGGCCTGGAGCGAACGCGACACCTCGTAGGTGAAATCGACGTGACCTGGGGTATCGATCAGGTTCAGCTGGTGCCCCTTCCAGAGCACGCGCACGGCCTGCGCCTTGATCGTGATCCCGCGCTCGCGCTCGAGTTCCATCGAGTCGAGCAGCTGCTCCTTCATGTCGCGTTCGGCGACCGTATCGGTGAGCTGCAGGATCCGGTCGGCGAGCGTGGACTTGCCGTGGTCGATGTGGGCGATGATCGAGAAGTTGCGGATGTGTGCTTGGTCCATGCGTGATCAACCCCGTCGGAAGCGGTCTCGCAGCGATAGTAGCGAGGCCACCTCCGGCGCCCCGAGAGCGCGACAGACCCCGAGGTAGACGGCGCCACCGGCCGCCAGAGCCGCCGAGAGGGAGAGCGCCTGGGCTCCGAAGGAACGGCCGAGTGCGTCGTCGAGCAGCCACCACGTGCCGAACGCGACGGCGGCAAGAACGGCTGAGGCGGCCGCGACGCGGAGGAAGGAACGGGCGATGGCGGTCAGGTCGAGCCGACCGAGGCGGCGGCGCAACGCGAGGACGAGGAGCGTGACGCCGGCGATATTCGCGAGCGAGATCGCGAGCGGGACGCCCCAGGCGCCCACGCGGTAGAACGCAAAGTAGAGCGCCGTGTTCAGGACGACGACACCAAGCGCCACCGCCGTCGGCACCCAGGGCGCCTGCAGGCTGAAGAAGCCGCGGTTCAGCATCAACATCATCCCGTTGAAGGCGAGCCCGATCGAGAATGCCGCCAGCGCCTGGGCGACGACGGTCGTCTCGTCCGGGTTGAAGGCACCGCGCTCATAGAGGAGACGCACCGCCGGTTCCGCGAGGACAACCGAGAGGACGGCGGCGGGAACGAGCAGAAAGTTGATCAGGCGCAGGCCCGACGAGACCGTGCTGCGAAACCCGTCGAAGTCGCGCCGTGCGGCGAGGCGGGCGAGCGACGGGTAGAGCACGGTCGCGACTGCGACGGAGAACATCCCCTGCGGGAGCATGTAGATGCGAAACGCCTTGTCGATCGCGTTGGGGGCGATCGTGGGATCAATCAATCGGGCCGCGACGATCGTGCCGATGACGGCGTTGACGTTGATCAGGCCGAGCCCGAGCATCACCGGGCCCATCAGCTTGAAGACCTGCTTGACGGCCGGATCGCGGACATCGAGGGCGAGCCGTAGCCGCCCATCGAGCCCACGTAGCCAGGGAAGCGGCAGCAGCAGCTGAATCAGCGTGCCCACGACAATCGAGCCGGCGTAGACGTACAGCTTTCCATCCGCGGTGTCCGCGCGCGGGACACCAATCACGAGGCCGACGATGATGGCCACGTTCCAGAAGACCGGCGTCAGGGCCGGAATCGAGAACTGGTCGTAGCTGTTCAGAATCCCGGTGACGATTCCGAAGAGCCCGATCAGCACAACGATCGGGAAGAGAATCTGGGCCAGACGTACCGTCAGACCGTCGTAGGCGTCCGTGAGCGGCGGCATCAGCAGGGGCGCGGCCAGCACGAAGAGGGCGGTCAACCCGCCGACGATCAGCAGGAAGAGCCAGAAGACCGTCGAGGCGACGCGCCAGGCGCGTGCCCGCTCACCCTTCTCGAGCAGCTCGCTGAAGACGGGCACGAAGGCGGAGGAGAGCGCGGCGTCCGCGACGAGGGCGCGGACCAGATTCGGGATCTGGAACGCGACCGTGAAGGCGTTGATGGGGCCGCGGGCGCCGAAGAAGTTCGCCGCCACGACCTCACGCAGCAAGCCGAGCACGCGTGAGAGGCCCGTTGCGGCCGAAAACACCGCTGTCGACCACGCAAGCCGGCGCGCGTTGGCTCGCGTCTCCACGCGGCGAGTATAGGAACGGAGTCAGCCGCCGCCGGGCACGGGTTTGGAGCCGCTTTGCTAGCATGGCCGCCGCCCGCACACTCGCGGGCCTCTTTTCGCAGATGCCGAATATCAAGCAACAGATCAAGCGCGTACGCATCGCCGACCGGCAGCGCGACGAGAACCTCCGCTACCGCTCCACGGTGAAGACGCTCACGAAGCGGCTCGAGGCAGCCGCGACCGACGGCGACGCCGAGAAGATCGCCGCCGAGCACCGCGAGCTCGTCCGCCTCATCGACAAGGCCGCCGCCCGCGGCGCCCTGCACAAGAACACCGCGGCACGCAAGAAGGCTCGCGCCGCCCGCCTCGTCGGCTCCTCGAGCTAGCTCTCCTCGACCTAGCCAGTGCGGCTACACCGCGGCGTTCTACTCCGCTTCGGCTGAACTCGCGAGGCTCTACCTCGTGCGGCTGAGGTCGACCAGTGCGCGCTGAAGTTCGAGGTCCGGCTGCACGCGGCTCTTGCCCTTCAGGGCGAGATCGAGCTCGGCGAGCCTGACGACAGCCTGCCGCAGCTCGTCCTCGGAGAAGTTGGCTGCCTGGGCGAAGACCTTTTCCGCGTAGAAAGGGTGCATGCGGAGCTTGCCGGCGGCGTCGCGCGGCCGCACTCCCTCCGCCGCCAACCGCTGGCATTGGCGCACGCGGCTGACGTGGTTCCCGAGCGCTCCGGCGAGGCGGGGGGCGGTGTCTCGCCGCGGCCTGCCCTCCCGGTCGAAGATCGTCTCGCTCGCGTCGAGCGCGCACGCGGCGTCACGTCTGCCCCAGGCGTCGGTCAGGGCAAAGGTCGGTGTCTCGGCGACCGCGGCGACGAGGCCCTCCACCTCGTGTTCGCCGATCGGCTCGCCCGCCGCCCACGTTGCGAGCTTGTCCACCTCGCAGGCAAGCTGTCGGAGATCCTCGCCGACCAGTTGGACGAGGGCGGCGCACGCGTCGGGCTCGGCCCGGGCGCCCGCAAGCTTGAACTGCTCCGCGACCCACTGCGCAAGCTGCTTCTTGGCGACGGAGAACGCGAGCACTTGCCCGTTCTTGGCGACGGCTTTCGCCAGCGGCGAGTCCGCCTTGAGGTCGTCGGCGAGGAGAGCGAGCACCGTGCCCGGTGCAGGACTATCGAGGTAGCTGGCGACCGCCTTCACGTCGGCCGCCTTCCACTTGTCGACGGACGCCACGATGACGAGACGCGCCTCGAGGGAGAAGAAGCCGAGAGAGTTGCACGCGGCGACAGCGTCGTCGCCGGTCGCGGGGGGCGCGTCGAGGTGCTCGATCGCGTTCTCCCCCACCCGGGTCCGCAACCGCTGCAGGGCGCGCCCGATCTTCGGTCGGTCGGTGCCGGTGAGCAGGTAGACGGGCTTCAGCTCGGATGGGTCCGCCACCTTGCCAGCCTATCCTCCGGCCTGAACCGAGAGCTCTCGCCCGTCCGACTCCACGACGACGCGACCGTGAAGATCAGTGCGGAGGAGCCGGAGACCAGGGACGGTTCCCAGTGCGGCCAGTGTCTCCGGTCGGGGATGCCCGTAGTCGTTGTCGTCACCACACGAGATGACGGCGATCGAGGGCCGAAGTTCGCGGAGCTCAGCCGCGAGCCCCGGATCTTCCGACCCGTGGTGAGCGACCTTGAGGATCTCGACGCGGCGGGACAGGAGCCGCGCCGTCACCTCCGTCTCGGCATCCGCCGTCAGCAGCGCGTCCGTCTGGCCGTAGGTGGCGAGGAGCACGATCGGCAGGCGATTGGGGTCCTCGCTCTCGAGGCCGGGCCGGTCCGGCCAGAGCGCCTGCAGCCGCAACCCGCCGAGACGCCAGATGGAGCCGGCCCGGGCGAGCACCACCGGGACGTCGCGCTCCAACGCCGCCGCCAGCGCCTCGTCCTCGTAGGAGCTCGAGCGTTCGAGCCGCGGGTCGAGCACGCGCTCGACCGTGAGACGGCGCAGCACCTCGGCGGCGCCGCCAATGTGGTCGCGCTGAGGGTGGGTGAGCACGACGGCACTGAGCCGGCGGACGCCGAGCTCGCGCAGCTGGCGGGCGACGTCTGCCTCCGGCGGCCCTCCGTCGACGAGCACGGCTCCCTCCGGAACCTGGAGCAGGATGGCGTCGCCCTGGCCGACATCGAGGAACGTGATTCTCAGGCCGGCCGGTGGCGGAAGCGTCCGTCCAGGCCAGAGCTGCCAGACGACGAGGAGGAGCAAGGAGAGAGCTGCGCCCGCAGTGGCGAGCGGCCTGCGCCAGGGCGGGAGGCGGCGCAGGAGGACGACCGCCACAGGAGCGGCCACCAGCATGGCGACCGCCACACCCGATCCGACGCGAGCATGAGGCAGCTGTGCGACGAGCCGCGCGCACCCGGCGAGGTAGGCGGCGATCCAGCCGTTCATCCACGCGAGCGCGCCCGCCGCGGACGGCACGACCGGCTCGACCAGTGCCCCCACGAGAGCGAGGCCGAGCAGCGGGGCGACCGCGGCGCTCGCCAGAACGTTCGCGAGCAGGGAGTAGAGCGGGACCTCACCGAACTGAAGCCAGAGAATCGGCGCCGTCGCCGCGCCGCAGGCAATCGAGATCCCGAGTCCGACCCTGAGCACGCGCGGGAGCGGATAGCCCTCGAGCGCCCGGTCGATGCGCGGCACCAGCAGGAAGATCGAGGCCACGGCGGCGAACGAGAGCTGAAAACCCGGCTCGAGCAGCGAGGCGGGCGTCCAGGCGAGCAGCACTGCCGCTCCGAGGGACATGAAGTGCCAGCGGTCTGCCGGCCGCGAGAGCAGCCACGCAAGGGAGGCGAGCGCGCCAGCGACGCCCGCGCGGACTACGGACGGCTGCCAGCCCACCGCCAACACGTAGGCGACGATGGCGGCGAGCGCCGCGACCTGCCCGATGAGCTTCGGGACTGCCAGCAGCCACGCGAGGCCGAGCACTGCTCCGGCAACGAAGGCAACGTTCTGTCCCGACACCGCCAGGAGGTGAAAGAGCCCCGAGGTCTTGAAGCTGTCTCGAAGCTCCTCGGTCAGCCCCTCGTCCTCGCCCAGCACGATCCCTGCCAAGACTGCCCGCCGCTCTCCGGCAAGCCCGGTTCCGATCGCGACCGAGAGGTGCTCCCGGAGCCGGTCGGATAGGCCACCGATACCGCCACGCCTGCCGACGATGCTCCAGTCACCCCCGCGGAGGACGACGTGAACGCCCCTTCGGGCGAGCCAACCCCTCTCGTCGAAGTCGCCGCTGCCGTCGGGCACGCGCGGAGACACGAGTGTCCCACGCAGGGCGAGGATCGCACCCTGCGGCGGCGATCGTCCGACCGGGAGCTCCAGCAGGATGCGCTCGCGCACCCAGAGGTCACCGAAGCGACGCGCTTCGGCGGGCACGCGGAGGGAAAACTCGCCGTGACGCGCGGGGCCGGTGACGACCACCTCTGCAATCGCGCTCCGTCCGAGCTGGGGCTGAAGCAGGCTGCGGTCGAATGCATCGAGGCGGAGCGACCCCCACCACCACCCCGCGAGGAGGATCGCGACGGCGCAAAGCACGGGCCGCGACGACGGGCGGGCGACGACTGCGCAGGCCGCAACGCCTGCGACGGCGAGCAGGAATGGAGCGGGAGCACGCACCGCGTTCGCGAATGCCATCCCCGCACAACCGGCCGTGATCAGCAGCGTGGGCCAGACGCGCTCGATCACGGCGTCACGAGACCCCGCAACTGCCCGAGGCGCGCAGGACCGATGCCCGGAATCGCATCGAGATCGTCGACCGAGCTGAACGCGCCGTGGGCCGCGCGGTGGTCCACGATCTTCTGGGCAGTGACCGGGCCGACGCCCGGAAGGGTGTCGAGCTCAGCGATCGTCGCGCTGCTGAGACTGATGGGGACGCCCGAACCGGCGCCCCCGGCGCCCCCGGCGCCCCTGCCACCTGCGGCCGCGGCCGCCCCCGCCCCGCCGGCGACCCGACTCGGCATCAGTACCTGAATCCCGTCGGCGAGCGGCGCGGCGAGATTGACCGCGGCCGTGTCGGCCTTCCCCGTCGCACCGCCCGCGCGAGCGACGGCATCGGCGACCCTGCTGCCCTCCTTCAACCGGTAGAGGCCGGGCCGCGCGACCGCGCCTGTCACGTGCACGACGATCCTGGGCGCTGCCTCCGCCGGCTCAGGGACGAGGCCGGTCTGGGCGACCGGTGCAGATGCTCCGGCACCAGCCAGAGTGCGCCCGGCGACGGCGAGCAGCGCGAGCAATGCGACCGCCGCCACCAGAGCCTGGCGGCGCGAGACGGGCAAGGAGGACATAGGCCCACGATGCCCGGGCAGTCGTCACAGCTGTGTGACGACTCTGTTCCAGAAGCGTGCCGGTTCGTCCGGTCTTAGAGCACGAAGTTGACGAGCTTGCCCGGCACGACGATCGTCTTTCGGGGCTCCGCCCCGTTCAGGTAGGCACGCACCTTCGCGGACGCGAGGGCGAGTGAGACCAACTCGTCATCGGGTGTCGCTGCCGGGATCCGCAGGCGGTCGCGGAGCTTCCCGTTCACCTGCACGACGAGCTCGAGCGTCTCGTGCTCCAGCATCGTCTCGTCGACGACCGGCCATGCCTGCTCCCAGAGCCGCTCGTGCCCCAGCACGGTCCACAGCTCCTCCGCGACGTGCGGCGCGTACGGCTGGATCAGCGAGACGGCCGTCTCGGCCGCGAAGCGAGCGCCAGGAGCGTCGGGAGCACGCCCGATCTCGTTCACGAGCTCCATGACGGCGGCGATCGCGGTGTTGAACGAGTAGCGACGGCCGATGTCGTCGGTCACCTTCGCGATCGTCCGGTGCGCCTTCCGGGCGAGCTCTCCGTCACCGGCGCCGACGGGCTCGAGCGCCACCACCTCGTGAACGACCCGCCACAGCCGGCGGACGAAGCGCGTCATCCCCTCGATCCCACCCTCCGTCCAGTCCATGTCCTGCTCGGCGGGGCCGATGAAGAGGATGTAGAGGCGCACCGGATCGGCTCCGTACAGCTCGACGAGCTCGTCGGGTCCGATCACGTTGCCCTTCGACTTCGACATCTTGGTGCCGTCCATCTGCACCCAGCCGTTGCCGAAGAAGCGGCGGAACGGCTCGCGGAAGCCGACGAGGCCGAGATCGTTGAGCGCCTTGGCGAAGAAGCGCGCGTAGATCAGGTGCATCGTGGCGTGGTCGACGCCGCCCGTGTACTGGTCGACCGGACACCAGAAATCGACCGGCGCACGATCCCAGGGGACTCCGTCGTTACCGGGGTCGCAGAAGCGGATGAAGTACCAGGAGGAGTCGACGAAGGTGTCCATTGTGTCGACCTCGCGCCGTGCCGGGCCGCCGCAGGCGGGGCAGGAGGTCTGCACCCACTCCTCCGCACTCGCGAGCGGCGCCTGGCCGCGGGGCAGGTAGTCGTCGACGTCGGGCAGCACGACCGGGAGCTCAGCGTCGGGCACCGGGACGATGCCGTCCGTGTCGCAATAGACGACGGGGATCGGGCACCCCCAGTAGCGCTGGCGCGAAAACCCCCAGTCGCGCAGCCGAAGGTTCGTCGTTGCCTCGCCGAGTCCGCGCTCGGCCAGCCACGCCACGATCGCCTCTTTTCCCTCGGGGGCGCTCAACCCGGTGAACGCACCGGAGTCGACCAGCACCTCGCTCTCGGAGTGGGCGGAGAAGGCGCCTGACACGGGCACGTCCCCGCCGGCGGGTGCGACGACCGTCCGTACGGGCAGGTCGTAGCGGCGCGCGAACTCGTGATCGCGTTCGTCGTGGGCCGGCACGGCCATGACCGCACCGGAGCCGTAGTCCAGCAGGACATAGTCGGCGACCCAAACGGTCAGTTGCTCGTCGTTGACCGGGTTGGTGGCGTAGAGGCCCGTGAAGACGCCTGTCTTCTCGGCCGCGGCCGCACGCTCCCCGGCGCGCTTCGCCACCGCTCGACGCACGTAGTCGCGCACCTCGTCCGAGTCGAGCCGCTCGACGAGCGGATGCTCCGGCGCCAGGACGAAGAAGGTCGCGCCGAACAGCGTGTCCGGGCGCGTCGTGAAGACCGGCACGTCCTCTCCCAGCTGCTCGATCCGGAACTTGACCTCGGCCCCCTCCGAACGGCCGATCCAATGCCGTTGCATCGCAAGCACGCGGGCGGGCCACTCGAGCTCCTTCATCGACTCCAGGAGCTCGTCCGCGTACTTCGTGGTACGGAAGAACCACTGCTCGAGCTTCCGCGACTCGACCTCGCTGCCGCAGCGCTCGCACCGACCGTCCTTCACCTGCTCGTTCGCCAGAACCGTCTGGTCGCGGGGGCACCAGTTGACCGGCGACTCCTTGCGGTAGGCCAGGTCGGCCTCCAGGAAGCGGAGGAAGAGCCACTGCGTCCAGCGGTAGTACTCGGGGAGGTGCGCTGCGATCTCGCGCTCCCAGTCGATTGCCCAGCCGATCTTCTTCATCGACGACTTGATCGAGACGATGTTCCGCTCGGTGATCTCGCGTGGGTGACCGCCCACGGAGATCGCGGCGTTCTCCGCCGGCAGCCCGAAGGAGTCCCAGCCCATCGGGCGGAGCACCTGCATTCCGTTGCGACGGCGGAAGTGGCTGATCACGTCGCCCAGCGTGTACACGAGCACATGGCCCATGTGGAGCGTCCCCGAGGGGTACGGCCACATCTCGAGGACGTATGTCGTCGTCTCCGAGCGGGGCGAGCCCGGCGAGGGACTCGCGGCGGAGAAGGCCCGCTCGTCCTCCCAGACACGCTGCCACTTCGGCTCGATCAGCCGGGGTTCGTACCGCTCCATCATCGTCTCGGGATCCATACCGTCTCCATCTCCACCCGTTTCCGGGTACAAAAAAGCCTCTCGCTTGGAGAGGCTCGTGGGAAGCCGCCGCGGCCTCCGCCGCGGTGCTTCCTGCGCTACAGAAGAAGCTGCTTCACTCCCTCAATGCTAGCACTCTTCCCATCCACCGCCCGGATCGAAGCAGGGGAGCTCGTCGTCGGCGGCGTGCGCGCGACGGAGCTCGCCGAGCGGTTCGACACACCGCTCGTCGTGTACTGCGAGCAGACGTTGCGCCAGCGGGCGCAGCTCTTTCGGCGAGCGGCGGGCGACGCTCTCGTCGTCTACGGAACGAAGGCGTTCGCGAGCGTCGCGCTGCTGCGTTTGCTGGCAGCAGAGGGGCTCGGAGCGGACGTGTCCACGCTCGGCGAGCTCGGGTTCGCACGTGCGGCCGGCCTGGCGGGCGAGTCACTCGTCGTGCATGGGAACAACAAGTCGGACGAGGAGTTACGGGCGGCGGCGGAGCTCGGTGCGCTCGTCGTGCTCGACGCGCCCGACGAGCCCGAGCGCGCGGCTGCCGTGAGCGTGCGGCGCGTGCTCGTTCGGGTGAACCCGGGCGTTGACGCCGAGACCCACGCGGCCATCCGCACCGGCCACCTCGGCTCGAAGTTCGGCCTCGACGCGACGATGGCGTTGGAGGCAGTCCGCGCCGCGCTCGCAGTCGGCCTCGACGTAGAAGGTCTCCACGTCCACGTCGGGTCTCAGCTGGTCGATGTCGCGGCGCACCTGCTGGCGGTCGAGCGACTCGCCGATCTGGCCGTCGCGTGCCGGGACGAGCTCGGCTGGACGCCGCGCGTGGTCGATGTCGGCGGTGGCTTCGGCGTCCGTCACGTGCCCGACGAACCGGAGCTGCCCGTTGAGGCGCTCGTCCGCGACGTCCTCGGGGCGGTCGGACGAGAGTGGGCGGCGCGCGACCTCCCCACTCCCCGGCTGATCGTCGAGCCCGGCCGGGCACTCGTGGGGCCTGCAGCGTTCACCCTCTATCGCGTCGGCACGGTCAAAGAGGTAGGCATTCGGAGCTGGGTCGCGATCGACGGCGGCATGTCGGACAACCCGCGCCCGCAGCTCTACGGGGCACGCTACTCGGCCCTACTGGCGAACCGCGCGGACGAAGCGGCCGTGGACGACTTCGCAATCGCCGGCAAGCACTGCGAGTCCGGCGATGTCCTGATCGAGCGAGCACGACTGCCCCAGCCGAGGCGGGGTGACATCTTGGCCGTACCCGCGACGGGCGCGTACACGCTCGCGATGAGCTCGAATTACAACAGCGTGCCGCGACCGGCGGCCGTCTTCGTCCGTGACGGCAACGCGCGGTTGATCTTGCGACGCGAGACCGTGGCCGACCTACTCGCGCGCGAGTCTGAACGCTGAAAACTCGCGCAGGACGGTCTCGCTACGGGCGCTCGTCGGCGCTGGCGCGTCGGCGCAGCTCGTCTTCGACCTGCGCCGGATCGAGCCCGCGGGCGGCGAGTAGCGCGTACAGGTGAAACCAGAGGTCGGCGGCCTCCTCGACGAGACGCTCGTCCGACTCTGCGACGCCCGCTAGCGCAACCTCGACACCCTCCTCCCCCACCTTCCGCGCCGCCCGGCTCGGGTCGTCCAGGAGCGAGACCACGTAGGAGCCGTGGGGGCGCTCCTGCGCCCGCTCCTTGATTCGGCGCCAGAGCCAGGGTGCGAAACACGAGCTCGAGCCCGTGTGACAGGTCGGGCCGGCCGGGCGCACGCGGAGCAGGATGGCGTCGCCGTCACAGTCCTCGCGCAGCTCCTCGACGGCGAGCGTGTTGCCCGACGTCTCGCCCTTGCGCCAGAGCCGCTCGCGAGACCGGCTCCAGAACCACGCCTCGCCGCTCTCGCGCGTGCGACGGAGCGCCTCGTCGTCCATCCAGGCGAGCATCAGCACGCGTCCTGTCGATGCGTCCTGCACGATCGCGGGCGTCAGATCCGGACGTTCCACCCTGCCGCCCTCAGCTCGGCCTTCAGCTCCCCGAGGCGCTCGGGGCGCTCGTGCACGATCGACGCCACGAGCGCCGCTTCCGCTCCGGCCTCGAACGCCTCCGCGAGGTGTCGCGCCTCGCCTGCACCACCGGAGGCGATCACCGGCACCTCGACGGCCGCCGCGATTCGGCTCGTCAGCTCGAGGTCGTAACCACTTCGCGTGCCGTCGGCGTCGATCGAGGTGACGAGCAGCTCGCCGGCACCCAGCTCGGCGGCGCGGCAGGCCCACACGGTTGAGTCGATCCCGCGCGAGCGGCGGCCGCCGTGGGTCACGAGCTCGCCTCCCCGGCTGTCGACCGCGCACACGACGGCCTGCGCGCCGAACTCGGCCGCGAGCTCGCCGAGCAGCGACGGCTCCTCGACCGCGGCCCGGTTGACCGCGACCTTGTCGGCTCCGGCGCGGAGCAGCGACCTCGCGTCTTCGAGACCGGCGATGCCGCCGCCCACCGTCAGCGGAACGGTCAGGGACTCGGCCGCGCGCTCCACGAGCTCTAGTGTCGGGCCGCGGCCCTCGACCGTCGCGACGATGTCGAGGAAGACGATCTCGTCGGCGCCGAGCTCCGAGTAGCGCTGCGCGAGCTCGACCGGGTCGCCGACGTCACGCAAGGACTCGAACCGCACGCCCTTGACGACGCGGCCACCGGCGACGTCGAGACATGGAATCAGGCGTTTCTTGACCACCGCAGCACGTTCTCGAGCACGCGGGCGCCGGCGGAGCCGCTCCGTTCGGGGTGGAACTGCACGCCTGCTAGCGCATGCTGCTCGACGGCAGCGACGATCCTGCCGTCGTGCTCGACCTCGGCGACGGCGAGGCCGTTCGTCGGCTCCGCTGCGTAGCTATGGGCGAAGTAGACGTCTGCTTCGTCGAGCCCCTCGAGGAGAACCGACTCGCGCCGGAGCTCCAGCGAGTTCCACCCCATGTGCGGCACGCGACGGGCGCGCAGCCGGCGAACCGGGCCGCGTAGCAGGCCCAGGCCGCGGCCGCCCTCCTCGCTCTCGTCGAACAGGAGCTG
>Ga0136613_10001174_pt1 | contig 13278 bp, 11 predicted proteins | sample AntDrymUQ2722106_2_FD_106649 | JGI IMG/M metagenome (GOLD analysis project Ga0136613, IMG submission 106649) | Polar desert sand microbial communities from Dry Valleys, Antarctica - metaG UQ272 (21.06) | ecosystem: Environmental > Terrestrial > Soil > Desert | place: Antarctica: Dry Valley... | reverse complement strand
GCGAGCCAGTGCAGATCAAGCTCGTCGGCGTTGGCGAAGCAGTCGCCGAAGCCGAACGGCTCGGGGTCGTTGGGCAGGGTAGGGACCCCGCCGTAGGGCCGGCCCCCACTGGGCAGATGGCGGGCGTCGCCGGACCCGCCGGCTTGGAAGGTGATGAGCGCGCCGCGTGGGCCGAGCTGCTCGATGGCGTTCTCGGGTAAGTGCGCGCAGGTGGTTCCGCCCGCTGGGAGCGCAGCCACCGTGCTCGCGGTGAGGACTTCAAGCGGGCCGCTCAGGGTGGGGGTGAGCGTCTCGCGGGCGGCATACCAGCCGGGCGGTAGCGTCGCGTCGGCGAAGTCATTCAATGTCGGCAGGCGCAGCGAGGTGACGGCACGCCGGGAAGCGGCTGTCGACGGATCCAGGCGCCACAGCTCAGTCCTTCCGAGCACAACGCTGTCGAGGTCGGTCGTTCCGAGCACAGCGCCGTCGAAGTCGAGCAGCATCGCAGCGTCGCCGTTCCATGCGGCGACCCCCGCCGCGGCCGCCGCCGGCAGCTGCAACTCCGTCCATGTCCTCGTGGCCATGTCCAGATAGGCCGACTGATCGCAATAGACCGCGAGGACGCCACTCGTCACGGCCACCGAGGACGGATGGCACTCGCGGAAACGCAGCGGAACTTCGGGCAACTCCTCCCAGGCGCTGCCGTCGAGGTCGAGCGCGGCGGCTTTGAGCAGGTAGTCCCAGGCCACCACCTCACCGGTCCAGACCACGGTGCTCGCCTGCGGCGACAGGGGTGGAGCGGGCAGCTCGCGCCAAGCGCCGGCGGCTGGGTCAAAGGCAATCGCCGCGGCGGCGCCTTGGTTCTGATTGTCGCCGTCCAGGTTGGCCCCGACCAGCACGAGCTCGCGCCCGGTCCACACGCCGGTGACGAGGTTGAGTTTCCGGGGTGCATCCGGCAGCGGCTGCCACCTATCCGCCGCGGGGTCATAGGCGAGCGCCCGGCTCGACGGTGCCGAACGACCAGCAGTCCCGTAGACGACCAGATCACGCCCAGTCCAGACCGTCACCGCTGCCTGCCCGACCGCTTCCGGCGGCGCCGCGCCCAGCCGCCACGCGCCCGTGGTCGGGTCGAGGACCGCGGCCCTGCCATCCCCCCACACCAGCAAGTGCGTGCCGGTCCAGACGATCATGGCATCGTCGGAAGCGCTGACCGGCGATCGATCGGGACACCGCCACGTCCCGGCGTCGAAGACCGCGACCCTGGAGCCTGCCCACGTCGCGAGCGCACCGCCGACCTCGGCAACGACTTTCCCCTCGGCCGGCCCCGACGGCAGCCGCCGCCAGCCTGGGAGTGAGATCGTCAAGACTCGCGGTGTCGGACGGGTCTCCGACTCGCATAGGGCGATACGCGACCAGTCGGCAAAGGCGGCCACTTCGCGTGCCGCCTCGGCCGGCGCCGGGCTGTTGCCCCCGCTCCGCGGCGTCGAGAGCTGGGCCACTACCGCGAATGCCGCGACCACGGTGCCCAAGGCGATGAGTGCCATGGTCACTATCTCCGTGCGGACCCGTGTCTCGACCACCATCAGCAAGGACGCGCCACGACGCCCGAGGGTTCAGTTCCTCACCCGCGGCCCTCACTGGCGGCCCTCACTGGCGGCCCTCACTGGCGGCCCTCACTGGCGGCCCTCACCGGCAGCCCTCATCCGCGGCCCTCGCTAGAGGGATTGGCCTACCGGTCGCGCGGGTGGCTCGGCCGCTCCTCGTTGTCGGCGATCTCGCGGAGGCGGCCAGCGATGAGATCGGCCAGCCGCTCTGTGGTTTCGGTCGCTGGCTGTCGGCGGCGGCGTGGCTGTGGTGCGGGCACGGCTGAAGCTCCCTCACTGACCGCACGAACATGCTGTTAGCGGCCCGTATGCCACCGCGACGGTCGAGCCGGCATCTAATGCGCAGGAGCGTGCGTTCACGGTCCACACTCCTGGCGCGGTGCGGCACGACATCTATAGGGGTTGGTCACAATAGTGTGACCAAGCCGTATAACTGGCGGAAGACGTCGCAGCGTCAGCGGCGCGGGACGGTCATGTCGAACCAGCGCTTGCTGGCGCGGGTGGCGTCCACGGCCAGGTGCAGGTGCTTGGCCTCGGTGTACTCCAGCAGGCCGGCCCAGCCGTGCTCGCGGCCCAGGCCTGACTGCTTGAAGCCGCCGAACGGGTAGCGGGGGTTGAGCAAGTTGTACTCGTTGACCCACACGGTGCCGGCGCGCAGCCGGTCGGCCACCTTCATAGCTCTAGCCGGCGACCCCCAGACACCGGCGGCGAGGCCGTAGGGCGTGCCGTTGGCGATGCGCACGGCGTCGTCCTCGTCGTCGTAGCGCAGCACCGACAGCACCGGCCCGAAGATCTCCTCCTGGGCGATGGTCATGTCAGGGGTTACGTCGGTGAACACCGTCGGGGCCACGAAGTAACCGGCGTCCAGCCCGCCCTCGGTCAGGCGCTGACCGCCGGCGCGGAGGGTCGCACCCTCCTTCTGGCCCAGTTCGATGTAGCCGAGCACCGTGTCGAGCTGCTGCTGGCTGACCAGCGGACCCATCGTCGACGCCTTGTCAGCGGCAGGGCCGACGCGGATCACGGAGATGCGCGCGAGCAGGCGCTCGACGAACTCGTCGTGCAGCGCGTCGGGCAGCAGCAGCCGGCTGCCGGCGGTGCACTGCTGACCGGAGTGGAAGAACGCGCCGTAGGCGGCCCCGTCGACCGCCAGCTCGAGGTCGGCGTCGTCGAGCACCACCTGGGCGTTCTTGCCGCCGAGCTCCAGCGTCACCTTCTTCAGGGTCGGGCTCGCGGCGGCCATGATCTGACGCCCGACGTCGGTGGAGCCGGTGAACGACACCTTGTCCACTCCGGGGTTGGTAACCAGCTCCTCGCCGGTGCCGGGCCCGGGGCCGGAGATGATGTTGACGACGCCGTCTGGCACGCCAGCCTCGGCCAGGATCTCGGCGAGCTTGGTGGCCGTGCAGGGCGTCTCCGGCGCCGACTTGAGCACGATCGTGCAGCCGGCGGCCAGTGCGGCCGAGATCTTCCACGCGGCCATTTGCAGCGGGAAGTTCCACGGGATGATGGCGCCCACCACACCAACCGGCTCGTGGCGCAGCACATTCGACGATGGCGTGGGAAAGACCGACAGCGGCAGCGTTTCGGGCTGGTCGAGCTGGGCCGCGAGCTCGGCCATGGTCTTGAACCACAGGATGGTGTTGCCGACGTCGACGCCTTTGGCCTTGGCCACGGTGGACCCGGCGTCGCGGGTCTCCAGCGCGGCCAGCTCCACGGCCCGGTCCTTGAGGCCCTTGGCGACCGCGGCGAGCACCTTCGCTCGGTCGCTGCCGCGCCGCTGCGACCAGCGGCCGTCGTCGAAGGCGGCGCGCGCGGCGTCGATGGCCCGTGCCGCATCTTCGGCCCCGGCCTTGGCGACCGTGCCGATCGACTCTCCCGTTGACGGATCCAGCGTCGAGAACGTCTCGCCGGAAGCGGCCCCGCAGAACTGGCCGTCGATGAAGAGCTGGTAGTCAGACATCACATCTCCTGAATGGCGGTCAAGGTTTGATGACTTCGAAGGGGTTACGGCAGGCGTTGCAGTAGCTCGACGAGCGGCAGGGGGTCGGCCCGAAGGGGCTGTCGGCGACGGTGTCATGCGAGCCGCACAGGGGACAGACGACACCCTCGCCCATGCCGTCGGCGCCCAGGCCAGGGCGGCGGCCGATCTGCAGCAGCGTCTGACCCGAGCCGGGTGGCGCGATGCCGAACTCGGCGAGTTTGCGCCGGCCCGGCGCGGTGATCCGCTCCGGTTCCCACACCACCGTGTTGACGAAGCGGACCTCGACGGAGCCCACGCCCTCCATCGCTTTGACCGCTCGCGCCGTCTCCTCGCGGATCACCGCCGTGGCGGGGCAGCCCGAGTAGGTGGGGACCAGGTCGACCTCGACGCGGTCGGTGTTGACACGGACGTCGACGACCATGCCGAGTTCGGCGACGCTGACCGGCGGCATCTCCGGGTCGGGGACCGTGTCGAGCACCGCGCGCACGTCGTCGCTGGTCACGCCCGTCAACGCGGTCACCACCGCACCCCCGGGTACGCACGGTAGGTGCCGGTCATCTCTTCCCACACCTCGATGAAATCGGAAGAGTGGCGCCCATTACGACCACCCAACCCGCCCCCACCTAGCCCGCCGTCGCGTGATCCCGATGCCGCCGCCGTGTCATCGTGCGCGACCAACTCACCGGATGCGGTGGCCAGGAACTCCCCCTCGCCGTGATGCGGGTCGCCGCCGAGGACGTGGTCCATACCCACGGCCTCCAGGTCGGCGGTGATGATGTCGAGCCACCGCCGCTGCTGGGTGGCGAAGTCGGCGGGCAGCACGCCGTCGGCGGCGAGCTCGGCGTCGCCAGGCAGCGGCTCGAACAGGCCGGGGGCCTCGGCCATGGCCGCGACCAGCCCGCCGGCCAGGTGGGTGCGGGCGTCGATCGGCCCGTTGGCCAGGCGGTCCAGCCAGGCACGGGCGTGCAGCAGGTGGTAGCGCTCCTCGCGCCGCAGCGCGCCGGTGGCGTCGGCCAACGCCCGCCATGACGAGTCGGCCAGCGTCGTCAACCGCACGCCCTCGGCGACGTCGTAGAGGTAGTGACGGGCCAGCGAGTAGCCCCAGTCGCGATTGGGCCGCTCCACCAGGATCGCGTTGCGGTAGCCGCTCGGCTCCCGGCCAAGGCCCAGCGAATCGCTGAGGTCGCCGCCGGCGGGTGCGCGCGTCGCGAGATCGCGAACACCCTGCTCGCCAGCCACTTCGGCGGCCAGCCGGTACCACAGGACCGCGTGGCCGATCTCGTCCTGCGAGATCGAGGAGAAGGCCAAGTCCTCCTCGATGTGCGGCGCGACGCCCGTCCAGTGCGAGTGACGATGGCCGATGATCAGGTCGTCGTCGGCGAGGGCGAGCAACAGCTCGACGCGGGGGTCAATCATCGCCGCGACCTTCCCCGGCCGCTGGCCCGGTCCCGGCGGCGCTCCGCCGGCGGTGGCTCGGGTTGAGCACGCGCTTGTCCACCGGGCGGGGACGGTCCACGACGGCGCCAGCCTCCTGTGCCCGCGTTGCCGCCCGGCGCCGCTTGTCGCCCATGCCGGTGTAGCCGGACTGCAGCTTGTAGCTCTTATCGGTCGCGAACGTCAGCAGGTCCGGGCGCCCGAAGACGTGGATGTCGGCCAGCCGCACCACCGCGAAGTCGACACCCTCGCCGTGGCGGAAGAACGCCTCCTTGGCCAACAGCAGCGCCATCTCGTCGTCGGGAGCGTGTACCGCCCCAACCGACGTCCACGGATCATCCACCGTCCGCTTCCCAAACACCTCCCACCGCTCCATTCGCTCACTCACCCCACTCGGGTCGATGCCCTACCAAAAGGAGAGGTCGGGACCCGTTCCAGGCGCAGCGTAAAATGCTCTCTGCGAAGCCTGGGACGGGTCCCGACCGCACGGCTCACCCTCTGGCTAGGCCGCAAGACGCGGCTCGTCCATCACCTCACGCACCCATCCATGCGCCTCATGCATCCAACGCCGCCACGCCAGACGCGTCTCGGTCATCGGCCCGTTGCCTTTCACCACTTGCCAGAAGCTGTCCCAGTTCGGCTGGCTCCACCGCCACTCGCCCGCGACCTCGTCGTAGGCCAGAGCGGGGTCGGGCACGCTGATGCCCAGGTCCCACAGCTTGGGCACATAAGTGTCGAAGAAGCGCTGGCGCAGCTGCTCGTTGGTGCGGGTCTTCAGACCCCACGCCAGCAACACATCACCCTCTGGCTTCGACGGGGGACCGAAGAACTGCATTACCGGCTCCCACCAGCGGTTGACCGCCTCTTGGAACATCTCGCGCTGCTCGTCGCTGCCTGCGCACAGCTCCAGCACCAGATCCTCGCCGTGGCGCTGGTGCAGGCTCTCCTCTGCGCAGATGCGCCGCAGGACGCGGACGTAGGGCGCGTAGGACGACTCCAGCAACGCCTTCTGCGTAACCAGCGCCGCGCCGTCGATCAGGAAACCGATGACGCCGACGTCACCCCAGGTGTAGGTGGGGTAGTGAAAGACGTTGTGGAACTTCGTCCGGCCCGCGATCAGGTCGGCGATCATCGCCTCGCGCGACTTGCCGAGATCCTCGGCGACCCGGTACAGCATGTGCCCGTGGCCGACCTCGTCTTGCACCTTGGCGGTCAGCGACAGCTTGCGGCGCAGCGAGGGCGCGCGCGCGATCCACTCGCGTTCGGGCAGGGCGCCCATGATCTCGGAGTTGGCATGCATCTCGATGAAGCGCAGCGCCGCCTGTCGGTACTCGTCAGGCATCCAATCCGACGCCTCGACCTTGCCACCGGCTTCGATGTGGGCGCGAAAGTCGGCCGTCTTCGATTCGTAGCTCACGGCGTGCTCCTTGCGGGGATGGGGTCGGATCGACGGATCTGCAGCGCGTCGAGGCCGCGGGCGAATGGGCTGTCGTCAGCCGGCGCGGCAGCGTCCGGATTTGAGGTCTCGGGCAGCGGCGGACCGGCTGCTACCAGCTGTTCGTAGAACCGCCAGGCGCCGGCGTCCACCGCCTCGTACAGGGTGCGAAAGACCTTGGCGGCCTCGTCGCCCAGCCAGTCCGCCGGCAGCAGCGCCGCCGGCAGGCCTGGGTCCAAGAACAGAAACGAGCGCCAGTGGTGCACCAGCTGGATGCGGGTGGTGAAAGCGGCGCGCGGCTCGTCGCCGGCCACGGCGTGTCGCCAGCGGTCGACGAACGCGGCGTGGGCCTGGCGCAGCTCGGCGAGGTCCCATGCGGTGGCCACGATGCGCTGGTCGGCATCCGTGGTTGAACCGGGGCCAGGAGGGCCGGCCGACTCTGCGACAAAGCCGACGGTGCTCACGGCACCCGGGTGGCCGTCGAGCAGGCGGGTGAGCCGCTGCCCGTGCGGGTGCGGGCTGACCCAGGCGTCAGCCGACAGCTGACCGAAGCCCATCCACGTCAAGGCCCGCGACAGCTGCGGGTCGCGACCCGCGGGTAAGCCGATCAGCAGGCGCCAGCGCCCGTCCCACTCGGCGGCGCGCAAGCGGTAAATGCGCGTGGCGGCTTCCTCCAGGCGGTCCACTCCCGGCGGGGTAAGCCGGTACGCGGCATAGCGTCCGACCCTGTTGGGGGCCACCCAACCCTCGGCTGCCATGCGGTGCAGGGCCGTGCGGGTCGCCTCCGCCGAGAAGCCAAGGGCGCTCATGCACCCCGTCAGCGTGCTCAGCCAGGCGTCGCCTCCGGCGGGCCGGACGATGTCGCCGAACAGCGTGAACAACGCGGAGCGGGCACGCATGGCGGATGGCAGCCTATCGTCATGTTACGGATATTGCTAGGACTGCCACCATTGTGTAACACGTCTGCCGCCAGGTCAACACCGAACCCCCGAACCAGCTTCCCGTGGCGATCGCTGCTTTCTACGCCAGCGATCGCCACGGGAACGGGAGAAGCAACGTCATTCCATGCGGGCGGTGCGCTCGCTTTCGGCACGGCGGCGCTCCTCGTCCGACAGCGGGGTCTCGGCGGGCGCGGTGGCGGCTGTGGTGTCCGACGCGGCGGGCGAAACGGACGACGAGCCGGTCGAGGCGCTGGACGAGTCGCCGATGGCCATGTGCTCATCTTGCTCGTCGGTGGCGTCACCGAGCACGTAGCTGACGCCGGCGACGTCGGCCAAGGTACGGCGGGCCCCGAGGAACGCCTCCTGCATGCGGCCGATGTCACCGCCGTAGTTGCCCTCGATCACGGTGCGGACCTGCCCGGCATCGTGCGGGTAATCAACGCTGAACAGCCGCAGCGCCTGGTCACGGTCGTCCGCCACGGGGTAGCCACGAGCCCGCAGCACCTCGGTCATGACGCGCTCGGTGGACAGCATCACGTCGTCGGGGTCCTCGACGAAGCGGTACTGCAACGAGGCCATATGCCGGCGCACGAGCTCGCGGTCAGCCTCATTGAGGTCGTGCAGCTGGAGCTCGGAGTGCAGCGCCTCGCGCTCCTGCAGGTCCTTGACGGCGGCGCGCTTGCTCCCGCGCTCACGAACCGTGCGGTCGTACTCGTCGCCGTAGCGGCTGCGCAACTCCTCGCGCTGCTTGCGCTTGCGGGCCGACACGACCAGCAGGATGGCCACGACGATCACGACCACGACGACGACGCCGATGATGATCAGCTGCTGGGTATCCATGTGTGCTCCCCTTCCGGGACGGCGCTGCGAGGAGTGGCGCTCTCCAGGCTGGGATGCCCCGTGGGGGGCGCCTTCACACGCCGTCGCTGGCCCGCTGTAACGAGGTCGATAACATCGGGGTCGATGAACCAGCCGCGGACAAGCCCTCGGGTCGGCGCGCGGCGATGATCCGCCGCCACGGCGGCCATCGTGCAAGGGCGCGTCGAGTGCCGGCGATCGGGCTGGCGGTCGGGCTGGTGGCCGCGGTGCTGACGGGCTGCGGCACGGCCGGTACCGGGCAAGGCGTCGCCGGCATCACGCCGCGCAACGGTCGCTCGGGCCTGAGCCTGTCGGGCACGGTGGACGGGCGCCAGATCGCCGTCAACGACGGTGCACCACGGATGCGGGTCGGCGACTGCGACCCAAACCAGGGGCCCGACACCGATCTGTGCTTCTTCTCCCGCGCCATCGACGGAAACTTCTTCGCTTTGATCGTGGAGAACCCCGACGCGCTGGCCGCTGACCAGGCGCTGCCCGTGGCCGCCGAGCAGTGCGCCCCCCAAGCCTGCGACGAGATCAGCGACGTGGCGGTCGTGGACGTGCAGTTGGGTGTCGGCACCCAACGGGTTCGCGCCGAAGGCGGGCAGCTGCGGACGACCACCGTCCAGCCCCTTCGCCGCTATGCGGGCTCGCTCACCCTGGAGCTGCCCAACGGTCGCCTGTCGGGCACCTTCGAGGTCGTGCCCCGACCCCGGGAGTAGCCGTCCTCCCAGCGCGGTCATGGGCTTCGGACCGCAGGGTCGCCGCCGGGGTATCCTGCTGCGCCGCCCGGCCGTCCCGCGACCAGCTATAGGAGCCGCGATGCCGATTCGCGTCGTGCTGGCCGAAGACAGCTATATCGTCCGGGAAGGCGTTCGGCTGCTGTTCGAAACCGAGCCGGAGCTGGAACTCGTCGCCGTCTGCGAGGATCTCGACTCGCTGATGACCGCCGTGGAGGATCACCGCCCCGACGTGGTCCTGACCGACATCCGCATGCCCCCCAGCGGGACCGACGAGGGGATACAGGCGGCGAAGCGCCTGCGCACCACCAGCCCCGAAACCGGGGTCGTCGTGCTCAGCCAGTACGCCGATCCCGCCTACGCCCTGTCGCTGTTCGGGGACGGCTCCGAGCGCCGCGCTTACCTGCTCAAGGAGCGCGTCGGCAACATCGAGCAGCTGCTCGCCGCGGTGCGCGAGGTCGCGGCCGGCGGGTCGGTGATCGACCCGAAGGTCGTGGAGATGCTGGTGTCGGCTCGCTTGGCCGCGGCCAGCTCACGCCTGCAGCAGCTCACCCCGAGAGAGCGCGAGGTGCTCGGCGAGATGGCCCAGGGCAAGAACAACGCGGCGATCGCTGCGGCGCTGTTCCTCACCGAACGCGCCGTGGAGAAGCACACCAACTCGATTTTCTCCAAGCTGGGGCTGTCGGAGGAGCGCAACACCAACCGGCGGGTCCGCGCGGTGCTGCTGTTCCTGGCCGAGCAGGCATAACCGCCCAAAGGGGTGCCAGCACACCCGCAAGTCGCCTGCTGGCCTGTCGGCAGAGGCAACCGCGAGTCGGGACAATGTCGCTATGCAAGAAGCCACAGCCAGCGTCCTGATCGTCGACGATCAGGCTCCGTTCCGCTCGGCGGCCCGGATGGTGGTGGCGCTGAGTGACGGCTTCGAGGTGGTCGGCGAGGCCGAGACCGGCGAGTCCGCGGTCGAGCTGGCCGCCGAGTTGGCCCCCGACCTCGTGCTGATGGACGTCAACCTGCCAGGTATCGACGGGCTGGAGGCGACCCGGCAGATCCTCGCGGGGTCGGCACGCCCGCCCGTGATCGTGGTCCTGTCGACCTACGAGGCCGACGAGTACGCCCCCCGCGCGGCCGGTGCGGGAGCGGCTGCGTTCATCGCCAAGTCCGAGTTCGACCCGGACAGCCTGGAAGAGGCCTGGCGGGCGGCCAAGACCGCGGCTGGAGCCTCATGACGGGCTGGTGATTCGGCCGGGCCGGGCGCGGCTGAAGAGGCGGCTCAGGCGTCGTCCACCGCAATGGGCAACCGGCCGGAGATCGTGGTGCCAACACCCGGAGCCGACTGTACCGACAGCGTTCCCCCCAGCGCGTCGATCCGGTCGGTCATGTTCGTCAGGCCCGCCCCCATCGAGGTCGATTCGAGGTCGAACCCGTCACCGTCGTCGGTGACGCTGAACAACAGATCTGTTCCCACGACCTCCAGCCGGATCCGGACCTCGGTGGCGTTGGCGTACTTGGCGATGTTCTGCAGCGCCTCCAGGCAGCAGAAGTAGATCGCGGCCTCGGTGGCCTGGTCGTAGCGGCCAATCTGCTGGGCCTCGACCGTGACCGGCAGGACCGCCTTACGCGCCTGGGCTACCAGGGCGGCGGCCAGTCCCTCGGCGGCCAGCAGTGGCGGGTAGATCCCCCTGGCCAGGTCACGCAGCGTGTCGATGGCGTCGTCGGTGTCGGCGCCCAGCTGGCGTAGCAGGTCGTCGATCGGCATCCCTTTGGCGACCATCCGCTCCGCCAACCCCAGGCGCACTTTGAGGGCCACCAGCTGCTGCTGAGCCCCGTCGTGCAGGTTGCGCTCGAGGCGGCGTCGAGCCTCGTCCCCGGCGGTGACCATCCGTTGCCTGGAAGCCCGCAGCTCCTCCACCCTGTCGAGCAACTCAGCGGTCAGCCGCACGTTGCGCAGCACCAGTCCGGCGTGACCCGCGAGGTCGCCCAGCAGCTTGGACTCGACCGGGTTGAGCGTCTCTGAACCGGGCTTTGTGACGGTCAAGGCGCCCAGCAGCTCGGCTTGGTGCCGCACCGGCTCGCAACCGGTCACCGGACCCAGCGGTGGCAGTTCCGAGCCTGCCAACGGCAAGGCCTCGGTAGGCCCGCCCTCCTGCGGCCACGACGCCGCAGGGCGCAGCTCGCCGGCCACGACCAGCCACACGTCGGCCCGCCGGGCGGCGGTGCCCTCGGCCAGCAGGCGGGCCATGCGCGCCAACCGCTCCTCGGTGACCAGCTCGTCGGCCATGCGCTCCGACAGCGACGACAGGACTTCATAGGGTGTCGCCCTTCGCCCGTAGACCAGGCGGTTGGCCACGGTCTGCACCCGTGCGCGCACCGGTTCGAAGGCGACTGCGACCAGGCCCGTAGCGGCGATCGACAACCAGACATTGTTGCCCTGGGTGCCGATGGCTCGCCCGGCGAGGACGACGACGCCGACGTAGACGAGGGTGACGAAACCCCCCAGGGCGCCGTACACCAGGGCCCTGTTGAGGATCCGGTCGATGTTCCACAGCCGGAAGCGCAGGATGCCGATGAACAGCGCGACCGGGATGATCCCGAACACCGGCTGGAAGACGCGGAACAACGCCACCGGGATAACCTCGATGGAACGGCCCTGGAAGTCGGCGAACGCCGATGAGTTGATCCCGCGGGTCAGCACGAACAGGCCGACCACGAGGGCAGGCACGAGCGCCCAGAACAACAGTCGGGACTGCTGGCGCTCCACGTCGCTGGCGGCGCGCCGGAAGCGGTAGGCCTGCGCCGCCACCCCGACGGCCGGGGTGAGCAAGCCGAAGACCATGATGAGGGCCACTGTGCGCGACGTGCCGCGAATGTTCAGCGCCAGCGCCACCACCACCGCGGTGATCGGCAAGTACAGCAGCGCGAGTGCCGGTGGCGCCCAACGAGGAACCAGCCGCCCATCGGGGAACAGCAACAGGGCGAGGACGTACGAGCTGGCGGCGACGCTCTGGAAGACGACGTGCAGCCCCGCGTCCAGCGCCGTCGGCGACAGCGCCTCGTAGATCCCGTATGCCTGGAGGTTGAAGACCGCGGCGGTGCCCGTCATCCCGACCACGAGCAGCCGCGCGGCCCGCTCGCGAGGGCGCAGCCACAGCAACAGCCAGGCTAGTGCCAGGTTGAACCCGCTGAAGGCGTAATCGACGACCGCCAACGGCACGGTGCGATGGGCGGCATCAGCCATCGCCTGGCCGAGCCGGCCAAGCAGCGTTGGCCGAAGCCCCCACAGGTGGAAGGTTTCGTGCAGCCCCTCCGACGTCCCAGCCGCAGCCGCACCGAGTCCGGACGCCAGCACGGCAAGGGCGTATCCCCCGTAGACGGCGAACGCCAAGGCGAACAGCCAGTCGCCGGCCCCGAGCCGGGCGATCCGAGGCCGGCTGCGCTCACCCGATGGCGGCACCCTCGCCTCCGGCGCCTCGGTCGTCCCCGGTTCCGGGGGGACGACCGTCGGCGGCGGGGCCTTCACCTAGCTGACCTCCACCGTGCCAACCATCTGGGGGTGGATGAGGCACGCGAACGGGTAGCTGCCCGGCCTGTCGAACGTCAACCGGTACTTGGCACCGTCCTCCAGCAGGCCCGACGACGTGAAGCCGCTCCCGTCAAAGGTGCCGGCGTCAATGGCCGCCGGCTTCGGCGGTCCCGACTGCCCGCCCCCCCCAGGGGGCTTGGGCGGTTCGGGGCTGTTGACCGGCTGGGTCGCGTCCTCGCTGTACACCACGGTGCCGTCGTCTTCGATGACGATCTGCGCGAAGTAGTCGGGCACCTGGAAGCTGACCGTGTGGTACCCGACGAAGGTCCACTCCACCGGTTCGCCGGCCTTGACCTCCAGGATCTCGGGGACGAACTCGTTCAGCGACGTGTGCGAACCGGGATCATCGACGCCCCAGCCGGCCAGCGGCGGCGTGACCGTCTGCCCGTAGATCTTGGCCTGGCCTATCCGTGGCGCCTTTTCGTAGGCGACGACCAGTGGCGCTGCGGCCTCGTCGATCTCGCGCAGGGCCTGGCGCGACACGTCGTCCTGTAACGGGATCGCGGTCCCTTCCTCCACCACGGTGATCGTGCCCGCCATGAACGGCCCGTGCAGGTTGCAGTAGTAGTTGTAGACCCCCGGGTCGATGTCGTCGGCCAGCTGGACGGTGAACTCGTTGCCCTGCGGCCCTTCGTAGGGGATGAAGCCGCTGTTGTAGTAGGACTGGCGGCCGTTGAAGGCTGGCTGCTCCTGGTCGGCGTCGGCGCAGGGCTTGCTCGCCTTCTT
>Ga0136613_10001171_pt1 | contig 13290 bp, 11 predicted proteins | sample AntDrymUQ2722106_2_FD_106649 | JGI IMG/M metagenome (GOLD analysis project Ga0136613, IMG submission 106649) | Polar desert sand microbial communities from Dry Valleys, Antarctica - metaG UQ272 (21.06) | ecosystem: Environmental > Terrestrial > Soil > Desert | place: Antarctica: Dry Valley... | reverse complement strand
TTCGTCGCTTGGAAGTCTTCGGCGCGCGTGAGGACGACCCGCACCGGCCGCCGTAGCGCGAGGGCCGCGCCGGCTGCCAGCGGCTCCATCAGCGCCAGCTTGCCCCCGAAGGCGCCACCCAGAGGCTCGGCGATGACGCGGATCCGCTCGAGCGGCAGCCCGAACGCGCGGACCAACTCGCGCTGGGTCACGAACGATCCCTGGGTGCTGGTCGAGACGACGAGGGTCTCGTTCGGCTCGAGCCACGCGGTGGCGACCTGGGGCTCGATGTACGCCTGGTACACCCAGGGCGTCCGGAACGTGCCCGAGACCACGACATCGCTCGTCTCCAGGAGGGCGGTCGCATCCCCGGAGCTGCGGTGAACGGTGTCGAGAACGTTGTCGGAGAGCTGCTCTTCGTCGCCGTCCTCCTCCCCCTTGTCCACGCCGGCGTGGATCGATTCCAGATCTCCTCCGCCTGCCTCCTCCTCGACGACCCGGGCGAGCGCGCGGCCGGGCAGCATGGCGTCCTCGACGTCGACGACGGCCGGGAGTGGCTCGTACTCGACGACGACCGCTTCGACCGCGTCTTCTGCGGCGGCCTCGCTCTCGGCCACGACCAGCGCGACCGGCTGCCCGGCGAAGACGACCTCCCTCCGTGCGAGCGGCTCCGTCGTCCGGTCCGAGCCCGCGCCGGTGAGCGGGAGATCGTCGGCGGTCAAAACGGCGACGACTCCCGGCATGGCGAGCGCCGCGTCGCGCTCGACCCGCCGGATCAGCGCGTGCGCCTCCGGCGAGAGAACGAGTCGAGCGTGGAGCAGCCCATGGATGTAACCGTCTGCGGCGAAGCGGGTCGCGCCGGTCACCTTGTCGGGCGCGTCGACCCGCGGGCGCGAGACGCCGATCACGCTCTCCGTCATCGCCCCTCCTCCATGCGTTCGCGCGCGCGCTCGAGCGCGCGACGGACGACGACGCCGGCCAGGTGCCGCCGGTACTCGACAGGCGCGAAGCGATCCCCGTAGATCTCTGCCTCCGACAGCGCGTCGAGCGGATCCGCGGCTACGGGAAGCAGAAACGGATGCGCGCCGACCCCTGTGACCGCCACCCTCTGCTTGCCGTTTCGAGTCATCTGCGCCGCGGCGCCTGCGAGCGCGAACCCCGAGGCGGGATGCTCGACCTTCACGTACGCGGAGCCCGATCCGTCGACGAGAGGGACAACGACCTCGGTGATCAGCTCCCCGGGCGTGAGCGCGGTCGTGAAGGGGCCGAGGAAGAACTCCTCCGCGGAGACCGTTCGCTCGCCATCTGCCGCGCGCAGAACGAGCTGCGCGCCGAGCGCGAGCACGACCGCAGGCATGTCGGAAGCGGGGTCGGCGTGGGCGAGGCTTCCACCGAGGGTGCCGCGGTTGCGTACCTGCAGATCGCCGATCTCGGCTGCGCACTCCGAGATCGCTGCAAGCGACGGCCGTTCCAGCTCCGGCGCGCTCTCGAGCTTGTTCCATGTCGTCAAGGAGCCGAGGCGAAGCTCGGTCTCGCCCAGCTGCATACCGTCGAGCTCGAGCCGGCCGATGTCGACCAGGACGCTCGGCCGGACGATCCGCAGCTTCATCACCGGGAGAAGCGATTGACCGCCCGCGAGCGCCTTGGCGTCCGGGTCGGCGAGCGCCTCGAGCGCCTCGTCGAGAGAAGACGGCCCGACATGCTCTACCGTCGCGGGGATCATGCTGATCCCCCTTCGCGCAGCGCTGTCGCGGCCGCGCGCACGGACATCACGATCGACTGGTAGCCCGTGCAGCGGCAGAAGTTTCCGCGAAGCGCCCGGCGGATCGCCACGTCGTCGGGGTCGGGCTCTCGTGCCAGGAGATCGGACGCGGTGAGGATCATCCCGGGCGTGCAAAAGCCGCACTGGAGGCCGTGGTGCTCGACAAAGGCGCGCTGGATGGGGTGCAGCTCGCCGTTACGGGCGAGGCCCTCGATTGTCGTCACCTCGGCGTCTTCGGCCTGAACCGCCAGCATCGTGCAGCTCTTCACCGCGCGTCCGTCGAGGAGGACGGTGCAGGCGCCGCACTGGCTCGTGTCGCAGCCGACGTGCGTGCCCGTGAGCCCGAGCTCGTCGCGGAGCGCGTGGACGAGCAGCGTCCGCGGCTCGACCTCGAGGGAGCGGCCCTCGCCGTTGACTAAGAGCTCGAGTCGCCGGGCAGCTGTCACCTGTCCAGTCTATGCAGGCGCGATCGGCTCACTTGGGTGGAGCGAAATCGTTCTAGAATCGATCTTCCGGTGGAGGCCGTCGAGGTCGAGGAGATCACGCGCGTCTTCGAGCCGCGGCGGCGCAGTGGGACGCGCGTCGTCGCTCTCGACGACGTGTCGCTGATCGTTCCGGCCGGCGAGATCCACGGTTTGCTCGGTCCGAACGGGGCAGGCAAGACGACGTTGGTGAAGATCCTCTCGACGGTTCTCTTGCCGACGTCGGGGAAAGCACGTGTTCTCGGCCACGATGTCGTCGAAGAGACCGATGCCGTTCGCCCGCTCATTGGAATTGTTTTCGGCGGCGAGCGAGGCCTCTACTGGCGCCTCAGCGGGCGTCAGAACCTCGAGTACTGGGGCGCCCTCTACAAGCTCTCTGCGCGTGGGGCGAAGGCGCGGGCGCAGCAGCTCCTCGAGCGCGTCGGCATGGTCGACAAGGCGGACGAGCGGGTCGAGGAGTACTCGCGCGGCATGAAGCAGCGCCTGCACCTCGCCCGCGGGCTGATGGGCGACGGCAAGGTGCTGTTCCTCGACGAGCCCACGACCGGCATGGATCCGCTCGCGGCGCGGGAGTTCCGCTCGCTGATCGGCGAGCTCCGAGACGAGGGCCGGACGATTCTGCTCGCTACACACGACATGGTCGAGGCCGAGATGGTCTGCGACCGGGTCACGCTGATCGATCGCGGGAAGGTCATCGCGACCGAGTCCCCGCGGACGCTGGGCCAGGTGCTCTCGCGCTTCCAGCGGATCGATGTGGAGGGCGTGCCTCCCGCTGTGCTCGACGGGATCCGGGCGATTCGCGGCGTGACGAGCGTGGCCGAGGTTGACGGCGTCGGCATGCGCATCGAGGTTGACGAGGAGGGAGCAACGCAGCTCGTGTTGGAGCGCCTCGTGAGCGCGGGGGCAACTTCGGTGCGCACGAGCCTGCCGAGCCTCGAAGAGGTGTACGTGCAGTTGATCGGCGAGCGGGGAATGGAGATCTAGCTCGTGCACGGTCTCATCGCGGGATTTCGCTTGGAGCTGCGTCTCGTGCGCGCGAACCCGGACGCGCTCATCCCGCTCGTCACTGCGCCGCTTTTCGCCATCATCTTCCTGGCGATCTTCCGCCAGAGTGGGCGCCCGGATCTCGAGTCCGATGCGCTCATGGCGCCGGTGCTCATGTCGCTCTGGTGGATCGCGCTTCTGCAGGCCGGAACGATGATCACCGGAGATCGCTGGCAGGCGGTTCTCGAGCCGATGATCGCCGCGCCCACAACCCTCGCCACTGTGCTGCTCGGGAGGATCGCGGCCCTGATGTGTATCGGTCTCGTCTCGTTCTTCGAGGTCTGGGGCGCTGGTTGGCTGTTCTTCGGCGTCTCGATCCCGTTCGAGCATCCGGGCGTGCTCGCCTTGACGCTCCTCGCGACAGCGTTCGCGATGTCCGGCGCCGCCGTGGCCTTCGCGGCACTCTTCGTGATGACGCGGAACGCGTACACGTTCATCAACTCGGCCAGCTTCCCGTTCTACGTCCTTGGGGGCGTTCTCGTCCCCGTTGCGTTCCTCCCGGGCTGGCTCCAACCTGTCTCGAGCGTGATCTTTCTCTCATGGAGCGCTGATCTGCTGCGCGCGAGCTTGCAGGAGCCGAGTGTGGACGACTTCTGGGTTCGGCTCGGCGCAGTGATCCTGCTCGGCGCCATCAGCTTCGCGGTCGGTCGCCTGCTGCTCTTCCACATCCTGCGGAGGATGCGTGCGAACGGCGAGCTGGCGACGGCATGAGCGCAGCGACGACGGTCAACGTCATGCGGCACGCCTTCCATGCGGGGCTCGCCGACTACCGAGCGATCTTCACATGGAGGAGCTGGCTCGCCGGGTGGTTCGTGCGCGTGCTCTTTCAGGTGTCGTTCTTCGCCTTGATCGGCGAGCGGCTCGGTGACGACGAGAAAACCTCGTACCTCCTCGTCGGCAACGCCATGCTGGTCGCCGGGCTGCTCGGGATCTTCTCGCTGAACATGACCTCAGCAGAGCGCTGGGCGGGAACGCTGCCGCTCCTCGTCGCGAGCCCGTCGAGCCCGATCCTGGTCTTCTCCGCGCGCGGCGCGTACCTCGTCGTCGACGGAGCTCTGAGCGCCATCGCCGCTTTGTTCGTCGCCGGGGCGATCTTCGGAATCGATCTGCCGTGGCCGAGGGTTCTCGCGGTCGTTCCCGTGACGCTCGTCATCGCGCTCGCGTCGTACGGCTTCGGGACGTTCCTCGCCGGGGTGGTCTTCCGCTTCCGCAGCATCAACAGCCTCGTGGTCGTGACGACCTACGTCGCGCTCATGGCAGCGTGCGGGGTGAACGTGCCTCTCTCGTACTATCCGGAGCCGCTCGAGACGCTCTCGCGCTTCCTCCCGCTGACGAACGGGTTGCTCGCGATCCGCGGCGTCTTCGACGGTTCCTCGGCCGCTGAGATCGTCGGGAACGCCGCGCTCGAACTGGCCGTCGGCCTCGGCTGGATGACGGCCGCGCTCTTGAGCTTCAACCGCCTCGCAGCGCGCGGCCGGCGCGACGGATCGCTCGACTACGGCGCCTGATGGCTACGCGGCGAGCGCGGAGAGCTTCTCGCGCAGGTACGCCAAGTACGGCTGGGGATCGATCGTCGGAGAGCCGGTGAGCCGCTCGATCGTCTCCTTCGGCGTGAGCTTGCGCCCGAGTGAGTAGAGGTTCTCGGTCAGCCACGTCGAGAGCCCGTCGAGCTCGCCTGCCTCCATCTGCGCGTCGAGGTCCGGAAGCGCATCCCGCACGACCGACCAGATCTGGAGCGAGATCACGTTGCCGAGGGCGTAGGTCGGGAAATAGCCGATGCCGCCACTCGACCAGTGGACGTCTTGGAGGACGCCGCGCGCGTCGTCCGGCACGTCGACGCCGAGCAGCTCCTGCATTGCCTCGCTCCACGCTTCGGGGAGGTCTTTCGGGGCGAGCGTCCCCTCGATCAGGCGGCGCTCGATGTTGAATCTGAGGATGATGTGCAGGCTGTACGTCGTCTCGTCGGCTTCCACGCGCAGGAGCCCCGGCTCGGCGCGGTTGATCGCGGCCATGAAGTCGTCGAGGTCGACGCTGCCGAGCTGGTCGGGGAACGTCTCCTGCAGCGGCTCGTACCAGTGCGACCAGAACGGTCGGCTACGGGCGACCAGGTTCTCCCAGGTTCGGCTCTGGGACTCGTTCATCCCGAACGACGGCGAGTTCGCGAGCGGCGTCCGCGCGAGCGAGGGGGCGATGCCGTGCGCGTACAGGCCGTGTCCGGCTTCGTGCATTGTCGACCAGAACGAGTCGAGCCCAGTCGGGCGATATCTCGTCGTCAGGCGAACGTCGCGCGGTGAGAACGATGTGCAGAACGGGTGAACGGTGGGATCGAGTCTCCACGAGCCGTTCTCGAACCCGACCGTCGCCAACACGCGCTCGGCGAACTCGCGCTGGAGCTCGGGCGCGTAGGGCACATCGAGAAACGACGCGTCGATCTGGGGCGCCTTCCGCACCAGCTCGGTCAGGACAGGGCGGATCGTGTCGAAGACCTCCGCGACCTCGGTGCTCTTCATGAACGGCTCGAAGTCATCGAGGAGCGGGGTGTACGGGGAGTCGTCCCACTCGAAGCACTCGGCATAGCGCTTCTTCAGCTCGAGGTTGCGCTCGAGCGTGGGCAGGAAGGAGGCGAAGTCGTTGTTGGCGCGGGCGTCGACCCACACTTGGTGCCCCTGCGCGCCGGCGAGGAGCATCTCGGTGCGGAGATCCGTGGGGATGCGCGTGGCTTTCTCCCAGTCGTGACGCGTCACGCGAATCAGGCTCGCGTCCTCGGAGTCGTACTCGAGCGACTCCTCGTACGGGCGAAGCCGTTCGAGCAGCCTTCCGATCTCGCCGTCGACGAACTTCTCGTGGGCGATGCGACCGAGCGTCGCGACCGCCTCCGACCGTGCGGGCCCTCCGAGGGTGGGCATCTTCACGCGCTGGTCCCAGAGGCCCAGGAAGAGCATGCGGCCAAGATCGGAGATCTCGGCAAGCCGCTCGCGGAGTGTGCGGAGCTCGGCTTCCACGGCGTATGACTTTAGATGTTGGCTTGGGACTGGCGCGCAACCCGCCGTCGATCGAGGCGCATACCTGCATCCGTGCTAAGAACCCGTCCATGGATGCGACCGAGCAGACGATCGATACCCTTCTCTCGGAGGAGCGCCGCTATCCGCCTCCCGAAGGCTTCGCCTCGCAGGCGAACGCGAAGGCAGACATCTACGACATCCCGTTCGAGGAGTTCTGGGAGCGGGAGGGGCGTGAGCGCGTGACTTGGTTCGAGCCGTTCTCGTCGCTCTTCGAGTGGGAGCTTCCGTACGCGAAGTGGTATCTCGGCGGGAAGATCAACGTCGCCTACAACTGCCTCGACCGCCACGTCGAGGCGGGGCTCGGGGAGAAGGTCGCGTACCACTTCGAGGCGGAGCCGGTCGACGAGCGAGCTGCGATCACGTACGCCCAGCTCCTCGAGGAGGTCGTCAAGGCCGCGAACGGGTTGAAGGCGCTCGGCGTGCGCAAAGGCACTCCGGTCGGGATCTACATGGGCATGGGGCCGGGTCTGCCGGTGGCGATGCTCGCGTGCGCGCGCCTAGGCGCGCCACACACGGTCGTCTTCGGCGGCTTTTCCGCCGAGGCCCTCGCGGACCGGCTGAATGACATGCGCTGCGAGATCCTCCTGACCCAGGACGAGGGCTGGCGTCGCGGGCAGACGGTTCCGCTCAAGAAGAACGCAGACGAGGCGCTCGAGTCCTGTCCAGGGGTGAGGAAGGTAGTCGTCGGCCAGCGCACACGCACCGAGGTGCCGATGACCGAGGGGCGCGACTTGAGCTGGGCTCAGCTGATCGAGGGACAGCCCTCGGACGCCGCCTCGTGTCCATGCGAGCCGATGGACTCGGAGGATCTCCTCTATCTCCTCTACACGAGCGGCACGACCGCGAAGCCGAAGGGGATCGTCCACACGACTGCGGGCTATCTGGTCGGCGCGGCGACCACGCACCATTTCGTCTTCGACCTGAAGCCCGACACCGATGTCTTCTGGTGCGCTGCGGACATCGGCTGGGTGACCGGGCACAGCTACATCGTGTACGGGCCTTTGTGCAACGGGGCGACGAGCGTCCTGTATGAAGGCACCCCCGACTTTCCCGACAAGGACCGCTGGTGGGAGATTGTCGAGCGCTACGGCGTCACGATCTTGTACACGGCGCCGACGGCGATCCGAGCGCACATGAAGTGGGGCCCGGAGCATGCGGGCAAGCACGATCTCTCGTCGCTGCGGCTGCTCGGGACCGTTGGCGAGCCGATCAACCCGGAGGCCTGGATCTGGTACCGCGAGCACATCGGCGCGGACCGCCTGCCCGTCGTCGACACGTGGTGGCAGACGGAGACCGGGATGATCATGCTCACGCCGCTTCCGGGCGTGACCACCGCCAAGCCCGGCGCCGCCACGAAGCCGTTTCCGGGAGTCGACGCTGCTGTTGTCGACGACCAGGGGCGGGAAGTCGGGCCGGGGGGCGGCGGCTATCTGGTGCTGAAGCGGCCTTGGCCGGCGATGACGCGTGGGATCTTCGGCGACGACGAGCGCTTTCGGGCCACCTACTGGGAGCGCTTTCCCGGGATGTACTTCGCCGGCGATGGCGCCCGGATCGACGAGGACGGGGACTTCTGGCTGCTCGGGCGGGTGGACGACGTCATGAACGTGTCGGGGCATCGCATCTCCACGATCGAGGTCGAGTCGGCGCTGGTCGACCATTCGAGCGTGGCGGAAGCCGCCGTCTGTGGTCGCGCGGATGCGCTCACGGGACAAGCGATCGTCGCCTTCGTGACCTTGAAGGGCAGCGAAGAGGGCTCGGTTGAAAGGCTCGAGGAGTTGCGTAACCATGTCGCGCAGAAGATCGGCCCCATTGCAAAGCCGGCGAACATCGTCTTCACCCCCGAGCTCCCGAAGACCCGTTCGGGAAAGATCATGCGTCGGTTGCTGCGTGACGTCGCCGAGGAGCGGCCGCTGGGCGACACGACCACGCTCGCGGATCCCACGGTCGTAGCGGAGATCGCAGAGCGCGCCGTTGCTCAGCCGAGCGAGGAGTAGCCTCGATGCCGGCTAGCTCAGGTCGAGCCCGTAGCGGCTGAACGACCAAGGCCAGTCCTCCGCTCGGTTGCAGAGCCCGGCTCGGATCGGGTTCAGGAGCACGTACGTGCACGCGTCGAAAAGGTAGTCCTCGCTTTCGATCACACGCGTCGAGAACCGCCCGGCGAACACATGCCCGAAGAGACCGTGCTTCTGGTTGAAGCTCCTGGCATAGAGCCAGTGCAGTCGATGCAGCCCAGCTGACAGATGCGCGGCGCGTGATTCGAGCACGAGGTGGTAATGCGTCCCCATCAAGCAGAAGGCGTGACACGTCCACTCATGTCGGCTGGCGGCTCTCCACAGCAACCGCACGAAGTGCGCCCGATCGTCGTCGTCCTGAAACAGGAGTCCGGCAGCTGCTACAGCGCGCGAGTAGACGTGGAAGTGTCCATCCGGGAGGCTGGTACGGGAAACGCGCGTCATGCTGCGACGGTATCCGCGAGACTGCGCTCGGTCGTCGGCTGGGGACAAATCGGCGCACTCTTGTGGCGCTTACAGTGCCAGGCACTGTAAAGAGCGCCTCTGATCAGGCGCCGATCCGCCGCGGGGCTAGCCTGCGGCGAGCGCTCGTTCGAACGCGGCGACGGTGCGGTAGACGTCGCCCTCGCTCGTACGCCAGTTCGAGACGGAGATGCGGATTGCGAAGCGTCCGTCCCACGTCGTCCCGCTCATCCATGCCTCGCCGCTTCGCTGCACGGCTTCGAGAACAGCACGCGTCGTCTCGTCGTCGGCGAAGCGCAAGAGCACCTGATTCAAGACGACCTCGTTGAGGATCTCGCACTCGGGCAGCTGTCCGAGCTCCTCCCCGAACCGCCGCGCATGCCGGCAGCAGCGCTCGACGAGCTCGGCGACGCCGGACGTGCCGAGCGAGCGGAGCGCCGCGTACACCGTCAGTCCGCGCGCTCGGCGGGAGAACTCGGGCGTCCAGTCCATCTGATCGCGGGCTGCGTCCGGGTCCGCGACGAGATACTCGGCCGTCATCGCCATCGCCGCACGATGTGCCTCAGGATGCGCGACGAACGCGAGCCCGCAGTCGTAGGGGACGTTGAGCCACTTGTGCGCGTCGGTCGCCCACGAGTCCGCCTCGGCCACTCCGTCGACAAGATGTCGCAGCTCCGGCGACGCAGCCGCCCAAAGCCCGAAGGCGCCGTCGACGTGCACCCAGGTCTCACCAGCCCTGGCAAGCCCAACGATCTCCGGCAGCGCGTCGAATGCGCCGGTGTTCACCTCGCCCGCCTGCGCGCACACGATCGCCGGCCCTCCGTGTTGTGCGAGCTCCACCTCCAGAGCCTCCGGCCGCATTCGGCCCTGGTCATCCACCGTCACCGCGACGGTCGATTCGCTGCCGAGCCCGAGGAGGCGCAACGCGCGATCGACGGTCACATGGCGCTTCCCGCCTAAGAAGACGCGAACAGGCGGCGCCCCAACGAGGCCCTTGCGCTCGACATCCCAGCCAACGCCCTCGAGCACCGCGTGTCGAGCAGCAGCCAGGCACGTGACGTGCGCCATCTGACAGCCGGTCACGAAGGCGAACGAGGTCGCTGGGGGAAGGCCGAAGAGCTCTTTGAGCCACTCGCCCGCCACCTCTTCGACGACAGCAGCGGCTGGTCCGCCGATGACGAGGCCAGCATTCTGATCCCACGCGCTCGTGAGCCAGTCCGCCGCCAGCGCGGCCGGAAGCGAGCCGCCGATGACGAAGCCGAAGTACCGTCCTCCCGGTATCGCGACCACGCCCGGATCAGCGTTCGCGTTGAGCTCTTCGACGACCGCTAGCGGGTCGCTGGGATCTTCCGGCAGCGGGCCGCCGAGCGCCCGACGCAGCTCCTCGACCGAAGCCCGAGGCCACACGGGTCGGTCCTCCAGGGACTCGAGAAACTCGCTCGCGATCTCCGCGGTGCGGCGCAACAGCTCCCGCTCACTCATCGGGCAAGTCTATTTCGCGGTCTCCGCTCTCACCCCACTACGCTCGCGCGCCGACTTGGCTCGCGTGAGGAGAGCTACGCCGCGATCAGCTTCTCGAAGCGCGCAGGATCGTCGAACGGGCCGACGACCGCCAGATACAGCCGCTTCCCCTCGAGCAGATCCCGGGCGACGCGCTGCACGTCCTCGGCGGTGACTGCGTCGAGCTGCCGTAAGAGCTCCTCCGGCTCTTCGATCTCCCCCTCGAGCACCTCGCGGCGAAGGCCGTACTGGATCGTGCCCTGCGGGCTCTCCAGCCTGAGCGTGAACCGGCCCTTCGAGTACCCGCGCGCCTTCTCGAGCTCCTCGGCGGGCACGGGCTCCGCGGCGATTCCTCGCAACTCGCCGAGAATCGTGGTGATCGCCTCGTCCACGCGGTCGACGTCCACTCCCGCGCCCGAGTAGAGCGTGCCCGCATCCGTGTACGAGCCGGTGCCCGCGTGGACGTAGTATGCGAGCCCGCGCTTCTCCCGCACCTCGGTGAAGAGCCGCGAGGACATCCCTCCTCCGAGCACCACGGTGAGGAGCTGGAGCGCGTACCGATCGGGGTGTCCGATCGGGTAACCCCGCACCCCGAGGATGAGGTGGGCTTGCTCCGACTGCTTGGTGTGGAGAAGAACCGGAGAGCCGTCGGGAGGCAGCTCGACGAGAGGCGCTGCGCCGGTTTCCTGCGTCTCGATGCCACCCAGAAGCTCTTCGAGATGCTCCATGAGGCCGTCTCCGATCCGACCCCCGACGCCGACGACGATCCGCTCCGGCCGGTACCAGGCATCGAGGTAGGACGTGAATGTCTCACGCCTCGCCGCCTCGATGGTCTCCTTCGTCCCGAGAATGTCCCAGCCGAGCGGCTGGTCGGCGTAGAGAAGACGGTCGTAGACGCTGCCGATGTAGCGCTGCGGGTTGTCGAGGTAGACGTTCATCTCCTCGAGGATCACGCCTTTCTCCTTCTCGATCTCGGACGAGTCGAAGCGCGAGTTCAGGAGCATGTCGCCGAGGACGTCGAACGCGACATCGCGGGTGTCGCTGCCGCACTTGACGTAGTAGCCGGTGACCTCTTTGCCCGTGAAGGCGTTGAACTCGCCGCCGATCGCGTCGATCTCCGTCGCGATCGTTCGCGCGGTCGGCCGCCGCTCCGTGCCCTTGAAGAACATGTGCTCCGAGAAGTGGGCGATGCCCTTCGACGCCGGCGTCTCGTAACGCGATCCGGCAGCGAGCATGACGAAGCAGGACACCGAGTTGACCTGTGGCATCGACGCCGTGACGACGCGGATCCCGTTGCCGAGCGTCGTCTTCTCGAAGACGGACATGGCTTTCGATGGTATAGACAGGCCCCGTGCCCGGACAGTTGACTCTTTCGGCCATTGCCCTTCAGCCCGAGTGGCTTCGACAGCTGCCCGAGCGGGTGGGCTCGCAGCGGTTACCGCCGGACGCTCGTGTGCTCTTCACAGGCTGCGGAACGTCGTTTCACGCGGCACTCGCTTGCGGGCCTGCGGCACAGGCGCTCGAGATCGTGCTCGGAAACGCGCCCGCGGCGGATGTCCTGGTCGCGATCAGCCATCAGGGCACGACCACTCTGACCCTCGAGGCGGTCGAGGCATTCGAGGGTGAGACGTGGCTCGTCACCGGAGCGCCCGACAGCCCGCTGGCGCGTGCCGCCGACCACGTCGTCGTCGCGACTCCCGAGCTCGAGAAGAGCTACTGCCATACCGTGAGCTACACGTGTGCGATCGCAGCCGGTCGCTCGCTGCAAGGCGAGAACGTGAGCGATTTGCCCGGCGCCGTGGAGCATGAGCTCGCTGCCGATCCGCTCGGCGCGTCGGAGCATGAGAGATTCCTAGTGGCCGGAGCCGGCGACGACATCGCCACCGCACGGGAGGCGGTGCTCAAGCTTCGCGAAGGAGCGCACGTCGCAGCCGAGGCGCACCACACGGAGCAGCTCCTACATGGCCATCTCGCCGCGGTCGACTCCAGCGTGCGGTGTCTCGTCCTCGAAGGCAGAGTCGCGCCGCCGAGCGCGCGCGCGACGCCGAGCGAGCGCTCGGCGAGCTTGGCTGCGAAGTCACGGTTCTCCCGAAGACGCATCCGGTCGTGGACATCGTCCGCTTCCAGCGCTTGACCGTCGACCTCGCCGCCGCGCGCGGCATCGACCCGGATCTGATCCGCCAAGACGAGCAGCCCTGGGCCAGGGCTCGCAAGTCGTACGCCTGACGAGGTGACTGTCACCCGCTTCTCTTCCGTCTGACGGGGTGATTGTCACCAGCTCTTCTTCACCGATCCCCCAGCCGAGCACGAAACGAAGCGCCTGCCAGCGCTCGTCGATCGAGCATGACTTGTTGTCGACCAGGCCGTGTGCGAGGCCGATCTCCTGGACGCTTTCGAACGACAGGTCCGCGTCGATACCAGACGCCTTCTCTTCGGCCACGCGATCCAGAGCCCTTCGGCACGGTCGAGCGTCGCCTTCAGGCCGTCGAAGCGTCCTTCGAGATCCACGCGGCTCGTGGTGAAGAAGACCACGACTCCGGCGCCCGGCTTCGCGCCGAGCTTCTGCGACAAGGGCGTAGCCGAGTAATCCTTGTCGGCCATGCCACCCTCACGCGAGGTCGGTGAGCGCCGCGAGCAGCCTGTCGACCTCGTCCTCGGCGTTGTAGTGGACGATTCCCGCCCGCACGGCCCCGTCCTCGAGGCCCAGGTAGCGCATGGTCTCGACGGCGTAGTAGTCGCCGTGCCAGACCGCGAGATCCTGTTTAGCGAGCGCCACGGCCACCGACTCGGGGGAGCGCCCGTGGATGTTGAAGCAGAACGTAGGCACCCATCCCGTCATCGTTCGCAGGCCGTAGAGCTCGATCCTGTCAGGGATTCCAGCCAGGAAGCGCTCCCCGAGCGCGGTTTCGTGCGATTGGATCGCGTCCCAGCCGAGCGAGTCGAGGTGATCGACGGCGGCGACGAAACCTGCGAGCAGCTCGTGTTGC
>Ga0136613_10001169_pt1 | contig 13306 bp, 10 predicted proteins | sample AntDrymUQ2722106_2_FD_106649 | JGI IMG/M metagenome (GOLD analysis project Ga0136613, IMG submission 106649) | Polar desert sand microbial communities from Dry Valleys, Antarctica - metaG UQ272 (21.06) | ecosystem: Environmental > Terrestrial > Soil > Desert | place: Antarctica: Dry Valley... | reverse complement strand
GGTGCTTAAAAAGCTGCTCGACCGCGGCGCCTCCGGGATCCTGACCTCGACGGTCCCCCCCTACACGCCGCCGGGCTGGACCTCGATCTTCACCGGCGTCAACCCAGGAAAGCACGGCATCTTCGGGTTCACGCTCGGAAACGCCCAGCGCAACGACGGGCTCGTCCGCCTCGACGTGGTTTCTGCGCCGGCGATCTGGAACGCCGCCAATGCGCAGGGAGCCCGCATCGGGTTGTTCAACATCCCGATGACCTATCCACCGCCGAGGGTCGACGGCTTCGCGGTGGCCGGCATGCTCACTCCCGAAGGGGGGGGCACTACTCCTGAAGGCTTCACGTTCCCCGATTGGCTCGGGGGCGAGCTGGCGCAGGCTGCCGGCGGCTACGAGATCGACATCGAGGTCAACTACGACGTCGACTGGCGTTCCACCGACATCATCGAGCGGCTCTCGAGGAACCTGGCGCGCAAGCGCTCGGCGCTTCGTTACCTTCTCGAGACCGACGGCGACCTGCCGCTGCTTTTTGCCGTGCTCGAAGCACCCGACCGCCTCATGCACGTCCACTACAAGTACATCGATCCCCGTTGCGAGCACTATGGGCGCCCCGAGGCCGGTCCCATCCGGGAGCGTGCGTGGGCGTTCTTCGACGAGATGGACGCAGTCATGGGCGACCTCGTCGAGTGGGCGGGCGGCGACGGCTACGTCGTAACGATGTCCGATCACGGCTTTGGGCCTAAAGACAAGGTAGTCAACGTCAATCGTGCGCTTGAGGAATGGGGTCTGCTCGCCGTCGGAGGAGCCGGGCGCGCCGGGCGCTCGGCGCAGCTGCGTAAGGCGGCTCGGAAAGTAAAAAAGGTCGTGCCGAAGGGGGCGTGGAAAAGGGCGAAGTCGGCCGCGCACGGCAACATCGATTGGTCCAAGACGCGGGCGTTCTCGTCGCCCAATCCGCAGCAGGGCATCTACGTCAACCTGGAGGGCCGCGAGCCGAACGGTATCGTGCCTGCTGCCGCCTACGAGTCGGTGCGCGACGAGATCATCGAGCGTCTCGGCGCCCTCGTCGATCCCGACGACGGGAGGCCCGTGGCCGACATCATTCACAAACGAGAGGACGTCTGCTTCGGCCCCGAGGCCGAGCGCGCCCCCGACCTCTTTCCCGTCTGCCGGGCCTATTCGTATGAGCTCTCGGAGGGGTTGTTCTCGCCCGGCATCCTCACCGACTATCGCCACCTGCCGCGCGGCTTTCACCACATGGACGGGATCTTCGGGATTGCGGGCCCCGGCGTCGAGCCTCAGCCAGGACAAAGGGCGAGCCTCTACGACATCATGCCGACGGCGCTCTACCTCGCCGGATTAGAGGTCCCCGAGGTCGACGGCGAGGTCCTAACCCATCTCCTGTCCACAGACATCGTGCAAGGGCGTCCCCCCGTGATCCGGGCGATGGATCTCCCCGTGGCCGCCGCGGGGGCCGAGGCCAAGCCCTACTCCGCCGAGGAAGAGGCCCAGATCGAGCAGTCCCTGCGCAACCTCGGCTACCTCTAAGACGGCCCCTAGCCCGCCCGGGCAGGTTCCGTCCTCCACCGTCGCTATGGGGCAGCCAGCGACGAAGGTTGCCGGTCGCCGGGCATTTTGGGCCTGCCCCCCGGCTTGGTCGCGGCGCCGTTATTGCTCGGGCCTCGCGTGGCGTGCGCCCGGCGCCTGCGCAGGGCTGACCATACGGCCATACATTGGATATGGTTGAACATATGAAGACGACCCTCAACATCGACGACACGGTCATGGCCAGGCTCAAGGCCGAGGCGCGCGACCGTGGTCAGACCATGTCTTCTCTGGTGGAGACGGCGCTGCGGATGCTGCTCGACCATGACAAGCAGAAGCCGCCCGAGCTCCCTCCGCTTCCACGTTTGTCAAGCGGCGGCCATCGGGTGGATGTCGCCAACCGGGACGCACTGACCGAGGTGATGGAGGCCCACTAGTGTTCGTCGTCGACACGAACGTGCTGCTTTATGCGGCCGACTCCGACGTGCCAGAGCACGATCGGTGTCGCGTGGCGCTCGAGAGGTGGCGGGCCCAGATGACCCCGTGGTATGTGACCTGGGGTGTCGTATACGAGTTCATGAGGGTGTCGACCCACCCCCGGGTTTTTCGCACGCCCTGGCCGGTCACCGCGTCATGGAGCTTCATCCGGGCAGTCCTTGCCTCGGCCGGCGTGGGCGTTCTGGTTCCGACGCACAAACATGCGGTCGTCCTCGGAGAGATGATCGACGAGCTTCCTCACCTCGCCGGCAACGTCCTCCACGACGCCCACACCGCTGTGCTGATGAGAGAGCACGGCATTTCCACGATCGTGACGCGCGACTCAGACTTCTATCGGTTCCCGGCGCTGGAAGTCATCGATCCGCTGAGCCGGGCTGCCCATTAGCCGAGCCAGGTGCGCAGCAGTGTCCGGGTGTAGCCGAGGCCGTAGCGAAAGATCGGGGGCTTCTTTGTGACTCCGGCCTTACGCTCCCTGAACGTGCAGGGGACCTCTTTGATCCTGAGCCCCCTCTTCGCCGCTGCGATGGTGACCTCGCTGGCGTGGAACTGGTTCTCCTTGAACTCGAGGACGGTGAGCGCCTCGGGGGTAAACGCCCTGAAGCCGCTGGCCGGGTCGGTGATCTGGGTCTTGGCGAGCCGGCTCGTCAACCACGCGAAGACTTTGACGCCATGGGAGCGGCCTCTCACGGGGCTCTCATAGGCGCCGAGCACTCTCGAGCCGTGGACCACGTCCGCCTCCCCGGCCAGGATCGGCTCGACCAGACGGGGCAGCTCGAGCGGGTCGTACTGCCCGTCGGCGTCACAGGTGGCGACGACGTCGGCGCCGCGCAGCAGGGCCACCTGGTAGCCGAGCTTGACCGCGGCCCCCTGACCCCTGCGCATGTCCCTGCCGACGATCAGCGCGCCGTGCTCGCGTGCGATCCGCTCGGTGAGATCGGTGGAGCCGTCGGAGACGACGATGGATTCGGTCTTGAGCCCCCCGATGATCTCGGGAACGGCTCGAAGCACGTTGGGAAGGCTGTCCTCCTCGTCGAGGGCGGGTATGACCACTGCGACCTTGCCCGAGGCAGGGCCGACCCCCCTGAGCTCCTCGGTGGCATATTCCTGCTGGAACCACCGGGTGGCGAGCCGGTCGGCCGTGTCGCCCACGATCCCCTCGAGGCGGTCGGTCTTGGCAAAGGCGCGCAGCAAAAGGACATAGGCGAGGATGTTGGACAGAATCAAAAGCCCGATTGCCCGCCTGGCGTCACCTGGAGGAAAACCTAGCTCCCTCAAGACGGGGTCGACGATGCTCGGCGCGATCGAGATGATGCCAAGCCCGGTCGCCAGGCCGCCCATGATGAGGGCATCCGGCACACGCAGCGAGCGCCGCCTGTACCGCTGCAGGGCTAGGATCAAAAGCGTCACGGCTACGACGAAGCCGATCACGCGTAACAGGATCATTTAGCCTCCGAAGGGGCTTGGGGATTCTGGAAGGGCAGGACAATCTTAGCGTCCCGCCGCTCGATGCTGGAGCCCAACCGCTCAGACCAAAAGGGGAGCTTTATGACCGAGATCGAGCGTGTGCTCGTCACAGGAGGATGCGGGTTCATCGGTGCCAATTTGGTGCGCTTCCTGCGCGACCGGACCGACTGGGAGGTCAGGGTCATCGACGACCTCCGTACCGGCAGCCGGGGCTACATCACGGATGATCTGGCCGAGGTCATGGTCGGAAGTGTGGGGGACCCTGCGGCCCTCGAGCCTGCGCTCGAGGGCATCGACGCCGTCGTCCACCTCGCAAGCGAGACCGGTGTTGCGCCTTCGGTCGCCAACCCGACGAAGGATTTCGAGGGCAATTCGCTCACGACCTTCCGCACCCTCGAGAGCTGCAGGCAACGGGGGGTAAACAGGCTCGTGTTCGCCTCCTCGGGGGCCGCCGTGGGGGATGTGACGCCGCCGATCCACGAGGAGGTCGTGCCCAGACCGCTGTCGCCCTACGGGGCGGGAAAGCTCGTCGGCGAGGCCTACTGCCAGGCCTACGCCGGCTCCTTCGGGATGCAGACGGCAGCGTTGCGCTTCTCGAACGTCTACGGGCCATTCTCGGCGCACAAGAAGAACGCGGTGCCCAACTTCATCAAGCGCTGCCTGAATGGCGAGCCGATCGAGATCTTCGGGGACGGCTCGAAGACCCGCGATTTCATCCACGTCGACGATCTCAGTGACGCAATCGTGAGGGCCCTGACGACCGACGGGATCGCCGGCGAGGTCTTTCAGCTCGCCACCGGCATTGAAACCTCGGTGCTCGAGCTTGCCGGGCTGGTCCAGAGCGCGACCGGCGCGGCCAACGAGGTCAGCTTTGGGGAGGGCCTCGCCGGGGAGGTCTACAAGAGCCGCGCCGACATCTCCAAGATCACGAAGGTGCTTGGATTCGAACCGAGCATCCCCCTCCTCGAGGGGCTCGCTCAAACCGCAAGCTGGTATCGGGAGCACTGGCGACCGGACGCAGCGGCCTGAGCGGTCGTCACTTCGGGGGCGTCCGCCGCCGGCTCCGTAGGCGGCCCCACGCTTGTCTCGTGGTCCCGCCGAGGCGGCCCCAGGCTTGTTTTTTGGTCCCGCCGAGGCGGCCCCAGAGCGCGGCCGCCCCGGCCGCCCCCGCCGGCCCAATAAGCGGCAGGGACGCAATGACGTAGCGGAAGTGGTACACGGCGGCCATGACCGGGCCAAGCAGCAGCGCCACGCCTGCAAGGACGAACAGCACACATTCGGCCCTGAGGTTTCGCCGGGGCCCGGCGCCGGTTCCGCTCGCGGCCGGCAGGCCCACGACCGCGCCCGCCGCTCCGAGCAGCAACAGGGCGCCGAGCAGTGGGCCGTAGCTGTAGACGATCTCCTGGTAGGAGCGAAGCCACTCCGCAAGCGGGCGGTCGATCGTGAAGCTCGTGTCCAACCCATAGCGGGGCGGCGCGCCGCCGTTGTTCTTCAGGATCAACCGTTTCGGATCCGCATCGGCGAGCGTCCTTGGGAAGCGCCAGCGCACGACGTTGGGCTCTTGCGATAGCGGCGGGCGCGATTCGAAATAGCGTCTGAGGTCGGCTGCGATGGTGGCGGCGTAGTCACCCGGCCGCTCGAGGATCATTCGCCGCGAGAAGCTCTGCAAAAGGGCGTTGGCGCGCGGCGAGCGTTCGATGCGTCCCGGGAGGTCGAGGGCGAACACGCCCGTCGGATCCCCAGGTTCCGGCGGCTCGACTCTGCACAGCGGTCTCTCCGGTGGTGGGATGTCGATGCCGGTGCAGTCGGAGAAGTCGACGACTCGGCCAAACAGGAAAAAGCCGTTCTTGTTGGTGACGCCGGCGCTCCCCGACGTGGTCTTGAACCACAAAGCATATGACCCCAACGGCAGTGCAAAGGCGACGAGGAGGACACCGAAGCGGGCCAAGCCCATGCGACGCCACAACACATAGATGAGAGCAGGCACGATCAGGACGACGCCGACGAAGCGCGTCAGCCCGGCAAGGGACAACAAGATGCCGGCCACAGCGACGGCGCCAACGGGCGGACGCCGGGACCACACAAGCAATGTGATCCCCGCCGCCACGAGGAGTTGGAAGAGGGTTTCCGTGAGCAGATACTGCTCGATTATGAGCTGGTATCCGTCGAGCAGGACCGGGGCGACTCCAAGGGCTGCGAGATTCGGACCGACACCTGCCCGGCGCAGGGCGAGGAACAGCATCAACGAGATTGCGAGCCCGGCGAGGTGCTGGACCACGGGCACGATCGCGAGGTCCCCTGCGGCCAGCAGCGGCCGCAGCAACAATGAGTAGAGGATGGGGCGAAATCCCGACGGTTTGTCGGCGAAGGCATAGGCGAGATAGATGTAGGTATCTCGTTGCAGCAGAAGGGCCGGTTTGTAGGCCGACAGCACGAGCACCCGCACTACGGCACCGGCCGCGAACAGCGCCATGAACAACAGGTTGCTCGTTACCGCAGACAGCAGTCCGCTTGCGACCTTGCCGCCGGAAGTGACCGCAGCCCGGCCCTCGCCCGGCTCCGCTGTGGTCATGGGCTACACGCCACAGCGCGTCAGGCGAACGACGGTGTAGGCCACGTCTGTGGCAGAGGTCTGTGGGTAGGGGCGGAGCTCGGGCGCTGCTGCGCGCTCATCGGGCACGACGACCATGTCGACGTCATAGCGTTTCGCAACGCGCCTCCACCTTGCGGCGCTCCCCGCGCCCTCGACGAGCACACGATTGTCTTTGAAGCGCTGTCTCTCGGGGGTGATCTGCTCTTCGATGTCTCGCCACCGGATGCGGGCGCGGTTTCCCGGATGGGGGAGCTCCCATGTGTACATAACGAGCCTGTAGCCCGTGTATGCCCATATCTGGGAGTCGAGGTCGAGCGGCACCGCAGCAGTGCATCGTTCGCCAGGGCCGGAGATCAGAAGATTGAGCAAACTGCCGGTGGCACCTTCAACTGCTGAGTCGAGCAGAGGGAACTGCGAGAGCTCGCGCGGCAGCGCCACGCTTGCCACTACGGGCGATGGCACGGCTACCCCTATCACGGCAAATGCAAGCAGGGCCGCTAGCCACTTGCGCCCCGCTGCGAGGCGCTCGATGATGTCGCCGGCACCGAGAGCCGCATAAAGGGCGACCCCAAGAGACACGAGCGGCCAGTACCGGTGCGGCCGCCCGAGCGCCGTGAACGCCCGGTCTAGCAACGCGCCGACCCCAATCGATGTAGCGATGAAGATCAAGCCGATGCCGGTGACCGCAAGGACTGTGCGCGCCCCGGCGTCGAAGCGAGCCTTGGGGAGCCACCGGATGATGCCGTAGATCGCAAAGGGCGTAACCACTCCCCACGAGATCAGGATGGCGCTTGGAGGCAGGGCTATGGGGCCGACGACGGTGAGGTTGACGTAGCCTCCGAGGCGGAAGTAGTTGATGGCCTGAGGCACGATCCACAACGCGTAGATGGCAAGCGCGGGGACCAGTACCGAGGCAGCGACCCGCCCCCTGGTGACCTCGGCCGGGAAAAACACCGCAACGACTGCTACGCCGAGCCCGAGAAAGAGGCTCTCGGCGCCGGCCAGTCCGGCGAGGCCAAGGGCCGCCCCCGACGCAAGCAAGGCGCGCGGGCTACCTCCCTGGAGTCCGGTGACAAGGAGGAGGAGAAAAGCGACAAGCATGGCGAGGCCCACCTCTCTCGGCAGCGGCGGCGCCAGCCCTGCGAAGGCGACGTTGTAGGAGCGTCTGAACAACAGGTCGCCGGAGTAGATGAGGGCCTCGGAACGCGGGTCCATGACGACGTCGAGGCCGCGCAGCAGCACGAACCCGAATCCCCCCGTAAATCCGGCGAACAACGAGGCGGCAGCGCCGGAGGCGGCATTGCGGCCAACGGCCCGGCCGAGCTCGAAGAGCGCAAGCAGGATGCCGGCGACCACACAGAGCTGCATCGGCACGAGCGCATGAAAGGGCCTTCCGCCAGGAGTGAGGCGGGCAAGCACGGCCACGATGCTGTGAAACAGCCACGGGTAGAAGTTCGGGATGTCACCGGTGAGAGGAGCGGAAGGGATTGCCTCGCCGTTCAGGAGCTGGCTCGCCCACCCAGCGTGGAGGCTGGTGTCGCCACCGAGAGTGAGCGGTGAGCGCACTACCGGGCTCCCCCATACAAGGAGGCCGGCGGCGACCATGAGGCCGAGGAGCCACGCCACCCTGCCTCGTGGCCCTTTGCCCTCGGCTGCCTCTTCCTTTCGAGCCCCGGCGCGCCTCCTCGCGATGAGCTTGCGCACGGCGAGGACGGCGAAGACCACACCCGTGATCGCGCGCACCAGCCACGGGCTGGCGAGGACAAGCCCGCGCGTCGCGATGTGGGCCAGCATGACTGCGAGGCTGAAGAGGCACGCCCCGAAGAAGGCAAGGCCCACGGGGCGCACTCCTTCAGTAGTGGCCCTCCCCCCGAGAACGGCGTCTGCGACCAGCCACCCGAGGATCAGAAAGAAGGTCGCAACAACGGCCCCCTGCGCTCCCGCGAGAGCGGGTGAGGATGGCGACGACAGCAGCGCCTCAGCCCCCACGGTGTTCCTCACGGCAAGGCCCACAACGCCTGCGCCGCCCGAGCAGTGCTCCGGCCGCGGGCCGGCCACGGTTGGGGACCGTCGCTATTGGACCGGCTGGGTCTCCAGCAGGCCTTCCTTCCAGCTGTGGCCGGGGTAGAGGAGCCGCCGGTTGACCTGGTCGGCAAGGCCGCCAACCGTGCCGAGGAGCCCGTCGATGAGCGTCTCCGACAGGTAGCGCGGCTCGAGGCCGAGGTCGAGGAGCCTCGTGTGCTCGGCGTGGTAGTAGTGCTCCTCCATCTCGATCCTGGGGTTGGTGATGTTCTCGATGATCGGGTCCCACCCGACCTTGCGCGCCGCCTCCGCGACCTTCTGCGCCAGCTCCAAAACGGTGAACTGCTCGGTGAACTGGTTGAAGACCCTGTATTCGCCCATGCTTGCGGGATGCTCGATGGCGAGCTCGACGCACTTCAAAGTGTCGTTGATGTCGAGGAAGCCTCTCGTCTGGCCGCCCTTTCCGTAGACGGTGAGGGGATGGTCGATGGCAGCCTGGACGCAGTACCGGTTAAGGACGGTCCCCCAGACGTCGTCGTAGTCGAAGCGCGTCGCGAGACGCGGGTCGAGCGCAGTCTCGTCGGTGTGGACACCGTAGACAACGCCTTGGTTGAGGTCCGTCGAGCGAAGGCCTCAGGCTCGGCACACGAACATGATGTTGTGCGAGTCGTGCACCTTGGAGAGGTGATAGAACGACGCAGGCTGCTTCGGGAAGGGAAGCACGTCGGAACGGCCCTTGTGGGTTACCTCGAGAAAGCCCTCTTCGATGTTGATGTTGGGGGTGCCGTATTCGCCCATGGTTCCAAGCTTGACGAGGTGGGACTCGGGGGCGAGATCTTTCATGGCGTACAGGACGTTGAGCGTCCCGACGACGTTATTGACCTGGGTGACCACTGCATTGCGCCGGGACAGCATCGAGAAGGGCGCGGAACGGTGCTCTCCGTAATGGACGATGGCCTCGGGCTGCGTCTTGTTGAAGACGCTCTCGATGAAGTCCCACTCGGTGATGTCGCCGACATGTACGCCGATGGGCTTCTTGCCGAGTGACGCCCACACAGAGACGCGGTCCTGGAGCGGTGCAATGGGAAGGAGCGAGCTTGCGCCGATCTCGGTGTCCCACAGCCGGCGATGGAAGTTGTCCACCACCGAGACGTCATGGCCCTTTTCGGCCAGGTACATGGCGGTCGGCCATCCGAGATAACCATCACCACCCAGAACCAAGATCTTCATCGTTTAGTCACCTCTTGAGCCGGTCGCCATTTGAGTTGCGGAGCATAATAGCCGCGCATCTGCCTCATTGTCGGCGAGCTTGCGCTGGTATAAAGCAGTGCAACCTAAGCGTGCGATCTTAGGACGATCTGAGCCTGGCCACAAGCCCTGCGGCCCCTTTTCTCTCGGCGGGCGTCAGGCCAACGGCGCCGTAGACGAGGGCGTAGGCGAGCCCGCCCCCGACGCCGGTTGCCACGAGGTCGACGACATCGCCGCCTGCGGTGAGCGCGTGCACCAGCCACATCACGGCCGTTCCGGCGAGCGTGGGGAGGACCAGGCGCCCATATCGTGAGTCGTAGGGCTGGATGCCCACGAACCTCCTTACCAAAAAGAGGCGGGCGCCGTTGGAGCATGCGAACGTGAGCGCGCTTGCCGTCGCCGCCCCCTCGATCCCGTAGCGCGGAGACAGCAAGAACGCCAAGCCGAGGACAAGCGCGAGGGAGGCGGCGTAGACGGCAAGATCCCAGCCCGTCCGGCCGACCATCACCAAGATGAATCCGGCGCTTCCCGTCACCATGTTTGTGAACTGGCCCCCCATCAGGATCAGCAGCGCGACGCGGCCGCCGGAGAAGTCTGGGCCGAAGATGTTCAACACTGCATCGGGCGCGATGGCCATCAGCATGAAGACGGGCAGGGTCGCAGCCACGATCCAGCGGGTGAGCGTCTTATAGAGATCGTCGAGCCTGGCTCTGTGGCCGCGGTTGTGGAGGTCGGCGACGTAGGGGCCGAACATCAGGTTCACAGAGGCGAGGAAAACGATGATGACCTGACCCGCCCTCAGGGCCACCGAGTAGACGCCCACCTCGGAGTCGGAGACGTAACGGGTCACGACGAAGAGGTCGGTCCAGAACAGGAGCTGAGCAAAAAGGGCCGCAGGGGCGCGGGGGCCCGCGTACTTAAACAGTTTGGGCAGCGAACCAGCGTCCGCAGGGGCCGCTCCCCAGTGGCGGCTCTGCTTCCTCCAGACGAAGGCGGCGGCGACCGCAGCCCATACCCAGGACAACGAATAGGCGAGGATGCTTGCGGTCGCCGTGGTCGAGATCTGCCATAGAACCACCGTCAGAACGATCCACATGATGTTCTGCCCGGCCCAGAAGACGTAAAGGGTGTAGCGCATGATCTTGAGCCCACGCGTGGCAGCGAGCCAGACGTTCGTGAGGGCGAGGAAGGGGAGCCCCAATGCGGCGGCGGGGAGCGCCCACGGGTAGGTGGCCGGCGAGATCGAAAACGCACCGAGGACGGTGTCACCCGCTGCGACCACGACAGCACCGACGCCTGCGCTCACGAGCGCGGCGATGCCGGCGGCGCGCGCCGCCGGCCGTCGCATCCGGTCCCAACCCCCCACTCCCGCCTCTACGGCAACGTCGCGCAGGATGGCCATGTCCATCCCGGCCCGGGTGCCGAAGGAAGCCACCCAAGCGGCCTGGGTCAGCACCGTTACCACGCCGAAGCCCACGGGGCCGAGCGTGCGCGTCATCAGGATCTGCACGATGAGCATGGCGATGGCCGCCACGACGATGCCGATGACGTTCTGCGAGACGCCGGAAAGGATGGTTGCGTAGTCCCCGCCGGACCGGCCGGCGCCTGGCAGACGGCCGGGGGTGGGGGCCTGCCGGCTCACCTGCCGGCGGCCCGCTGCTTGGGGCACGAGGTGGCGCCAAGCCGTCCCCCGGCGAGCGCAGCGTCGAAGAGATGGTCGCCCGGCTCGCCCCGAAACGCCGCGGGGATGCTCTCGCCGTCCTTGAGGTTGTCTTCGACCCGATAGTCGACGGCCCATTCTGCGATGTCTTTGAGGGTCACGCCGTTGGGTTCGAGATCGTCTCTCCTCACATACATGCCGGCCGACTTTACGAACTCGACGAGGTCGATCCCGTTGTCCGTTTTGTCGAGCGCGGCATTGGCGTCTTCGAACAGCTCGTACCCGGCGATCGCCCATCCACCGGACTCGTGCGGGTAGGGCATCTGGCCGTGGTCGGCGGTGACCATCACGACCCAGCGGCCGCGGCCCACGGTGGCATTGAGGAAACGTACGAAGCGCTTGAGCGCATCATCGGTAGCCTCAAGGGCATCACCCGTCTCCGGCGACGTCAGGCCCCATGTGTGTCCGGCATCATCCGGAGTCTTGAAGTTGACGTAGAGGAGGTCGGGGACCGGGTCGCCTCCGAAACCTTCGGACGCCACGAGGCGCTCGAGAACCCACTGATGGTAGGCGGCATGGGCCGGGCTCGCGTAGCGAACGGTGTCGATTGCGAGGTCGTGCCCGCGCCAGCCGCCGTCGCTCTTCCCGTCGTCCCGGTCGAGCGCTTGCGTGAACGCCTCGAGCATGGCCGCGTTGCCAACGGGAGGAAGCGTGTAGATCGATTCGTTGGACAGGGTCACCCCCGCGTAGTTCAAGAGCGCCACGGGATCCTTGTCCCCTCCCGGGAACGCCGCCCCCTTGCCGATCATGCCGAGGTGCCAGCCGATGGCGCCGAGGGCCCCGGTCACGGGACGGTTGCCCGACGCACGATCGTAGAGGTCGGCGAGGGTAGCGAGCTCGATGCGAGAAGGATCGAGTCCTTCGAACGGATCGACATAGAGGCCATCCGCGGTGCGCGAGCGCAGCGCGGGGATCCCGTGCTGGGCCGGCCAGGCGCCGGTTCCAAGAGTGGTGTGGATCGGCGGCGTGACCGACGGAGACGAACCTATGGTCATGCCCTTGTAGGAGGTGCCCTTCGTCATGAGGTGGCGCAGATAAGGCCAGGCATGGGGATGCTCCCTCAAGGTGTTGAACCCCCCGCCGTCCCACACGATCGTAGCTACCACGCGCGGTGGAGCTGTGGGTGCCCGCGCCAGAGCCTCGGTGTGGACACGGCCCTTGCGCTGCGGCCAGCCTTCGAAACCGATCAGCCGCGCCGTTGTCGGTGCGAGATCCGCCATAGTCGCCGGTTCCTCGAGCACTCCGGCCGACCTTATGTGGCCCGGACCGTAGAGTACGAGGGGGACGTTGGCAAGGTAGTCCCATGGCCCGGAGTGCACGGGGCTGCCGTCCGAGCCCACATAGTTGGGAACGCTCGGGATCAAGGAGATGTCGGGAGAGGCCCTCTCGACGTATCCATGCCGCACCCGCCGTACCAGCTCGGCGAGCTGGGCGCAGCCGGAGCCGGTACGTCCGACGGCTTCTTGCATAGCGGCAGCGGCGCCCGCACTTGACTCCTCGTTTGAAGGAGTGGGGGGATCACCGAAGCAGGCCCCGAGGAAGATGAGTGCAAGGGCCCAGGCAGCGGTCTGCAGGCGGCGCCGTGGATGTCGGGAATACCCCTTTCGCATGGGCCTCCTGGGCGGGCAGACTGAGAGGTGTGTGGCATCGCCGACTCTCGCACGACAAGGCCGCCGGCGGAGCAACGGCTCGACGACAGACTAGAGCGAACGAGGGACCGCACCCTCTTCTGTGGGTGCGGTCCCTCTAGCTCAAGATGCAGATGGCGCAGTCAGACCCTGCGGATGGTTCGTTACGCCGTGGCGCGTCCCCCTCCAACTTGAGCACCCATTCTCACTGCGAGGATGGCCACGACTCCCAGCACGAGGTGGAGAAGGTTGTCAAACAGGCCGTACTCGTTGGGGATCAGTCCGAACAGGTCGGGGAGGATGAAGCCGATAACGCCGACGATAAGGTAGATGACCCCGAGCGCCATTACGACCGACTTGAGCATGTCGTCCTCTCCCTTGAAGCCGACATAGGCGAGAAGGCCGCCGGTCGCCAGATGGATAATGTCCTCCACCAGGTCGGTATTGAGGCCTATAAAGCCATCGTCGCCCAGGAAGAGGCCCACCACTCCCACTACGAGTAAGACCACTCCGACCACTTTGGCGTACGTTCTTGCCATATTTTGCCCTCCCTAGAGCTTGGGTTGCATCCGGCAGTCTATAAGAGTAGTGCGGGAAAG
>Ga0136613_10001168_pt1 | contig 13312 bp, 10 predicted proteins | sample AntDrymUQ2722106_2_FD_106649 | JGI IMG/M metagenome (GOLD analysis project Ga0136613, IMG submission 106649) | Polar desert sand microbial communities from Dry Valleys, Antarctica - metaG UQ272 (21.06) | ecosystem: Environmental > Terrestrial > Soil > Desert | place: Antarctica: Dry Valley... | reverse complement strand
TGGTAGGTGCGCTTCATGATCGCCTCAGGAGAAAGTGGGACGGATGACCAGGGAGATCCCCCAACGGAGACCGGCCCCGCCGCTCATCGACGTCAACGGCCCCGCGAAGGGAAGAGCGGGTCGCTGATGGCCCTGCGAAACCCTGCACGGGCAACCCCTGCACGGGCAGACCGCAAGAAGGATGCACCTGGCAGGGCACGGCTGGAGACGGCGCATCGCCCGATGGCAGGCCACGAAGTGTAGGGAGTCGCAGCACCTGGTGTCAACCGCCCGCCCTGGGCACTGGCGGCCGGTTGGTCTCGCTGTCGGTCACGAGCACCGCCGCGGAAGCGCGACTGTGTGCTGGGCCTTGCGGGTGTTCTCCCCGCGATCCTATACTCGCCGACGTCCTAGAGACAGTCGGGAAAGTCGCTGGACCGGCGCCCCAACGGTCCAGCAGCCCTTCCAGCAAGTTCGGGCACGGTCATGAGCGGGCCTTCGCGGGCCGCTTGTCATCGCTGCACCGGAGGAGGAGCTGCCGGGGTGCCCCGCTCCTTCGGCTGCGCCCGGCGTGGTTGTCACCGCTTCCCTGGTGCCCGACCTACCGGCTCAACCGGTGCGTCCCCACCCCGGTGTACGCCGAGGTGTTCAGCAGTCGTCCACAGGTGTGGAGGGCGCTGTGGAGAACGTCGGTTGCGCCGACCTTAGGGTTGCCGTCTTCCGCCGGTGGGCCGGTGGCGCTTCCGCCACGGTCGCGATCGTGGCGCCGAGGGCGCCGGGAAGGGGAAGACGTGTCCGACGCCGCGGTCATCGATCTCGATGACCTATGGCAGCGCTCGCTCGACGAACTCTCGGAGCAGCTCGGCAGTCCAGCACTGCGGGCCTGGCTTGAAGACACCCGCCCGGTCGGGTACAGCCAGGACACGGTGATCCTGGCGGCGCCCCACAGCTTCGCCAGGGAGCAGTTGGACGGCCGCTGGGGCCCGGCGCTGCGCAGCGCGCTCACGCGCGCTGCGGGCCGGGCGCTCAACATCGTCGTGACCGTGCGCCCCGATCCCGACCCGGAGCCGCAGCGCCAGGCGTTCGCCCCGGAGTCCTTCCCTCGCCCGGCGAGCGGCCACGACACCGCCCTGAACGAGAAGTACACCTTCGACCGCTTCGTCATCGGCGCCAGCAACCGGTTCGCCCACGCCGCCGCGTTCGCGGTCGCGGAGGCCCCCGCCCAGGCGTACAACCCGCTCTTCATCTACGGGGGAGCCGGCCTCGGCAAGACCCACCTCCTCCAGGCCGCCGGTCACTACGCCACAAGCCTGTACCCGCAGCTCAGAGTGCGCTACGTCACCTCCGAGCAGTTCACCAACGAGTTCATCGATGCGATTTCCAACGGCCGCCAGGTGCCGTTCCAGCGGCGGTACCGCGACGTCGACGTCCTCCTGATCGACGACATCCAGTTCCTGGAGAGCAAGGAGCGCACCCAGGAGGAGTTCTTCCACACCTTCAACGCCCTCCACAACGCCCAGAAGCAGATCGTCATCACCTCGGACCGCCCCCCGAAGCAGATCGGGAAGCTCGAGGAGCGACTCCGCACCCGCTTCGAGTGGGGGCTGATCACCGACATCCAGCCGCCTGACCTTGAGACGCGTCTGGCGATCCTGCGGAAGAAGTCGTCCCAGGAGCATCTGCCGGTCCCCGACGAGGTGCTCGACCTCATCGCGAACAGGATCTCGGCGAACATCCGCGAGCTCGAGGGGGCTCTCATCCGAGTGACGGCCGCCGCCAGCCTCGGCCACACCGAGGTGAGCCTCCAGCTCGCGCAGGTGGCCCTCAAGGACCTCTTCCCGGACGGCGACAGCTCCGCGATCGGGATCGGGCTCATCATGACTGAGACCGCGACCTACTATGCGCTCACGCTCGACGACCTCTGCTCCGGCAGCCGCACCCGCCAGCTGGTCACTGCGCGGCAGATCGCGATGTACCTCACCCGCGAGCTCACCGACCTCAGCCTGCCCAAGATCGGCCAGGCGTTCGGCGGCCGCGACCACACGACCGTGATCCACGCGAACAACAAGATCCGGGGTCTGATGGCCGAGCGGCAGGCGATCTACGAGCAGGTCCAGGAGCTGACCAGTCGCATCAAGGTCAGCGCCAGGCAGGCCCGATGACTCCCACCGGTGCTGTGGGCAACCCTGTGCGACGCGCGGGGACAACTCGTGGACAACTCCCGGTTGTCCACGCATCCGCACCCGGACGCCGGTCGGCTGGGGATGACTCCGGATTTTTCCCCGGGGCACGCACAGCTTCCCCCCACGGTGTCCACACACCGGTGCGAGGCCTGACCGGCACGAACGTCGCTTCTCCCCAGATCGGCCGCCGCTCTAGTACGACGACGATTCCTCTCAAGATCACAGCAAGGTACAAAGCAGAGGCGCCCAGCACCGTGGACAACCGGGAGGACAGATGAAGTTCAGGGCCGAGCGGAGCGAGTTCGCCGATGCCGTGATGTGGGCGCAGCGGACGGTCGGAGACCGCGCCACGCTGCCGGCGCTGTCCGGCATCAAGCTGCGGGTCGACGGCGACCGGCTGTTCCTCGCCTCGACCAACCTCGAGATCGACAGTGCCCTGTCCGTGCCCGTCCAGGGCGAGCGGGACGGTGCGGTCCTCGTCCTCGGCAAGCTGCTGGCCGACGTCGTTCGCACCCTGCCCAACGCGGCGGTGACGGCCGAGGTCACCGCGGACGTGCTCCACCTCACCTGCGGTCGGGCCCAGTTCGACCTGCGCCTGATGCCGCTCGAGGACTTCCCAGCGCTCAAGGACTTCCCAGCGCTCGAGGAGCCCTCGGCGGACGGCGCGGTCGCGGTGATGAAGGCCGAGGAGTTCGCCCGCACCGTCGCGCAGGTCGCGCGCTCAGCCAGCACCGACGACGCCCGCCCGGTGCTGACCGGCGTCAACCTCGAGGCGACGGCGGGCAGCCTCACGGCCGTGGCCACCGACTCCTACCGGCTGGCCATGCGGACCGTCCCGTGGGACCAGGGGGCGGACACGACCGTCCTCGTCCCGCGACGTGCGATGGAGCAGGCGCGGCACGCCGCCGAGATCCTCGGCAGCGAGGTGCGCCTGCTCCTGGAGCCGGCGCAGGTGACCTTCGAATTCAGCGACCGCCGGTTGGTCACCCGGCTCATCGAGGGCAAGTTCCCGGATGTGCGGCAGCTGATCCCGGCAGGATTCCAGCGCCGCCTGACGGTGGACCGCGCGGAGTTGATGGAGGTCGTCAAACGTGTTGCGGTCGTCGGGGACTCGAACACGTCGGTCACCCCCGTGACCCTGCACCTGTCGGCCGACACGGTGCTCGTGAAGGCCGGCAGCGGGGAGATCGGGCAGGCCGAGGAGGCCCTCCCCGGTGCTCTGGAGGGCGAGGATCTCCAGATCGCCTTCAACCCCCGATACCTCGCGGACGGGCTCGACGCGGCGGGCTCCGAACGGGTGGTTCTCGAATTCCGGGACGAGCTGAAGCCCGCCGTCCTGCGTCCGGCGCCGGCCGACGCCGAGGCGGGCCCAGCGTCGGCGCGCCCCGAAGCGGACTTCCTCTACCTCCTCATGCCGGTCCGCGTGTAGAAGCTCGGCTCCGACACCATCCCTGCGCGAGCCCCCGTGGTGATGAGCGGCGCGTCGCCGAACGCGGCCGGCTCGCGGTCACGCCGCCGATGAGGGTGGAGCGACTGGAGCTCGTGGACTTCCGCAACTACCGCCACGCGACGCTGGATCTGGCGCCCGGGGTCAGCGTGCTCGTCGGCCCGAACGCCCAGGGCAAGACCAACCTGCTCGAGGCCCTGCACTACCTGGCGATCGGCGGAAGCCACCGGGTGGCAACCGACGCGCCCCTGGTGCGGACCGGCGCGGAGACCGCCGTGCTGCGGACGACCGCCAGGTTCGCGGGCGGCCGCCGGGTCACGGTCGAGCTCGAGGTCCGTCCGGCGGGCCGGAACCGGGCGAAGGTCAACGGTCAGCTCCAGTCTCGGACCCGCGACGCGCTCGGCATCGTCCGCAGCGTGCTGTTCGCGCCCGAGGACCTGCAGCTCGTCCGCGGAGACCCGGGCGACCGCCGGCGGTTCCTCGACGACCTGCTCCTCCAGCGGCGGCCGGCCTACGGCGCGGCGCGGCAGGAGTACGAACGCATTCTGCGTCAGCGCAATGCCCTGCTGCGCGGGCTGCGGGCCGGGCGGCAGGGGACCGAGATGCTGCCCACCTGGACCGACGCCCTCGTCCGCGCCGGCGCGACGCTGCTCGCCGCCAGGATCGCGGCGGTCCACGCTCTGGCGGGACCGGCGGCCGCCGCGTATCGCGACCTCGTGGCGACCGCGCCCGAGCAGGACATCGGCCGCGACGTCACGATGGAATACGAGTTGTCCACCGGCCGGTCGGTGACCGCCGACCCGCACGCGGGCGTGCCGGCCCCGGCCGAGCTCGCCGAGGAACTGCGTGCCGGGGTCGCCGACGTCGCTGTCGCGGAACGGGACCGCGCCATGACGCTCGCCGGGCCGCACCGCGACGAGCTGTTCCTCGGCGTCGGGGACCTGCCGGCGAAGGGCTTCGCCAGCCATGGGGAGCAGTGGTCCCTCGCTCTGGCCCTGCGGCTCGCCAGCCGTGAGGTCCTGCACGAGGTGGGCGAGGAGCCGGTCGTGCTCCTCGACGACGTCTTCGCCGAGCTTGACGCCGGTCGACGTCGTCGCCTCGCCGACCGGTGCACCCGCTTCGAGCAGGTGGTGGTGACCGCGGCGGTCGACGACGACGTGCCGCTGGAGGGCCCCCGGTCGTTCGTGCACGCCGGCACGCTCGTCGCCGCATGGCCGTCGGCCGATGACGGCGGGTCCGCGGACGAGCGGGGCACGGGGTGACGCGGCGGCCGCGCGGCGACGACGAGCCGGCGCGCGGCGGCGCGCCGCGGCCCCTCGCCGCGGGCCTTTCGGCGGCACTCGACCGGCCCGGATGGGCCGGGCGGCTCGAGGGGGCGAAGGTGCACGACCGCTGGCGGGAGATCGCCGGCGAGCAGCTGGCGCTGCACGTGGAACCGGTGCGACTGGCCGGGGGGATCCTGGTCGTGCGCGCAGAGTCCTCGACGTGGGCGACGCAGGTGCGGTACCTCTCCGGGGAGTTAGCGCGCCGGGCGAACGAGGTGCTCGGCGAGGGCCAGGTCAGCCAGGTCACGGTCGTCGTCGGATCGGACCAGGCCCGTGGGCCCAACTCCCGCCCTCGCTGATGCTCTGACCAGCGGAAATGCGCTGTGGGCCCGTCTCGGGTTTCGCCATCCGTCCGTGGTAGGCTGCAAAGAACACGCGCCGCTTCGGCTCTGATGGCCTTTCAAGCACGATTCTGTCTTGACCCGTGCTGCCTGGTGTCGACCGGCCGGTGCCCGCCACGAGCCCTCACGAACGCTCCACAGAGAGTACGCAACCCTTGAGCGAGAACGATTTCAGCGGCCCGGGCCCCGCCGCCCCCGTCGACGGGCCCGACGGCCCCACGCCCGACGACTACGGGGCGAAGGACATCACCGTCCTCGAGGGGCTGGAGGCGGTCCGGAAGCGACCCGGCATGTACATCGGGTCCACCGGCCCCCGTGGGCTGCACCATCTCGTCTACGAGGTGGTCGACAACTCCGTCGACGAGGCGATGGCGGGCCGTTGCAGCCGCATCGACGTGCGGCTCCTCGCCGACTCGGGCGTGCGCGTGACCGACGACGGCCGCGGCATCCCGGTCGACGACCACCCGACCCTCAAGAAGTCCGCGCTCGAGGTGGTTCTCACCGTCCTGCACGCCGGCGGCAAGTTCGACAACAAGTCCTACGCGGTCTCCGGCGGACTCCACGGCGTGGGCGTGTCGGTCGTGAACGCGCTGTCGGTGCGCCTCGAGGCGGAGGTCCGCCGCGACGGACGGATCTACCGCCAGACCTTCCGCCGCGGCATCCCCGACGGCCCGGTCCGGATCGTCGGGGAGACGCCTCCCACCGCCGACGGGGCGCCGGTCACCGGCACCACGATCACCTTCTGGGCCGACCCGGAGGTGTTCGAGACCCTCGACTACAGCTGGGAGACGCTCACCACCCGCTTCCGCGAGACCGCCTTCCTGACCGCGGGCCTGCGGATCACGGTCGTCGACGAGCGGCCCGCGCACACCGACCCCGAGACGGGACGGCTCCGGGCGGCCGAGTTCTACTACGAGGGCGGGTTGCGGGATTTCGTCACCCACCTGAACAGCGCGAAGGAGCCGCTCCATGAGGGCATCGTCCACTTCTCCGCCACCGAGGAGAACGGCGAAGGCCCGCACGAGGTGGAGGTGGCGATGCAGTGGAACGGCACGTACCACGAGTCGATCCACACCTTCGCCAACACGATCAACACCCACGAGGGCGGGACCCACGAGGAGGGCTTCAAGAAGGCCCTGACGAACGTCGTGAACCGCTTCGCGCGGGAGACGGGGCTGCTCCGACCGCAGGGAAAGGAGAAGGACCTCACCCTCACGGGCGAGGACATCCGCGAGGGGCTGACCGCCATCGTCTCGGTGAAGCTCTCCGACCCCCAGTTCGAGGGGCAGACGAAGACCAAGCTCGGCAACACCGACATCCGCAGCTTCGTGGAGCGCACGTGCAACGAGCAGCTCAAGAACTGGTTCGCCGAGCACCCGGGGCAGACCCGGATCGTGGTCGGCAAGGCGATCCAGGGCGCTCGTGCCCGGCTGGCCGCCCGCGCCGCCCGCGACCTCACCCGACGCAAGGGGCTGCTCGACTCGGGCGCGCTGCCCGGCAAGCTCGCCGACTGCCAGTCGAACAACCCCGCGGAGTGCGAGGTCTTCATCGTCGAGGGGGACTCGGCCGGCGGGTCGTCGAAGCAGGCGCGCAAGCGGGAGTTCCAAGCGGTGCTGCCGATCCGCGGGAAGATCCTGAACGTCGAGAAGGCCAGGCTCGGGAAGATCCTGGAGAACAAGGAGATCCAGGCGCTGATCACGGCGATCGGCACCGGGATCGGCGACGAGTTCGACATCACGAAGGCGCGGTATCACAAGATCGTGATGCTCATGGACGCCGACGTGGACGGGGCCCACATCCGGACGCTCGTGCTGACGTTCGTCTTCCGGCACATGCGCGAGCTGATCGAGGCCGGCTACGTCTACATCGCCCAGCCGCCGCTCTATCAGATCGAGCCGCCGGGCACGCGCGGGAAGGACAAGGTGCGCTACGCGTACTCCGACCGTGAGCGTGACCAGATCCTCGCGGAGCTGGGCAACGGCGACGGAGCGTCCTCGAAGCGACCCCGGATCAGCCGGTTCAAGGGGCTGGGCGAGATGGATGCGGAGCAGCTGGAGCTCACCACCATGGACCCGGCCAGGCGCACCATGCTCCAGGTCACGATGGAGGACGCCGCCGCGGCGGACCAGATGTTCACCGTCCTCATGGGCGACAACGTCGAGGCGCGCCGGGACTTCATCGTCCGCAACGCGCGCGACGTGCGCTTCCTGGACGTCTAGCCGTGTGGCGCGCGGGGGTGGCGGCCGTCTGCCTCGTCCTGGCGGCCTGCACGGCCGCGCCGCCGGCCGCCGAGGTCTCCCGGGCGCAGGAGGGGCCCGCGGTCGTGGCGCCCTCCGCCGCGGAGGCCGCCCGCGACAGCGTCCAGGCGTCCGACGTCGTCGACCTGCGGGTGTACTTCCGCTCCGGCACGGGGCGCGATGCGTTCCTCACCCCGGTCGTGCGGGAGGTCCCCCTGGACGCCGACCTTCCCAGGACTGCGCTGGACCTGCTGCTCGCGGGACCGGGCGCCGCCGACGGCGCCGTGCGCGCGCCGCTGCCGGCCACCACGAAGGTGACCGGGTTCCGGGTCGACGGCGACACGGCGTACGTGGACCTGTCGCCGGAGATCATCGCCGACGCCGCCTCGGTCGGCGCCTCACCCGAGCACGAGGCGCTGGCGCTCGCGGCCGTCGCGAACACCTTGACCGAGTTCCCGACGATCGCCCAGGTGCGGCTCACGGTCGACGGTGTGGCCGACGGCCGCCGCGCCGGGCTTGACATCGGCCGGTTCTGGGGCGGCTGGGGGCTGCCCGAACGGCTGGTCCGCGACCCTAGCGTCGTCGGCCCGATCACCGACGACGGCGGCCTGGTCGACCTCAGCCGTTTCAGCCGCGCGAGCCAGACGCTGGGATCGCGCGAGGCTTCCCCCGTCAGCGTGACCAGCGTGCGGGCCCGCCAGCGCACGACCTACCTCCGACTGACCGTCGAGCTGGCCGACGCCACCGGCGACGCCGCCCCGGCAGGACCGCCACCCACGCGGGCCAGCCTTCGCGGCGGCGACGTCGTGCTCGAGATCGACGGCGTCGTCGAGTACGCGGCGGACATGGCGGTGGGGCAGCGCCTCGACCTGCAGGACCCCGCGTTCAACGCCGTCGGCGTCGAGCGGACGGACCTGCCGGGGACCGTAAGGATCATGGTGTCCCCGGTGGAGTCCGACGAGTTCTACCTGCACACGCTGACGAGCCCGACCCGTGTCGTGCTGGACGTGAGGAACGCATGAGCGATCAGACCGTGACGGGGACGCCGCCGGAGCCGCCGGAGCCGGAGACCTTCGAGCCCGTCGAGATCGAGGAGGAGCTGCAGCGCTCCTACCTCGACTACGCGATGTCGGTCATCGTCGGGCGCGCCCTCCCGGACGTGCGCGACGGCTTGAAGCCGGTGCACCGGCGGATCCTCTACTCGATGTTCGAGGGCGGGATGCGCGCCGGCACGCAGCACCGCAAGGCCGCGGCGGCCGTCGGCGACGTCATGAAGAAGTACCACCCGCACGGCGACGGGGCGATCTACGACGCCCTGGTCCGGATGGCGCAGCCGTGGGCGATCCGCTACCCGCTGATCGAGGGGCACGGCAACTTCGGCTCGGTCGACGGCGACCCGGCCGCGGCGATGCGCTACACCGAGGCGCGGCTGTCGCCCATCGCGATGGAGCTCCTGCGCGACATCGACGAGGACACGGTCGACTACCAGGACAACTACGACGGCCAGGAGTCCGAGCCGCTCGTCCTGCCGTCCCGCTTCCCGAACCTGCTGGTCAACGGCAGTTCCGGCATCGCCGTCGGCATGGCGACGAACGTGCCGCCGCACAACCTCGTCGAGATGTGCAACGCGGTCATCGCCACGATCGCCAACCCCGACCTGACCTTCGAGGAGCTCACCGCGATCGTTCCGGGACCGGACTTCCCGACCGGCGCGCTGATCATGGGCCTGCAGGGCATCCGCGACGCCTACGCGACCGGCCGCGGGTCCGTGCGGATGCGTGCGGTCGTCGAGGTCGAGGAGCACGCCGGACGGGAACGGCTGGTCGTCACCGAGCTCCCGTATCAGGTGAACAAGGCCAGTCTCGCGATCAAGATCGCCGAGCTCGTCAAGGACCGCCGGATCGGGGGCATCGCCGACCTGCGCGACGAGTCGAACCGCAAGGGCATGCGCCTGGTCATCGACCTGAAGCGCGACGCCAACAGCCAGGTCGTGCTGAACCAGCTCTACAAGATGACCCAGCTCCAGGACAGCTTCGGAGTCATCAACCTCTCGCTGGTGGACGGGGTCCCGCGGACGCTGCCGCTGAAGGACACGATCGTCGCCTACGTCGCCCACCAGGTCGAGATCATCACCCGCCGGACGCGGTACCGGCTCCGCAAGGCGCAGGAACGCGCGCATGTGCTCCAGGGCTTGATCGTCGCCCTGGACAACCTCGACGCGGTGATCGCCCTGATCCGCGGTGCCGCCTCGGCGGACGCGGCGCTCGGCGGTCTGCGGGAGCGCTTCGACCTGTCCGAAATCCAGGCCCGGGCGATCCTTGACATGCAGCTCCGGCGGCTGGCCGCCCTCGAGCGGCAGCGGATCCTCGATGAGTACGCCGAACTCACGGCGCTCATCGCCGAGCTGCGCGAGGTCCTCGACGACCCGGCCCGCGTGCGCGGGATCATCGTCGAGGAACTCACCGAGCTGCGCGACAAGTTCGGCGACGCCCGGCGTTCGCGGATCCTCCCCGCCGAGGGCGAGTTCGACATGGAGGACCTGATCGCCGAGGAGGACGTCGTCGTGACCCTGACGCGGGCCGGCTACGTCAAGCGGGTGCGCGCCAGCGAGTACCGGACGCAGCGGCGCGGCGGCCGCGGGGTGTCGGGCACCGCGCTGAAGCCCGACGACATCGTGCGGGACCTGTTCGTGACGACGACGCACCACTGGCTGCTCTTCTTCACGAACCAGGGGCGCATCTACCGGCTCAAGGCGTGGCAGATCCCGGAGAAGAGCAGGACCGCCCGAGGCACGTACGTCGCCAACGTGCCCGGCCTGACGCTCCAAGCGGACGAGACCGTCGCGGCGGTCGTGGACCTGAAGGGCTTCGACACCGAGGAGGCCCGCGGCCGCTACCTGATGTTCGGGACCCGCCGCGGCATGGTGAAGCGCACGGCGCTCGCCGAGTACGACTCTCCGCGCGCGGTCCTGATCGCGATCAACCTGCGGGACGGCGACGAGCTCATCGGCGTCCAGGTGACCTCCGGCGACGACGAGATCATCCTCGTGTCGCGCAAGGCGATGTCGATCCGCTTCGCCGAGGCCGACGCCCGCCCGATGGGCCGTGACACGTCCGGCGTGAAGGGCATGGAACTCGCCCCAGGCGACGAGGTGCTGTCGATGACCAAGACCGTCGCCGACGGGCAGCTACTGGTCGTGACGGAGGAGGGTTACGGCAAGCGCACGCCGCTCGAGCGCTACCCGGTGCAGCGGCGCGGGGGCAGGGGGGTCCGCACCGCGACGCTCGTCGCGCAGCGCGGCGGTCTCGTCGGCGCCTTCGTCGCGGCGTACGAGCAGGAGATCTTCATCGTCAGCGACATCGGCACGATCATCCGGACCGACGTCAAGGACATCCGCCCCACCGGGCGGGCCACCCAGGGCGTGCGCGTCATGAAGCCGTCGCAGGGGGCGAAGGTCGCGTCCATCGCGCCGGTCATGGAGGGTGAGGAGCTGGGTGAGGAGCTGGGTGAGGGCCTCGGTGAGCTGTGAGGCGGCGCGGCGCGCCGCCGCTAGACTGACCGGCGGCGCGCCCCGCGCTGCGCTCGTTGCCTGTAGCGGCCGGAGGACCTGATCGCATGGTCGACCAACAGCGGCTCGCGCAGACGCTGCTGCAGTTCACCGCCAATCTCGTGACGCACTACGAGGTCGCCGACATCCTCGACCAGCTCTGCGACCGGGCCGTGGAAATCCTTCCGGTGAGCGGCGCGGGAGTGATGCTCGAGGATCGCCAGGGAGACCTGCGGTTCGTGTCCGCGTCGGACGAGACCGTCCGGTCGATCGAGTCGCTGCAGATCGAGCTGAACGAGGGGCCCTGCCTGCATGCCTATCGCACCGGCGAGCTGGTGGTGGTGACCGACCTGGAGCACAGCGACCGGTTCCCGCGATTCACCCCTCTGGCGCTGCAGAAGGGCCTGCGGGCGGTGTACAGCTTTCCGATGAAGGTCGGTGACGAGCACATCGGGGCCGTGAACCTGTACCGCGAGGAACCGGGACGGTTCGACGACGACGACGCGGCCGCTGGCCAGGTGCTCGCGGACGTCGCGACGACCTACATCATGAACGCCCGCCTGATCGAGCGGTCCACTCAGCTCAACGAGCAGCTGCAGCATGCCCTGAACAGCCGCGTCGTCATCGAGCAGGCGAAGGGCAAGCTGTCCGAGCAGCTCGGCGTCGACCCCCCCGAGGCCTTCGCGCGCATGCGGGGCTACGCCCGGAACCGCGGCTTGAAGCTGCTGTCGGTGGCCGAGGAGATCGTGAGCGGCAGCCTGCGCCTGGAGGAGGAGTGACTGCGCCCGCGCCGCGTGAACGGACCCGCGGGGCCCGTCGCGTAGACTCCCCGCCGATGGCGACCACCGAGCAGGGGACTCCGACTCGGCGGCGGCGCCCGCCGCAGGCGGTCCCGCCCCAGCAACCCGCCCCGCCGCCCCGGCGTGTTCTCCGGCGACGTGCGACGGTCCGGAAGGTCGATCCCTGGTCGGTGCTGAAGCTGAGCCTGATCTTCTACTTCTGCTTCCTGCTCGTCGTCATGCTCGGCCTGACGGTGTTCTGGTCGGTCATCAACCAGCTCGGCGTCATCCAGGGCATCGTCGGCGTCCTCGACGACCTGCAGCTCACCCTGATCGTGCACGGCGGCAACATCGCGCGGGCCGTGTTCCTCGTCGGTCTGCTCAACGTCGTGCTGTGGACGGGCATCAACGTGTTCCTCGCGTTCCTCTACAACCTCGTGGCCGACCTGCTCGGCGGCCTGCGGATCACCCTCGCCGAGGAGGAATGACGCACGAGCTGCGGCGTGCGGCTCGCTAAGCGGGTCGGTAGACTGCGGGCCGCGAGGGGCCATTAGCTCAGGCGGTTAGAGCGCACCCCTGATAAGGGTGAGGTCCGAGGTTCAAGTCCTCGATGGCCCACTCCCCGTCTGCTCCCACTCCCCGTCCCCTCCCCCGGAGGCCACCTCATGGGCAAGCGACTGTTCCTCCTCCTCGCGGCTTCGGCGGGCGCCATCGCCGTCGCACTCAAGCGCCAGCGCGACCGGGAGCTCGACGAGGCCATCTGGGAAGAGCCCCGCGGCGCCTGACCCCCCGCCCGGGGCCCTTAGCTCAATTGGCAGAGCGCCGCCTTTGCAAGGCGGAGGTCAGGGGTTCGATTCCCCTAGGGTCCACCCAGCTTGACCAGTGGGAACGTCCAGCCGACGAGCGTTGACGTCCGCGCCGGTGCACCCGCGGTGCACGAGCGGTGCACATCAGGATGAGTCACGACCGGCCCTCGAGGCTCACTACCGTTGCGTCCGGCGTCGGCTGCGTCCCTTCGAGGAGCGCGTCGAGCCGCATCGTCAGGTCGTCCTCGTCGCTCTCATACAGGTGCCCGTAGCGGTCGAGAGTGAAGGCCACCGACGAGTGGCCGGCACGGACGCTGACCCGCTTGGGGTCGGCTCCGGCCGCGATTGTGAGCGCCACGAAAGTGTGGCGCAGATCGTGGAACCGCAGACCCGCCAGCCCCGCGGTGCGCGTAGCGGGCACCCAGTGCCGGGCTCGGAAGCGGCTGCGACGCAGCGGACCTCCTTGTGCGCCGGTGAACACCAGCGCGTCGCAGCCGGCCGCAGTGAACCGGCTCAGGTGATGGTCCAGTGCCGCGACGACAAGGCGGGGAAGCGGGACGGTGCGCAGCGCGCTCCTAGTCTTCGGCGGGCCGAACGTGAGCTCGTTGCCCACATCCATCAGCGTCTCGGCGACCGTCACCCGGCCGCGCAGGATGTCCACACGGCTG
>Ga0136613_10001167_pt1 | contig 13312 bp, 12 predicted proteins | sample AntDrymUQ2722106_2_FD_106649 | JGI IMG/M metagenome (GOLD analysis project Ga0136613, IMG submission 106649) | Polar desert sand microbial communities from Dry Valleys, Antarctica - metaG UQ272 (21.06) | ecosystem: Environmental > Terrestrial > Soil > Desert | place: Antarctica: Dry Valley... | reverse complement strand
GACAAAGGACACCGAGGAGATTGCGAGCTTCATCCGTGGAGAGCTTCGAGACCTTTCCTGAGCAGGAGGAGGCGAAGCGCCTGCTCCGCGCGGCCCTCGGCGAGGGGGCCGCGCACGCGTTCCTCTTCCACGGCCCGGCCGGGGTCGGCAAGCGGCGCGCGGCCCTCGCGTTCGCGGGCGAGCTCGTCGGCGACCCCGCGCGTGCGGCGCGCGAGGCCCATCCGGACGTCTACGTGCTCGAGCCGCTCGGCGACCAGATCCGCATCGACCCGATCCGCGCGCTTCGGCGCGACCTGCACATGCGGCCCTTCGAGGCCGACCGGCGGGTGTACCTGATCCTCGGGGCGCATTTGCTGAACGAGGACGCAGCGGACGCGCTCCTGAAGGACCTCGAGGAGCCGCCGCCCTACGCGGTCATCGTCCTCGTCGCGGACGAGCTCGGCCCGATCCCCGAGACGATCCGGTCCCGCTGCCAGCTCGTCCCGTTCCGTCGCCTCTCGCGCCGCGCGATCAAGGCCTACCTCGGCTCCCGCGGCCTCGAGGGCGAGTCGCTCGAGATCGCCGCGCGCGTGGCTGCCGGCCGGCTCGATCGCGCCGAGCGGCTCCTCGACGAGAAGGCGGGCGAGCGACGGGCCGCGGTGCTCGCGGTCGCGCGGGAGGTCTACCGCGAGGAGGCTTTCCAGCCGGCGCGCGCCGCGAAGAAGGTGGACGAGCTTTCGCACGCGCGAGGAGCGGAGGCCCGAGCCGCCGTGGAGAAGGCGGCAACGCCGGAGGAGGCCGGCAAGGAGCTCGAGCAGCGCGCGAAGCGGGCCGAGCGCGGCGCGCAGCGCGATGAGGTGCTCGCCTCGCTCGAGATCCTCGCGAGTTGGTACCGCGACCTCGTCGTCGTCGGCGCCGGGGCGGCCGACGCGGCGATGAACTGCGACCGCCTCGCCGACCTCGGCGAGGATGCGCAGCCTGACCTGGCCGCCCGCGCGGCCGGCGCTGCCGCGACCGTCCGCGACGTCTGGCGCTCCTTCGGGTTCAACGTGCGGACAGGGCTCGCGCTCGAGGCGCTCTTCGTGCGCCTGCGCCGCGAGCTGACAGGCCCGCTCGGCGAGGTCGCGTGACGGAGGCCGTCGGCGTCGTCTTCGCGGGCGGCGGCCGCGTCTACTCGTTCGATCCGGCGGGGCTCGAGCTCTCGTGGAACGACCGGGTGATCTGCCAGACGGCGCACGGCCACGAGCTCGGCCGGGTCGTCCAGGCAAACCACGAGCTCGAGCAGCCGCCCGTCGCGCCGCTCAAGCGCGTGGTTCGGCGGGCGACGGAGGTCGACCACGAGAAGGCCGCCGAGAACCAGGTGGAGGCAAAGCGCGCGATGCGCGTCTTCCGTGAGCTGATCCGGCGCTTCGAGCTCGAGGTCAAGCCTGTCTCCGTGGAGATCGTCTTCGACGGCTCCCGGGCGGTGGTCTCCTACCAGGCGGAGACCCGCCCCGAGCTCGGGCGGCTCCAGACGGAGCTCGGCCGCCGCCTCGCCCGCCGGGTCGAGCTGCGAGGCGTCGGGCCGCGCGAGTGTGCCCGCCTCTGCGGCGACGAGGGCCTCTGCGGAACCGGCAAGCAGTGCTCCCGCCGCTTCCCCTCCCACGAGCAGCCGATCACCCTTCGCATGGCCAAGGACCAGGAGCTCTCGATGACGTCGGGCCGGATCACCGGCCTCTGCGGGCGCCTCCGCTGCTGCCTCGCCTTCGAGCATCCGCTCTACAAGAGCTTCCGCGACCGGGCGCCCCGGGTCGGTCGCCGCGTCGAGACCCCCGCGGGTGTCGGTGTCGTGACGGGCTACTCGGTGCTCGAGGACAGCTGCACCGTGGAGCTCGAGGGGGACGCGCGCGCGGTCGAAATCCCGATCGACAAGGCCAGCGAGCTCGCCCGAAGCGGGCACTGAGCCGGGCCGCCGGGCGGAGCGCCGGCAACTGACCCCCCGCTCGGCCGGGATGAGTTTCGCGAGCCCGCGAAGAAACAGGGGCGGCCCGGCGTCGAACGGGCATGAACACGCTCAGGTCTCTCAGTCGCGGCGCTCTCGTCGCAGTCTCGGTTCTCGCCGCGTCGGTTCTCCCGGCGCCCGCCGGAGCCGCAACCCTCGACCTCGGCGACTGCGGGGACGCGGTCGCCTCGCTCCAGCGCTCGCTCGCCTCGGCCCACTACCCGACCGGCGGCGCAGACGGCTGCTACGGCTCGGCCACCAGGCACGCAGTGCTCGCCTTCCAACTGGCCAACGGGCTTCAGGCGGACGGCGTCGCCGGGTCGCGAACCCATCTCGCCCTCCGCGACCCGAAGGCCGTCGTCGCCCGCTCGCGCAACGAAGGCACCCACGTCGAGGTGGATCGCAGCCGCCAGCTTCTCCTCGTCGTACGGGACGGGCGCGTGGCGGCAATCTTCGCGGCGTCCACCGGGAAGACCGGCTTCACCACGCCGGCCGGCGCCTTTCGCGTCTACCGGAAGGAAGCGGACGGCTGGTCGAACCAGTACCAGGCCCCCATGCCCTACGCGAGCTACTTCGTGCGAGGCGTCGCTGTCCACGCCGGGAAGATCCCCGGCTACCCGGCGAGTCACGGCTGCGTGCGCGTGCCCGCCCCTTTCGCGGCCACGCTCTTCCGTCGGATGCCTAATGAATCATTGGTCATTGTCTATTGAGCGAACTTGTCGGGCCGGTCGAGCCGGCCTCCGCAGCACGCCGCGCGGAGGCTCGGCTCGTCGTCCGCGCGTCGCGGGGAGACGCTGATGCGTTCACCACGCTCGTCAGGGGATACGACCGTCCCCTCCGGGCGCTCGCGTACCGGCTTCTGGAGGACGAGGGCGCGATGGACGACGCGCTCCAGGACGCGTACGTGAAGGCCTACGTCGGCCTCCCTGCGTTCGCCGGTGCCTCGACGTTCGGGACGTGGCTCTACCGCATCGTCTACAACACGTGCCTCGACGAGCTGCGGCGACGAGGACGCCGCCCGGTGCTCGTGTCCGCCGAGCCCCCGGAGGAGCCGGCAGCAGGCCCCGACCCGCTCGCCGCGATCGAGCACGCCGCCGATCTCTCCCGCGCGCTCGGCGGCCTCGGGCCCGAGCTTCGTGCCGCGGTGCTGCTCGTCGACGCGGAAGGACTGACGTACGACGAAGCGGCCGCGGTGCTTGGCATCCCCGCGGGGACCGTGGCGTCGCGCCTCAATCGCGCCCGCGCCCTGCTGCGACCGGCGCTTCGGGGAGAGGGAGGCGATCCCCGATGACGGACGACCCGACTCCGCGCCGGGACGCCGAGCTCGGGGCGGCGCTTCGCGCGCTCGCGGTTCCAGAGCATGCGCCGGACTTTGACGCGAGGCTCAAACAGCGGCTCGAGCGCGAGCGGCCGGCCCGGCAGCGCTCCAACGTGATCTCGTTCCCGCGGCTGCCGTTTCCGAAGCTGACGATCGCCGGGGTCGCCGCTGCCGCAGCAGCCGCCTTCGTCTTCTTCGGCCTCCAGGGAGCCGACGTGCGGCAGGTCGGCTCGGAGCCTGCGACCGCGGCGCGCATCACGGCCCGTATGGCCCGCGCGCTCGCCTCGGCGTCCTCCCTCACCGGAAGGCTCACGATCCGCAACCGGGAGAGTGAGCTCGGCGGCGTGCACACGATGCGCTGGACCTTCGCGCTCGACGCCGATGGAAACTTCCGCATCTCCGAGGCGGGCGAGGCCGGCGCTCTCATCTTCCTCGCCGCCGAGGGGAGAGAGGTCTCCTACGGCGCCGATCCCGTCTACGGCGACCGGCGCGGCCTTGCGCCGGGACCGCCCGACCAGGGCCCGTCGGACTCCATTCTCCAGCGCGACCTGGGCTCGATCGTGCGCGCGCTCGCGGCGGCTCGTGACGTGAGAGTTGCGGAGGTGACCCACCAGGGGAAGCCCGCCTGGCTGCTTCGGGCGCCGGCATCGCTTCGTCTCGTCATCCCCGAGGATCCCACGGATCGAATCGCGGTGACCGTGGACAAGGCGACGGCCTTTCCCGTCCGGATCGTGGAGACGCTGCGCGGGCGCTTCGTCAGCGAGGTCCGCTTCGACCGGCTCCGCGTCGACGACCTGCCCGCCGGCACGTTCCGGCCGACGCCGCCGGCCGGGAGTCGCCCGGACGCGAGCGATGTCGGCTTCCGACGCGTGAGCCTGGAGGAGAGCGCGTCGGTCGTCGGGTACGCGCCGCTCGCGCCGAGCTGGCTTCCCGAGGGGTTCGCTCGTGCCGAGACGGCTGTCGCGCGCCTGACCGATCCGACGGCGCTCGGGCAAAACCCGGTCTCCCGGGACGTCGTCTCGACGGCCTACCGGCGCGGCCTCGGGCGGGTGATCGTGACGACGCGGCTCGTCGGCGCCGACGCGTCGGCCTGGCGTGACCCGCTGGCCTTGAACGAGAACGTGGGAGAAAGAGGCGAGCCGTTCCGGTTCGGCGACTACCGCGGGGAGCTCGCCGTCCGGGCGGGCGACGTCCCGCACGTCTGGGGCCTCGACGACCGTCTCGTGGTCACGGTGTCGGGCGACCTGACCCGCGCCGAGCTCATCCGTGTCGCGCGCTCGCTCGCACCTCTGCGCCGGTAGCAGGGGTCGCCGCGGCCCCGAGTAGACTTCGACCTCGAGCTCGGGTCGCTCCACCGCGGCCCGAAGAGGGCTGTTCCGCGGGGGGATCACCTGGGCAGGACACCGATGGATCGCCAAGAGCCGGCGCTGGCCGACGTCCTCGCGGAACTGCGTGAGACCGAGGCGCGGCAACGCGCGCTCCTCTCCGTCCTCCCGGACCTGATGTTCCGGCTCGACCGAGCCGGCACCTATCTCGAGTTCGCAGGCGACCTGACGCGGCTCGCGACGCCGGCGAACGAGCTCCTCGGTTCGAGCATGTACGAGATCCTTCCGTTCGATGTGGCCGGTGCATTGATGGGCTGCGTCGAGCGTGCGCTCGATACCAGGCGGCTCCAGACCGTCGACTACCGCCTGCGCACGCTCGCGGGGGACCTCCGCGACTTCGAGGCCCGCGTCGTCCGCGTCCGGGAGGACGAGGTCCTGACGATCGTCCGCGACGTGACGGAGTACAAGCGAGCCGACGAGGAGCGGCGGGAGATCCGCGCTCGCGTGGTCGCGGCCGAGGTCGCCGAGCGGCGGCGGCTCGAGCGGAACCTGCACGACGGCGCGCAGCAGCATCTCGTCACTGCGAACCTCACGCTTCACCTCGCCGAGCGGGATCTCGATCGCGACCTGGCGGCCTCGCGCGAGGCTCTTGCGACGGCGCGCGCGGAGCTCGCGGCCGGTCTGGCCTCGATTCGGCAGCTCGCGCAGGGCCTCCATCCGCAGGCGCTCGCGGAGCACGGGCTCGCAGCCGCGGTCGAGGGGCTCGTCGAGCGCTCCGTCGTGCCGGTCGAGCTCACAGAGCTTCCGCCGGAGCGGCTCTCCGCAGAAGTCGAAGCCGTCGCCTACTACGTGATCGCCGAGTCCCTCTCGAACGCGGCGAAGCATGCGGGTGCGACTCGAGTCGTCGTCGCCGCCCGGCTGCGATCAGGGGAGCTTGTCGTCGAGATCAGTGATGACGGCAGCGGCGGAGCCGACCCGGGTGGAGGTGGCCTGCAAGGCCTCACAGACCGGGTCGTCGACGTCGGCGGCCGGTTGGATGTAGAGAGCCCTCAAGGGCAAGGGACGCGCGTTCGCGCGGTCATTCCGGTGACGCAGCTCGGCTGAAGCCCGGCGCTAGACTGACTAAGTCTCGCCGACGTAGCTCAGCTGGTAGAGCACTTCACTCGTAATGAAGGGGTCCCCGGTTCGAGTCCGGGCGTCGGCTCTGGGATTCGTGCGGGTTTCGGCGCTACGGCGGTCGCGATCAGAGAGCCGAAACCGCTCGAGGCACCCGGGGCCCTAGTCGATTGCGACGACGCGGGCGCGCCAAGCGCCCTTCGGCGCGTCAACCTCGACCTCGGCGCCGACGCGCGCCCCGAGAAGCGCGCGGCCGAGCGGCGAGTCCGAAGAGACGCCGCCGACGCTCGAGATCTCGATCTCCATCGTCTCGCCGTCGTCGCGCTCGATCGCAACGCGCGAGCCGACCGCGACCCGGTCTCCCGCGGACGCGGCCTCGACGACGACGGACTGATCAAGGCGGTCGCGCAGGATCGTGATTCGCCGTTCCAGGAGACCCTGCTCGTTCTTCGCGGCGTGGTACTCGTAGTTCTCGGAGAGGTCGCCGAACGAACGCGCAGTCCTGATCGCGTCCACAGCCTCGGCGCGCTTCGGGCCCTCGAGCTCCGCGAGTTCTGCCTCGAGCCGGGCCTTCTGCGCCTCCGTCAGCTGCTCCCCGCGTTCTTGCATCGCGTCAGGCTACCGAGGAGAGCCGCGACCTCCCACCGATCGGGCGGCAGTTTCTCGCTCAGTTCGAGGCCGCCCAGGGCGGCAACCCGAGTCCGGACTTCACGGCAGCCGACGCGGCGCAGGCAGCCGAGATCCTGCTGGACGCGATCCGCCTCTCCACGGGGTGCCCCCCTGACTTGCGCCCCTCGAGACCGAGGAACTGCGCCCCGAGCGACAGGCGCCCGAGATAGGTCTGCCCGTCGGGCTCGCGCCACTTGACTGCGTACGTCGTGCTCACAGTTCGCACGGTAGGACGACGGCTATCGCCGGGTATCCGTGGCCAGCACGCACGTCGTTGCGGAGAACCCGCAGCCTTCGACTCGGGTCAGGAGCCGGCGCGGACGCCCTTGATCGTCGACTCGACGCGCCCGACCAGGCAGTTCATCGCTTTCGCCTTCGGGGTCACCTTGATGACCTGGACGCGGGTGCCCGCGAACGCGGTGCCCACGGATTCCGAACCCTCTGCCTGAGCCTTCGTGACCTTCAGGTTGAAGGTCGTCGTATAGCGGAAACCTCCCTTGACGCGCACCTCCCCGCTCTCGGGGTCGACGCAGTCGTTCGCTGCCTTCTCCGTGATCGTGTAGGAGCCGTTGGAGTAGGTCATCGGGTCGTCCTCGAAGCGCTGCTTCGTCTTTGGATTGACGATCGTGAGCGCCCCGCCGCAGGGCCCCTCCGCGCAGGTGTGACTGAAGGTGTAGACGCGGCGCTCGCGCTTGGGGTAGCCCTTGATCGTCGATTTCTTCAGCACGTAGGTGACGTTCCACTCGCCGTCGATCCGGGCCTGCGCGTTGAGCTCGGCGGGAGTCGGAGGCGGCGGAGCTGCTTCGGTCGTCCCGTCCGTGGCCGGCCCTCCGGCGCCTTCGTCCGCCCCGTCCCCGCCGCCGCAGGCGGATACGGCGAGCACAAAGGTCGCGGCTGCCGCGACAAGGACGAGCTTGCTGTCGAATAGGTGCACCTGGCCTCCTAGAAGGTTCTTGTAGTCGTCCCTGAGAGGGGACCGCGGAGGAAGTGCGAGCGTCGCCAAACGACGCCAACGCCTCATGCTGCCGCAGAGCCCCTCGAAACGCCTCGGAAACCTACCCGCAGGCCGGCCGGAGCCAGAGTGAGGCGATCGCTCAGGCGGCCGCGGCGTACGCGGCGCTCACGCCCTGCACGATCTCGACGAACGTCGCGGTCGCGGCGCGGCTCCGAGCCGAGGACCTTCTGGTCGAGATCACCGACGACGGCGTCGGCGGCGCCGATCCGGCCGGAAGCGGCCTCCGGGGTCTCGCAGACCGGGGTCGTCGACTTCGGTGGCCGCTTGGAGATCGACAGCCCGTCGGAGCGAGGAACCCGCGTTCGCGCGGTCATTCCGACGCCGCAGCAGAGCCGAAGCCCAGCGCTAGACTGACCGCGTCTCGCCGACGTAGCTCAGCTGGTAGAGCACTTCACTCGTAATGAAGGGGTCCCCGGTTCGAGTCCGGGCGTCGGCTTCTCCGATTTTGCAGGGACGTCTTAGCGGAGGCAGCCCGGCGACTCGCGAAGCGGGGCGGACGTACTACGCCTTCTGGCGCGCCCCGAGGCAAGCGCTGCGGCTCCGTTTCTGCGTCCAGGCCTGGGACGCAAGCGGGAACGCGAGCGCCAGAAGCTGCGCTCCCCTCCGCATTCGCTAGCTAGGACCCTCTGACGATGAAATAGGCCGATCGGCCTATTCACAGCGAGGGGGCTTCCCGTGGAGAGAAGTGCAAAGCAGCGCCGCATCCTGCGCCGACCGTCGCCCGCGATGGTCGTGGCCTGCATCGGGCTAGCGGTCGCGTTGAGCGGAACGGGCTACGCGGTCACGGCACTGCCGCGAGGGAGCGTCGGGACGGCGCAGCTCAAGGCGAACGCGGTCAATTCGCAGAAGGTGAAGAATGGCTCCCTGCTTGGCGCCGACTTCAAAGCCGGCCAGCTCCCGGCGGGTGCGCCGGGACCGACAGGGCCGGCTGGGCCGGCGAGCGCGACGGGGCCGACCGGGGCCAACCGACTCCTCTTCCGGCCCCTGAGCAACGCCTCTACGGCCTTCTCGGCGAGCAGCACGGCGATGCGGCCCACTCCCGCTACAACGCGCTCGTCCGCCGGCTCGTGAGCTTTGAGCGTGCTGTCGCGGCAGTGGGGCCGGCCGCGGATGCGTGAGCGGGCAGACGCCTCCCGCATCCGCCGATTCATGCAGGCGCTCGGCGCCGCCGCGACCCGGGACGGCACCTGTTAGCGGCGCGCCAGAGCCGGGCGGCGAGAGCCCGCCGGCCCATGCGGTGGGAGGGCTAGGCGGCCGCGGCGTACGCGGCGCTTACGCCCGGCGCGATCTCGACGAAGGTCGAGGTCGCGGAGGGAATCGTGCGGTAGCGATGCCAGACGAGAAGCACCGTCCGGCGGGGCATCGTCGGCGGGAGCTTGCGGATCGGCAACGTCGTGTCGCCGACTGCGAGCCGGGGGAGGAGGGCGTTGCGGTTGGCCTGAGCGCCTTTCGATCTCCGCTGGGGGCGATCAGCGAACCGAACTAACCGCCCGGAGCCTCTCGTCGGATGACGGCCCGGTGACGGCCCGGTGACGGCGCGGGAGGACATTGGACGCCGACAGAAACGACGACGTCACGGAGGCCCGATGAGCACCACGACCACGTCCCCGGCAACCTCGGCCGAGCGCGGGACCGCGCGCGAGGCCGGCCTCAGGGTCAGCGGCATCCAGCCCTACGAGTTCCTTTTCCCCGGCTCGACGGTCACCGTCGAGACGACCGCCCCGCTCGACCCGGACGCCGCGAAGAAGACGATCGGCGTGCCGCGGGCGAGCAACGTGGTCAAGGTGGGGCCGAAGGGCCGCAAGGCGACCTGGCAGCCACCCGAGGATCTCGAGCCCGGCCGCCACGTCCTCCAGATCGGGCCGCTCCTCTCCGCCGAGGGCACGGAGATCGCGGCGCAGGTGGCCATCCCCTTCCAGTTCGCCCGCTCGGCGGGCCGCGTCCCGGAGGGGATCGCCGTCGAGGGGATGACCCGGATCCGGATGAGCGGGAACGCCATCGAGGCGCTGCCCCTGAGCGCCCCGGCCCGCGGCAAGTTCGTCGAGCTCCTGAAGGGCGTTGACCGCCGCACGCAGGCGCCCGTGTCGCTCGCGTTCAACGAGGCGGGCAAGCGCGTGGACGAGCAGCGTCTCTTCGACGCCTTCGAGAAGCGGCAGGCCAAGCGTCTCGGGAAGCTCCATCCGCATCTTCAGGAGCGGCTTTCGGCCGGCGGGGGCGACAAGCCGCTCCAGATCGCCGTCTGGGCCCAGGGCGCCGAGATGCCCGAGCAGGGCGACAAGCGCGGGCTCGAGCAGGTCGACCGCGAGCCGCGCCCGCCCGAGCACGTCGAGCGCCGGGCCGAGGCGATGCGCGCGAGGGCGCGCAAGGTCGCCGGCCTGGTCAAGGAGTTGGGAGCGCGGGAGCTTCGCGTCGACGACGCGGCGCCCGTGGTCTTCGCGCGCCTGCCCGGTGCCGAGATCCGCAAGCTCGCCGAGCGCAAGGAAGTTGCCGCCGTCTTCCTCTACGAGCCCGAGGGGATCGAGGACCTGAACAACTCGATCGCGGTCGCGAACACGGACGACGTCCACACGGCCGGCGCGAAGGGCGCCGGCGTGAAGGTCGCCGTCTGGGAGGGCGGCCCGGCGAGCACCACGAACCTCGTGATCGAGGACCGCTACACGGCCTCACCCTCGACCTCGAACCACTCGCAGCACGTCCACGGGATCATCAAGAACAAGGAGGCCAACAAGCCGAAGGGCCACGCGCCGGACTGCCTGCTCCACTCGGCGAACTCCTTTGATCTGGACGCCCTGCGCTGGGCGGTCAAGGACAAGGGCTGCACGGTGATCAACCAGAGCTTCCACCGCTCGGCCGAGCCCGGCTCGGGGGCGCTCTCCTTCGACGACATCTACAAGGACTGGCTCGCGCTCAACTGGCCGTACCCGACGATCTGCCAGGCGGCCGGGAACTACTGGAGCGGCGATCCCGACGGGATCAGCCCGCCCTCCAGCGAGTTCGTGAACCACAAGGGCTTCAACAGCATCGCGATCGGAAACCACGACGACTCGGCCGGGGGGATGTCCTCCGACTCCGTCTTCCGGAACCCGAATTCGAGCCACGGCGACCGCGAGCTGCCCGAGATCGCCGCGAACGGCACGTCCGTGACCACCGTCGGCCTCACGATGAGCGGGACAAGCATGGCCTCGCCGGCCGCGGTCGGCGTGACCGCCGATCTCCAGAGCACCGACGGGACGCTCAAGTCGTGGCCCGAGGGCTGTCGCGCCATCCTGCTCGCCGGCGCGACCAAGAACGTGACCGGCGAGGACTGGTGGAAGGACGTGACGGACGACGACGACGCCTCGGACGGCGCCGGCGCCGTGAACGCGCACGAGAGCTACCAGATCGTCAGGAACCGGCGGTCGCGAAACGCGCCGGGGACGAGGCGCGGCTGGGACGTCGGCACGCTCGACTCGGGCGACTTCGACGGGAACGGGCTTTCGACGTTCTCCTACAAGATCCAGGTGCCGCGCTTCTTCTTCGGCCCGCGGCGCGTGAAGGTCGCGCTCGCCTGGGACAGCAAGGTGGCCGAGCTCTCGATCTTCGGGAACCGCGTGCCGCTCTCGTCCCAGCTGACCGTCGACCTCGACCTGAAGGTCTTCGACGCCTCGGGCGCGCTCGTCGGCTACAGCGGCTCGTGGGACAACAGCTACGAGGTGGTCGAGTTCGACGCGAGGCCCGGGGCGGCCTACGACATCCGCATCCGCCGCTGGTCTGGGGCGGACTGGACGTGGTACGGCCTCGCCTGGACGGTGACGGGGAGCATCCTCGTCCTCGAGACCGCCCTCACCGGCGGCCCGTCGCGGATCTCCCGGCTCGCCGAGGCCCTGCCCCAGTACGCGGAGAACGGGAACTAACGGGCCGCGCGCCGGCCGGAGCCGGTGACGAGCGTTCGGTAGAGCGCTTGCTGGCGGAGCGCCTCCCCGCGGTTCCCCTCCGCGAGATGGGCGCGCATGACCGCCCGGTGGGCGCTTTGCCGTAGCGGGTCATGGCGCACCGCGGCGAGGCCGACCTCGATCGCCGGTCCGAAGCGGCCGTTGTCGGCGAGGCGCTCGCACAGGCGCTCGAGCGCGTGCACATGGAGCTGGAGCAGCCGCTCACGCTCGATCAGCACCCAGTCCTCGTACCAGTCCGGGAGGAGATCGCCGAGCCCGATCCCTTCGTCTACGTCTTCTTGGGCGAGCGGGGTTTCGCTGCAAACGCGGCCCGCCCACGCAACGGCGCGCCGGACGTCGACCTCGACTGACGCCGAGAGCGCGAGCCGGCGGTTTGCTTCCACCACCGTCCCGGGCGAGACCCGCCGGATCCGCCAGAGCGCGGAGCGAAGGCTTCCGGCCGCATGCTCCTCGCTCGCGTCGAGCCAGAGCGTCCCGGCCAGGTGGGAGCGCTCCACGGGACGGTCGGCGAGCGCGAGAAAGGCGAGAACTCGTTGGGCGGGGGCGGGGAGGGTTAGCTGCCGGCGGTCGACGCGGAGGCCGAATCCGCCGAGAAGCGTGAGCTCGGACGTGGGTGGCATGTGCGCCACGTTACGACGGAGTGTCGACAGTAGTCAAGGGTAACGGCCAGATCGCCGGAATGCGGGCGAAATCGCCCGCACCCGGCGAACGGGATCCGGGGCACCTATGCGGTGACTGCCGAACCGACGACCGCTTCGTAGCGGCGCGCGACCTCAGGCCAGTTCACGACGTTCCACCAGGCCGCCACATAATCCGGACGGCGATTCTGGTAAGTGAGGTAATAGGCGTGCTCCCACACGTCGAGCCCGAGGAGCGGTGTCTGCCCCTCGAGGATGGGCGGATCCTGATTCGGCGTCGACGTGACGCGAAGGCCGGAGCCGTCCCAGACGAGCCAGGCCCAGCCGCTGCCGAAGCGGTTCACCGCAGCGGCCGCGAGCTCTTCCTTGAACGCGTGGAGCCCGCCGAAGGCCTCGTCGATCGCTTGCGCGAGCGCGCCTTCGGGCTCACCGCCGCCCTCGGGGCTCATGAGCTCCCAGAAGAGCGAGTGGTTGAAGTGCCCGCCCGCGTTGTTGCGAACCGGGCCCTGCTTGTCGGCCGGAAGCCGGTCGAGGTTCCGGAGGACCTCCTCCACGGGCTTGTCGGCCCATTCCGTGCCTTCGAGCGCGGCGTTCGCCTTGTCCACGTAAGCCTGGTGGTGCTTGTCGTGGTGCAGACGCATCGTCTGCTCGTCGATCGTCGGCTCGAGCGCGGCGTAGTCGTACGGCAGCGCAGGGACTTCGAATGGCATCCCCAGCTCACCTCCTTCGGATTGGAGACGCCCGCTAGTCGAACGGCGTCCCTCTTCTACTCCGAACGATCAGCGCCGGCGTGCGATTCCCTCGCGAGCGCCAGCAGCCGCTCCGCGTAGAGGGCTCCCCTGGGGTCGTCCTCGTGCTGGAAGTAGGCGTAGACGTCGACGCCGGCGGCGCGGAAGCGCGAGGCCCAGTCCGCTAGGGCCTCCTCGCTGTAGGGCGGCTCGCGTAGACGGACGTAGCGAAAGGGGACGTCGCTCTCCCAGTCGTTCACGCGCGCGATCCCGTGCTCGTCGAGCTGCGCCGCGATCTCGGGCACCTCCCACGAGCGGTGGCGGAAGTCGAGCACGAAGCGCAGGTCACGCGGAAGCGAGCCGAGGAGCAGGAGCAGGAAGCCGTCGTCGCGCGCTTGCGGCACCTTGATCCGGATCGGGCCGAGCCGCTCGCCGAGCGCCCGCGCACTCGCGCAGAACGCCTCGACCCCCTCGACGCGTCCCCGGCCGGTGGCGCGGCGGCTCATCGTGACGGCGAACCGGAACTCGGAGGGCGTCTCTGCGGCCCACCGCTGGAACTGCTCCTCCGAGGGAAGCCGGTAGAAGGTCGAGTTCAGCTCGACGGTCGGAAG
>Ga0136613_10001166_pt1 | contig 13312 bp, 13 predicted proteins | sample AntDrymUQ2722106_2_FD_106649 | JGI IMG/M metagenome (GOLD analysis project Ga0136613, IMG submission 106649) | Polar desert sand microbial communities from Dry Valleys, Antarctica - metaG UQ272 (21.06) | ecosystem: Environmental > Terrestrial > Soil > Desert | place: Antarctica: Dry Valley... | reverse complement strand
CGAGGGCCTCGTGCGGGGGCTCGACTACTACACGATGACGGTGTTCGAGGCGAAGAGCGGGGCGCTGGGTGCCCAGGACACGGTTGGGGCCGGGGGACGGTACAACGCCCTGATCCCCGACCTCGGCGGCCCTGACCTCGGCGGCATCGGCTTCGGCACCGGCGTCGAGCGGATGCTTCTCGCCGCGGCTTCGAGGGAGACCGAGCCTGCCCTGGACCTCTTCTTCGTGACGCTCGCCCCCGAGGCGCGCGTCCCGGCGATGCGTCTGGCCGGCGCCCTGCGGTCAGAGGGAGTCTCGTGCGACCTGGACTTTGGCGGGCGGGGGGCGAAGGGCCAGTTCAAGCAGGCGGACCGATCCGGCGCCTCCTTTGCCGCGATCCTGGGCGAGGACGAGCTCTCCCGCGCCACGATCAAGTTGCGCGACATGTCCTCGGGCGAGGAGCGGGAGGTGGGCGTCGCGGACGGGGCAACGGAGCTCTTGCGGGCGCTGGGGGCCTGACCGCGCCGGCGCCCGGCCTTCCGTGGGAACTGGTCGAGGTCCTGCGCGGGGCTCGTCGCGTGGTGGCGTTGACCGGGTCCGGGATCTCCGCCGAGAGCGGCGTGCCCACCTTCCGGGACGCGCAGACCGGTCTCTGGGCGAAGTACGACCCGCAAGAGCTCGCGACCCCGGAGGCGTTCGCGCGCGACCCGAAACTCGTCTGGAAATGGTACGCCTGGCGGCGCGAACTGGTCGAAGGGGCGAGCCCCAACGCCGGGCACGAGGCGCTCGCAGAGCTGGAACGGTCCGTACCGGAATTCTCCCTCGTCACCCAGAACGTGGACGGCCTGCACCAGGAGGCCGGCAGCGAGTACGTCGTGGAGCTGCACGGCAACATCCGCCGCAGCCGCTGCCCGGTGGAGAACGTGACCGTGGAGCCGGACGAGATGGATCACATCCCACCCCCTTGCCCAAACTGCGGTTCGCCGCTCCGTCCCGACGTGGTCTGGTTCGGGGAGGCCCTGCCGGCCGCGGGGCTCGAAGCGGCGTCGGAGGCGGCTCGTTTGTGCGACCTCTTTCTCAGCGTGGGGACTTCGGGCCTCGTTCACCCGGCAGCGTCCCTTCCCTACGAGGCCCTGGAGAACGGGGCGACCGTGGTCGAGGTCAACCCGGACCCCACGCCGCTCGCGCCGCACGCGGACTTCTCGCTGCGGGGTTGGGCGGGCGAGGTCTTGCCGAGACTCGTCGGCGCAGCATTCGGTTAGCGACCTTTTTTGCTGGTAGTCCGTGGAGCAGGACTCCTACACCACCGGCCAGGCCGCCTGCATCCTCAAGGTGACGGACCGGGGCGTCCGGAAGATGATCGACCGCGGGTATCTGGAGGCCGAGACCGACGGGCGCAGGCGGCACAGGATCCCCCAGCGCGCCGTCCACGCCATGCTCACGGAAACGTCCTCTCGGAAGGCGTCGCGGGCGCGGTCCTTGCGCGGGTCTTCGGGATGCGCAGGTCGATCTTGCTAGTTGCGTTGCGGGGCGTCGATCACCTCGCCCACCAGCCAGTATGCCCCGGGACAGCGTTCGAGCAGTTCGCGCCTCGTGCGCTCGCGCATGTAGCCCTCTTGTTGGAGTACGGCCTTCGAAACCGAGCCTCCGCCGGCGGCCATGGTCTCGCCGACCTCCGCCACCGTCCGGCCCTCTTCGTCGAGGACGCGCACGCGCTCGTCGGACGTGTCCAACGAGTAGTAAGAAGGCCACCAGGGCACCTCCCCGGAGGCGTCGGCCGACGCCTTTATCCGCAGGCAGCCCCGGTCGTCGAGCACCAGCTTGCCGCCTGTTCTCGCCGACGGGGACGCGGATCCGCCTTCCTCTACCCCCATCTGGGGAACAGCACCTTCGGGTTCGGTCGGGAGGCGGTGGTGGAGGTGACGTCGGGAGCGAGGCTCGAGTCGGAACTTGCGGGAGGCTGCTCGGCGGCGCAAGCGGCGTCGAAGAGGAGGGCCGCGAAAAACGCGGCCCCCCACCCTACGCAAAATCGCTGAAGCGTTCGTCACGGGCCCGCCCCGGGTCAGTCCACCTTCTGTACGTGGCTGATCCCAAAGTAGGTCCGCATTAGCAGTCGTAGCCGCCGTCCCCGGAGCGGTCGTCGATTATCGCCACCGCGGCGGTGTCGTCGGTCAGCGCCGCGCCGCAGTTGGGGCAGAACTTAGGTTGTCTCTCGATCATGGTGCCTCTCCTCCGCGCTCGTTCGTCGCGCGCATTCTCGCACCTGCTTGCTCGTGCCGTCGCGCAGGAAAAGGGCCGGGGGCTTGGTGTCCCCGGCCCGACGCGCCGTGGTTAGTCTCGACCACCCTGCGCAGATCGACGAGCTCGTCCGACGGGGCCCGGCTCTACCGGAAGAAGCGGACCACCAGCCGCAAGGACCGGGGCGAGTGGATCTCCGTCCCGGTCCCGGACGCCGGCATCCCGTGGGAGACCGTCGAGGCGGCCCGCAGCGCCGTCCGCGGACAAGACGGGGGCATCAGTCCTCTGGTCTGCGCACCGTCGATACCTGATGCCCGACGGCCATGCGCGAGAGGTCGTGGGAGAGGCCGCGGCTGGCGCGTCCCTTGAGGCGGGGCGAGGTCGTGACGCGGACTGAGAGTAGGCGTTCGATCGGGACGCCTCGCTCGCGCAGCACTTCTTCCAGGTGTTCGTCCTCCAGGGACTCCAGGGGCCGGAGCCCGCCCACGCTCCTGTAGGTCTCCGCCGTCAGGGCGAGGGAGGCGCCGGAGAACTGCCAGTGCTCCGTCCTGCCGGCCCGGCCCGGGTCCGCCAGGAGCTTTTCGTGACGCATCCGGCTGTTCTCGGCGTGCAGGCGGAGGACGCCGGGGGGAAGGGTACCGGCGTCTGCCAGGTCGATGCGCCCGCCGATGGCCTTCGCCCCGTCTTGCACGGCCCGCAGTTGGGTTGCGAGCCAGTCGGGTGCCACGATCGTGTCGGCGTCCGTGGAGCAGATCAGGCCTTCGGGACCCCGGACGGCCGACAGTCGCTTGCAGGCCGCCTCCATCCCGACCCGGCGGGCCAGGCCGGAGCCCGCCCCAGGACCCTCCAGGGAGTAGAGGCGGAACTCTGGATGCTCGGCGGCGACCTTTGCGGCGCGCGCTTCGGTCTCGTCGGTGCAGCGGTCGAGCACCAGGAGGACCTCGTACTCTTCCGGGGCCACGCCCCTCTGGCCGGCGAGCGCCCGCAGGCACGCGCCGACGAGATCCTGCTCGTCGCGCGCGGGTACGACGACGCTGGCCCGAAGGGATGGGTTGGGCGCCGCGGGCCTCACCCGGGGAAGGGGTCCCCCCGCTCGATGGGTGCGCGCCCGTTCTCGTAGTCCTCGTCGGCGCCGTGGGTTAGGATGCCGACGAGCACCCCGTCCTTGCCGTACCGGACGAGGAACGACTCACCCCGGTCCTCGAAGGCCTGCTCGTTCCATCCGCCGTCCCAGGCCCAGTACTTTAGAGTCCTGTCACCGATGGTGGACCAGAAGCCGGGGGCCATGCTCCACGCCGCCTCGCCGCCGGCGATGACGGTCCCGGCGATGCTCCCGTGCTCCAGGGCGTCCCCCCAGTGCTCGACGCCCACGTGCCGGCCCGCCGACTCGTTGTACGCGCTCACGATGTCCCCGACGGCAAAGACGCCGGGCGCGCTCGTGCACATCGCCGAGTCCGCTACCACGCCCCCGTCCACCTCCAGTCCGGCCTCCTCAGCGAGCCCGAGTCGTGGCTCGACGCCCGTCCCGAAGAGGACCGTGCCGGCGTGGATGTCTTCTCCGCTCTCCATGGCGACAGAGAAACCGCTGTCCCGGCGCTCGATGCCCTCCAGGGCCGTGCCCAGACGCAGGTCCACGCCGTAGCCCTCCAGCCAGCCCCGGATGCGCCCGCCGGCCTCCCCGCCGAGGCGTTCTCCCTGTGGGATCTCCTCCAGGCTGACGAGCGTTACGCTTGCACCCCGCAGCGAGAGCGAGGCCGCCGCCTCGCACCCGATAAACCCGCTACCGACGACCACTGCCCTGTCGCCCTTGCCGACCTGTTCCCGCAGCCGGATTGAGTTTTCCAGCGTCCGCATGACCAGTATCTCCGGGTCGTCGGCGCCGGGCACGGGGATGCGTACGGGTTCGGAGCCCGTGGCGAGGACGCAGGCGTCGTAAGAGAACTCTTCTCTCACATCGGTCTCGACCACGGCCCGTTCGCGGTCCAGGGACTCGACGACGGTGGAGAGCCGCAGTTCGACGTCGTTGTCCCGGTACCAACCCTCGGCTTCTATGGGGAGGTCTTCCCGATTCGACTCTCCGCGCAGGAAGTCTTTGGTGAGCGGGGGGCGGTTGTACGGGGGGTAGGGTTCGGTGGAGAGGATCGTGACGCGCGCCAGGCCGCCGGCGTCTCGGTAGGCCCTGGCGGTGGCGAGTCCTGCCGGACCGCCGCCGACGATGACGAGCCGCTCGTTCCTGTTCAACCGCGGTCCTCGAAGAGGTCGAGGCGGTAGTCCGGTTCCACCACGGTCTCCGTCAAGGCCAGGCTGCTGTGGGTTGTGAGCAGTTCGTGCACTTCGTCCCCTTGCAGAGGGTAGGTCCGTGTCTCACGGCGCCAGTGGACTGCGAGGAGGGCGCCTCCCGGCGCCAGAATGGTCTCGAAGCCGTCTAGCATTGCGAGCATCTCTTCCCGCGTGAAGTAGTACAAAACCTCGGAGGCCACGATCAGGTCGAACTGGCCCTCCGGCATCTCCTCCGGCAAGGTCCGGCGCTCGACCCTGACGTGGTCCTGCCCTTTTAGCCTCTCTCGGGCCGCCGCCACCGCCTTCTCGGAGACGTCGACGGCGAGCAACTCGTCGCACCGCCCCGCGAGCATCTCGGTAAATACCCCGATGGAGGCGCCGGCCTCCAGCGCGCAGCGGAAACGCCGGTGGCCGAGTACGCCGAGGGTGCGGCGGTACTTCTCCCGTTCGTAGTCGCTGGTCTCGAAATTCCAGGGGTCCCTGGAGGCGGCGTAGAGTTCCTCGAAGTACGCGCGGTCGGGGCGCTCGCTCACGGGCGGCGTTCCCCGATGGCCGCCCTGCCCCGGCGTGCGAGGGCTGGTTCCAGGCGGTGCTGCAGGAGGAAGAGCTCCAGGTCCCTCCGCGCCCGGTCGAGCGGCCCGGCGGTCGCGAACGGGTGCGAGCCGACGGCCCTTGCAGCCTCGTCGATGATGGTCCGGCAACCGGACGCGACCGCCTCCCTCAACTGGGTCGAGAACCCCGAGAGCGAGGCTTCCGGATCGGCGTCGGCCCTGGCGGCGGCGAACTCCAGCCAGCGGTCGATGGTGCCTTGCGCGGTCAGCATCCTGCCGGCCGCGAGCGAGACCAGGTCGTCGGGATCCCTGCCGGCGGACTTGGCGGCGAGCACGTCGAGGGCGGAGTCCACGGCCAGGTCGGCGATGCCGGCCCAGGTGACGGCGGTGCGGACGGCGTCCCGCGAGAAGTACGGCTCCCGCAGCAGCTCGCCCGGCCCGCCCAGCACCGCCAGTACCCGCGCCCCCTCGAAGACGACTCGGTGGCTCTCCGAAGAGCGCATTCCCTGTCCACGGAACCAGCCCATGTCCACCTCGGTGCCCTCGGAGAGGTCCACGTAGGCGACCAGCGGTGGGCCTGGCGCGTCGTCCTCCCCGCGCACCAGGACGACCGCGCGGTCGAGGCCCGTCGAGCCCGAGCAGAACGTCTTGACGCCGGAGATGCGCGAGCCGCCCTCCACGAGGCGTGCCGGCTCTCCTTCTCCCGGAACCGGGTCCGCGCCCCAGACTCCTAGACGCAGTTCGCCCGCTGCCACGGCCTTCAACTCGGACGACCGCAGGGGTTCCGGCGCGAGGACGGACACCCGCTCCACGGCGTTGAAGTGGCCGTCCAGGATGCGCCCCACCGAGCCGTCCGCGCGGGCGACGGCGCGTAGCACGCGCCACTCCAGTCCGAAGGAGACTGGGCGAGATCTCCCTGGCCCCGGCTCCGGCGCGGTCAGGCCGAGAACCCCGGAGGCCGCAAGCGCGCGGAATGGTTCCTCCGGGAAGGTCGGTTCCGCGTCCCTGGCGCCGGCGCCGGCGGAGATCTCCGCCAGAACCCCGTGGAGCTCCCGGGATTCGGGCTCCGTGCGCGGGGTGTGGCCTGGGGTTCCCGTCCTCATAACGGCCTGACTTTATCTGAAGGCGGCCCCTGTGCAAGGGGAACGCTCATACACCCGCCACGGTCCCGGGGTTGCGGACCGGAAGTCGTCCCGGCATCCGGCCCAACGGCACCGGCATAAGGTTGCGGGACCTGGCCAGGGAGACGAGCGGAGCGACCAGCTCCACTGTCTCGTCGCAACCGTCTCTCAATGCCCCCGGGCCGAGCCCATCGTGCATCAGCACGACCGCCCCGGCTCCTATACCGGGTGCCAGCCGGCCGAGCACCTCGCCGGCGTCGTCGCCGCGCCAGTCCTCGCTGTCCGCGGTCCAGCCGACCAGGCGCAAGCTCAGTACCTTGGCGGTCTCTTCCGTGTCGCAGGTAACCACACCCCACGGCACGCGCCAGTCCCGGGGCTGGTGGTCAAGGTTTCGCAGGGTCCGCAGGCCGGCCCTGGCGTCGGCCAGAACCTCCGCCGCCGTCATCCGGTCGTGGCGCACGTGCCGGTTGCAGTGGAGGGCGACCTCGTGTCCTTCATCCGCCGCCCGGCGCAACAGCCCCGGATGGCGCTCCGCCAGGGGCGCCACGACGAAGAAGGTCGCCCGCGCGCCCGCGTCCGCCAGCGCATCCAGCACCCGCGGCGTCCAGACCGGGTCCGGGCCGTCGTCGAACGTGAGCGCGACTTTCCCGCTCAAGCCCAAAACTCCGCCGCTTCAGACGGCAGTTCTCTCCGTACCGGACGCTCGACCACGGCTTTCAGGGAGGACCCGGTCCAACAGAAGGTTGGTCGGTCCGAAGAAAGATAGCCCTCCACCAGCAAGACCTGAAGCCTGACGCCTGAAACCTTCTCTTCAGTTATTTCCTTCAGAAGGGCGGGCTGCCGGGTCGGAGCCCTGGGGGCCCTCGGGCCGGCGGCGGAGGACGATGTGGAGTTCCTTGAGCTGGTCCTCAGCGACGGGGCCGGGGGCCTCCATCATCTCGTCGCGGGCGGCCTGGGTCTTCGGGAAGGCCATGACCTCGCGGATGTTCGGCTGGTCACGGAGGACCATGATCAGGCGGTCTATCCCCGGCGCTATGCCCCCGTGCGGCGGGGCGCCGTAGCGGAAGGCCGTCAGCATGGCCCCGAAGCGCCGCTCGGCCTCTTCTGCCTCTATGCCGATCACGTCGAATACCCGCTGCTGGATGTCGGGGCGGTGGATCCTGATGCTCCCGGAAGCGAGCTCCGTTCCGTTCGCCACGAGGTCGTAGAGCTGCCCGATGACCTTCAGGGGCTCTGTCTCCAGGAGTGTGAGGTCCTCCTCCCGCGGCATGGTGAACATGTGGTGCATCGGCTCGACGCGTCCCTCGTCCTCGTTCCACTCGAAGAGCGGGAAGTCCGTCACCCAGCACAGCCCGAGAACTCCGTCGTCGGCGAGGCCGAGCCTGTCCCTGAAGTAGAGCCGGAGCCGGCCGAGGCTCTCGAAGACCACCGGGTCCTTGTCCGCCACGAAGAACAGGTAGTCGCCGTCCTCCGCCCCGAGCGACCCGCGCAGCGCGGCCTGCTCCTCGTCGGAGAAGAACTTGGCGATAGGGCCTTTGAGGGACCCTTCCTCCATCTTCATGTAGGCGAGGCCGCGGGCGCCGCCGGTCTTTGCCACGTCCGTGATCTCACCCTCTATCCGGCCCCGCGACAAATCCCCGAGCCCGCCCACGGCGATGCCCCGCACCGAACCTCCGGAGGTGACGGCCCCGCTGAAGACCTTGAACTCCGAATCGGCGCCGAGGTCGGAGAGGTCCTTTATCTCCAGCCCGAACCGAATGTCCGGCTTGTCCGAGCCGAAGCGGTCCATCGCCTCCGCGTAGGTAAGGCGGGGGAACGGTCTCTGGTAGATTGTCTTTTCCGTCATCCCCGCGACGATCTCCGTGAACAGCTCCTCGATAAGGTCCAGGACTTCGTCCTGGGTGGTGTAGCTCATTTCGAGGTCCAACTGGGTGTGCTCGGGCTGGCGGTCGCCGCGCTGGTCCTCGTCGCGCAAAGCCCGGGCGATCTGGAAGTACCGCTCGAAGCCCGCGACCATCAGGAGCTGCTTGAACTGCTGGGGGGACTGCGGCAGGGCGTAGAACTGCCCCGGGTAGAGGCGGGCCGGGACGAGGTAGTCGCGGGCGCCCTCGGGGGTGGAGGCCGTCAGGAGCGGGGTCTCTATCTCGACGAAGTCGCGGGCGTCCAGAAAGTCCCTCATGTGCTTGACGACCCTGTGGCGGAAGAGGATGTTGTCGCGCATCTTCTCGCGGCGCAGGTCCAGGTAGCGGTACTTCAGGCGCAGGGTCTCGTCCACCGGGCGGTCGCGTTCTATCTCGAAGGGCGGGGTCTCCGAGGGGTTCAGAACGCGCAAGGAGGTGGCCTGGACTTCGATCTCCCCGGTCGGGAGCTCGGGGTTCTCGTTGCCCGGGGGGCGGGCGGTTACCTCCCCCTCCACGGAGATGGACCACTCCGGCCTGAGCGATTCGGCCGCGGAGAAGACCTCGGCCCTGTCTGGGTGGAAGGTGATCTGCGTGATGCCCCACCTGTCGCGCAGGTCGATAAAGACGAGGCCGCCGTGGTCGCGGCGACGGTGAACCCAGCCCGCGAGCCTGGTCCTCTCGCCGACGTTCTCTTTGCGTAGTCCGCCCGCGTCCTGCGTCCTGTAAGGGTTCTTCCGGTCCATACTCTGCCTCCTGGTATCGCCTGCCCGCCCGACCTCCGACGGGCGTGGAATCTCTGAATGTTAGCCGAAAAAGGCCGCCCCGATGGACGCGGATGCCGGCATCCGGGTTCGTTGCGTGCTTTTAGCCTCCGTGCTAAGTTAGCGCAGGTCCGGCCGGGAACCCGTCGGCGGGCCACGATCATCGGTGGGCGGCCGGGGGAGAGGTTGATCGCAGGCATCGGCGCCAAGAGATTGTCCGTGCGGCTCGTCGTACTCGCGACCCTTCTCTTCCTGTTCCTCCTGCTCGCCGCGTGCGGTGGCGGCGAGCAGGAGGCGAGCGTGCCGGAGGAGGCGACGCCTCCCCCGGCCCAGACGCCGCCGCCGGTGGAGCCGGGGGTGGCGGTCGGCACGGGGCAGGCCGAGACGATCTCCGACCCGTCCTTCGAGCTCAACACGGCGCAGCCCGTGCCGCCCAACTTCAGCGAGGCCTACGGGCGGCGGGCCAGGATCGCGGTCCAGTTCTACAAGCTGGACGAGGACGCCCTTGACTACCCTCAGGGCCTCTCGGTGGACCGGCAGGTGCGCGACGGGATGGAGGAGCTCCGCGTCCAGTACCCCACCATTGAGTTCCTCAGCTACGACATCTCCAACCCCGGGGCGGCGGCGGGCAAGGGGGAGTTACAGGAGGGGGAGTACGGCACGCTCGCGGCGCAGCTCGGGGTCGGGCTCACCCCGTTCGTCGCGATGCTCGCGCCGACTTCGGAGGGGAATTACGTGATCACCAACCTCTTCCAGGGTTACACTCCGCAGCCGGTCTTGAGCCAGGCGCTCTTTGACCTGGCCGCCGTGGAGGTCGAGGACAACACCAGCGACGTCGACGTCGTCATCGAGACCGTGGAAATGACCGACGGCGGCGGCGGCATCGAGTTCTTTAGCGTCCAGAACCGTACGGAGAGGCCGGTTAACCTTCAGGGCTACACTTTGCGGGTCTTGAGCCCCGAGGACGCCCAGGTCGACCCTGACGCGCCGCAGGTAACCATAAACAGCGACGTCAGGATCGCACCCCGGGCGAGCGCCTCCGTCGGGCGCGTCCCGGACGTGGTGGACGCCGACGGGGATCAGGTCTCGGGCACCTTCGAGGGCGGCACGAACCTGGACCTCGCGCCCGGGGACCAGGTGGCGCTCCTGGACCCTGGCGGCGCGGTCGCCTCCACCTTGACGATCTAGCCCGAAAACCCGCTCTACGGCTGAAATTCCGCCCCCGTGAGATACACTAGCCGGGCCATGCAGGACTCCATCTACCTGGACAACGCCGCCACCACGCCCCTGGACCCGCGGGTGTTGGAGGCCATGCTTCCGCACCTCGGCGCCAACCGGGGAAACCCATCCTCGATCCACGCCCGCGGAACGGCCGCGCGCGAGGCCGTCGAGGATGCCCGCGAATCGGTCGCTGCGCTCGTCGGCGCGTCGCCGGGAGAAATCTTCTTTACCGGAGGCGGCACGGAGGCCGACTGCCACGCCGTCCTCGGCGTCGCCAGGGCCGCCGGCCCGGAGAGACGCCACCTGGTCGTCTCCGAGATAGAGCACGCCGCCGTGCGCGAGTCTGCGCGCAAGCTGGAATCCGAGGGCTTCGAGGTCACCTGGCTCGGGGTGGACGGGCACGGCCTCGTGGAGGTGGACGAATTCGCCGGCGCCCTGCGCCCGGACACGGCGCTGGCGGCTGTGATGTGGGCCAACAACGAGGTGGGCACCGTGCAGCCCGTGCGGGAGCTCGCCGCCGAGTGCGCGCGGCGGGGCGTACCGTTCCACGCCGACGCGGTGCAGGCGGCCGGTAGGGAAGTCATCGAGATCGGTGATACGGGGATCTCGACGCTCGCCATCTCGGGGCACAAGCTCTACGGCCCGCAGGGCGTCGGCGCGCTCTACGTGCGCGAAGGCACGCCCATCGGGCCGATCCTCTTCGGCGGCGGACAGGAGAGCGGGCTGAGAAGCGGGACCGAGAACGTCGCCGGCATAGCCGGTCTCGGGGCCGCCTCCAATCTCGCGCACGAGGAGCTAGGCCGCAGGATGGACCACGAAACCGGACTGCGCGACCGGCTGATCGAGGGCCTGCTCACCCTCCCCGACGTGGAGCTGAACGGGCACCCGGTGCGCCGGCTCTCAAACAACGTCCACGTCTCCGTCCGCGGCGTGGGCGCCGAGGGCCTCGTCCTCGTGCTCGACGCCCTCGGCTACGCCGTGGGGAGCGGGTCGGCGTGCTCCAGCGGCGGCGACCGGCCTTCCAGGTTGTTGCTCGCGCTCGGCCGGGACGAGCAGGACGCCCTCTCTGCGGCCAGGATCACGGTCGGCAAGGACAACACCGCGCAAGAGGTGGACGGTTTCCTCGAAGCGTTCGCGAAGGCCGTCGACCGCCTCCGCGAGGTCTCGCCGATTTACGCCAATCAGGCTTCGGGTTTCAGGCATCAGCCGTCAGCAGAGGAAAGTTGACGGCGAGAGTAAAGGAGAACGTTTTACCAGTGAAGTCGATTCGTACCACATCAACCAGAGGCGCGGACGGTCGGCGCCTGCTCCGTTTGGGCGACCTGAAAACTGAAGCCTGATGCCTGGAGCCTATAACCCCCAGGTCATAGATCACCTGGTCAGGCCCCGCCACGCGGGACGCCTGGAGGACCCTTCCGGTAGTGGCGAGTCGGGCGATGCGGCGTGTGGGGACGTCGCGGGGTTCACGGTCCTGGTGCGCGAGAGCACCGTCGAGGAGGTCCGCTACGAGGTGTTCGGGTGCGCGGCATGTATCGCGGCGGGCTCGGCACTCGCGGAGCTGGCCCACGGGAGGAGCCTGCTGGACGCCGCCCGGGTGTCCAGGGCGGACGTCGAGGAGACGCTTGGCGGGCCGCTGCCGGAGGGCAAGGGGCACGCGTTGACGCTGGTGCTCGACGCCCTGCACAAGGCGTTCGAGGACCACTGGACCCGGACGGCCGGGGCCGGGCTTCTGGAGGGGTACGCCGGCGGGACGGATGGGGATCCCAACGGTATTGTTGCGGCGATGAGCGGCGGGGTGGACTCCGCCGTGTCGGCGCTGCTGCTCAAGGAGGCCGGGTACGACGTGGCCGCCGTGACGTTTCGGCTGCACGACGGCGAGAAGGGCAGCCGGTCGTGCTGCTCGCCTGACACCGTGCTCTTCGCCAGGGACACGGCGCACAGGATGGGCCTGCCGCACTTCACGCTCAATCTCAAGGAGCTCTTCGACCGGCGGGTCATGCGGGACTTCGTCGGGTCCTACGAGAATGGGCGCACCCCGAACCCCTGCGTTAGCTGCAACGCCCACGTCAAGTTCCACGCGGCGGCCTTTCTGGCGGACGAACTCGGCTTCCGGGGCGTCGCCACCGGCCACTACGCCAGGGTTGGGGAAGGGCCGAGCCTGGCGCGGCCCGTAGACGAGACCAAGGACCAGACTTATGTCCTCTGGCCCATCCCGAAGGAGCTCTTGGAGCGGGCCGTCTTCCCGCTCGGCGAGTACCACAAGACGGAGGTGCGCGGGATCGCCGAGGACCGCGGCCTCGCCGTTGCCTACACCCCAGAGAGCCAGGATATCTGCTTTATCCCGGACGGCAACTACCGCCGGTTCGTGCGCAAGACGGTCTCCACCGAGCCGGGTGACGTTGTCGACCGGGAGGGCGCCGTCCTCGGCCGGCACGCGGGCGTTGTGGACTTCACCGTGGGCCAGCGGCGCGGCATCGGCGTCTCGGCCCCGACCCCGCTCTATGTGACGGAGGTCCGCCCGAAGAGCAAACAGGTCGTGGTGGGGCGCCGCAAGGACCTGGAGGTACGGGAGGTACGGGTCGGCGACCTCAACCATTTCCTGCCGATGGAGGAGGCGCACGCCGTGCAGGTGCGGTACAACTCCGGTCCCGTGCCGTGCCGGGTCGAGGAGGACGGGGAGGGCTGGGTCGCCCACCTCGAGGAGCCCGTGATGGGCGTGGCTGCAGGCCAGTCCGCGGTCTTCTACACAGGAGATGGGGAGCGGGTCGTGGCCGGCGGGGTCGTGCGGCACGCGGAATCCTAGCGGCGTGTGTGGGTGGTCCCGTCCCGGTTATAATGCGGGTTCGCGGGTCGTTTCGACGGAGGTGTGAACGGGTTTTGGACCTTTTCGTGGAATTGATGAAGGGCTTGCTCTATGCCGGGGTCGCCGTGGCGTTCTTCCTGCTCGCCTGGGCTTTCTTGCGGCTCGCCAGTATCTTCTCCACCACGGAGAAGTCGATAAAGGACGTCTCCGAGCAGGTGGTGCCCCTGATCGGCAAGACCCACACCACCGTGGACAACATCAACAGCCAACTTTCCCAGCTCGACGAGGCCGTCGGGGACGTGGCCGGCATGACCGACGAACTCGACCAGACCACGACCGTCATAACCCGTGGCGTGCGCGGGGGTGTGATCAAGGTCTCCTCTGCGACGGCCGGCCTCTCCCGCGGCATCAGCACCTTTCTCACCGGGGAGAAGCGGCCGGATGGGGGTTCGGAAT
>Ga0136613_10001165_pt1 | contig 13312 bp, 16 predicted proteins | sample AntDrymUQ2722106_2_FD_106649 | JGI IMG/M metagenome (GOLD analysis project Ga0136613, IMG submission 106649) | Polar desert sand microbial communities from Dry Valleys, Antarctica - metaG UQ272 (21.06) | ecosystem: Environmental > Terrestrial > Soil > Desert | place: Antarctica: Dry Valley... | reverse complement strand
TTGGAGAAGCCCCGATGGTGGGTCTTCGGTAGCACGAAACGTCGAAATAGAGCCCTGTGGGGCCGTTTTCTGCGCTTGGTGGGGTACCGGTTCGACACCTATCCGGACTTTTCATACAGTCTCTGGAAGGTGAATTCTCAGAAGTTCGTCAAGGGAGTTCCGGGCATCACCCATGCGGATGATACGCCCTACCCCACACGAGAGTATGCTACAAGCGCGCGATTTTTTCTTGGAGGGCATCATGATCGGCGTGGGAAAGGCAACCTCGTCGCGAGGAGAGAGCGCAAGAGTGGCGTAGTTCCTAGGGGATGGGCGGCTGGGTATCACCGGAACCGGATGTTTTGAGCATCGGTAGTACGCACCAGCCTCGGAGCACCCCTCGGCACAACCTACCTGCCGCGAGAAGCAGCTTTGTAGGTCGTGCGCGAGAAATGCTTGAGGTCGGGCAAGCGCTAGCCACGACACGGCTGCTTACTCTCACCGGCGTAGGTGGCTCTGGCAAGACGCGCCTCGCCCTGGAGGTAGCCCGCGGCCTCCTCGAGGCCTACCCTAACGGGGTGTGGCTGGTGGAGCTTGCTCCTCTCTCCGAGGAGGTACTGGTACCAAAGGCGGTTGCAGAGGCCCTGAAGGTGCCCGAGCGTCCCGCCGAGCCGCTCTTCGACACGCTCGCAGACGTCTTGCGGGATAGGCAGTTACTCTTGGTTCTGGACAACTGCGAGCACCTCCTGGAGGCAACCGCGCTCCTTGTGGACTTGCTGCTCGACTCATGCCCGGGGGTGCGGATCTTGGCAACCAGCCGCGAAGCACTGGGAGTGGAGGGAGAGGCCAGGCGGCCCGTGCCTCCGCTCTCGGCGCCCGAGCCCCAGGGTACGACCTCTTCTGAGGATTCTAGCTCCTCTGAGGGGCTTGAAGGTTACGAGTCGGTGCGTCTTTTCGTCGAGCGAGCCGGGGGGCGTGATCCCGCCTTCTCCTTGGGCCCAGAGAACGCCGTTGCGGTGGCCGAGATCTGCAGGACGTTGGAAGGCATCCCACTGGCCATAGAGCTTGCGGCGGCCAGGGTAGGTACGCTCTCGATCGAGCAGATCTCGGAGAGGCTCGAAGGCTCCCTCGAGCTCTTGACGCGCGGAGGCCGGACGGCGGTGCTCAGGCATCGAACGCTAAAGGGGGCGCTTGAGTGGAGCCACAACCTGCTCTCAGAGAGTGAGAAGAAGCTCTTCAGGCGGCTTTCGGTCTTCGCTGGGGAATGGACTCTGGAGGCCTCAGAGGCGGTGGGCGCGGGAGGGGACGTCGAGGAGGGGGAAGTGCTAAATCTGCTCTCCGGGCTTGTGGAGAAGTCTTTGGTCATGGCCAGAGGGGGCGACCCAGGAGATGCGCGTTATAGGCTACTCGAACCCGTGCGCCAGTACGCTTGGGAGAAGCTCGAGGAGAGCGACGAAGCCGAGGAGGCTCGACGCCGACACGCCGAGTTCTTCCTCGGTTTAGCAGAAGAGACCGAGACGGAGATGAGGGGACCGGAGCAAGCGGCGTGGCTGGATCGTTTGGAGGCCGACCATGACAACCTGAGGTCGGCACTCTCTTGGGCGCTAGAACGAGGGGGGCCTGAACTGGGACTGCGCTTGGCAGAAGCATTCTGGTGGTTCTGGGAAGCGCGGGGGTACTTCGACGAGGGGCGCAGGTGGTTAGAGCAAGCGCTAGCGAAAGGTAGCCGGGCGTCATCGGCGCGGGCTAAGGCCCTGGACGGGGTAGGCCACCTGGCATTGGAACTGGGCGACGTAGATCGGGCGGTGGCCGCCGCTGAGGAAGGCCTCAAGCTGCGCACGCAACTAGAACTCGAGGCCAGCGTAGCCGCTTCCTTACTGCGCCTAATGGGGATCACGGCGGAGATACGGGGCGACTACGAGCGGGCTACACAGCTTTCCAGAGAAAGCTTGGCACTCGGCCGGGAAGCTGAGGACAAGTTGACCGTTGTGTGGTCGCTGATCAACCTAGGAAGAGTGTCGAGCGACCAGGGCGACCATGAGCGGGCAACGCAATTCTACGAGGAGGGCCTCGCACTGTGCCGAGAGTTGGGCTACACGACACCGCTCCCAAATTTCTTGAGCGCCCTGGCGTGCGAGTTCTTGCTCCAAGGTGACCAAGAACGGGCGACGACGGTCAACTCGGAAGCCACTGCGCTGGTCCGAAAGCAAGGGGCAAATCTAGGGGGCCACTCAAGGATCCCAGGGACACTTGAAAGACTGGGGTGGGCGGCGCTCCTGCGAGGAGACCAAGAGCGGGCTAAGACATGGCACGAAGAAAACCTGAGGCTGTCCCAGAAACTGGGCAACACACTGATCGCCACAGAGAGCCTGGAGGGGTTGGCGTGCGCCATTGGGACTAAAGGAGAGGCACAACGGGCGGCCAAGCTGTTTGGGGCTGCGCAGGCGCTGCGCGAGGCGGTAGGCTACCAGCAGTCACCCGGCGAGCGTGCGGTGCAGGAGCCCTACTTGCTAGCTGCTCGCTCTCGACTAGGGGAGACGTGGGAAGCGGCGCTGGCGGAGGGAAGAGCCATGGGGCTGGAGCAGGCCATCGATTGTGCCCTTTCGGATGAGCCCTCCATCACTACCCTTTCCTCCACGCACGAGCAAACGCCGACCTCCTCTTTGCCCGAGCACCCGGCCGGACTCACATCTCGGGAGGTTGAGGTGCTCGGGCTGGTGGCTACCGGAATGACCAACGCCCAGGTTGCCCAAAGGCTCTTCCTTAGCCCCCGCACCGTCCAAAGTCACCTCAACTCCGTCTTCCACAAGCTCGGTGTGAGCTCTCGTACCGCGGCGACACGCTTCGCCCTAGAGCACGGCCTCGTCTGACTCCCTCTTTCTAGGTATCTCTACTCTGTAGTTCCCCTTGTGGGCATAAATGCCCATTGCTCTCGCCCGCGATATGGGCATCCCTATTGGGCCATTTGGCCGATCTTTCTCCAACTCTGCAGCGCTATAGTTCTACTCGACGGTAAGCCAAAATACTCGAGATGATGGGAGGAAGGGGTTGTGTGGTCGGCATGTGCTTTTCGGTACCTATCTGGCGTGTACCTCTGAGAACCGGGGTGAAACAAGAGAAATAGAGGAAAGGACAAGAGGCATGAACATTACTTTGCACCGCACTCCTCTCTTGGTGTCCGTGCTGGCGGGCGCCCTCGCGCTGGCCATTGCGCTAGTGGCAGCCAAGGACGTCTCGGCGGCTCCGTCCCCGGCACTCGCTGGTGGAGCCACGCAGATCTCGGGGGTCGGCTTTTATGCCGACGATGTTACCTGTGACGACCTCGAAGGTGAGGGCGCCGACTATGACTATGCCCTCGTCATGTATGGGGACTTGGAAGGTTGTCTCTACACATTCGTCGAGACCGCAGTAAGCTCACCTAGCGGGACCTACCGAGAGACGGGAACCGAGCTCTTCGTTGGCTCGTTTCGAGACGAAACCGGAACGTTCGAAACGACTTACCGATTCGAGGCGAAGTACGGGCTGGCTGGAGAGATCTTTGGGCGTTGTCAACATCCTATCGTAGTGGGAAGCGGCACAGGTATTTTCGAGGGTGTCACCGGGCGCCTTGACTTCAAGGACGACATCGAAGCGGGAAACTTCCCCTATAGAGGCCACCTACGGTGGTAAGACACCTCGAGCCTCAATAGACGTGGAAGAAAACGGGGCAGGTCTCGTTACGATAACGAGACCTGCCCCCGGTGATACCTTTCAACGACGAGCGCCGAACTGCAGCCAAGGTGGGGTAACGCCGAATAACAAGTCCCTATTCACCCTAGTGCGTGGAAGGTTAATTCTGAGAAGTTGCACTTCCGCTTTACGGAGTTCTCGGAAGTTCGAGCTACTCTACGCCGCCTGTTCTTTCTCCGGACGGACCACCAACACGGGGCAGTGGGCATGGCGCACAACCGAGTCAGAGACGCTGCCCATCAGCGCTCGTCTCACTCCGCCGAGCCCCCTACTGCCCATCACGATCAGGTCCGCTTGGAGCTCCTCGGCCAAGGCCACGATCTCCAGGTCCACCTCCCCCATCCTGAGGTGAGTCCCTGCCACGGTTCCCCCGGCGGCCTTCACCCGCCAGGACAGTTTCCGGAGCAGCTCCCTGGACACCTCTTCTATCTGCTCGTAGAGCTTGCGGTCGTAGCCGAGCGTCCCGGGATAGGTCTCCAGTAAAATGGGTACCACTCCGACGTGCACCACGTGCAGCTCGGAGTCGGTCGCATCGGCCAAGTCCACGGCCCTCAGGGCGGCCAGTTCGGCTTCTTCGGAGCCGTCGGTGGCCAGCAGGATTCTCGTCGGGAAGATGCTCATCGCGATACTCTCCTTTCCCATCGGCCCCCCATCGAGGGACCTGTGTTGATTGTATCAAGACACTGGTTTGTCACAAGGGAGCGGATATGGCACGCCGCCGTTTGAGAAGGGCTGCAGAGGCTTATTCACCCGAGTGCGTAGAAGGGAGATTCTCCGAAGTTCGGCTAAATGGGTTTTCCGAAGTTCAGGAATCTTCTTGTTTAGCGTCCCATACCGGCGGGTAGGGGTACCTTAGAATGAACGCGGCAGATGTCGCTTGAGAGGAAGGAGGCGACCGCCGATGTGCTACACCAAGAAGGACCGCGAGCTCGAGACAGAGGCGCGCAGGATCACAGAGAGTAGGCTGATGGAGGAGGAAGCCCGCCACCGTCAAGAGGAGCATGACCGGAGGAGGGCCAAGGAGGAGCAGCCCCTGACCGAGAAGGTCAAGGAGGTGGTGGGCGTCAAGTAGCCAGGCCACTAGGATTTTGTCTCGGTGCCCCCGGTGTGCTTCCGTCGGGGGTCTTTTCTTGCCCCTTATTGACCGACGTCGGGGGAGGTAGATTTCTGCGAAGTTCGCCGTGACGGAGTTCTAAGCAGTTCGAGCGAGACATGTGACCACACCGGGCACAGCGGACACCCCGAAGTGCGCCGATGATCCCGAGGCGTAGAATGTGCCGAGTATGGCTTATGCGGTTGGACAGACCGTCGAGGTGTGCTTGGAGTTCGACCTGCCCCTCGCACAGGGGGTGCGCCTCGTCGTTGCCACCTTCGCCAACGAGGGCGGGGACGTCATGGAGTTGACGGACATGCCCGCCGGGGTTTCGGAGTGTTTCCTGCAGAAGCCCAAGCAGACCAGCTTACGGGGCCGAGCGGCCTACCCGGGCTTCTACGAACTGGAGCGCTTGCGGGTGGAGCACCTGCGGGGTGTGACTCACGTGGACCCGCCGGAGATAGGCTTCGAGGTGAGAGGCACCCCGGAAGTCGTGGGGTGGCGCCTGAGATGAGCACTATTTAGCCTTATTCACCAGAGTGCGTGGAAGGGGCATTCTGCGAACTTCGCCTTGACGGAGCTCTAAGAAGTTCGTTAACGGTAGGTGGGAGCCCGGCCGAAGAAGCCCCACAATCCGCCCGCCGAGCGTCCCTCCCGCGCTAGCGCCTCCGCGGTCTGCACAGCCTTGCTGATCCTGGCCTCCCGCACAGCCCTGCGATCGTCTTCTGTGGGACCGGGGTCGAGGGCGTTCAGCCTTTCGAGTAACTCCCTGCGCTCCCTCGCGCTCATAACCGTCATAGTCGCGTTCCTTTCGCCTTGTTACATTTTACACTACAGAGCGGCAGCGCTTATTCACCCAACCTCGTAGAAGGTGCATTCTGCGAAGTTTGGTACCTGTTAGGCGGAAGGCCGAGTGGGTAAGAGGATGGTCCAAAGCAAGAGCGGAGGTAAGGATGGAGAATTTCACACCGGTCAGTGGCCTTCTCGGCGGGCTGCTCATAGGACTGGCGGCCGCGGTGCTTTTGTTGTTGAACGGACGCATCAGCGGGATAAGCGGTATCGTCGGTGGTCTGGTGGCCCCGAGAAGCGCGGAGGTCGGCTGGCGCGTGGTGTTCATCGCGGGCCTCTTGCTCGGCGCTTTGGGCTACATGCTGGCCACGGGCGGCCACTTCCCCGTGGGGATGCAGGCATCTATGCCTATCCTCATAGTAGCGGGGCTCCTGGTGGGGTTTGGCACCCGCTTAGGCTCCGGCTGCACCAGCGGCCACGGTCTGTGCGGTATCGCGCGCCTTTCGAAGCGCTCGATCGTCGCCTCGGCGGTGTTCTTCGGCGTGGCGATCATAACCGTGTTCCTTACCCGACACGTGATCTGATGGAGACTCCTAGCATGCCAAGGTTGATCGTCGCTTTGTTCGCGGGCGCGCTCTTTGGGGTGGGGCTCGCCGTCTCGGGGATGACCAACCCCGCCAAGATTATCGGTTTTCTCGACGTGGCCGGAGAATGGGACCCGACCCTGATGTTCGTCATGGGCGGCGCGCTACTGGTCACCATCCCCGCGTTCCGCCTGATCTTGGGGCGACCGCACCCTCTGCTGGCGGACGGGTTTGCGTTGCCTACCAAGACTGCCCTGGACGGGCGTTTGCTCGGAGGCGCGGCGCTCTTTGGCGTCGGCTGGGGGCTATCGGGTTTCTGTCCGGGTCCTGCGGTGGTGGCGCTGGTTACGGGGCTCTTGCCGGTGTTCGCGTTCGTCGGGGCGATGGTGGGGGGGATGGCCATCTATGCGTGGATCTTCGAGTGGCCGCGGCGTGGCGGCGTTAAGACGAACCGACGGGTCCCGAAGGCTCCGGCTCTCCGATAGGACGTCCCTGATCGAGCAACGTAGCGAACTGCCGAGAAGGCTATTCACCCAACCTCGTAGAAGGTATTCTCATACCGTTCCGGGCTATTGATGTCATAACGCTTCCACCGCCTCCACCCACCAGGAGTATCCGGTGAGCCGTTTTAGGAGGGCGGGGTTTTCCCAATAGGGTACTAGCGTCCGGGTGAGCGTCTCTTGCAGCACAGCGACGCTCTCGAACGTCGTGTTTGAGAGCTTGCGCCTGAACTCCTGAAACCACCTCTCCGCCGGGTCCAGCTCAGGCGAGTAGGGTGGGAGCATAGTGAGGCTCACGTTCTCCGGATGGTCGATCTGCTCGGAGCGGTGGCTGGGGGCGCCGTCCAGCACGACGAGCAGGTGGTGCTCGGGGTAGGCCTTCGAGAGTTCGGCCAGGAAGATCTCAAGACATCCGTCTCGTCCATCCTCGGCAGGTACAGGCAGAAGCTCTCTCCGGTTGCGGGCTCCACTGCCGCGTATAGGTAGGTCCACTTGTAGGAGCGTCTCACCACGTAGGGTGGACGGGGAATCCCTTGGGACAGTAGCGCCTCCTCCTGTGCCAGTTGATGAGCCCGAAGCGTGCCTCATCGAAGGCAAAGACCTTCAGTGGCTTGCCGCGATGGCGCTCTCGCTTTCGGCGGACGGTGTCGGCGAAGTTTTTTTGAAAGCCTCCTGCTCCTCGGGGTCAGCTTTCTCGTGCCGAGGGCGACCCGTCTTGAGCTTCACCTTGCGTCGCCTAAGAAGCTGACCCACGCCATCAGGGTGAGAATATTCGATACCATGTCTCAGGCGCACGAACTCCTCGGCCTGAGAGATCGTCGCGATCTCCCCACGCTTCATGGCCTCCTCCAACTCCTCGAAGGCTTCGGGAGTGACCAACTCCTGGCCACCGCGCTCGCTCACCCTGCTCCCCAGAAGTTCCTCAAGCCCACCCTTCCTGTAGCTCGCAAACCACCTCTGACATTGACGCCAACTGTAGCCCAACACCTCGGCGGCCTCCCCCAAGTTAGAGCACTCCTCAGACTTTAGGAGCCCAAGCATCCTCACGCGCTGGAAGAGGTGGGTGTAACGATGGCGCTTTTCGAGATCCTTTAGCTCTCTTGGGGATCTTCTTCGATTACCTGTGAGTAGAGTATCTTTGGCATGCTCCCTATTATGCCATCAACAAAGCGGAACGGTATCAGAAGTTGATCCCTGTAGGTAGCCCGCTACGACCCCAGCGGCCACTGCCCGGTCTGCTGATGGACACGCCGCCTTACTTCCCGGACGAATTCTTCGGCGTCCTCAGGCGTAAATAGGACAGGGAAGCTACCGGCAGGAAGCCGACCTATGAGCCGCCTTCTTCCAGTCCGTTCTGTAAAGCGGTCCATGCCAGGACCGCGCACTTCACGCGGGCAGGGTACTTTATGACGCCCTTTAGGGCGGCGAGGTCGTCGTGTTCGGGGAACTCCTCCTCGCCGATCATCATGGACTTGAAGCTCGCGACCTCCTTGTGCACATCTTCGCGGTTCTTGCCCACAAGCCGCTCGGCCATCATCGAGGCCGAGGCCTGGGAGATGGAGCAGCCCCGCCCGGTGAACTTCACGGCGGCAACCTTGTCCCCGTCGAAGCGGGCGTAGACGGTCACCTCGTCGCCGCAGAGGGGGTTGAGGAGGTGCTCCTGGAGGTCATGGTTCTCCAGTTCGCCCCGGTTGTGGGGTCGCCGGTAATGGTCCATGATGATCTGCGTGTAGAGCTCGCGCATCATGCGAACGCTCCGAAGAACCGGCGGGCACGTTCGAGCGCCGTAAGCAGAGCGTCCACCTCTTCCTCCGTATTGTAAAGGTAGAAGCTAGCCCGAGCCGTCGCCGCGACCCCGAGGCGGCGCATCAGGGGCTGGGCGCAGTGGTGGCCGCTCCTTATGGCTACGCCCTCCTCGTCCAGGAGCTGGGAGAGGTCGTGCGGATGCACGTCCGGCAGGAAGAAGGAGACGAGGCCCGTCCGGTCCTTCCCGGGGCCGTAGACGGTGATGCCTCCGATCTCGGAGAGCCTCCGGTAGGCGTACTCTCCCAACCTCCGCTCGTGCTCCCGAACGTTCTCCATCCCCAGAGCGTCGAGGTAGTCCACGGCCGCCCCGAGCCCCACGGCCTGGGCTATGTTCATGGTCCCGGCCTCGAACTTGTGGGGCAGCTCGTTCCAGGTAGAGTGCTCAAGATGGACCTCCCGGATCATCTCCCCCCCGCCAAGGAACGGGTCCATGGCATCCAGGATCTCCGGCCGGCCCCACAGCACCCCGACCCCCGTGGGGCCGAGCATCTTGTGCCCGCTGCACGCGAAGAAGTCGCAGCCCAAAGAAGCCACGTCCACCGGCATGTGCGGCGCGCTCTGCGCCCCGTCCACCAACATCAGCGCTCCTTCGCTATGCGCAAGCTCCGCCAGCCTCTCGACCGGGTTGACGGTGGCGAGCACGTTCGAGGAGTGGATGCAGCCGACCATTTTGGTCCTAGGGCCGATCAGACGGCTCGCCACCTCCATCTCTAGCGTGCCGTCCTCCCGGACGGGGATGAAGCGCAGCCTCGCGCCTGTCGCGCGCGCCGCAAGCTGCCAGGGTACGAGGTTCGAGTGGTGCTCGGCCTCGGTGAGCAAGATCTCGTCGCCTTCGCGCAGGTTCTTGCGGCCCCAGGCGTGGGCGAGAAGGTTTATGGATTCGGTCGTGCCGCGGGTGAAGATCAGGCCCCTGATGTCCGGCGCGCCCAGAAACCGAGCCACCCTCTCGCGGGACCCTTCGTAGAGGGCCGTGGCCTCCTCGGCCAGGCGGTGGACACCGCGGTGGATGTTGGCGTTGTGCTCCTCGTAGTACTCGTTGAGGGTGTCCAGCACCTGCCGCGGTTTCTGGGAGGTCGCGGCGTTGTCGAGGTAGACGAGCTTCTTTTCGCCCACCCTACGATCCAGGATGGGAAAGTCTCTGCGCACTTCCCTTATGTCATACACTTCTCTGCACCTCCGGCGATCTCGAACGGGCCGCGGCTTCGGCCCCCCGACCGAGCGAGTCCTCGAGAACTCGAGCCGAACGGTCTCTTCCGCGCCGGGTCCAATCGCGTCCAGCAGTAGTTCCCATCCCGGCCAGGGCGAAATCGGAGAGCCGTCTCGTAGCCTCCGGGATCCTCTCATACACTACCAGACATAACCTCACTTCGATGCCCCGAAGCGACCGCAGTTGTGAGGAGAAGCACGAGCCACACCCCTACCAGAACGGCTGCGAGCGGTTTCCTTAACGGACGATTTTCCTCAAACCACCATCCCTTCCTCCCAACCTGGTAGCCCGCGGAGGTTGCTAACGCTTCGTGGAACCCCCCTCCTAAAGCCGCTGGTATCACCCTTGGGCCGGATCGCTCACTAATTCGGCCCTTCTTTATGCCCTTATCCACCGAAGTGCGTAGAAGACCGCCACGAGCCCCGGTCGGCCCGCAACTCCACTATCTGACGGTCCACCTCCTCGAGGGCCTCGCCGAGCCTAGCCTCCAGCCGCGCCCTCCGGTGATAGGCAAGGTTTCGGGACAGTCCCCTCGCTTCTTCGAGGAGCACGCGCATGTTCTGCAACTCCGATAGCTGCGACTCCGCCATCTGCCTACCTGAGCCCCGTTCTCGTCCGTTAGTCATGGAAGCATTCTACTTCTTGTACAGCCCTTTTCCTCTATTCACCAGAGTGCGTGGAAGGGGCATTCTGCGAACTTCGCGTTGACGGAGTTCCAAGAAGTTCGGGACACGTGCACAGCGGTGTTAGCGGCGAGCAAATGTGGGTAAGAAACCGATGGGGCAACTCGAGAAGCGGAAGGAGTGATAAGTATGCCTCAGGTAAGGGATCAAATGGTGTCCCGCGTGGTGACCATCGAGCCTGGAACGGGCGTAGTGGATGCGGCCAAGCGGATGATCCAGGAGGAGAAGGGTCCGCTCCCCATCGTCGAGGGTGAGCGGCCCGTAGCCATCGTTACCGACCGCGACATCATCGCGCACGTGGTAGCCGAGGGCCGGGACCCGACAACGATGACGGTGCACGACATCGCCTCGGAAGACCTCGTCACTATCGGGCCGGACCAGGACATCAACGAAGCGCGGCGGCTCATGGATCAGCACGAGCTCGACCGCATCCTGGTGGTGGAGGACGATAGGCTCGTCGGCATCATCTCCGAGGCGGATATCCGCTCCGATGAGGGGCCGGTAAGCGGCGTCACGGATACGGTAGGCGGAGTCACGGAGCCGGTAAGTGGGGTCACGGATAAGGTAAGGGGGACCACGGACAAGCTCTTAGGAGGTGGAGAGAAGCAGCGCTAGGAAAGAGCGGGCACACCCAGTACTGAGGCGAGAAGAGGCGAGGGCCGGGGCGTAGAGCAGCCTCGGCCCTCGCCTCTTGCCCTTATTCACCCGAGTGCGTGGAAGGGGTGTTCTCCGAAATTGGACTTCCGCTTTACGGAGTTCTTCGAAGTTCGCGGCCAACATTCTATGGATAGGTGATCCAGCGGCTTCGCATTCATTCAAAATTCATCGCCTTCGTCTATAGTATGGGTGCTGTAGCAAACAGGGGGGTCTGATCACCTGTCTTTCCTCCGCCTCACTCAAGAGGGGTGCCAGGGATGAGGAAGATCCGTTTACTGCTAGCTTCTATGACCTTAGCTGCGCTGCTGGCATCCACGACGGCCGTCCTGACGGCGGAGCCTAGCGTAGGGCAGACATCAGCGGTAACGCTGGTTGGAGCGGGGGACATAGCCAGCTGCGACAGCACGGGCGACACGGCCACAGCCAAGCTGCTCGGCTCCATCTCGGGCACGGTGTTCACCGCCGGGGACAACGCCTACAAGGAAGGGACCCGCTACCAGTTCAACAACTGCTACGATCCCACCTGGGGGCGCGTCAAGGCCCGCACCAAGCCGAGTGTGGGCAACCACGAGTATCGAACCTCCGGGGCATCGGGCTACTTCAACTACTTCGGCGCGGCCGCCGGCGAGCCAGGGAAGGGCTACTATTCCTACAACCGGGGCGCCTGGCACATCGTCGCGCTGAACTCAGAGTGCAAATATTGGGCGACAGGTTTCAAAGATGGTCCGTCGCGGTGCTCGTCGCAGAAACAGGCGGACATGATAGCGTGGCTCAAGGCCGACTTGGCCGCCAACCCCACCGCGTGCACGCTGGCCTACTTCCACCAACCCCGCTTCAGCTCCGGATACGGCGGCAACGCCCTCGAGACACGGCCAATCTGGAACGCCCTGTACGCGGCGCATGCTGATGTGGTGTTATCCGGCCACGACCACATCTACGAACGCTTCGCACGCCAAAGCCCGAGCGGGGCGTTGGACACCTCGCGGGGCATCAGGCAGTTCACGGTGGGTACCGGTGGCGTAAACCATGGTGGAATTGGGACGATCAAGGCCAACAGTCAGGTGCGCAACACAACCGCCTACGGTGTGTTGAAGCTGAGGCTACACTCCACTAGCTATAGTTGGAGGTTCGTCCCCGTGGCGGGCAAGACCTTCACGGACTCCGGGTCCAACTTCTGTCGCTAGGAGGTCAGCTCGCCCTTATTCACCCTAGTGCGTGGAGAGGCTGTATGAAAAGCCCTCAAACACGGGCGAGTCGCCTCGCCATGAGGCGAATCATGGCAGCATATACGAACGCCTCGCCGCTCGCACAAAGCCTCTCGTAATCTTTGCTCATCCTCCTGTTCTGCTCGATCCAGGCGATCGTCCTCTCCACTACCCACCTACGAGGCAGCACCACAAAGCCTTTGGGGGCAGCAGTTTCTGCCAATCCACCACCACGCCCTCTTTGGCCCACTCCCTCGCCCACGCCTCCAACACCTCTTGCGGAGCTGGTTTCCGGGGACGCTCGACCAGGTCCACGCTCCAGCCCAGGGTCTTCTCGACCCAGTCCGCGCCTTTGCCCTCTCCTCTGTAGCCCGCGTCCAACCACAGGTGACGGAGGCGAGGAAATCGCTCCTGTGCTCGATGCAGTAGCGTCTTGATTCCTTCGTGGTCCATCACCTTGGCGCTGTGGACTTTGGCTTTGAGCACGAAGCCTTCGGTGTCCACGAGCAAGTGTCGCTTACGTCCCTTAACCTTCTTGCCGCCGTCGTAACCCCTGTCTTCTCCGCCTACCGCGGTAGTCTTGACCGACTGGGAATCCACCACGCCCGCGCTGGGCTGAGGATCCCTCTTCAAACGGACCCGCAAGCGTTCTCGGATAGCCCGGTTGATCTTTTCCCAGGTGCCGTCGATACGCCAAGTTCTGAAATAGTGGTAGACGGTGGGCCATCGAGGAAAGTCGTGGGGAAGCAGGCGCCATTGGCAACCGCTCTTTAGGACGTAGAAGACGGCATTTAGGATCTCACGAAGATCGTGGGTCCTCGGCCGTCCATGTCCCTTGGGGGACGGCAAGTGAGGCTGGATGTAGTTCCATTCGGCATCGGAAAGATCCGTGGGGTAAGGTTTTCTCATACCTGCTAGAGTAGTGGATCACCACCCCAAGACCACTTTTCATACAGTCTCGTAGGGGGTATTCTCGGAAGTTCGCACGGGACACCGGTCGGTGGCATCATGACTGCGGGAAAAGGCAGCTAGATGAGGAGGCATAGGGTTATGCGTGCGTTCGTCCTGGTCGAACCGAAG
>Ga0136613_10001164_pt1 | contig 13314 bp, 12 predicted proteins | sample AntDrymUQ2722106_2_FD_106649 | JGI IMG/M metagenome (GOLD analysis project Ga0136613, IMG submission 106649) | Polar desert sand microbial communities from Dry Valleys, Antarctica - metaG UQ272 (21.06) | ecosystem: Environmental > Terrestrial > Soil > Desert | place: Antarctica: Dry Valley... | reverse complement strand
GACGACGACGGTTCCCCCTGGTACACGCGTTGCGAGGTACGGAGCCGCGACCGCCGCGGGCTGCTCCACTCGATCACCGCCGGGATCGCCAGCGCCGGCGCCAGCGTGCACTCGGCCCGGGTGCTCACCGACAACCGCCGGGCGGTCGACCGCTTCGAGCTCACCGACCGCCGCGGCAACAAGCTCGACGACGCGACCAAGGACGCGATCCGCCAGGCGATCACCGGCGGTGTGAACGGCGCCGGCGGTCGGCTGGCGTCGGGCCGATGGCTGTCAGGTCGGCGTCAGCGTCGCGACGCGACTCGTTCACGCGCCGGCACCGGTGAGGAAACGCGCCCTTCCTAGCGTCACCTCCAAGGTTCATATCCGTCAGGAGGGCGACAGTGAGACTCAGGAGCAAGCTCGCGATCGCGTCCGTGCTGGCCGTGGCGTTGGTGGTCGTCACGGCGTCGGCCGCGTTCGCCGGTGAAGAGCCACCGGGTGTGGGGGACGTGGTCCCGACGGCCACCGACCAGACCGCCGTCGGCCTGAACATGCTGTGGGTGGTGATCGGCGCGCTGCTGGTGATCTTCATGCAAGCGGGCTTCGCGCTGGTCGAGACCGGGTTCTGTCGGGCCAAGCACGCCTCCCACGTGTTCAGCACGAACTTCGCCATCTTCGGCCGCGGCTTCGTCGCTTTCTTCGTCTGCGGGTACGCGTTCATGTTCGGCGGGTTCAGCTACCCGGGCTACTTCGGCCTCGACGGGCCGATCGGCCATTCGCTGATCGGCTTCAGTGACGACAAGTGGGTCTTCCTCTGGCGCGACGGCTTCTTTCTCACCGACCTCGGTGGGCTCAAGGGCAACGCCGCCCAAGGGGCCCCGACGGCGGCGTTCTTCCTCTACATGGTGGCGTTCATGGACACCACCGCCACCATCCCCACCGGCGCGATGGCCGAGCGGTGGAAGTGGAAGGCGTTCGTGGGCTGGGGGTTGTTCTGCGGGGCGATCTACTACCCGCTGTTCGGCGCCTGGACCTGGGGCGGCGGCTGGCTCAACCAGCTGGGCAACAACCTGAAACTCGGTTTCGGGTACGTGGACTTCGCAGGGTCAGGAGTGGTCCACGCGATGGGCGGGATCGCCGGGTTGGCGGGCGCGCTCGTGTTGGGAGCACGGATCGGGAAGTACGGGCCCGACGGTAAGCCCCGCACGCTGGCGGCGCACAACATTCCGATGGCGATGCTGGGCACCTTCATCCTGCTGTTCGGGTGGTTCGGCTTCAACGCCGCCTCGACGTTCGCGGCCACCGACGTGCGCTTCGCGGTCGTTGCGGTCAACACCGCGATCGCGGCGGCATTCGGGGCCACGGCGGCGATGTTCTACGCCATGCGGCGCCTCGGGAAGCCCGACCCTGGGATGATGGCCAACGGCATGCTCGCCGGCCTGGTGGCGATCACGGCGCCGTGCGCGTTCGTGCAACCGTGGGCGGCGGCCGTCATTGGTTCCATCGCGGCCGTGCTGGTCATGGAATCGATCCTGTTCGTCGAGCGGCGCGGGATCGACGACCCGGTGGGCGCGATCTCGGTCCACGGTGTCGGTGGGATCTTCGGGGTGCTCTCGGTCGGGATCTTCTCCAGCGGCGACTACGGCGCCGGCTGGAACCTGACCACCAAGGGGTCGGCGGCGGAGGCGTCGGTCACGGGCGTCACCGGGATCCTGTACGACTTCGACCTCGGGCTGCGCCAGCTCGGTTCCCAAGCCGTCGGCGCGGCCGTGATCGTCTTCGTGATGGGCGGTCTTGCCTTCGGGTTCTTCAAGCTCCAGAACCGGTTCATGAAGGGCGGCATCCGGCCCACCGAGGAGGTGGAGCAGGCCGGCCTCGACCTGCCCGAGATGGGCGGCCTCGCCTACGACAACATCGTCGTCAACGAGATCGACGTCATCGGTCCCGAAGGCGCGAAGGTGCTGGCGAGCGGAGGTCCTTCGCAAGGCCCGAGCACCGGGCGGTAACGCGAGGCGCGACGCGGCGCAACGCGGCGACGCGGCCGGCAGGGTTCCCCCGCCCTGCCGGCCGCGTTTCGCGCCCGGCGTAGTGTTCGGAACCGTGAGTGAGCCCCACGCCGTCGCCGCGTCCGACCTGCTGCGGTGGTCCGAGACCCTGTCGGGGATCGCGCGCACCGGCCTCGGGTTCACCCAGAGCCTCTACGAGAAGGAGCGCTTCGAGGAGGTGCTCAAGGTCGCGTCCGACATCCGTGCCGCCGCACTCGAAGAAGCCGAGTCGGACGCGCTGTTCGAGGAGTGGCTGGCCTCCGTCGGCGAGGGGATCGCCGGGTATGTCACCCCGAAGGTCGCGTGCGCGGCGGTCGTCGGCAACGAGGAGGACGAGATCCTGCTCACCCAGCGCTCCGACTCGGGCATCTGGCTCTACCCGGTGGGCTGGGCCGACGTCGGCTACTCGCCCGCCGAGGTGGCGGTCAAGGAGGTCTACGAGGAGACCGGCATCGAGGTCGAGCCGGTGTCGCTGATCGCGGTGTTCGACGGCCTGCGCCTCGGCTTCGCCCGGATCCCGCTGTACTCGCTCGTGTTCCACTGCCGCATGGTGGGCGGCGAGCTCCAGGGCCACCCGCTCGAGACCCGCCAGGTCGGCTTCTACCCCCGGGACGCGCTGCCCCAGCCGCTGGCCGGTGGCGCCCGCTGGGTCGACACCGCCTTCGCCGCCATCAACGGCGAGATCCGCCCCACCGATTTCGACGCCCCCCGCACACCGCCCTGGCGCGGGAGCTAGCGCGCCGCCGCGTCCAGCTCCTCCATCGTGAACAACGGACGGAGCTCGACGCCGATGTCCTTCAGCGCCTCGGGGCCGCCGGACTGGCGGTCGATGACGCACAGCGCGTGCTCCACGGTTGCGCCGCCGTTCCGCAGGTCAGTGCACGACGCCACCACCTGGCCGCCCGACGTCACGACGTCCTCGACCAGGGTGACGCGCCGGCCGTCGAGCTCGCCGCCTTCGGCGAGCCGGCAGGTGCCGTAGGTCTTCGCTTCCTTGCGCACGAACCGCGCGGGGATTCCGGTCACCTGCGACAGCATCGTCGCCAGCGGCACGCCCCCGAGCTCGAGGCCGGCCAGCGCGTCGGTGCCGTCGGGGACGAGCGGCGCCAGCGCCTCGGCGATCGCCCGGATCAGCGGCGGGTCCGACTCGAACAGGTACTTGTCGAAGTACTCCGTGCTCGTCGCGCCCGACCGCAACGTGAACTCACCCGTGAGATGGCTGATCTCGTAGATCCTCCGTGCAAGCTCGTCGCGAGTCACGACCGTAAGCTTCGCACGTCGAGATCTGCTTCCCCAGTATCCGATCCGAGGGTAGGTCGAATCTTGTTCAAGCGGTTGCACGAATCAGCCGACCGTCCTCCGCTCGTGCCAATGTCGCCACGGACTCAACACACGGTCCTAAACGTGCTGGGCATCTTCCTCGTGCTGAACTCTGCGTTGATCGTGCTGGCTGCTATCGGGTTCATCGCCGCTGGCGATGGGCTCGTCGGGTTCGGAGTGCTCCTGATCGGCGTTGCCGTGCTCGCAATGGTCTTCCACGGCGTTCGGGTCCAGAACCAGGACCGATCCGCTTACTACGGATCGATGCTCGTGCTCCTAGCGTTCAGTCTCCTCGGTGGTTGGGGCTCTTGAAGACCCCGGCGTCGGGGTGATCATCAGCGGAATCGCCCTACTGCTGGTGCCTCAGTACTTCAACTTCCGAAGTCGGAATCGCGAGATGGGCTCCGCCGAACGCTAGGTACGTAGCTCGTCGAGGAGGAGCGCGACGAGCGACACGTCGCCCTTCGAGTTCTCCCAGGCGTCGCCGACGCGGTCGTGGTCGACCAGGCCGGATGCGTCAGGGGGCCGCTCGAGTGCGTCACCGGCGGCCGTTGCCAGCGTGGCGGGCTCGACGTCGTCGTAGGGCGCGAACGCCTCGAGCCCGTCCCACAGCGACGCCAGCGGCCGGGGTTCCTCCTCGCCCAAGCCGAGCGCGCCCGGGTCGCGTCCGGCAGAGAGCTGCGCCACCACCTGCTCCCACAGCTCGTAGTGCGACAGCCCCGCCGGCGCCCGGTAGGCCGCCACCGGGTGCAGCCGCCACTCCAGCGTCACACCGCCCGGACCGTCCTCGGTCAGCCAGGTCTGCGATCCGTTGACGTAGCTGTCGACCGGTGCGCCGAGGTGCTCGTCGACCGCGAGCACGAGCTCGGGGGCGATCCGCCAGACGGCGCTTGCGACCCGCCCGGCCCCAGCCAATCGAAACGTCAGGCGGCGTCGGCGGGCTCGATCGGCCCGTAGCGCACCAGCGGGTCGAACAGGTCGATGGCGGTGCGATCGTCGTCGAGGATGCCCCGCGCCCGCGGCGGCGCGAGCCGGCGGCGGGCGAAACGGCCGGCGACGACGGCCTTGCGGGCGTCACCGTCGCGCCCCATCGCCCACGCCGCCTCGTCGAGCAGCAGCGCGCCCTCGGCCAGGTCGGCCAGCAGGTGCGTGAACCGGCGGGCGTGCAGGAGCTGGAGGTCGGTGTCGGCCGTCTCCAGGTGGGCGATCGCCTGGCGGGCCTCGTCGAGCGTCGCCGCCACCGCGTCGACCGTCTCCGCCAGCACCTTCTCGCCGTTGGCGGCGTCGAGCGCGGCCTCGACCCGGGCGATGAGCGCGGTGTGGGCGTTGTCGTTGCGCATGGCCCGGCGCACATCGAGGCAGCAGATGTTCTCGGTGCCCTCCCAGATCGTGTGGCACTGCGCGTCGCGCAACTGCCGCGCCATCGGCCAGTCCTCCATGTACCCGTTGCCGCCGAACATCTCCAACGCTTGGCTGGCGGCGCCGATCGCCTCGCGCGTCGCCCGCACCTTCGCCAGCGGAACGAGGATGCGCCGCAGCAACCGGCCTTCGTCGTCGTCTCCGAACATCCCCCGGCTCGCAGACGCGCACTCGTATGTCAGGGCCATCCCAGCCTCGAGCTCGACCAGCAGGTCGACGAGGGTTTCGCGCACGAGCGGGTAGCGGTCGATGCGCTGGCCCCATTGCTCGCGATGGGCCGCGTAGATCGCGGCCTCGAGGAACGAGCGGCGGTGGATGCCCAGGCCCATCAGGGCGATGCCGAACCGGCTGCCGTTGACCAACTCCATCATCCGGTTCAAGCCGCCCTTATGGGTCGGCTCGCTCGGCGACCGGGATACCCGGTCGCCGTCCTCCGGAGCGCTCGCCTCCCGTGCTCCGCTCGCTTCGCTCGCTCCGCGCGTGTCGCCCGCCAACCAGGCGCGCGCCCCGTCGAGCGTCACCTCCGCGGTCGGCACCGCCTTCGTACCGAGCTTGGGCTTGAGCCGCTTGATGCGGAACCCGTTCATCGAGCCGTCGAGCAAGACCCGGGGCACGATGAACGTCGCCAGCCCCCGCGTGCCCTCGGGCGCTCCTTCCGGCCGGGCAAGGACGATGAAGACCTCGGCGTCGACGTTCGAGCAGAAGTGCTTGTCGCCGTAGAGCCGCCATTCGGCGCCGTCGGGCACCGCGCGCGTCGTGTTCGCCCCGACATCGCTCCCACCCTGGCGCTCGGTAAGGAACATTCCGCCTTCCCACGCCTCGTCGGGATCGAGGCTGGTGAGCCTGCGGAAGAAATCTTCGCGCACTGCGTCGGGGGCGTGGCGCTCGACGACGCTGGCCGCTCCGGCGGTCATCCCGAGGCCGCAGTAGATCGCGGTCTCGGCCTGGCACACGAGGTACGCCAGCGACGCAGTGACGACCGCGGGGACGTCGCGACCCGCGTGCGCCGGCAGCCCGACGAAACCTGCCTTGACCAGATCGGCCTTGCTCTCGAGATAAGTCGGGTGGTGCACGATCTCGTCGACCTCGCGGCCCCACTGGTCGTAACGGGAGAGCACGGGCCCGTGCTTGTCGGTGATCTCGGCCCGCTCGGCGATAGGTCCCCCGACCAGCTCGCCGTAGCGGGCGACGTGGTCTTCCGCGAACGTCCGGTCGGCGGCTTCGGGCAGGTGACGGTCGAGCAGGAAGCGGAGGTTGGGATCGACCGCGTACCAGTCGAGGCCGATGGCCCCGTCGTGGACGGCGTAGTCGGGGAGCACGACCCCGAGGGTACAGCCCTCCCCGCCTACCATCGGGCGCCGGAGCAGCCGGCGCCGGCCGAGCGCCAGACACGGAGGACGCAGTGCGCGCAACGCTCGCGGTGATGCTGGCGGCGCTGGCACTGACCGCGGCCGCGGGCTGCAGCGACGGGGATGGCGGCGGCGACGAGGAGGGCGCGTTGTCGGCGACCGAGTTCGCCCGGGAGGCCAACGCCCTCTGTCAGGAGGCCGCCGCCGACCGCCAGACCGTCCAGTCCGGCATCGACGAGGACGCACCCGGGCCCGAGCAGGCTGAGCTGTACGCCGAGATCCTCGACATCGACCAGAACCTGCTCGAAGACGTGGACGACCTGGTCCCGCCCGAGGCCGAACAGGACACCGTCGACCAGCTCCTCGACGCGTGGCGTGAGCGCATCGACCTCGAGGAGCAGGCCCGCGAGGCGATCGCCAACGACGATTCCGGCGAGCTCACCGCCATCGACGCGCAAGTCACCGAGATCGACGGGCGCGCCAACCCGATCGCGGGCGGGCTCCTGCTCAACGAATGCACCCGCGGCGAAGCGGTGTGACGGCCCGCGGTGCGGCCGCCGCGATCACCATCGCATCTCTCGCGGTCGCGTTGGCCGGGTGCGACGACTCCAGGAGCGGCGGCGGGCGGCTGTCGAAGGACGGGTACATCGGCCGGGCCAGCGACATCTGCGCCGCCAGCAAGGCCGAGGCGAGCCAGATCGCGGCGCCGAGCCTGGCCGACCCGATCGCAGTCGAGCAGGCGGTGGCGCAGGCGGTGGCGATCCAGCGGCGCGCCTTTCGGAAGCTGCGCGAGCTCGAACCGCCCGCACGGGACGAACCGGCCGTCGAGCAGTGGCTGGAGTCGGTGGGCGGTGCGGTGAAGCAGATGGCGGCGGTGCGCCGGGGGCTCGCCGCCGGCGACCGCCGGGCGATCACGGCGGCGACCGAGAAGGGCGCGGCGTTCACGTCCGACGCCGAGGACTTCGCCGACGCCTACGGGATCGAGGAGTGCTCGACCTCGAACGAGACGCAGTAGCGCCCTCCGCGGGCCTCCCGTAGCATTCCACCGTGAGCGAATACGACCGCCTCACGGCCCAGGACTCCAGCTTCCTCCACCTCGAGCGGCTCGAGACGCCCATGCACGTCGGGGGCCTCAGCGTGTTCGAGGGCGCACCGTTCTGCGACGACGACGGCCGATTCCGGCTCGCCGACGTGCGCGAGCTGGTCGAGTCCCGCCTCCATCTCGTGCCCCGATTCCGCAAGCGGCTCATGCACGTGCCGGGCGAGCTGGGCCGGCCCATCTGGGTCGACGACGACCGCTTCGACATCTCGTACCACGTGCGGCTCACGGCCCTACCCGCGCCCGGCACCCGCCAGCAGCTGCTCACCCTGACCGAGCGGGTGCAGGCGGGGATGCTCGACCGCAGCCGCCCGCTGTGGGAGTTGTGGTTCGTCGAGGGACTCGAGGACGGCAACGTCGCCCTCATTCAGAAGACGCACCACGCCCTCGTCGACGGTGTCTCGGCGGTCGACGTCGCCACCGTCCTGCTCGACTTCAGCCCCGAGCCCACTCTGCTCGACGCCCCGCCATGGACACCCCAGCCCGCGCCGTCGCCCGAGCAGCTCCTCGTCGACTCGATAGTCGAACGCGTGACCGAACCGGCCGAGATCGTTCGGGGTTTCCGACGGGTCCTGCGCGGCCCGCGCCACGCCCTTGAGCGGGCGTCGCAGCTGGCGCGCTCGGTGGCCACATTCGTCGACCGCAGCGCGCTCGCGCCCCGCACGTCCCTCAACCGCCGCGTCGGACGCAACCGCCGCCTCGAGCCGGTGCGGGTCTCGCTCGACGAGGTCAAGACGATCCGCCAGCGGCTCGGTGGGACCGTCAACGACGTCATCCTCGCCAGTGTCGCCGGCGGGCTCGCCCGCCTCCTGGAGAGCCGCGACGAGCTCGAACCCGGGCTCACGCTCAAGGTGATGTGCCCGGTCTCCGTGCGCGACGAATCGGAGCAGATGCAGCTGGGAAACCGGGTCTCGGCGATGTTCGTGCCCCTCGCGGTGGGAGAGCCCGACCCGGTGAAGCGCCTCGAGGCGGCGCGTGCCGCCACCGCCGACCTCAAAGAGCGCGAGCAGGCAGTGGGCGCCGCCTTCCTCTCCGACCTCTCGGAGTACGCCGCACCGACGCTGCTGGGTCTGGCGGCCCGCCTTGCCCACCGCCAACCGTTCTTCAACCTGGTCGTCACGAACGTGCCTGGCCCGCAGACGCCGCTCTACTGCATGGGCGGCCGCATGCTCGAGGCCTACCCGATCGTGCCGCTCACCCAGAACACCGGCGTCGTGGTCGGGATCCTCTCGTACTGCGGCCAGCTGCACCTGGGCCTGTTCGCCGACCGCGACACGTTCGCCGATCTGGGCGTGCTCGCGGCCGGGATTGAGGACGCGTTCGCCGAGCTGACCAAGCTCGCGTCCGATCGCGAGAGCTGAACACCGACAAGGGGGCCGGTGGCGCAAGAGGTGTGGGCACGCGACGCGTGGGAGCTGGCCGACGAAGTGCGCGCCGGTGAGCAGTCCGCTGCCGAGCTGCTCGACGTATCACTGGCGCGGATCGAGAAGCTCGACCCGACGCTCAACGCCATCTGCCATCTCGACGCCGACGTCTCCCGCGCTCGCGCCGACGAGATCGACGCGCAGGTCGCGGCGGGCGAGGACCCGGGCCCGTTCGCCGGCATCCCCATGGGCGTGAAGGAGCTCGCCGAGGTCGTGGGCTGGCCGTCCACCCACGCGTCGGTCCCATACAAGGACGCGGTGTCCGACTTCGACTGCACCGAGGTTGCCCGGCTGCGCGAAGCCGGCGCGGTGATCACCGCCCAGACGACGTCGCCCGAGCACGGCACGGTCAGCTTCACGAGCACGCCGCTGCACGGTGTCACCCGTAACCCCTGGAACCCCGAGCGCACCCCCGGCGGCTCGTCGGGCGGCTCGGCGGCGGCGGTCGCGTCGGCGATGTTCCCGGCGTGCACCGGCAGCGACGGGGGCGGCTCCATCCGCATCCCGTGCTCGTACAGCGGGTTGTTCGGGATGAAGACGACGTTCGGCCTGCTCGGCGGAGGGCCGGGCCATCCCGACTACCCGTCGCTCACGTCGGTCCACGGCCCGATGGTGCGGTCGGTGCGCGACGCCGCCCGCTACGTCGACGCGTGCGCGGGCCCGACGCTGACCGACTTCATGTCGCTGCCCAAGCCCCCGGTCCCGTTCGAGGAGCTGCTGACGACGGGGGAGGCGGTGGAGCGGCTGCGGGGCAAGCGCGCCGCCTGGACCGCGACCCTCGGTCATGCGGTCACCGATCCCGAGGTGGAGAAGCGCGCCCACGAGGCCGCGCTCGCGCTCGTCGACCTCGCCGGGCTCGAGCTGCTCGACATCCCCGTCGAGCTGCCCAAGCCGGGAATGTCGTGGGGAATCCTGTCGTCGCTGGGCACCGCCGCCTGGCACCTCGACGACGTGCGTGACCACTTCGACGACCTGACCGAAGTGCACCGGGCGGGCATGGAGATGATGGAGCACCTGCGCGGCAGCGGTGTGTTCAAGGCCATCCGGCGCCGCCACGAGCTCATGACCGCGATCGCCGAGGTGTGGTCGCAGGTCGACGTGCTCCTCACGCCGACCACCGCGACCCCCGCGTTCGAGGCCGAGGGCGTCTTCGCCGCCGAGGTCGCCGGGCGCGAAGTGAACCTGATGGGCCTGTCGGCCGCGTTCACCGCGCCGTTCAACATGAGCGGCCAGCCCGCCGCCAGCATCCCCTGTGGCTTGGTCGACGGGCTGCCGGTCGCGCTCCAGGTCGTGGCCCGCCGCCACGAGGACGAGCTGTGCATCGCCGCGGGCGCGCTCCTTGAGGAGGCGCGCCCCTGGCCCAAGCTCGCGCCACTCGCGTACGAGTAACTCGCCGGCACCGGACGGGCTTGACCAGGTGGTCAAGTAGAGTCGCCTCGTGACCGATGTGGCGCGCCCCCCGCGCCAGAAGAAGCAGGAGCAGGAGCCGGCGTCGGAGGAGATCACCGAGGTCGCGCCGGGCATCCTGCGCATGCAGCTCCCGATCTGGATGCCGGGACTCGGGCACGTGAACATGTACGGCCTGCTCGACGATCGCGGTCTGGCGGTGGTCGACCCCGGGCTTCCCGGTCCCGTGTCGTGGAGGGCGGTCAAGACGCGGCTTCGCGCCGCCGGCTTCAAATTGCGCGACGTCCACACCGTGGTCGTCACGCATTCGCACCCCGACCATTTCGGCGGTGCTGGGCGTATCAAGCGCGAGGCCGGCGCCGAGCTGATCGCCCACCGGGCGTTCACGACCTGGTCCCTCGACCGCAGGACCCGTCGCGAGGAGAGGGCGCGGTCGCGCGAGGAAGCGGAGCGCATCGAACGAGAGGCCGCGGCCGCCGCGCAGGCGTTCGACGTGAATCCCGACGAGATCCCGACTGTCGCCGAGGCGGAGGCGTCGGAGCGCTTCGACGACCCCCTGCGCGACGACCCGACCACCGAGGCCCAGCGCCGTTCGGTGCCGTGGGGCGGCGAGACCCCGTGGGGCGGCAGCAAGCACCCGATGCCGCCGCTGCGGCGCCGCCTCATGATCCGGGCGCTGCGCATGCTGTTCTCGCCACCCGATCCCAGCCGACGGGTGGTGCACGGCGAGCCCGTCATGCTCGCGGGGCGGGAGTGGACCGCCCTGCACACCCCCGGCCACACGCTCGACCACCTGTGCCTGTACGACGCCGATCAAGGCATCCTGCTCTCCGGCGACCACGTGCTGCCGGCGATCACCCCGCACGTCTCGGGTGTGGGCAACGGCGCCGACGCGCTCAAGAGCTACATCGCCACCCTCGACCTGGTCGCCGAACTCCCCGGCGTCCGCCTCGGACTGCCCGCGCACGGTCATCCATTCGACGACGTTCCCGGCCGGGTCGACGCCATCAAGCGCCATCACGCGGAGCGCATGCATCTGCTCCAGAGCGTGTCGGGCGCGGTCGGCCCGGCCACGGTGCAGCAGCTGGCGCGCGAGATCTTTCCGAAGAAGCACTGGGGTGTGATGGCCGAGAGCGAGACGTTCGCCCACCTCGAGCACATGGTGCTCGCCCGCGAGGCGGAGCGCCGCGAGGACCGCGGCCGCCTCCTGTACTCGGTCGCCCCGCCCGCGTAGCGGGCCTATCGTGCGCGTATGCCCACGCGTAGGAACGAAGCGCAGCCGTGCTCGGAGAGCGGGACGGCGGAGCGGAGTGACCCATGAGGGAGGATGATCCGACCGCCGAGGCGACCGAGCTCCTCCAGGACCTCATCCGAAACGAGTGCGTCAACGACGGGACGGTCGAGTCCGGGGGCGAGTCCCGCAGCGTCGACCTGCTGAACGGCTACCTCGCCGGCAGCGGTCTCGACGTCGAGCGCTACGAGCCGCAACCCGGCCGGGCCAGCCTGGTTGCGCGCATCGAGGGCAGCGATCCCAAGGCGCCGTCACTGCTGCTCATGGGTCACACCGACGTCGTGCCGGTGAACCCCGACGGGTGGAGCCGCGAGCCGTTCGGCGCCGAGCTCGTCGACGGGTTCGTGTGGGGCCGGGGCGCGGTCGACATGCTCAACGAGACCGCCACCATGGCCGTCGCGTTCCGGCGTCTGGCCGACTCCGGCTTCAAGCCCAAGGGCACGCTCTCGTATCTCGCGGTTGCCGACGAAGAAGCGCTGGGCACGTGGGGGGCGCGCTGGCTCGTCGACAACGAGCGCGACGCGGTCTACGCCGACTACGTGATCACCGAATCGGGTGGGTTCCAACTCGAGACGCCCGAGGGCCCGCGCCTGCCGGTGATGACCGACGAGAAAGGCACGTACTGGTCGAAGATCACGGTGCCGGGTACGCCCGGGCACGGCTCGCAGCCGTTCCGGACCGACAACGCCATCGTCACCGCCGCCGAGGTCGTGCGCCGCATCGCCGAGTACCGGCCGCCGACCGTCGTCGGCGAGACGTGGCGGCGCTTCGTCGAAGGCATGCAGTACCCGGCGGAGCTGCGGGACGGACTCCTGAAGGTGGACGAGCTGCGCGAGTTCTGCCACACGCTGCCGTTGGGGCTCTCCCGCATGGTCTACTCCTGCACGCACACCACGTTCGCGCCCACCGTCATCCACGGGGGCACGAAGACGAACGTGATTCCCGACAAGTGCGAACTCCAGGTCGACATCCGGACGCTGCCCGACCAGACCGCGGCCGAGGTCGGCGCCATGCTCCGAGACGCGCTGGGCGACCTCGCCGACAATGTTCACATCGAGAGCAACGACGACCCGCCCACCGCGTCACCGACCGACACGCCGCTGTGGGAGTGCCTCGAGCGGGTATCCGGCAAGCTGGTCAAGGACTCGGCGCTGGTGCCGTTCATGATGGTGGGCGGCACCGACAACCGCTACTTCCGCCGCGCCGGGTCGGTCGGGTACGGCTTCGGCCTGTTCAGCAAGCGCATCGGGTTCGAGGACTACGCCACCATGTTCCACGGCAACGACGAGCGCGTCGACCAGGAATCGCTGACGATGACGACGCAGCTCTGGGAAGCCGTCGCCCACGACCTCCTGGGGTAACGCGACCTACGAGTCGTCGGGCTGGTCGCGGAGGAAGCGCTCGAGCTCGGCTGCCAATGCGTCGCCCGAGGGGATCTGGCTCTCATCGACGACCTGGAGCTCGGCTTCCTCGGCCTGCTCCTCCAGCTTGCGGACGTAGGCGCTGACCTCCTCGTCGCCGGCGACGACTTCGTCGACCCGGTCGCGCCAGGCGGCGGCGAGCTCGCCGAGTTCCTCGAGCTCGAGCGGCACGCCCACCAGCTGACCGAAGCGTTCGAGCAATGCCCGTGTCGCCACCGGGTTCGGGGGCGCGGCGACGTAATGCGGCACCGGGGCCCACAGCGACGCCGACGCCACTCCCCGCTCCCGGCAGGTGTCGTGGAGCACGCCCACGATCCCGGTCGGGCCCTCGTAGCGCGAACGCGTGAGCCCGAGGCGCTCGATGAGCTCAGAATCGGTGGCCGCCCCGGTGATGGTCGTCGGTCGGGTGTGGGGCACGTCAGCCAGGAGCGCCCCGAGCGTCACCACCATCTCGCATCCCGTCTCGGCCGCAACCGTCAGCACCGCCCCGCAGAACGACTTCCACCGGTAGCTGGGCTCGACGCCCCGCAGCACCACGAGGTCACGGTCGGCGGATT
>Ga0136613_10001163_pt1 | contig 13317 bp, 15 predicted proteins | sample AntDrymUQ2722106_2_FD_106649 | JGI IMG/M metagenome (GOLD analysis project Ga0136613, IMG submission 106649) | Polar desert sand microbial communities from Dry Valleys, Antarctica - metaG UQ272 (21.06) | ecosystem: Environmental > Terrestrial > Soil > Desert | place: Antarctica: Dry Valley... | reverse complement strand
TGGCCGCGCAGGTCGGCGGTATCGGCATCGCTCCCGGCGGCAACATCAACTACGAGTCGGGTCACTCCATCTTCGAGGCCACCCACGGCACCGCGCCGAAGTACGCGGGCCAGGACAAGGTCAACCCTTGCTCGGTGATCCTGTCGGGCGAGATGATGCTGCGGCGCATGGGCTGGGACGAGGCGGCGGACCGGGTGCTGACCGGACTCGAGGGCGCGATCGCCGACAGGGTCGTCACCTACGACTTCGCCCGCCAAACCGAGGGTGCGACCCAGGTCAAGACCAGCGAGTTCGCCGACGCCATGATCGAGCGCATGTGACGCAGCAATCGCCCGCGCAGTCGCCGCACTCGCTGGGGCAGCCGGGGCAGCGGAGAGCGCCGCGGCTGGGGCCCGACGACCGGATCGCGCCCTACATCACCCGCCGTGGGCGCTTCCGCAAGGTCGACCCCACCAAGGCGCGCAAGTTGCCCGGCTGCGCCGCCGTCCTGGGGGTCGTGGCCTGGGCCGCGCTTCTCGGCGAGGCGCTGCGCCGGGCCGTCAAGGCGTCACGCGGCGCCGCCGGCGGGGGATGACGCGGCGGCGCCAGCGCGTTGTCGCTGGCAGAGGACGTGTGCGACACTGCCGCGCGTCCTACCAGATGGTGGTCGCCGCCAGGGCGGCTGTAGCGGCCGGGTAGCCAAGTGGGAAGGCAGGGGACTGCAAATCCCTTATGAGCGGGTTCGACTCCCGCCCCGGCCTCGCATCACAGGTCGCTCGCCATGTCGCCGTTAGCGACCCTTCGACGCAGCAATAGCCATCCTCATTGGCCTTGCACGAAATCGTAATCTTACATCTGCTTAATATTGCGGTCCGCGAAACAACTCGCCATTTGCTCGACTCCTGCGAACGATACCGGCAAGGTGATGTTGTCCTTGTCGAATCGTTCCAGGATGCATCGAATGCGAACCATTGCGTTGGCACCATCCGCACGAAGAATTGCACTGGCCTTGGCGCTGTTGCTGACCGCCAGCTTGTCGCTGCTCGCAGTCGGCGACGTATCGGCGCGTGCGGGTGGGCAGCAGCCCCGGATGAGCGGCGACGTCGACCTTCGCCGTGGCGCCGTCTACGGCCTGTCCAACGATCCCGCCGGCAACCGCGTGGTGGCGTTCAGCCGCAGCTCGGACGGCACGCTGGCCCCCGCGGGCAGCTTCGCCACAAAGGGCACCGGCAGCGGTGGCTTCGAGGACTCGGCCAACGGCCTGGTGCTGGGCTCCGCCCGAGGCGAGGCCGCGCCCAACAACCTGCTCAACTACGGCCGGCTGCTGTTCGCCACCAACGCCGGCAGCGACAACCTCTCGGTGTTCCGGGTCCACCGCCGCAAGCTGGCGCTGGTGGAGTGCAGGACTCACGCGGCGCCAAACCGGTCAGCGTGACCGTCAACCGTGGCGTCGTCTACGTCTTGAACAGTGGCGAGACGGTGGACGGGTTGACGCCCCGCAACTGCACGCAGGGCGCGAGGCCGAGCGTGACCGGCTTCCGGGTGACCGATGGTGGGCAGCTGACGCCGATTCCCGGCTCCACACGGCAACTGTCCGGCGACCGCGAATCCGGTTGCGCGCAGGTGTCGTTCAACCCCAGCGGCGAGGTGCTCATGGTCACGGAGCGGTTCGCGCGTACGGCCGGCCAGGCCAGCGGTGACGAAGGGGTCATCAACACCTTTGTGGTCAAGGACAACGGAACCCTCGGACGCCAGCGCATCTTCGATGCCACCGGTCAAGGGCCGTTCGGGTTCACCTTCAACAAGCGAGGCGCCCTGCTCACCACCGAGCAGTTCGACGGCATCCTCGGCCCAGGCAGGGGCGCGGCCGCCGGCTACACCGTCAGTGAGCGGGGCCGCCTGCGCGCCACCAGCCGCTCGGTGCACAACGGTGGCACGGACACGTGCTGGTTCGTGGTCACCGACGACGGCAAGTACGGCTATACCACGAGCTTCTTCGGCGAGGGGCAGATCTCCAGCTACCGCGTCGGCGACAACGGCTCGCTGCGGCTACTGCAGGCGAAGGCCGCCGACCCAGCCGAGGGAGAGGTCCACACCGGCGCCAGCGACCTCGCCCTGAGCCGCTACAGCAGGTACCTGTACCAGCTGAACAGCTTCGATGGCACGATCAGCGCCTTCCGGGTCGCCGGGGACGGCAGCCTGATGCTCCTGCAGGTCGTGCAGGCTCATCCGGGCAGCGGCACGGCCGCTCCGCTCGGCATCGCGGCCAGCTGACCGTTGCTGCTGGGGGGCCACCCTCGGACCAGGCACCGTCTGGCCCGGGGGTGGCCGCTTCGCTGCAATGGGTACGAGAGTTCCAGAAGGCGGTGACGCCCGCGTCGCAGGTGCGCGTGGCGCTAGCGTGGAAGGCCAAGGAATGTCGAGCAGCGGAGGTAGGCGATGAGTGCTGAAGTGACCAAGACGGAGCAGGAGTGGCAGGTCGAGCTCACACCGGAGCAGTACGACGTACTGCGACGCAAGGGCACCGAGCCACCCTTCACCGGCAAGTACGTGCACGCCAAGGATGACGGCACCTACCGGTGCGCCGCCTGCGGGGCCGAGCTGTTCAGCTCGCAGACCAAATTCGACTCCGGCACCGGGTGGCCGAGCTTCACCGAGCCCGCGGTCGCCGAAGCCGTCGAGCTGCACGCCGACCGCAGCCACGGCATGACGCGCAACGAGGTCGTCTGCCGCCGCTGTGGCGGTCACCTCGGCCACGTCTTCGATGACGGCCCCGGTGAGAATGGGCAGCGTTACTGCATCAACTCGCTGGCGCTGGAGCTGGATCCCGAGGTCTGAACACAGGAGGGGAAGCGACGATGGCAATCCGCAGACTCGTCCGACCGCGCCGCGGCAAGATGATCGCCGGGGTGTGCGCGGGTGTCGCCGACTGGTTGGGGTGGGACGTCACTACCGTGCGCTTGGCGTTCATCCTGTTCGGGGTGTTCGGCGCCGGCGAGCTGGTCTACATCATCCTGTGGATCCTGGCGCCCAAGGAGCCGGCCTACTAGGCCATTCCCACTGGCCGCTGGCCGCTGGCCGGCGTGAGGGCTGCCGGGCTGTCATGCCCGAAACGGCGACGCCGCCATGAACGCCGCCTCCTGGCGCCCCAGGTCGGTAGCCGGGGCCGCGTCACTGGACAGCTCCTGGGCGATGCGGTACCAGTTCGCGGTGGCAGCTAGCTGACCCAGGATTGAGTTGACCCCCACCTCGATGCGGTTGAGCAGCAGGTAGTCGGGCGGCAGGTTCAGCCGGCGTAGCAGGTCGAAGTAGCCCTCGCGAGGATCGCTGGTGGTGCGCAGCACCTCGCGCGCGAACTCGCCGGTGTAGGTCCACTCCCGGTCCTCGAGAATCGGCTCGTTGAGCTTGCGGAACCAGCGCAGCAGCTTGTCGGTGTCGATGCGCTGGCCAGCCGGCAAAAAGTCGGCCTCGCGCAGCACGGCCACCATCCGCTCGGCGTCGTTGGCCTGCACCGCGGCGATCTGCTCCTGCATCTGCGTCCGGGTGACGGAGCGGAACATCTTGACGCTGCCGAAATCGAGGAACACCACCGAGCCATCACCGGGAAACAGGTAGTTGCCGGGATGCGGGTCGCCGTTGAACAGCCGGAAGCGGTTGAGCGACCCGAACACGAAGCGGTAGATGATCTCACCGTAACGCTGGCGCTCGTCGTTGCTGCTGGCGGCCAGCATGCGGTCGAACGACACGCCTTCGGCGAACGCGCTGGTCAGGACCCGCGGCCGGCACCAGTCCTGGTAGATGCGGGGCACCCTGATGAAGGGGTGACCGTCGTAGCGCTCGAAGAACGCCTGCTGGTAGGTCGCCTCACGTTGGTAGTCCAGCTCGTCGACCAGGCGGTCGCGCAGCTCCTCCATCAACGGGCGGATCTGCAGGTTGGGGGAGAGGATCTTGGCCAGCGGCGTGAACAGCTCGGCGTTGGCCAGATCGGCCTGCACGGCTTCGGCAACCCCGGGGTACTGCACCTTGGTGACCACCGCGGTGCCGTCAGGCAGTCGCGCGCGGTGGACCTGCCCGATGCTGGCGGCGGCTAGAGGCACCGGGTCCCACTCGGCGAAGACGGTGTCCGGCGGCGCGCCGAACTCCTCGGTGACCACGCCGGCGATGTGCCCAGCATCCATCGGAGGGGCGGCGTCGCGCAGCTGTGCCAGCACTTCGTGGTAGGTCTGCTGCACCTCCGGTGGCAGGTCCATGTCGATGAAGCTGGCGATCTGCCCCAGCTTCATCGCCGCCCCCTTCATGGAGCCCAGCAGCTCCAGCATCTTCTCGGCGGTCTCGGTGTGGAAGCGGGCGTCGGCTACGTCGCCTTCGCGCAGGCGGCGCACGCGCGAGCCGAGGAAGCCGGCGCCCGTCGAGGCCGATAGGCGCGCCAGTTCCGCCGCCCGCTGCCTGCGCGAGCCCAACGCGCCGGCGGCAGCGTCGTCAGCGGCTCGCGAGGGGTCGGCCATGGCGCCCATCGTGCCATGTGGCCCACCGCGTACCCTGGCCCCTATGCGTGCCGTGCTGTGGGGACGTGATCACACTGAGTTGGGAATCACCGCCGTCGAGAAGGTCGACGGTGGCGTCGCGCTGGCGCTGAGCCGTGGTCGGCACCGCAAGGCCTATGCCTACACCGACCCCAACGAGGACGCCGTCGCCACCGTGGTGGGGCCGCGCGCCACGGTGCTGGTGCTCGCCGACGGGCACAACGGCTGGCCGGCGACCGAGGCGGCCGTGCAGGCCGTGCTCGACGAGCTCGGCGACGACCCGCCGCCGGCCGACCTGACCGACGACGAGATGGCGGCGCTGTTCTGGCGCGCGCAGCAGGCGGTGGTGGCATGCACGCAGCGTCGGGGTAGTGACGCCCCGGAAAGCCGCACGACGCTGGTGGTGGCGCTCCTGGCGGGTCGCCGCCTGCAGTGGGGATCCTTTGGAGACTCGGCGGTCTACGTCGCCGGCCCCGCAGCGGCCACACGCCTGCCGGCCCCTCGCCATCGCTTCATCGGCTACCGCGACATGCCCCGCTGGGCACTGCCCGACCTCCTCGAGCGCGGAAGGACTGACTTGCACGACAACCAGTGGCTGATCGTCGCCAGCGACGGCTTCAGCGACTTCGCCCACCCCTTCCCAACGGCGCTGCTCGCCGGCGGTCCCGACGCGGCGGTGGTCGCCCAGGGTCTGATCGACGCCGCCTTCGACGGCGGCGCGGGCGACAACGTCGCCGTCGGCGTGGTGGCGCCGTGACCGACGTCGAGCACCGTGCCGCCGCCGGCATCGCCGAAGCCGCGGGACGCCTGTTGCTGCAGTTGCGCGCGCAGCCCGAACTGACCGACAAGGCCCTGCGCGACGAGGGCGACCGGCGCTCCCACGACCTCATCATGTCGCTGCTGGCCGAGGCATTTCCCGACGACGCCGTACTGTCGGAGGAGGGCAGCGACAGCACGGAGCGCCTTGATCACCAGCGCGTGTGGATCGTCGACCCGCTGGACGGTACCCGCGAGTTCGGGGAGCCGGGCCGCAGCGACTGGGCGGTGCAAGTCGCCCTGGCCGTCGACGGGCAGCCAGTGGTCGGCGCCGTTGCCCTGCCCGGCCTTGACCTGGTGCTGTCCACCGGCGACCCGCCGCAGGTGCCGGCAGCGGGCGGCGGCAAGCCGCGTCTGGTGGTCAGCCGGACGCGGCCACCGGCGGTCACCGAGCAGGTCGCGGCTGCGCTGGACGCCGAGCTGCTGCCAATGGGGTCGGCGGGGGCCAAAGCGATGGCCGTGGTACGAGGGGAGGCCGACGTCTACTGCCACGCCGGTGGGCAGTACGAGTGGGACTCCGCTGCGCCGGTCGCCGTGGCGGCGGCCGCCGGTCTGCACGTCTCGCGGCTGGACGGCTCCACCCTGCGCTACAACCGTCAGAACCCCTGGTTGCCGGATCTGCTCATCTGCCGTCCCGAGCTGGCCCAGACCGTGCTGGAGGCCGCTGGATAGCGGTTGGGTAGGGTGCCCCCGACGCCGGCGACGACGACGTTGGCGAAACCGCCGGCGGACAGTCCGGTGAGAGGGGCACCAATGAGGACGCTGCTGCAGGGAGCGACGGTCATCGACGGCACGGGTGCCGACCCGGCCGCCGCCGACCTTGCCATACAGGACGGTCGCATCGTCGATGTTGGCACGGGTCTGGACGGCGACCGGGCGATCGACCTGACCGGTCGCTGGCTGCTGCCCGGGATGATCGATTGCCACACGCACGTGATGGCGTCGTCGATCAACCTGATGACGGTGGTCAACACCCCGTTCTCATTGCAGTTCTACCTGGGCGCCCAGAACCTCGCGCGGACCCTGGCCGGCGGCGTCACTTCAGTGCGCGATGCGGGCGGTGCCGACCTCGGCGTCAAGACCGCGGTCGAGCAGGGGCTGATCATCGGCCCGCGCATGAGCATCACCGTGTCCGTGTTGTCGCAGACCGGCGGCCACGGCGACGACTGGATGATCTGCGGCGGCACCGTCCCGTTCCTGTTCGTGCCGCACCCCGGTCGGCCCGACGGCGTCTGCGATGGCGCGGAGGGCGTGCTGCGCAAGGTGCGAGAGGTCATCCGGGCCGGCGCGGACTTCGTCAAGGTCTGCTCGACCGGCGGTGTGCTGTCCGCGCACGACAACCCGCAGGCGTCGCAGTTCCTGCCGACGGAGCTGGAGGTTATCGTCGCGGAGGCGGCGGCCTCGAGGGTATCGGTGATGGCCCACGCCCAGGGCACGCAGGGCATTCGCAACGCCGTTCTCGCCGGGGTCCGTTCGATCGAGCACGGGATCTACCTCGACGACGAGGTCATCGGGCTGATGCTGGACCGGGGGACGTTCCTGGTCCCGACCCTGGTGGCGCCGATGGGCGTCCTCGACGCACCGGAGGGCGTCTCGCCGTCCAGCGTGCGCAAGGCGCGCGAGGTGGTCGAGATCCACCGCGAGTCCATCGCCCGAGCCGCCGAGGCCGGCGTGCGCATCGCCATGGGCACCGACTCCGGCGTCATCCCGCACGGGCGCAACCTCACCGAGCTGGTGCAGATGGGACGGGTCGGCATGGCGCCGATGGCGGTGATCGAGGCCTCGACGCGCGTGGCCGCGGAGTGCCTCGGGGTCAGCGACCGCCTCGGCACCTTGGAGCCCGGCAAGGAGGCGGACTGTATCGCCGTCAACGCCGACCCCTTGGCCGATCTCGAACTGTTCGCCGACCCCGCCAGCGTCTCCCACGTGTGGCTGCGTGGTGAGCTGGTGGCTGGCAGCAGCCTGCCCGAGCCCGTTTAGGTCGCGGCGGTGGACACCACGACACTGGAGGTCCGCACGGGCGATTCGTTCGTCTGCGCCGACCTCACGAAGCAGATCGACGGCTGGCTGTCGGGGCGTGGCGACGGCCTGTGCAACGTGTTCGTGCCGCACGCCACCGCCGGCGTTGCCTTATTCGAGTTGGGCGCCGGATCCGAGGCCGACATCGAGGAGACCGTGAGCCGGCTGCTGCCGCGCGATGACCGCTGGTCGCATCGTCACGGCAGCAGCGGACATGGCGCCGACCATGTGCTGCCGCTGTTAGTGGCTTCCGCGGTCACCCTCCCGGTGATCGCGGGGCGGCTGGCGGTGGGCACCTGGCAGTCGGTGGTGCTGGTCGACGCGAACACCGACAACGCCGTTCGGACCGTCCGGCTGTCCTTCCTGGCCTGACCTCAGCGCAGCGATCGGGCCATGGCGGCGCGGGTGAGTGGGCCGACGGTGCCGAGGCCGGCGGGGCCGATGCCGCGGTTGCGTTGGAACTGGATGGTGGCGGCGTGGGTGGCGGGTCCGAAGTCGCCGTCCACGGCGATGTTGCGGCGGCGGATCTTGTTGAGCTTGCGCTGCCAGATGGCCACGCGCTTGCCTTCGGCGCCCATCCGCAGCGACGCGGTGGCGGCGGGTGGGGCGGGCCCGCGACGCTGGCGTGCCAGCGATCGGGCCATGGCGGCGCGGGTGAGTGGGCCGACGGTGCCGGGGCCGGCGGGGCCGATGCCGCGGTTGCGTTGGAACTGGATGGTGGCGGCGTGGGTGGCGGGTCCGAAGTCGCCGTCCACGGCGATGTTGCGGCGGCGGATCTTGTTGAGCTTGCGCTGCCAGGCGCTGACCCTGGGTCCGTCGTGACCTTGGCGCAGCGACTCCCTGACTGGCGAACGGGGACCGCCGCGAGAAGAACGTGAGCCACGGCCGTTGGCGTAGTCACCTTCTCGCTCGGCAGTGCGCAACGACGCGTACGGGTTCATCCGTCTGCCGCCGAAGGGGTCGCGGATACGACCATCTTCGATCTCGAAGTGCAGGTGCGGCCAGCCCCCGGCCGCGTTGCCGGAGTCACCGACGTAGCCGATGACCTGTCGGCGGCGTACCCAGGAGCCGGTGGCCACACCTGCAGCGATCGCGCCCGAACGACCACCGCCGGCGTGTCCCAAGTGATAGTAGGCGTACACGCGGCCGTCGCGGCCGCGGACCTGCAGCGCCCAGCCCGCCGTGGGGTGCGCGGCCGGGGGAGCCCAGACCACGCGCCCCGCCTTGGCCGCATAGACGGGCCACCCGTGCTGGCCCATCAGATCGGTGGCGCGGTGCACGCGGCTGCCACCACCACGGCTGTTGAAGTAGCTGTCGGAGTACGTCGCGCCCCGGCGCGTGGGGAAGGTGATGTCGATCGCCTGGCGGTACTCGGGAGTCGCCAGTGCCGGTACGGCCATCGTCGCCAGCAGCACCGCGATGGACAAGGTTGCAGTCAAGCCCTTGAGCATGCGCATCCGGGCAGCCTAGAGCAGGACTAGTCAGAAGTCCACCCCAGCGTATTTAGGGTGTTACCCGGAGTCCTCGCTGCCGGACGGCTGGCTCACCCCGAATTGTCCCCGCCCACCGGCCGGCCTGGCGGCCGACCCTCACCCTGATTTATCCCCACCCTGGAAGCGGAGCTTGGCGTACTCGTCGAGGGCTGCGGGGTTGGCAAGGGCGTCGAGGTTGTGCACGGCGGCGCCGCTGATGGTGTCGGCCACCGCACGCTCCACCTTCTTGCCGCTGATGGTGTACGGGATGTCGGCGACGGCGAAGACGTGAGCGGGCACGTGGCGTGGGGTGGTCGCCGCGCGGATCGTGTCGCGGATGTGCTTGGTCAACGCCGCGTCGAGCCCCACAGCATCGGCGAGGACAACGCACAGGACGATCTCGGTGTCACCCTCGACGGGCCGGCCGACCACGATGGCGTCGGCGATCTCAGCCAGCGGCTCGATCGCCCGGTAGATCTCGGCCGTCCCGATCCGCACGCCGCTGGGATTGAGCGTGGTGTCGCTACGGCCGAGGATGACCATGCCGCCTTCCGGCGTGATCTCGACCAGATCGCCGTGCGTCCACACGCCGGGGTTGGCTTCGAAGTAAGCGGCGCGGTAGCGCGAACCGTCCTCGTCATCCCAAAAACCCGTCGGCATCGAGGGGAACGGGCGGGTGCAGACCAGCTCGCCGGGCTCGCCGATCACTGGCCTGCCAAACGGGTTCCAGGCCTCCACCGCCATGCCGAGGCAGCGGCACTGCAGCTCACCGCGCCGCACGGGCAGAGTGGGTGCCCCGGCGCCGAAGCAGCCGATCAGATCCGTGCCGCCACTGACCGACGCCAGCTGCAGGTCGCCGCCCACGTGCTCATAGACCCAGTCGAACTGGTCGGGGTGCAGCGGCGCACCCGTGGAGAGCACGGTCCGCACGCCACTGAGATCCGCGACGTCGGCGGGGCGCAGCCCAGCCTTGGCGCAAGCGGCGAGGAATTTGGGGCTGGTGCCGAAATGGCTGATGCGGGTGCGCTCGGCCAGCTCCCACAGCGCTTCAGGACCGGGATAGGTGGGGCTGCCGTCGTACAACACGACCGTCACACCGCTGGCCAGAGCGCTGACCAGCCAGTTCCACATCATCCAGCCGCAGGTCGTGAACCACATGATGGTGTGCTGACCGGCGTGCAGGTCGGTGTGCAAATGGTGCTCCTTGCGGTGCTGCAGCAACGTCCCGCCGTGGCCGTGCACGATGCTCTTTGGGACCCCGGTGGTCCCTGACGAGTACAGGACGAAAAGCGGGTGGTCGGGTGGGACCTGCTCGAAGACAACCTCGCTGGCCGGCGCCTCAAGCAGCCGGGAGAAGGCCACCGTTGGACGGTCGGGCAGCGTCCACGGGTTGTCGACGAAGTCCACGAGCACGAGGTGGTCCAGTTCCGGCAGTGCCTTGCAGACGGCGGCGACCTTGTCGCGCAGTCTGTGAGTTCGCCCGTTGTAGCGATAGCCGTCGGCGGCGAGCAGGACCTTGGGACGGATCTGCCCGAAGCGATCCACTACGCCCATCGGCCCGAAGTCCGGCGAGCACGATGACCACACCGCACCCATCGCGGTGGTGGCCAGCATCGCCACCAGCGCTTCGACGCAGTTGGGCAGGAAGGCGGCGACCCGGTCTCCGCGCCCGACGCCGAGGTCGGCCAGCCCCGCCTGGACAGCGGCCACCATGCGGTGCAGCTCGTCCCAGGTAATGTGGCGGTCTGCCATTCCCTCGCCGGTGCCGATCACCGCCACGCCGGAGCCGCAATGTCGCAGCAGGTTCTGCGCGTAGTTCAGGCGTGCCCCGGCAAACCACACGGCTCCCGGCATCCGTGGTTCGCCGAGGATTCCGTCGTACCGCCGGGACGCAACCACATCGGTGTCGTGCCAGACCTGCGACCAGAACGCCGTCGGATCGTCGATCGACCAGCGCCACAGTGAGTTGTAGCTGGCTGCGGCGACGGGCGCGGTGTCCATGAAGCGCTTGAGATGGCTGGCCCCGACGCGGGCCTGCGACGGCTGCCACAGGATGGGGTTGCTCGTGGCATTCATCGCGCTGACCTGCGACGATGCGCCAGGCTCGCGCCTGCGGGCGGTTCGGGTCTCAGGCGGGCATAAGCGATGGCCTGGCCGCAGGCTTCACTCCTAAGTTGAGGGTGAGAGTTCTTCCTCGTAGGCGCTATGCAAAGGGGACTGAGCAGCGAAAACACCTGCCGGTAAGTCTCACTCGACGGTGAGCCTTGCGCCATCACGACGCTTTCACGGCCAGCACGGGGCAGCTGGCCCGCAGCAGGAGATCCTGTGCGTTGCTGCCGAGCACGACCTTGCCCACCGGCGAGCGCCGGCGCAGTCCGATGACGATGAGTCCAGCACCCGCCGACTCGGCGACGGCGATCAGATCATCGGCCGGCGTATTGCCGCGGACGAGTTCGTGGATCTCGGCGACCACACCCTCGTTGGCGAGGCGGGCACGAACGGCTTCGAGGTCGTCGCGGTAGGCGACCATCTGCGCCGCCTCGTCGCGGCTGCCGCCTTTGGCGGAGTGCACCACGAGCAAGGATCCGTCGCGCAGCCGCGCCTCGGCGATGGCCGCATCCAGCGCCGCCCGGCCTTCAGCCGTCCTGATGTAGCCCACGACGATCTTCACGGCCAGCCCCTGTCTGTGGAGTCCCCATGTTCTACCGGAGAAAGCAGCGGGCGGGTGGGCGAAGACGGGCTGGCAAACTGCGATCAATACCGACGAAGGGCTGTGGATGTGGCAGGGATCGCTCATCGAGCAGCTGATCCGGCTGGGGGGCAGGGCCGTGGCGGCGGGACTGGTGATCGGCTCGGGCGGCAACCTGTCCGCGCGGTCGCCCGGCGCTAACGAGTGCGTCGTCACCGCGCGCGGCACGTGGCTGGACGAGCTGACCGGCGACGACTTCAGCGTTGTCGGGCTCGACGCACGGGTACGCAGCGGAAGCGCCGCACCGTCCAGCGAGGTCGCGCTGCACCTGGCGGCCTATCGCGCCCGCGCCGACGTCAACGCGGTGGTGCACCTGCATCCCCAGACGTCGGTACTGCTCGACGCTCTCGGGCAGCGGATCCGGCTGATCACCTTGGACCATGTCGCCTACCTGCGCCGCGTGGCCACGGTGCCCTACCTCGCACCCGGGACCGCGGCGCTCGCCGAGGCCGGCGCGCAAGCACTGGCCGACGCCGACGTGGTCATCCTCGGTCACCACGGCTGCTCGGTCGTGGCCGACAGCCTTGAGCTGGCGTACAAGCGGGCAGCCAACCTGGAGGAGGCGGCGATGGCGACCTACCGGTCGCTGCTGCTCGGCGACGCCGAAACCGCAGCCCCGCCGGACTACCTCAGGCGCCTGTCGTCGCTGGCGGACGGCTCGCATTGACGCCAGGCGATTGCGCCCCGGCCAGTCCACCGTCTGGTCAGCTGGTCAGGCGGGTCAGGCGCGGGTCAGTCCTCGTCGCCGTCGCTCAACCCGTCGATCAGCAACGCGAGCCCGATGGCGAACAGCCACACGTCCTTTGCCAAGCCGATGCCGTCTGGCGTCGGGCGAATCCCGCTGTCATCGGTCATGCCTGGCGTCTTAAGGTAGAGGCGGACCAGTCCCGCGCCTAAGGCGCTGAGCCCAGCCCCGACCAAGCCCGCCGGCACGAAGGGCAGCAGGAGCGCCGTGCCGAGGGCGATCTCGCCAGCGGACAGTAGCTTGATGAACTGCTGCGATTCCATCGACGAGAACTGCGGAAAGGCGCCGCTGGCCATGCCATGCATGCCGGCCGCCGCCTCGTCGGGCATCCCGCGCTTGGACAAGCCCGAGTTCAAGGTGTAGGCACCGGCGGCCAGGCGTATGGGAAGCTGCCAGGTCTTCATGGTTGACCCAAGTCGGTAAGCCCCGAACGTCCTAGCCAGCCGTTGCTCGTTCCAACGCGGTGGCGGCGCAACCCCATGAAAGTGTCACACCCGCGCCGCCGTGTCCGTAGTTGTGGATGCAGTACCCGCCGCCGGGCAGGGCCTCGACCTCGACGCGCACCGCCGGGCGGCCCGGCCGCAGCCCGACGGCGTGGCCGAGGACCTCCACGCCTTCCAAGGCCGGCTCCAGGGCGATGCACCGACGCAGGATGGACGCCGCGGTCTCCGGCTCCGGCCGCAAGTCGGACGATCCCTGTTGCGTCGTGCCGCCCAGCACCACATCGCGGCTGCGGGGCGCCACGTAGGTCACCCCCTGCGGATGGTGGTCGTCGAGCAGGAAGCGTGTCAGTCCAGGGTTGGCCACCCGCACCACCTGCCCGCGGATGGGCGACAGCGTGGCGTCCCTGGCCAGCGCCCCGGCCCCTAGCCCGGCGCAGTTCACCACCACCGGGCATATCGTCCGAGCCTCGTCCAGCGCGGCGATCCACCGCTGCTGGATCACCCCGCCGGCGCGTCGCAGCCGTGTGACCAGATACCCCAGGTACACCGGCATCTCGATGACCGGGACGGT
>Ga0136613_10001161_pt1 | contig 13323 bp, 13 predicted proteins | sample AntDrymUQ2722106_2_FD_106649 | JGI IMG/M metagenome (GOLD analysis project Ga0136613, IMG submission 106649) | Polar desert sand microbial communities from Dry Valleys, Antarctica - metaG UQ272 (21.06) | ecosystem: Environmental > Terrestrial > Soil > Desert | place: Antarctica: Dry Valley... | reverse complement strand
GCGGAGGCCATCGAGAACCACTCGTTGCTGATGATCACCGTGTCGGACGTCTCCTCGACCTCCGCCACGAGCTGCTGCCAGGCGGGGTACTTCTTCCCCTTGGCACCTTGCCGGACCCCAGTCGATGCTTGCCCGTGGTCGAAGCGCGAACGACCAGGAACCACGACCCCCTGCTCTTGCAGCCGCTCGCGGTTGTTGAACAGCACCGCCTGCAGAAAGGTGGTGCCGGTCTTGGGCGCCCCGACGTGCATCACGATCCGGTTGGCCACCCCGGGAGTATAACGTCGGCAACCAGCCGCGAGCCCGCCCAAGGTTTCGGGTGGTCACGCCCTGGCCACCACCCACTGTGCCGCGCGGGTCAGAACGCCTCGAGGAACCGTTCCGGCAGCCGCCGCAGTGGGTTCTTGCCCATGGCGGGAAGCTGCGGGCCATGGGTGCGGTAGAAGCCTTTGGCCTTGGGCCGAACGATCTCCGTCAGATCCACCTCGGCAGCGTCGAACTCGGGGATGTCGTGTCCGTCTGGGGTCTCCACCCAGGAGAGCAATCGGGAGGTGAGCGCCTCCGGGCCAAGTGGCCACGCGCTGTGCGGACTGCCTCGACTGTCGGTCTCGTGCATGGCTCGGCGGTGCTCCGACACCGCTCGCAGGGCTGCCACGTCGTAGTACTTCAGATGAAGCAGCAGCACATCCGGGTCGATCGCGAACGGCGCCTTGATCCCGTGGAATGCCACCATCCAGTCCGCCGGGATCCGCTTCAACAACGGCTTGCACATGGCCGGCGCGAACTTCACGAACTGCCGTTGTGCAAGCAAGGGAAGCGAGGGATCGAGCGACGGTTCGATGACGGGATTGTGCAGCACGTTGAGGCCGAGCGGAGCGATCACCTTTTGTTCTCTACGCCCCTCGAGGTAGTGGACCAGCCCCTCGTAGCGGGCCGGGTCGGGCACGAGGAACTCGTCGACGTCTGTGAAGACGACGACGTCGTAGCATGCGAGCAGTCCCCGAGCGAGCCCGTTGACCAGCGACCTGCGAGTCCGCTCCCAGTTCACCTTCCACGGCGGGCCCGGTAACCGGTACAAGGTGCAGGGCAGATCGTCGGTGGAGGCGTCGACACTGTTGTCGTCGAGGACGACAAGGTTGTCGACGCCGAGCTGGCCGCCGTAGTAGTCGATCCAACGTGCAGCATGTCTGCCTCGTTGGACGCCATGGTCATCGCCACCACCCGAGGGCTCGTCCCCCGGCCACCACCCGACCGGCCAGTCCTTCGGCCACGGGTACGCTCGTCGACCATGCAGAGCGTCATGGGAACGATCGTAGACCTCGCCGAGTGCAGCGGTCGGTCAGGGACACGCACTCAGACGGCGCGGTTGACGGCGGAGATGACAGCCCTCAGGGAGGAGGGCCGACGCAAGATGGGGGCCGCCGCGCTCGAGAAGGCTCGCGCCCAGACGCAGCCGGTCATCTCCGCCCGCTGGGAGCAGATCTTCCAGGAACTGTTCGCGGCGAAGTCGACCCGCTGACCTTCTCTCCAGCACCCCCGGTTACCCGTTTGTGACGCTGTTGCACCGCCCAGCACCTTCAGATGCAACAGCGTCACAAACCAGCAGGGAACGGCGGCATACCCCCACCCCTGTGGACAACCGCCCCGAGCAACCAGGCATCTCGCGCAGGCTGGTCGCATGCACCGATGGGACAGCCACCGTCGTCCGCCACCATCTGGTGTCACGCCCGTGCGGTGGAGCGACGCTCCGGACCACCTCAGCCGCCGGCGCCGAGCGCCCCGCCTCGCCGGCCAGCCCGGGCTTCCCTCGCGGGGACAGCTTCGTGGCCCAGGATGGAGGCGCACCTCACGTGGTCTCTACGTCCCCAGTGGTGCCGGCACGTCGCCGGAGCAACGCAGCACCGAGGCGGCTGCGCTCCTTCCGGCGTACGGCGCCGTCGGTGGCTGGGCTTCGGCGCACCTGCTGGGCGCCCGGCTCCTCGACGGGCGCGGGCCCTACGGCTGCGACACGTTGCCAGTTCTGCTGTGTCTAGGCGCCCACGGTCAGATCCGGCCACGTCCCGGCATCGAGCTGTCACGCGATCGACTCCCTGCGTCAGACGTCTGGGATGTGGCCGGACGCAGCTGCACATCACCCCTCCGCAGCGCCTTCGACTGCGCTCGCCTGATGCCGGATCTGGTCGAGGCAGTGGTGCATGTCGACCTGATCCTCGCGTGTGACTTCTTCCCGCTCGAGGAGCTGGCGGCATACGTCGCTGACCATCAGGGCTGGCGTGGCGTGCCCCAGGCGCGTCGGGCCGTCGCGCTGGCGGCAGCCGGGGTGCGCAGCCCCCCGGAGACCAGGATGCGACTCGCGTGGGTGCTCGGCGCCGGGCTCCCGACACCGCTCGTCAACCGTGCGGTCTTCGACCTCACGGGCAACCTGCTCGGGTATCCGGACCTGCTCGACCCCGAGGCTGGCACCGTGTCGGAGTACGACAGCGACGACCACCGCGAGCTGGGCGCCCACACCGCGGACAACGTCCGCGAGGAGTGCTTCGAGCACCACGGCTTGACCGTGGCCCGCCTCACCAAGCTCGACCTGCGCGCCTCCAGACGGCCAGCGCTCGTATCCAGGCTCCGGCGGGCGCGAGCCCGCGGCCTGCGCCGCGACCGCAGCCATGACCGTTGGACGCTGCAGCCGCCACCTGGGTGGCATGGACCGCTTCAGTTGTGACGCTCTTGCACCAGGCGGCCAGCAGCAGGTGCAACAGCGTCACAACCCAGCACCTGAGCAGGTCAGCAGCCCAGACCCAGCAGGGTGAGGCTGGCTCTGGGACTCAGACGGCGCGGTTGAGGGCGGAGACGACGGCCCTCAGGGAGGCGGTCACGATGTTGGGATCGAGCCCCACACCCCACAGGATCTGGTCACCGATGGCGCACTCGACGTACGCCGCCGCGGTCGCGTCACCACCTGAGGAGAGGGCGTGCTCGGCGTAGTCGAGGACCCGGACGTCATACCCGATGCCGTTGACCGCCTGGACGAACGCCGCGATCGGGCCGTTGCCCTCGCCGCGCAACGTGTGGGGCTCCCCGTCGACGTACACCTTGACCGTCAGCGCATCGCGCTCACCAGCAGCGGACGACGTGTGCACGGAGTCGAGTGCCAGCGGCGTACGCCGGTCGAGGTACTCCGCGCCGAACGTCGACCAGATCTCGTCGCCGGAGATCTCGCCACCCTCGTCGTCGGTGCGGGTCTGCACCACCCGGCTGAACTCGATCTGCAGCCGGCGGGGCAGGTCGAGCCTGTGCTCGGCCTTGAGGATGTAGGCGACCCCGCCCTTGCCGGACTGGGAGTTGACACGGATGACCGCCTCGTAGGAGCGGCCGACGTCCATCGGGTCGATCGGCAGGTACGGAACGGCCCATGGATGGTTGCCGACCGCGACGTTCCCATGGCTTGCGTCGGCTTCCAGGGCTTCCAGGCCCTTCTTGATCGCGTCCTGGTGGGAGCCGGAGAACGCCGTGTAGACGAGGTCACCCGCATACGGGTGCCGTGGGTGGACGGGCAGGCCGGTGCAGTACTCGACGCTGCGGCGGATCTCGTCGATGTCGGAGAAGTCGACCATCGGGTCGACCCCTTGGCTGAAGAGGTTCAGACCCAGCGTGACGAGGCAGACGTTCCCGGTGCGCTCACCGTGCCCGAACAGGCAGCCCTCGACCCGGTCGGCGCCGGCCATCACCGCGAGCTCGGTGGCGGCGACGGCGGTCCCGCGGTCGTTGTGGGGGTGCAGCGAGATCACGGAGTGCTCGCGCCTGGTCAGCTGGCGGGAGAACCACTCGATCTGATCGGCGTACACATTGGGCGTCGACATCTCGACGGTGGCCGGGAGGTTGAGGATGATCTCGCGACCGGGACCGGGCTGCCACACGTCGGAGACCGCCTCGCAGACCTCGACTGCGAACTCGAGCTCGGTGTCGGTGAAGATCTCGGGGCTGTACTGGTAGCCGAGGTCGACGCCGTCGAGGTAGTTCTCGGCGTACTTCATCACGACCTCGGTGCCGCGGGTCGCGATGGCCCGACACTCGTCGCGGCCTACGCCGAAGACGACTCGACGGAACAGCGGCGCGGTGGCGTTGTAGAGGTGCACGTTGGCGCGCTGCGCGCCGACCAGGCTCTGCACGGTGCGCTCGATCAGGTCCTCGCGCGCCTGCGTCAGCACGGAGATCGTCACGTCGGCAGGGATCGAGCCGCCCTCGATGAGCTGCCGCACGAAGTCGAAGTCGAACGCGCTCGCCGACGGGAAGCCGACCTCGATCTCCTTGTAGCCCATCGACACGAGCAGCTCGAACATCCGCTGCTTGCGCCCCGGCGTCATCGGCTCGATGAGCGCCTGGTTGCCGTCCCGCAGGTCTGTCGAGAGCCAGCGGGGCGCCGCGGTGATGGTGGCGCCCGGCCAGGTGCGGTCCGGCAGGTCGATGGGTGGGAAGGCGGAGTAGCGCTCGAACGGCATACCGCTGGATTGCTGGGGGTGGATGGCCATGGAGGTCTCTCAGGATGGAGGGGGGTCGCCGAGACAACAACAGATCCCGCGACGAGGGGGTCCGGCTCAGCGACCCTCGGCGCGGCACGCAAGGAGCAGTGCACGCAAGACCTTCATGGTGACGTCAGGCTAGCACCGGGCGTGACCCTGGCGAGAGGGCTCGCTCGACCTGTGGACACTGGGCGCGCGAAATGTCGTTGCCTTCCACCTGGCCCGCACCGTTGAATGCGGGTATGACGATCGAACGCATCGACCCGTTGGAGCTCGACGACGCGACGGCAACCCGCTGCGCGGAGATCGTGGGCGCGTCGGCAGCGGCCAGCGGCATCGACGTACCCGCGCCGAGCGCGGCTGGGTTCGCCGGCCAGGTGACCTACACCCACGACATGACGCCAGTCGACGCGATATGGCTCGCCCGGGAGGGCTGTGACGTCGTCGGGTCGGCGATGATCAAGTTTGCCGCCTGGGACAACCCGCACCTGGCGTTCGTCTTCTGCGCTGTGCATCCCGACTTCCTGGGGCGTGGCGTCGGCAGCACGCTGCTGGGGGCACAGGTCGAGGCCGCGCGGGCACACGACCGCACGCTGCTGTTGACGTTCGAGTTCCGTGACACCCCGGGGCACCGGCTGCTGGCAGAGCAGGGCTTCGAGCTCGCACAGGACACCGCCCAACGGCGCCTTCGCCCGGCGGAGCTCGACTGGGAGGCGATCCAGCGGTATGCCGCCGATGCTGCTGCGCACGCCACCGCCTACGAGCTCGTCCGCCTCGACGGAGCTGCACCCGACGACTGGCTGCCGACGCTCCAGAGCCTCCACGAATCGATCAACGACGCGCCTCTCGACGGAATCGACCTCCAGCCTGACGTCTACCCCGCCGAGCGGATCCGTCTCTACGAGCAGGCGATGGCGGCTCGCCAGCAGCACCTCTACCGATTGATGGCACGTCATCGCTCGACTGGCGCCTGGGCCGGCCACACGATCTTGTGTGTCGACCGGACCCGCCCCGGCAGCGGCATCCAAGAAGACACCAGCGTCGTCAGCGCCCACCGTGGCCACCGGCTCGGCATGCTGCTCAAGTCCACGATGCTGCTGTGGATGCGTGACGCCGAGCCGGGACTCGAGACGATCGACACCTGGAACGCCGAGACCAACGGCCACATGATCGCCGTCAACGACAGGCTCGGCTGCTTCGTCAACGCGCGCGGCGTGGCGCTGCAGCGCCACCTCGACGACGTCGACCGCTGACCGCCTGACCGCTGACCCGCCACGCGGCGTGCCTGGTTGGCGGCTGGCGGCTGGCGGCTGGCGGCTGGCGGCTTTGCGCCATACCCGCCCAAAGATCCGACTGTGACGTTGCTCCAGCAACGTGAGAGTCGGATCCTTCCGCAGGACCTCGTCAGAGATCCGACTGTGGCGTTGCTCGGGCAGCGCGAGCGTCGGATCCTTCCGCAGGACCGGCCAAACGGTGAGACACCAGCGAAACGAGACCAGCAGCGCCCCACTGGGCCATCATTGCTACGCCCTTCATCGCGAAGCGCACGCCAAGATCCGACTGTGGCGTTGCTCAGGCAGCGCGAGCGTCGGATCCTGGTGCAGGCCGAAGCCAGCGCGCGGGAAGCCATCTCGGCAGTCCCGGTCACCTACGATGGGGGCGATGTTCGTCGTGCGGCTCAGAACCCATGCCATCAAGGTCGCAGCCGGTCTCAGCCTCGGGATCCTCGTCCTGGTGGCGGGGTGCACACCGGCACCGAAGGAGTCCGCGAGCAGTGACCAGACGACTTCGACGACATCGGGCGAGACCACCAAGAAGACGCCTTCTCTTCCTCCATCTGCCTTACCGCCTGCCCCCGAAGCCGACACCTGTCGAGAGCTCAGGTTCGTCGACATCGGCCGGTACTCCAATGCGACGCCGACCACGTCGTGCGCCAGACGTCATACGGGGCTCACATTCGCGGTCACGAGACTCTCCCCCGACATCGCGTTCGACGGTGTGCGGATCAAGAACGACGCAATCCAGCAGCAGGCCGGTGAGGCGTGCCGCACGGCGTTCGAGGCCTATGTCGGGGGCGACGCCGCCACCCGCGCACTCGTCCGGCTCACCGCCACCTACTTCCTGCCCACCCAGGACGCGTACGACGCTGGGGCGCGCTGGGTCCGTTGCGACATCATCGCGCTGCAGGCCGAACGGATCCTGGCAGACCTCCCGATGGAGCTGGAAGGATTCCTCGACGACGACGCAGCCGTCGCCGCCTACGGCCTCTGCTCGACGGGAGAGCCGGGCGCGACCGACTCGAAGCAGGTGACATGCGACCAACCGCACACCTACCGGGCCATCGCAGCACTGCCGCTCGGCACCATGGACGACTCCTACCCAGGCGAGACGAGGACACGTGTCGTGGGCAAGCAGCGGTGCGAGGACCTGATCGTCGAGCTGCTCGGCTCGGACGGCGGCTTCACCTTTGGCTGGACCTTCCCGACCACCCAGGACTGGAATGCCGGGCAACGATTCGGCTACTGCTGGAACAAGGCATCCGACTGAACCTGGCGCAGGGCATAATCAGCACGTGAAAAACCTGCTGGGGTCGCTTGCCGCCGTGTCCGCTCTCGTGCTGACCTCGTGCGCGAGCGCGCAGGAGGTCGCCGACATGTCTACGGAGACCACCGAACCCGTCGAGACCTCCGAGCCGACAACCTCGACGACCTCGACATCGACGATCCCTCCGACCTCGACCAGCGCGCCTACGACGTCAGAGCCCCCCACGACCGAGCCCTCTACGAGCGCTCCGACCACCACGACAGAGCCGCAGCTCGCCGGCCTGCCCAAGGTCGGCTACTGCTACGACACGACGAAGCCGCAGTTCCGCGACCAGCGTGACGGGTCCTTCCCGGTCGAGTGCAGCAGTCGTCATACGGCAGAGACGTTCGCGGTGTTCCGCGTCGGCTCCTTCCCCCGGCCCAGCGAGATCAACAAGGTGTGGCGAGACTGCCAGCCGCTCTTCCGGCGGTACGTCGGTGCGCCGGCGACGCTCTCGAAGCTCGATCTGGCGCTGATCCTGCCAAGCGACGACCAGATCGCCGAGGGGCAGGATTGGATCCGCTGCGACGCCATCCAGAAGGAGCACTACAACGCCCGCGTGGGAGCGCCGCGCACCGGCAGCCTGCAGGCCTCGCTGACATCGGGTGTCCCGCGTGAGTTCCGCGGCTGCGTCAAGCACTGGCCGAAGATCGACCAGGCAGTCACCTTCACGTCCTGCGACGAACGCCACCAGGCCCAGCTGATCCCCGAGTCGCTGTTCTTCGGTCCGCCAGATGCGCCCTTCCCCGGTGTCGAGACGACTCAGCGGAAGAGCAAGCAGTTCTGCGAGGACGTCTTCCAGACCTACGTCCCCGAGACGCGCAACTACTACTACTACCCGACCGCGGACTCCTGGAAGTCAGGCTCCCACAACAGCACCTGTTGGGCGCTCGACACCGAGGGCGACGGGCTTCCCCCGCTCTAGCGGCTGTTGCTCGACCGCACCGGCCACTGTGTGGGCGAGACGCCACCGGCGCCCTCACGCCCTCAAAAACCGAGACGGCGCAGCTGTTTGGGGTCGCGCTGCCAGTCCTTGGCGATCTTGACCCGTAGGTCGAGGTAGACCGGCGTCCCCAGCAGCGCTTCGATCTGGGTGCGGGCGGCCGATCCGACCTGCTTGAGCCGGGCACCGCCCTTGCCGATGACGATCCCCTTCTGGCTGGAGCGCTCGACGTACAAGATGGCCTGGACGTCGAGCAGCGGCCTGTCCTCGGGGCGTCCCTCGCGGCGGCTCATCTCCTCGACCACGACGGCCAGCGAGTGCGGCAGCTCGTCGCGGACCCCTTCGAGGGCAGCCTCGCGGACCAACTCGGCCACGAGCGTGGTCTCCGGCTCGTCGGTGAGCTCGCCGTCCAGGTAGAGCGCCGGCCCCTCCGGCAGCCGACTCGTCAGCAGGTCACCGACGAGCCCGACATGGAAGCCGTCGACTGCCGAGACCGGCACGATCTCCTCCCATCCGACCCCCGTCTGCTCCCCGAGCGCGGCCACCGACATCAGGTACGTCGCCAGCTGGTCAGGCGTCACCAGGTCTGTCTTGGTGACGACCGCGAGCTTGGGGGTCCTCACCACCTTCGCCAGCTCCGAGACGAGGAAGCGGTCGCCCGGGCCCACCGGGTCGGTCGCGGCCAGGCAGACCGCCACGACGTCGACCTCGGCCCACGTCGTCTTGACGATGTCGTTGAGCCGCGCGCCGAGCAGCGTCCGGGGTCGGTGCAGGCCAGGGGTGTCGACGAGGATCAGCTGGGCAGCGGGCCGGTTGACGATGCCCCGCACCGCGTGCCGTGTCGTCTGGGGCCGCGAGGAGGTGATCGCCACCTTGGCGCCCACGAGCGCGTTCATGAGGGTCGACTTGCCGACGTTGGGGCGCCCGACGAAACAGGCGAACCCGCTACGGAACGACTCGTCAGCCGTCGCGTCGAGCGTCACGTGGTTCTCATGTCGGGGACCGTGTCGTCCGGCGTAGCCCGGTAGAGGGCGACGTCGGCGCCGGCGAACTCGCGGACCACCGAGACGTCCCTGTCGTTCAACGCCAGTCCGTCCGTCACGACGAGACCGGCTTCGAGCCCTTTGACGCCGCCGCTGATCGCCATGGCCACGGCCACCTCGAGCGCGGAGAGCTGAAGGGTCGGAAGATCGACGTTCGTCGCGCTGTAGGTGCGACCATCCGAGTCGCGCACCGCCGCACCTTCTCGCGCCCGCGAGCGTGCCCGGGCAGCCCGCGCCAGGGTCAACAGCTTGGCGTCCTCGGGATCGGTGAGCTCGACAGACATGGCGGCCAGCCTAGTCCGGCGCACTCGCAGCGCCGTCAAAGAGCGAAGCGAAGGCGTGAGAGCCGTCGGCCCCGACCGACCCGCGCCTACAGGCGTGACCGGCCGCACGCCGTGGCTCAGGCCCCCGACTCGGCGGGCTCTGCGTCGTACCCGGTGGACCCTGTCTCGGTGTCGCTGCGCTCCGACGCGCGCGTCACCATCACGGTGACCACCTTGTTACGACGACCGGCGAGCGACTCCGCCTGGAGGTGCATTCCCTCGCAGGTGACCTCGGCGCCCGGGATCGGCACCCTGCCGAGGTGCTTGGCCATCAGGCCGCCGACTGTCTCGATGTCCTCGTCGTCGATCGTGACGTCGAACAGTTCCGCCAGCTCGTCGACAGGGAGACGCGAGCTCACCCGGACGGCACTGCTGGACAGGCGCTCCACCTCGACCGGCTCGGAGTCGTACTCGTCGGTGATCTCGCCGACGATCTCCTCGAGGATGTCCTCGATGGTGACCAGACCTGCGGTCCCGCCGTACTCGTCGACGACGATCGCCACGTGCAGCCTCCTCGCCTGCATCTCGCGCATCAACTCGTCTGCCGGTTTGGAGTCAGGGACGAAGAGGGTCGCCCGCATCACTGTCTCGATGCGTTCGGTCGTCTCCGCCTCGTGCTTGTCGAAGACGCGCTTGGTGACGTCCTTGAGATAGGTGACACCGATGACGTCGTCGAGGTTGTCGCCGATGACGGGGATACGAGAGAAGCCACTGCGCAGGGCGAGCGACATCATCTGGCGCAGCGTCTTGTGCCGCTCGATGAACACCATGTCGGTCCGTGGCACCATCACCTCACGCACGAGGGTGTCGCCGAGCTCGAAGACCGAGTGGATCATCTTGCTCTCACCGGACTCGATGACGCGCGACTGCGCGGCGAGGTCGACGAGCTCGCGCAGCTCGGCCTCGGTCGCGAACGGGCCCTCGCGGAACCCGCGACCCGGCGTCAGCGCGTTGCCGATCACGATGAGCAGCTGTGGGATCGGGCCGAGGACCGCGGTGAGCCCCGCCACCGCGCCGGCAGTCATCAGCCCGACGCGTTCGGAGTGCTGCCGCCCCAGGGTGCGAGGGCCGACGCCGACTGCGATGTAGGAGACGACGACCATCACACCCGCCGCCAAGAGCACCTGCAGCCAGGTCGGATCGAGCAGGCCGTCGCGGCTGCCTCCCATCGTCGTCGCACCGGCGACCACCAGAGTGACGAGCACGGTGGCAGTCGTCTCGCAGAGGATACGCAGCAGGAGAGCGGTGTTGAGGAAGCGCGGTGGATCGCTGACGACGGCCAGCAACCGCGGCGCGCCACGGCGCCGCTCCCGGACCAGCTCCTCGGCGCGAACCCGCGAGATCGACGAGAGCGCCGCCTCGGCGCTCGCCAGGACGGCTGCGACCACGACCAGGACTGCCGCGATCACCAGCAGTGTCACGCCTGCCGGCGTCATTGGACGGTGTCTCCGCTCTTCACGGCAAGCCACTCGGTGAGCAGTCTCGCCTGCAGAGCGAACATCTCGCGCTCCGCCTCGGGCTCGGCGTGGTCATAGCCGAGCAGGTGCAAGATGCCATGGATGGTCAGCAGCGCGAGCTCGTCGTCGACGCTGCGGTCGAACGTGGGAGCCTGCCAAGCGGCGTACTGCGGACACAGCAGCATGTCTCCGAGGATCCCCTCCGCCTCGGGCTCCTCGTCGCGTGGTGGCCGCAGCTGGTCCATGGGGAAGGACAAGACGTCGGTCGGACCGTCCTTGCCCATCCACTTCTCGTTGTATCGCGTCATCGTCGCCTCGTCGACGAGGCGCAGGCACAGCTCGGCCTCGGGGTGCACCCGCAGCCGTGCCATCGTGAAACGGGCGAGCCGGAGGAAGACGACCGGGTCGAGCTCGACACCTGACTCGTTGAGGACCTCGACGCTCATCGGGTGTCGGCGACGGAGGTGGGCCCGGAGCTCCGTTTGGCTTCGTAGGTGTCGTAGGCGGCGACGATCTTGCCGACCAGCTTGTGGCGTACGACGTCCGCGGCGGTCAGGCGGCAGAACTCCACGTCGCGCATCCCCTCGAGGATGTCCTGCACGACGCGCAGGCCGCTCTTGGTGCCACTCGGGAGGTCGACCTGGGTGATGTCTCCGGTGACGACCATCCTCGAGCCGAAGCCGAGCCTGGTCAGGAACATCTTCATCTGCTCGGGCGAGGTGTTCTGCGCCTCGTCGAGGATGATGAACGCGTCGTTGAGGCTGCGCCCCCGCATGAAGGCCAGCGGCGCCACCTCGATCGTCCCGGCCGTGAGCAGCTTGGGGATGGTGTCGGGGTCGAGCATGTCGTGCAGGGCGTCGTACAACGGGCGGAGGTAGGGGTCGATCTTCTCGCTGAGCGTGCCTGGCAGGTAGCCGAGCCGCTCACCTGCCTCGACGGCCGGACGGGTCAAGATGATGCGGTTGACCTGCTTGGCCTGCAGCGCCTGGACGGCCTTCGCCATCGCGAGATAGGTCTTGCCGGTGCCGGCGGGGCCGATGCCGAAGACGACGGTGTGCTTGTCGATCGCGTCGACGTAGCGCTTCTGGTTGACGCTCTTGGGCCGGATCGTCCGGCCACGGTTGCTCAGGATGTTGAGCGTGAGCACGTCTGCCGGGCGCTCGTTGGTCTCGGCGCGCAGCATCGCGATCACCCGCTCCACGGTCTCGGCAGTGAGGCCCTGGCCGGTGCGGACCATGGTGACGAGCTCGTCAAGGAGCCGCTCGACCAATGCGACCTCGCCGCGGTCTCCGGCCACGCTGACCTCGTTGCCGCGCGCGTGGACGTCTGCGTCGAACTCTCGCTCGATGATGTCGAGGAACTCGTCACCGGCTCCGAGGACTGCGACGACGGGGATGCTGGCCGGGATCACGATCGTGTGTCGTGGGAGTCGAGCGTCTGTCATCGTGCGTTCATGGTACGGCGTCGAGGCGTCGGCGCCCACCCGGTTTGCCCCACCCGGTTTGCCCCACCCGGTTCGCCCCACTCGGCTCGGCCTCCCCCGGGCTCCCCCACCCGCGATTGCGGGAACCTGCACCGCGACACGCCGAGAGCGGCATGCAGCTTCCCGCAATCGCGGGGTGTCAGCCGGGTGGCCAGGTGAACTCTCGTCCGCCCAGGACATGCACATGCGCGTGGAAGACGCTCTGCTGCGCACCCGACCCGTTGTTGCACGCCAGCCGGTAGCCGTCGACGACGCCCTCGGCCACCGCCACCTCGCGGGCGAGGGTGAGGACGGCGAGAGCGGCGTCGGGGTGTGCGTCGGCGAGCTCAGGGAGCGTCTTGCTGTGCACACGGGGGATCACCAGCACGTGCGTCGGCGCCGCCGGGTTGATGTCGCGGAAGGCGACGGCAAGCTCGGTCTCGGCCACGGTGTCCGCGGCGACCTCGCCGGCGACGATCTTGCAGAACAGGCAGTCGTCTTGCGCGGCATCATCAGCTGGGCTCGTCATGTTCTCCTCCAGGGCCTGGCGGCGTCGGTGCGCCCGGCATACCGGCCGTATCGGCGTGGCGTGTCGGTGCGCCGGCATACCGGCCGTTGACTGGATCATGTAAACCTCGGCGCCCGGCAGCGCGTGTGTGCAGCATGACCACGCTATCGCGCGCCACCACGGTGAGGGGGTTCCCGATGGTGACAACCGAGCGCTGGGACGCCGATGAGGCCGTCAACCAGATGTACGCCGCTCACTACGGCTCGCTTGTCAGGCTGGCGTCGCTGCTGGTCCGCAACAGCGGTGAGGCAGAGGAGATCGTCCAGGACGCGTTCGTGTCGATGCACAGCAAGTGGCGCTCTTTGCGCGAGCCCGAGAGCGGCGTCGCCTACCTGCGCCGCTCGGTGGTCAACAAGGCACGGTCGGTGCACCGCCACCACGCGGTCGCGGACAAGCACCTGCACCGGGAGACAGACGCCGTACGCCGCCT
>Ga0136613_10001157_pt1 | contig 13332 bp, 15 predicted proteins | sample AntDrymUQ2722106_2_FD_106649 | JGI IMG/M metagenome (GOLD analysis project Ga0136613, IMG submission 106649) | Polar desert sand microbial communities from Dry Valleys, Antarctica - metaG UQ272 (21.06) | ecosystem: Environmental > Terrestrial > Soil > Desert | place: Antarctica: Dry Valley... | reverse complement strand
GAGCGCGGCGTGGGCCTGCGGGATGTTGCGGGCAAGCGCGACTAGGAGGCCGATCGCGTGCTCCGCCGCCGAGACCACCGTCGACTCCGGCGCGTTCGCAACGACGATCCCGCGGCGCGTTGCGGCGGCGACGTCGACGTTGTCGACTCCAACGCCTGCACGCCCGATCACTTTCAGCTTCTCCGCGTGCCCGAGCACCTCCGCGGTCAGCTTCGTTGCCGAGCGGATCACGATCGCGTCGTAGCGCCCGATGATCTCCTCGAGGGGAGCTTCGGTGTCGACGTCGACGTGGAAGCGGCTGCGCAGGAGCTCGATCCCGGCCGCAGCGATCGGCTCGCGCACCAGGACTCTCAGAGCTGGAACATTCAGACGGGGGCTCCTTCGGCGTAGACCTCGAGCGCACGCGTGGCGGCGAGGCCGCGCTCGATCGGCGCGTCGAGCCCACCGAGAACGAGCTCGACCGCCGAGAGCGCCGTCGCGATGTCGAACTCGTCGATGAAGCCGATGTGCCCGATCCGGAAGATCCGCTCCTTCAGCTCGCCCTGGCCGGCGGCGATCGTGATCCCGTGCCGGTCGCGGAGCGCACGGGTGAGCTCGGTCGAGTCGAGTCCGTCCGGCATGTGGGCGGCGGTGACGACCGCGGAGCGCTCCTCGTCGGGCGAGAAGAGCTCGAGCCCCATCGCCTTGATTCCGGCCCGGCAGGCGCGACCGAGGCGGGCGTGGCGCGCGCAGGCCGCCTCCAATCCCTCCTCCAGTAGGAGGCCGAGGGCGACGTCGAGCGCGACGACGAGCGAGACCGCTGGCGTGAAGGCGCTGTCGAGCTTCGCCTGCGCCATACGGGTTCGCTCCCAGTCGAGGTAGTAGCGCGGGAGCGTCGCGCGCGCGGCGAGCTCCCAGGCTGTGTCCGAGACAGCAACCGTCGCGAGCCCCGGCGGCGTCATCAGCGCTTTCTGCGAGCCGGCCACGACCACGTCGAGACCCCAATCGTCCGTCTCGAGCGGGACTGCGCCGAGACTGGAGACCGCGTCGACGACGACGAGCGCACCGGCGTCCTTGGCGGCCGCGGCGAGCGCCTGCAGATCGCAGACGACGCCCGTCGACGTCTCCGAATGGACGAGGAAGACGAGCGAGACCGGCTCGATCTCCGCCAGCTTGCGCGCCAGATCCGCCGCGGTCGGTGTCTCCCCCCACGCATGGCGCAGCTCCTCGACCTCGCAGCCGTAGCCGCGGGCCATCGCCGCCCAGCGCTCTCCGAACTGGCCCGCGGAGACCGCGAGCACTCGGTCGCCCGACGAGCAGAGGTTGACGATCGCCGACTCAAAGGCCCCGGTGCCGGAGCACGTGAAGAGGAGAACGTCTGAACTCGTGCGATGCACCTCCTGGAGTCGCCCGAGCACCCGCTCGTAGACGATCCGGAAATCGGGCGCGCGATGGTGCAGCACGGGCTCGGAGAGCGCGGCCAGCACCTGCGGCGGCACGGGCGTCGGTCCGGGCGTAAACAGGTACCGCTTCTGCGCCATCTCGTCGGAGCCTAGCTCGCCCTCCCGACGGCGAGCTTGTGTGCAATGAACACAAGCTCCGCTCTGCGCGACGTGCGTACGCTCCGGCCGTGGAAGCCCTGCTCGCGTTCGGCGCCGCCCTGCTCGCGCTCCGACTGAGCGGCCTGCTCGCGGCCCGGTGGCGCTCCACGGGCGCTCCCCACCTCGCCGCCTGGAGCGCTGGCCTCGGCGCCTACGCCCTCGGGGCGGCGGCGCTCGCCTCGGGCGCCGCTGCGGGCTGGGACGATCGCTCCTTCCGGGCCTACTACCTCTTCGGCGGTCTCCTCACCGCACCGCTCCTCGGTGCAGGCTCGCTGCTCGGGATCGGACGAAGAGCGGCGGCGCCCGTGGTGTTGGTGTACACCGGCCTCGCGCTCGGAATCGCGATCGCCGTTCCGCTCTCGACTCCCGTGGACGGGACAACGATCCCCGAGGCCCAGGCGCACCTCGAGCTCTTCCCGGCCCGGATCCTCGCGATCGTCGGCAACGTGACCGGCTCGATCGCGCTCATCGGGGTCGCGCTCCTGACGATCCGCAAGCGCCTCCTCGGCAACTCGCTCCTGCTCGCCGGGGTCGCGGTCGCCGCAATCGGAAGCGCCTTGGCGGGCCTCGGTGCAGGGGAGACGTCCCTCTTCGTCGCCGTCGCAGCGGCTCTGATCTATCTCGGCAGCACCGTTCGTTCGTAACAGAACTTACCTTTCGCAAACAATCAGGCTGCTAGCCTGACCCGGCTACACGCGCTGCCCGGATGCCCTGCGGCTCCTCCGCGTCCCGGCGGCCGACCATGTTTCCGTTCAAGGGGGTCTCGTTTGAACCTGTCTGTTCGCATGCTGCTCCTCGCCGGTGTCCTCATGCTCGTGCTCGCGGCGCTCGCCCCTCGAGTCGCCGACGCGAGCTCGACCCGCGTGAGCCTCGTCGAGCAGATCGGGGACTACCGGACCGAGACCTGGCGCTGGCAGAAGTTGATGGGAAAGCCCCGGACGCCTACGAACTACAGCGAACGACGGGTCCCGAGCAGCACCTACCGGACGTGGGTGCGCGATCTCTGGCGCAAGCGCGCGCTCGTGGCCGAGGAGCGCGCGTCGACCCCACCGCACCGCTCCCAGTGGCTCTGCATCCATCTCCACGAGCGCCATCCGGCGCAAGGCTGGGCGACGCAAACGGGCAATGGATTTTTCGGGGGCCTGCAGATGGATATCTCGTTTCAGCGCACGTACGGGCCAGAGCTGTTGCGTCGAAAAGGCACCGCCAACCGGTGGACGGCGATCGAGCAGATGTGGGTGGCGGAACGCGCGTACCAAAGTGGACGAGGCTTTTATCCATGGCCAAACACAGCACGATCCTGCGGGTTGATCTAGCGCGTCCGGCACCCTGAGTACCCTGGTCACGTGCCTCGGTACACGGCCGCGGACTCTGGCGAGATGGTGCGCCTCTACGCGCAAGAGCGGTCGCTGATCCGGGCGGGCGCGGCCTTCGGCTGCTCTCACAACACGATCCGCGCAGCCCTCAGGCGCGCAGTGTAAGGGTGAGACCGTCAGGGGGACGGCGGAAGCCGCCCGGCAGCGCTCCTACGTGGTTTCGTCGTCGCACGACAAACGGTAATGCGACGTGGTTCGGATGGATTCCCGGCGAGAACAGATACGCAAACGATCGCCGAACACCGGCTTACGGTCGAGCGAGCTCTCGGCCGTCCACTCCTTCGAAGCGAAGAAGTACATCACCGCAACGGCGTCCGCGATGACAATCGCCTCGAGAATCTCGAGCTACGCCAGCGGCCTCACGGATCTGGAGCGACTCACTGTCCGCATTGCGGAAAAGTTCTCTGCGAAATTCCTGTTGCTGAGTCGCGTAGTCGACCGACGAAGGAGGTCTGAGACCTCAACTCGAGATAAGCAGCCCGTCCCTCCGTCGCGCCGCGAGTGACGAGCCGCGGCACAACCCAGCTTCGGTTACGTGTTCTCGTCCTCTCCGCCTGAGCGCCGCTCACGGAGATAGACCGCGACGAAGACGGCGAGCAGGCCGACGACGAGCAGGAGCTCGACGATCGCGCCCGCCACTCCTCCGTGGGCGACTAGTCCTGCGAGAGCAGCCACAACCCTCCAACCGTGTAGGCGACCATCAGCGCAAGGAGCGCATACTGCGAGCGTAGCGCCGCTCTCGGCGGAAAGAGCGTGACCGCGCGGTCGTGGGCGATCGCGAGCCCGGCGACGTGGCCGGCGACGAGCGCCCCCACCTGCACGTACCAGACCGCGTTCGGCGAGAGCGGCGCCAGATTCGGCGCGAAGTCGGCCGCCCCGAGCAGATCCCAGCCGTAGCCGAACGGGTCCGAGGCGAGCGGCAGCGCGAACTGCCCCTGGACGACGAGCAACGTGAAGTAATGCGCGACGGCGTAGACGAGCGCGATCGGCACGAGGCTCTGGAGGAACTCGGGCTCGAGCGGCCGCTCTGCCCGTGCGACCCGTCGGGCGAGGCGCATCGCCGCGAGATACGCGAGGACGACGACCGCGATACAGCCGAGGAGGCCGGCGAGCGCGAGGAGCGTCCCGACAAGATCCGCCACGCCCGGTGAGTCGAGCACGTACGGACCCTCAACCCGCGCACGCAGGTCCTGCCACGCGGCCGAGCGGCTGAGCCCGTCGAAGCCGACCGAGCCGAGCATGACCGCGACGACCGCGAGCGTTCCCGGCCGCCGCTCCGTCCCCGCGAGCCCGGAGAACGGCGTTCGCAGCACGATCCGACCGTTCCGCTCGCCGAAGGGGGCGATCCGCGCGAGCAAGCCGAAGTAGACCGTGAACGCCTCGCCCCGCTCGGCCCAGAGGCGCCGCCCGACAGCCGCCATCCCGAACCAGGTCGCGTAGCTATAGAGCGCGATCGCGAGCGCAAGCGCGCGCGGATTCGCCGGATCGACGTAGCAGAGCTCGAGCGCGACGAACGCGAAGAGAAGGAGCGCCGCGGGATAGACGCCGAGCCGCTCCGGGTAGGCGAGGATCGGATTCCAGGTTCGCCCGAGCGAGCGCCAGGTCCAGGCCGCGGCATTAGCGATCGCGAGCCACGGGTTGAGCGCGGGCCAGACGTTCCCGAGCACGACCTGGAGGGGCACCACTCCGAGCCAGAAGATGACGTAGACGAACGTCGGTGCCAGATTCGTGGCCGAGGATGGCTCGCCGAGGAGGGCCGTCAGGAAGACGAGGACGAGCAGGCCGGCCGAGACGGCGCCGAGGAGGACGCGCAACGCAGTCGACCGGAGCGAACGCTCGAGCCAGGGCGGGAAGGGCCGCCCCTCGGCTCGCGGCTCGAGCTGCGAGCGCTTCCAGAGCGTCCCAAGCAGGAGGAAGGAGAGGACGAGCACGACTGCCGCGCCCCACATGAAGAGCCACGTCGGAACCGGCAGGTCGCGGACACCGCCGATCCCGTGCGCGAGGAGCGTCAGGGACGTACCTCGAGCTCGGCGATCTGGACGCCGCGATCCTCGAGCTCGAGCTCGAAGCGTCCCGGCACATCGGCCGTGAAGCGGATCGTGCCGGGCGCTCCCGGCGCGACGTCGGCCATCAGGTCGTAACCGTGCAGGTGGATGTGGTCGGAGAGCTCGGAACGCACGATGATCGCGACCTGCCGGCCTTCCTTGACCGAGAATCGTCGGACGAGCCCTGGCTCGGCGCTCCTCACCTCGAGCCTGATCCGCACGAGCGCCGGAAGTCTGGGCGGTGTCGGAGCGGTGGTCGCCGGCGGCGGCTCGGCGGTCGTCGCAGGCGCCGTCGTCTCGGGCGCAGTCGTGGTGGCCGCCGTAGTCGTCGGAGTCGCAGGCGTCGCCGGCGCGGCGGTGTCGTCGTCCTGCGGGCGCAGCGCGAGGAAGAGGCTGAGCAGGAGCCCGAGCGCGGCTGCGATCAGCGCGACCTTGCGGAACTGGGGATTCATGCGCGGAGCCGCTCCCGCACGAGCTGGCTGACGATCCGAGCGTTCGCCTTGCCGCCCGTCTCCTTCAGCACCTGACCGACGAAGAAGCCGAGCAGCCCCTCCTTGCCGTCGCGGTAGGCGGCGACCTGGCCGGGGTTATCGGCCACGACGCGCGCGATCACGGGCTCGAGCTCGTCCGTGTCGGAGACGGCTTCCTGAGCAAGATATGGAGCGGCGGCGAAGTCGGCGTCGCCGACCCGTGCGAGCGCCTCGTCGAGCACGGACCGCGGGATCCGGTCACGTGCCTCCACGAGCTGCGCCAGCTCACTCGGATCGACACCGTCTCCGTTCGTGCCGGCGAGCCGGTTCGCGATCAGGTTCGCCGCCGCGCGCGGTTCCGCGCCGGCGGCAACGGTCGCCTCGTAGAGCCGGTCGAGCCCACCTGTGACGAGGACGAGCGCTCGCTCGAGGTCGAGCTCGCGCTCGAGCCGGCGGATCCGGACCGAGGGCAGCTCCGGCAGCTCCGCCCGCAGGCGCTCGACCAGCTCGTCTGGCGGCTCGACGGGGACGAGATCCGGCTCCGGAAAGTAGCGGTAGTCGTCGGCCTCCTCCTTGGAGCGCCGCGCGGTGAGCGTCCCGGAAGAGGCGTCGAAGTCGTAGGTCTCCTGGACGACCGCGCCACCGGCCTCGTAGACCGCGATCTGGCGCGCGACCTCGGCGTCGATCCCCTGGGCGACGAAGCGGAAGGAGTTCATGTTCTTCAGCTCGCAACGCGTCCGCAGCTCGGTGGACCCGGCCGGTCGGACCGAGACGTTCGCATCCACACGGAGCGTTCCCTTCTCCATCTCGGCGTCGGAGATCCCGAGCTCGACGATCGTCTGGCGTAGGAGCTGGAGGAAACGCCGTGCGTCCTCGGAGGAGTGGATGTCGGGGCCTGTGACGATCTCCACAAGCGGCGTCCCGACGCGGTTGAAGTCGACCAGCGAGTGCTCGGCGCCGCCGATCCGGCCCGTGCGGCCGCCGACGTGAACCGTCTTCGCCGCGTCCTCCTCGAGGTGGGCTCGGACGATCCCGACCTCATGATCCCCGTCGGCGCTCGGCACTAGCATCTTGCCATTGATGCAAGAGGGTAGATCGTATTGAGAGATCTGATAACCCTTCGGGGAATCCGGATAGAAGTAGTTCTTGCGGGCGAAGACGGCGCGCTTCGGGATGTCGCAGCCGAGCGCGAGCCCGAGCTTGAGCGTCCACTCGAGCGCGATCCTGTTCGGGACTGGCAGCGCGCCTGGGAGCGCGAGGCAGACCGGACAGGTCTGGGCGTTCTCGCCGCCGCCGAACCCGTTGGCGCAGCGGCAGAACATCTTCGTCCGCGTCTTCAGCTGGACGTGGATCTCCAGCCCGACGACCGGTTCCCAGGCGGTCACCGCAATCGCTCCGGGACAGGATCGAATCCGATTGCCTGCTCGAGCGCGTGGCCGGTGCGAAAGAGCGTGTTCTCGGAGAACTGCGGCCCGATCAACTGCAGTCCCACGGGCAGCCCCTCCGAGAGCCCGCAGGGAATGTTCAGTCCGGGCAAGCCTGCCATGCACGAGGGGATCGTGAGCAGGTCGGACAGGTACATAGCGAGCGGGTTCGCCGCCTTCTCGCCCAGCTTGAAGGCGACCGTCGGCGAGGTCGGCGAGACGAGGACGTCGAAGCGCTCGAACGCGGCCGCGTGCTCCCGCGCGATCACTGTCCGCACCTTCTGTGCCTGCCCGTAGAAGGCGTCGAAGTAGCCGGCCGAGAGCGCGTAGGTGCCGAGCATGATCCGGCGCTTGGGCTCGTCGCCGAAGCCGGCGTCGCGTGTGCGCTCGACCATCTCCTGATAGCGCTCGCCGTCGACACGCAGGCCGTAGCGGACGCCGTCATAGCGCGCGAGGTTGGAGGACGCCTCGGCCGGCGCGATCAGGTAGTAGCACGGCATCCCGTATTCGACCGAACGGGGCAGCTCGCACTCCCCCACCTCCGCTCCAAGCGAGCGCGCAAGCTCGATCGCGCGTCGAACGGCGTCGGTCACGCCCGGCTCGATGCCGTCGGCCTCGTTCAACTCCTTGGGTACGCCGATCCGCAGGCCGGTCAGGTCCTCGCCCTCGGGCAAGCGCACCGGCTCGGGCAGCTCGACGGTGGTCGAGTCGCGCTCGTCGCGGCCGGCGATGAGCGAGTAGAGGAGCGCGCAGTCGCGGACGTTCCTCGCGACCGGGCCGACCTGGTCGAGGCTGGAGGCGAACGCGACGATCCCGTAACGGCTGACCGTCCCGTAGGTCGGGCGCAGGCCGACATTGCCGCAGAGCGCCGAGGGCTGCTTGATCGAGCCGCCGGTGTCGGAGCCGAGCGCCCACGGCGCCAAACCGGCCGAGACGGCAGCCGCCGAGCCGCCGCCCGAGCCGCCGGGGACGCGCTCGGGATTCCACGGGTTGCGCGTGGGTCCGTAGGCGGAGTTCTCGGTCGAGGAGCCCATAGCGAACTCGTCGGTGTTCGTCTTCCCGATGATCGGCAGGCCTGCTGCCTTGCAGCGGGCGGCGACGGTCGAGTCGAACTGCGGCGCGTAGCCGGCGAGGAGCTTGGAACCCGCCGTCGTCTCGATCCCTTGCGTCGAGATCACGTCCTTGAGCGCGATCGGGACGCCGTCGCCGACCGGCTCCTCGACGAGGCGGAGGTAACAGTGGAGCTCGGGATCGCGCTCGGCCGCGGCGTCGAGGTAGGCGCGGTGGAGCTCGGCCGCGGTGACGTCCTTCCGTTCGAGCAAGCCGCTTGCCTCCTCGGCGGTGAGGCGCAGCGTGTCGACCAGCCTGCTCATCGCCGCTACCCCCATCCCCCCCAATGGGGGCGCGCGGCCCCCCTGCGAACAGCGTCGCAGGGAACGACATACGGGTGTGTGCCGACTCTGTGCCAGGTCTGGGTCAAGTCGTCCACAGTCATGTCGTCGGCGGCACGCGGAAGAGGTCGCCTTCACGTTGCGGCGCGTTCGCGAAGACCGCGTCGAGGCCGAGCGACTCGTGCGGCTCGTCCTCGCGCCACGCATTCACGAGCTCGAGCGGGTGCGAGGTCGGCGGCACGTCGTCGAGATCGAGCTCAGCGACCTTTCCGACCGCCTCGAGGATCGCGCCGAGCTCGAGCGTCAGCCGCTCCACCTCGTCGCCCGACAGCTCGAGTCGCGCGAGCTTCGCAACGTGGAGCACCTCTTCACGCGTGATCGCCATCAAGAACCATCCTCGCACGCAGTTCACCTTGCAAGGCGAGAGCCCCTTCCGGGGCTCTCGGTGACTCGAATCCGGAAGTGCTCTACGCGACTGCGGAGACGTTCGCCGCCTGGGCGCCCTTGGGGCCCTGAACGACCTCGAACTCCACACGCTGGCCTTCGGTCAACGACTTGTAGCCGTCCATCGTGATTGCGGAGAAGTGGACGAAGACGTCCTCGCCACCCTCACGCTCGATGAATCCGTAGCCCTTCTCATTCGAGAACCACTTAACGGTGCCCTGCGCCAACTGATGTTCCTCCTTGCGTGAAGCGACAGTGGTGCATGCACCGGTGCCGCTGACCTGTAAGCGCGCGAAACATAGCCTCACAAACCGGGAAACGCAAGAGCCCCCGAGCGGTAGTGCGCCGCCTTGACGGCGTTGCGCAGGAGCATCGCGATCGTCATCGGGCCAACCCCACCCGGGACCGGCGTGAGCAGCCCGGCGCGCTCGGCCGCGGAGGGCTCTACGTCACCCACGAGACCGGTCTCGGCGCGGGTGATCCCGACGTCGATCACGGTCGCTCCCTCCTTCACCCAGTCGGCCCGAACGAGGCCCGGCACCCCGACCGCCGCGACGACGACATCGGCCCGTGCGACCTCTGCGGCCAGGTCGCGCGTGCGCGAGTGGCAGATCGTGACCGTCGCGTGTCGCTGCAGGAGGAGGAGCGCGGCCGGCTTGCCGACGATGTCGCTCCGCCCGAGCACGACGGCTCTCGCACCGGCGAGCTCGACCCCGTATTCGTCGAGAAGCGCCAGCACCCCGATGGGGGTCGCACCGACGTACGTCGGCCGGCCGAGGAGAAGCTGGCCCGCATTGAACGGATGCAGGCCGTCGACGTCCTTGATCGGATCGATCGCCGCGATGATCCGAGCCTCGTCGATCCCGTCCGGGAGGGGTAGCTGGACGAGGATCCCATCCACGGACTCGTCCGCGTTCAGCTCCCGGACGCGCGCGAGCAGCTCGGCTTGGGTCGTCGTCGCGGGAAGGCGGACGTCACGGGACTCGATCCCGACCTCGGTCGAGGCCTTGTGCTTGAGCCGGATGTAGACGTCGGAGGCCGGGTCATCGCCGACGAGCACGGTCGCGAGCCCGATCGGCTCCAACGCCGCAACCTCGGCCGCCACGTCCCCACGAATGCGCGCGGCGAGCGCCTTCCCATCCATGAGCGTCGCCGCCACCTCAGCGGAGAATACGCGGAAAGGTCAGCGACCCCCTACATCACCGGTCGCTCCCCTTCGTCACAGAAGCGTCACGACTTCGTCACGATTCACCCCACTGACTCTGCGACCGTGTCTGCAACCGTCGCTGCGACGGGGGCTTCGACTCCACCCGCCGTAGCCGACCAGACGCGGTCAGCGAGGAACGTTCTGAGCTTCTCCGCGTACAGCTCGCGCTCCGCCACGGGTACCCAGCGGGAAGGCGCACCGTCGTAGAGGCCGTCGCCCTCGTGGCGCGGGAAGACGTGGACATGAAAGTGCCAGACGTCCTGATTCCCACCCGGTTCGTTGTGCTGGCGAAGCGAAATGCCGCCACAGCCGTAGACCGAGCGAATAGCGACCGCAATCCGCCGAGCCGTCTCGAACACGAGCGAGAGCGCGTCCGGCGGGATCGAGTAGAGGTTCTCGTGGTGCTCGTTCGGAACGACGAGCACGTGACCCGGATTCCGCTCCCACCACTTCGGCGAGACGAACGCAGTCGTTCGGGAATCCTGGAACACGACGTCGCTTGGGCGGTTCCGCTCGGTCTCGCCGCCGCCGATCAAAGCGCAGAACGGGCAGCGATAGCCGGGTGGCTCATGCCGGTGCACCCGGCGATTCTCACACTAAGCTCCTCCGATGGAGCGCTGGCCCCGGAAGAACGATCCCGACTCGGTTCGGGCCCGGCGCGACGCGATCCGAGAGGTGGTCGGCGACGAGCCGCTGGCCCACGACGACGAGGCCTGGGGACGCGCCCAGGAGTCGCATACCGGCGTCGCCGTGATCCCCGTCTCCGTCGTCGGGCCGCTGCTCGTCGAGCTCGGCGCCTACGAGCTCGAGGAGCCCGCCGGAACGTTGAGCGAGACAGGCCGCTCGAGCGAAGAGCTGCTCGTCCCGCTCGCGCACACCGAAGGCGGCCTCTCCGCCTCCGTCTCGCGGGGCTTGAAGGCCGCCGCGAGCGCCGGCGGATTCCGAACGTACGTGCTTCACGACAGAATCACTAGAGCTTCCTGTTTTATCTGCAACAGCACAGAGGACGCCGTAAAACTTGCAAGGTGGGTCGAGGGATCCGTCGACGACCTCCGTTCCTTCCTGCTCGCCCTCGACGACTCCTCACTCTCGAAGCGGGCGAAGCTGCGCGAAGTGAAGACGCACGTGGTCGGGCCCATGTGCCACGTCCTCTGGGCCTGGACGACCGGGGACGCCTGCGGGCCGAACATGATGACCCGCAACAGCTACGCGCTCAATATGGGCTACGTGATGCAGCAGGCGCCCGTCAAGCCCGAGCGAGCGATCCTCGAGGCGAACATGGGCGGCGACAAGAAGCCGTCGCACCAGTTCTTCGGCTCGGGTCACGGGAAGACCGTGCTCGCCGAGGCGACACTCGACGCGGAGACCGTCCGCCGGATCCTCCGCACCACAGTCGACGACCTGCTCGAGCTCTCCTGGGCGGGAACGCACGGCGCGGTCGCCTCCGGGATGCAGTCGGTCGCCTTCACCCCAGCCTCGGCGATCGCGGCGATCTTCGGCTGCACCGGGCAGGATCTCGGGATGGTCGGGACGAGCTCGATGGCGCACGGAACGGCGCATAGGACGGCGGACGGCGGCCTCCACGCCGCGATCCGCTTTCCGGGGCTCGAGGTCGGCACGGTCGGCGGCGGCACCACACTCCCCTACGCCCACTCCTGGCTCGCGCTTCTCGGCTGCACGGGAACCGGCACCGTCTACCGCTTCGCCCAGATCGTGGCCGCCACAGCGCTCGCGCTCGAGATCTCCGCCTCGGCGGCCATGGCCACCGCCGGCTCCGAGAACTTCTTCCGCGCCCACCACGAGCGCGGTGGACTCCGCTAGATTCGACCCGCGATGGCCGCCGATCCCGTGACAGAGGTGCCGATCAACGCCGACGCGACCTTCGAGCCGCTGCTCGAGGCCGAGCGCGCCGCGGCCGACGACGCCGCCCACAACGACAACGCCCGCGGCGTCCTTCGCTTCTACGAGCTCGCGAAGAAGCAGGAGTGGCAGGTGCGCGATCTCGCGTGGGGCGAGATCCCGCCGATTCCCGAGACACGCGCGGGCGCCTCGGCCGAAAAGAAGGAGCGTCGCCGCGCGGTCTGGCGCTCGGTGATCACACAGCAGCTCCAGGCCGACGAGCTGGCAGTCCAGATGGCCGGGCAGCTCCTGAACATGGCGCCGCATCCCGAGGCGAAGCTCTACTACTCGACGATGGTCCAGGACGAGGCCCGGCACGTCGAGGCCTGGCTCAAGCTCGCGACCGAGGCAGGCGGCACCGCCGAGCGCGACCCGCACCTCGACGAGCTGGCGAAGATGACGCTCGAGGCGGAGACGCTCGAGGAGAAGGTCTTCCAGATGCAGGTCTTCTTCGAGCGCTTGATCATCCCCCGCTTCCGGCTGATCGCCCGCTCCGCCCGCGGCACGATCCTCGAGGACGTCTGTAACCGGCTCACGATCGACGATGGGATCCACCACAGCTCGGGCGTCGCGTACGAGCGCGTGCTGATGGAGCATGCGTCGAAGGAGTCGAAGGATCGCCTGATCAAGGCCGCGAACCGGTTGCTCCCGATCTTCGTCGAGCACGCGCTCTGGCGGCCGAAGGAGCGCGCCTGGATCGGGAACGTGATGCGCGAGACCGACATCCGGCGGCTCCAGGAGGACGTCAGGGACGGGATCCGGTTGGCCTCGAGCCTCGGCCTCGACGTCTCTGACATCCGGCTGCCGTTCGCCGCATAGAGATCCCGCCCCACCACGACCCCGCCTGCTTCGGCTGCGGCGACCACGCGCTCGGTCTCCGGCTGGCGCCGCCGGCAGCCGAGGGAGCGGAGCGCTACGCATCGGTCGTGACCTTTCGAGCGGAGCACCAGGGAGGGCCCGGCCTCGTCCACGGCGGGATCGTCGGCGCCGCGCTCGACGAGGCGTGCGGGCTGCTGGCGACCTGGTTTCGGTTCCCGACCGTGACCGCGCGGATCGCGATTCGCTACCGCAAGCCGGTGCCGATCAACCGGGAGCTTCAGCTTGCGGCACGGGTGAGCGAGAGCCGCGGCCGCCGGGTCGAGATCGCAGGCGAGCTCAGCAACGGCGAGGAGCTGCTCGCCGACGCCGAGGGAACCTTCCTCCACGTCCCGCTCGAGCACTTCCTCGCGACGCCGGAAGGTCGTGCCGCCGGCGATGCCTGGGCGCGGCGGCTCGAGAGCGGCGCGTGAGGCCGCTCGGCGCCGGACGCGCCTCGCAGGTGTTCGACCTCGGCGACGGCCGGGTGCTCAGGCGCGGCGGCGCGCCGGAGCGGGAGGCACACGTGATGGCGCACGCGCGCGCGGTCGGCTTCCCGGTGCCCGAGGTGCTGGAGGTACTCGACGACGGACTCGTGCTCGAGCTCGTGGAGGGGCCGACGATGCTCGAGGACCTGAGTC
>Ga0136613_10001155_pt1 | contig 13334 bp, 13 predicted proteins | sample AntDrymUQ2722106_2_FD_106649 | JGI IMG/M metagenome (GOLD analysis project Ga0136613, IMG submission 106649) | Polar desert sand microbial communities from Dry Valleys, Antarctica - metaG UQ272 (21.06) | ecosystem: Environmental > Terrestrial > Soil > Desert | place: Antarctica: Dry Valley... | reverse complement strand
TGATGTCCTTCTTCGCCTTGATGCCCTTGTTCGCCTTGATGTCCTTCTTCGCCTTGATGTCCTTGTTCGCCTTGATGCCCTTCTTCGCCTTGATGCCCTTCTTCGCCTCGATGCCCTTGTTCGCCTCTACGCTCTTCGGCTGAGAGGCCGGCGCGGCGTCTCGCGAGGGCTTCGTCTCGCTCGCCTTGCCGGGGCTTGCTCCCCGAGCGACCTGCACGGGTGGGGGCGCATCTGGGGCTGACCCCGCTGACGTCGTCGCGGGAGGGAGCGGAGCAGGGGGCGAAGGGAGAGATTGCTGCGACGCGTCTGCTGGGGCCGCCTGTGGGCTCGGCTGCGGGACGATCGTGACCTCGCCCACCTTTGCGCTGCTTGCAATGGAAGGCGAAAGGCCGGCGGTCGAGGGAACCACGGGGGAGGCGCCGTTGAAAGCCAGGTAGATGAACGCGCAGAGGGCGAGCAGGGGGACGGCCCAGCCGAGAGCCAGTCGTGCCAAGCGCGCAATTGAAGTGCGACCCACGTTCATCACCTCAGTCCCGTCCTCGAGAGGTGCTTGCGACGCGGCCGCGCGACGCCCAACCCAGTCTCTCTTTGACCCCTACGGCCTTCAGTCTAGCTTCGATTTGCTTGGTCTTGCGGAGCGTCCGCAGAGCTGCCTAGACTCCGGTGGCGATGCCGATCTACGAGTACGTCTGCATGGAGTGCGAGAGCCATTTCGAGGAGCTCGTGCGCGCCGACGACGACGGCCCGGGCTGCCCCGACTGCGGCTCGGCTCGGACGAACCGGCAGTTCTCCGTGTTCGCGGCTCACGGCACCGCCGGGCAACCGAGCTACGGCGGACCATCCGCAGGCGGCGGCGGTTGTTGCGGCGGCGGCTGTGGCTGCGGCTAGCCGCGCGCCCTGGCCCGAGCCGGCTGCGCCGGCTACCGACGCCTCAGACCGTCCGGAGGCGCTCGCCGCGTACGCCGCCGAATGGTCGGCCTGCACGCGCTGTCGCCTCGCCGAGTCGCGGACGCAGGTCGTCTTCGGCGTGGGGAACCCCGACGCCGACCTCCTCTTCGTGGGCGAGGCCCCGGGGTTTCACGAGGATCAGCAGGGCGTCCCGTTCGTCGGGCAGGCGGGCAAGCTGCTCGACCGGCTCCTCGCCGGGATCGGGCTCGACCGCGAGAAGGTCTACATCGCGAACGTGCTCAAGTGCCGGCCGCCGGGGAACCGCGATCCCCAGCCGGACGAGATCGAGGCGTGCGAGAGCCACCTCTTCCGCCAGCTCGCGCTGATCCAGCCGCGAGTGGTCGCGACCCTCGGGAACTTCGCCACCAAGCTCCTGACGGCCAAGCCGCACGGGATCACGCGCGTGCACGGGACGCCGCAAGAGGCGACCGTCGGCGGGATGCGGGTCACGCTGCTGCCGCTCTATCACCCCGCCGCTGCGCTCTACACCCCCGCGATGCTCCGCACGCTCGAGGAGGACTTCAGCCGGATCCCGGCGCTCCTCGATCTCTACGCGCCCGAGCCCGCGCCGGTCATCCCACTGCCCGTTCGCCCGGCGCTCCAGCCCCTGCCGGCGGCCGAGCAGCTGGGCCTGTTCTAGGCCTCGGCCGGGACGAGCCCGGCGCCTACGATGTCGGGATGATCGAGCTCGAATCGGGCTCCCCGGAGGAGACCGAGCGGATCGCAGCCGGGTTCGCACGCGGCCTCGAGGCCGGGGACGTCGTGACCGTTGCGGGCGAGCTCGGCAGCGGCAAGACGACCTTCGTACGGGGCGCGTGCCGCGCACTCGGCGTCGAGGCGCCAGTGACGAGCCCGACCTACGCGATCGGGCACCGCTATCCGGGGCCCGTGCCGGTCGCACACCTCGACCTGTACCGGTTCGCGGAGCTGGGCGAGGCCGACTGGGCCGACCTCGAGCCGTACTTCGAGGGGACGGTCGCCTTCGTCGAGTGGCCCGAAGCGGGGGAGGGGTTTCTCCCGTCAGCGCGGGCCAGCGTTCGTTTGCGGCACGTCGATCCCGCGCATAGAGTGATCGAGGTGCAGGAGACAGGAAAAACCCTGCACAGAGGCGCTTTCAACCCATGACGATCCTCGCGTTCGACACGGCCACGGACGTGGCGACGGTCGCGGTCGTCCGGGGCGGGGACGTCCTGGCCGAACGGCGCTCCCGCGCCATCCGGATCCTGCACGAGATCGACTCCGCCCTCGACGAGGCGGGCGTCGCGCGCGAGGAGCTCAAAGGCATCGCGGTCGGGACGGGCCCCGGAAGCTACACCGGCCTGCGCATGGGCCTCATCACCGCGAGAACGCTTGCCTTCGCGCTCGGCGTCGACGTCGCCGGGGTCTCGACGCTCGCCGCGCTCGCCGCCGGAGCCCCGGGCGCGGCGCCCGTGCTCGATGCCCGCCGCGGCGAGATCTTCGTCCTCCAGTCCGGCGAGCCGGCGGTCCTCGCGCCCGAGGAGCTCGCCGTCGCGTCCGGAACGACGTACGTGGGCGACGGCGCGATCCGCTACCGGACGCTCATCGAGAGCCGTGGCGGGCTCGTCCCCGAGGACGAGAGCGACGCGCACGTCCCCTGGGCCCGGCACCACGCCGCGCTGGCCACGGACTTCGGGGCCGCCGAGCGCCTCGCGCCCCTCTACCTGCGCCTCCCGGACGCCGAGCTCGCCGTCCGCGAAGGGCGGCTGCGCGTATGAGGATCGAGCTTCGCCGCCTCACGCTCTCCGATCTCGGCGAGATCGATCGGATCGAGAAGAAGGCGTATCCGACCCCGTGGTCTCGCTCGATGTTCGCGGGCGAGCTCGCGAAGCCCTCGTCGATCTCGCTCGGCGCATTCGACGCCGACGAGGATCTTCTCGTCGGCTACCTGATCATCTCGCGCTACGTGGACGCCTGGCACATCATGAACGTGGCCGTCGACCCCCACCTGCGCCGCCACGGCATCGCCACGCAGCTCCTCGAGGAGCTCTTCCGCCTGACGGAGGGTGACCCGCGCCGCGGCTACACCCTCGAGGTGCGCGTCTCGAACACGGCCGCGATCGCCCTCTACGAGCGGCTCGATTTCCAGACCAGCGGCCTCAGGCGCGGCTACTACACCGACAATCGGGAGGACGCGCTGATCATGTGGAAGGACCCTGTGCGCGTTCAGCAGGTCGGGTGATTCTCGGGCTCGAGACGTCGTGCGACGAGACCGCGGCCGCGCTCGTCACGGGGGCGGGAGAGGTGCGAGCGAACGTCGTCGCGTCCCAGGCCGAGTTGCACGCGCGCTACGGCGGGGTCGTCCCGGAGGTCGCCTCCCGGCGCCACCTCGAGCTCGTGGCCCCGGTCGTCGAGCGCGCGCTCGCCGACGCGGGCGCAGGCCTCGCGGAGGTCGATGCGGTCGCTGTCACGCGCGGCCCGGGCCTGATCGGTGCGCTCCTCGTGGGGCTTTCGGCCGCCAAGGCGCTCGCGTGGTCGCAGCGCCTCCCGCTCGTCCCGGTTGACCACCTGCACGGGCACGTCGCGGCGCTCTTCCTCGAGCCCGGAGCGGTCTCGCCGCCGTTCCTCTGCCTGCTTGCGACCGGGGGCCACACGCTGCTCCTCGACGTCAAGGGCCGCGAGGGCTATCGCGTGGTCGGGACGACGCTCGACGACGCGGCCGGCGAGGCCTTCGACAAGGGAGCCCGCCTGCTCGGGCTTGGCTACCCGGGCGGGGCCGCTCTCGACCGGCTCGCTCGCGAGGGCGATCCCCAGGCGTTCTCGTTCCCGGTCGCCCGCGTGCCGGGGTTCGACTTCTCGTTCTCGGGGCTCAAGACCGCCCTCGTCTACGCGGTGCGGGAGCTACCCGCGGGCGAGCTCGAGCGCCGCCGGGCCGACCTCGCGGCCAGCTACCAGCGCGCGATCGTGCGGGCGCTCGTCGGCCGGACGCGCGCAGCAGCGGCCGCCCTCGGGAGCGAGCACGTCGCGGTGGTGGGCGGGGTCGCGGCCAACTCAGAGCTCCGCGAGAGCCTTGCCGACGCCTCGCTCGCCCCGCTCGCCCTCTGCACGGACAACGCAGCCATGATCGCGTCCGCGGCCAGGTTCACACCGGCCATCCCATATCCTGACTATCTTGCGTTGGATGCGTACGCCTCCGCTGCGTAGCCGTCGTCCCCTGCTCGTGCGCGCCGCGGTGCTCGCGGCGATCGCGGCCCTTTCGGCTGCGGTGGCCGGAGCCGGCCCGGTGCGTGGCGCGGGCGATTCGGTCATCCACGCAGCCGCCTCGGCCTGGAAGGGCCTCCTGGGCGATCGGCCGGCCTCGTCGAGCGGCCAGAAGATGATCGTCCTCCTCGAGGCGCCTTCGCTCGTCGATCGCATGGCGGCGGCGGAGACGCCCGCCTCGACCGAAGACCAGAAGCGCTGGGTGGGGGAGGCCGACGCGTCGCAGCGAATCCTGCTCGCGCAACTGGCGGAGCGCGGGGTCGTGCTCCGGCGCGAGCGCTCCTTCACCCGCACGCTGAACGGGTTCTCGGCCGAGATCGACGCGCGGGCCCTCGCCGAGCTCGAGCGAACGGATGCTGTCGCGGGCCTCTATCCCGTGCGCGTCGTCTACCCGGCGTCGATCACCTCGCAGGCCCTCACGCGCCCCGAGTTTCGCGCGGGCGCGGGGCGCAGGCCCGACGTCGGCCTTCCCGGCTTCGAGGGAGTCGGTGTGCGGATCGCGCTCCTCGACAGCGGCGTCGATCTCGACCACCCGTACCTGAACGGCCGTGTCCTCCCGGGCTATGACGTGGCCGACCGCGACCGCCGCGCCGCCGCCGAGCCGAAGCCCGACGAGCCCGCGCGCCGCGAGTCGCACGGCACGCTGATGGCCGGGATCCTGGTCGGCTCCGATGGGCCGGCCGGTCTTCGCGGCGTCGCCCCCGGGGCGCAGGTGCTGCCGATCCGCATCCTCGACTGGGAGCGGGCCTCCGACGGCTCCTACCAGCTGCTCGGGCGCGGGGACGTGCTGATCGCGGGCCTCGAGCGCGCGGTCGACCCCGACGCGGACGGCGACGTCGACGACGCTGCCGCCGTGGCGCTCGCGGCGGTCGTCGAACCGTACGCCTCCTTCGCCGACAGCCCGGAGGCGCGCTCCGTCGACGGCGCCGCGCGGCTCGGCACGCTCGTGGTCGGCGCGGCAGGGAACGACGGTCGCGGCGGGCGCGGCTTCGGCACGGTCGGCGCCCCCGGCGGGACTCCCGCCGCGATCGGCGTCGGCGCTCTCGATGCCCGCGCGGAAGCCCTCGACGCACGGACGGTCGTGCGCGTGGGTGCGGCCAACGTGCTCGACGAGCAGGCCCGGGTCGTGGGCGCGCTTCCCCCTGAGGGCGCACTCCCCGTCGCCGCACTGGTCGGCCCGACGCTCGGCGACCCGAAGCGCGCGACCGGCGCGGTCGCGACAGGCGCCAAGCTCGCAGACTTCTTCGACGCGCAGGGGCTCAGCACCGTCGCCGGCCATGCCGCCGTTCTCCCGGCTGGGCCGAAGCTCGAGGACGTCGTCCGAAACGCGATGGCCGCCGGCGCGACCGCCCTCGTCGTCTACGGGGCGGCCGAGCCGGCCGGGTCGCTCGACCTCGACGAGACGACGGCCATCCCCGTCGTCTCGATCCCTGCCGCAGCGGGACGCGCCGTCGTCGAGGGCCTCGCCCGCGGCGAGGTCGTGTCGGTTGCCTTCGGCCCCGCGCGGCGCGTCGGAAACGCCACGGTTGGACAGGTCGCGCCCTTCTCCTCCGGCGGGGTCTCCTTCGGCGGGAACGTCAAGCCTGACCTGGTCGCGCCAGGCGTCGGGATCGCCACGGCCGACGCGGGGATGAATGCAGACGGGTCGCCGCACTACGCGACCGCGACCGGGTCGAGCGTCGCCGCGGCCGTGGTCGCAGGGTCGGCCGCCGTCCTCGCCCAGGCGCGCCCGGGCTTGACCGCGACGGAGCTCAGGAGCCTGCTCGTCGGGAGCGCGCAGCAGATCGTCCGGGAAGGTCGCCCCGACCCCGTCACCGTCCAGGGCGCTGGCGTCGTCGACCCGGCAGCCGCCGCAGCCGCCGAGATCGCCGTCGCCCCGGTCACTCTCGCCTACGGGCGCGCGGGACGCACCGGCTGGCGGGTGACGCAGACCGTCTCCGTCCGGAACCTCTCGACGCGCACCCTGGACGTCGGGTTCGGGATCACGCGCGACCGTTGGGGCAAGCCCGAGATCTCGTTCTCGGCCGCGCCGGCGAACCTCGCGCTCCGTGCCGGGTCGGCTGCCGATGTCACGCTCGTCGCCTCGGCGTCCGGCCCGCTGGAAGGGGACGCCGCGGGCGCCTTCGTCGTCTCTCCGCGCGGCTCGCGCCCGGTCCGGGTGCCGTGGGCCGTCTCCTTCCGCGGGACGCAGGAGGAGCCGCTGATCTCCTCCGTGGCCCTCTCCGAGCGCTCGTTCGCCCCGTCCGACAGCGCCCCGGCCGTCGTCGCCTTCCGGGTGGGCCGGGTGGCCGCCGACGGAAGCGGACACGCCCTCGACGCAGTCCAGCTCCTCGAAGCCGAGCTCTGGGCCGCCGACGGCGCGCGGCGACTGGGAGTGCTCGGCCGGCTGAACCACCTGCTCCCGGGGCGCTACGCCTTCGGTCTCACCGGCCGCGGCCCGCGGGGGAACACGCTCGGTCGCGGCGACTACGTCCTGCGCCTGCGGGCGCAGCCCGTCCCCGGGGATGCGGGAGCGCGCGCGACGAGCGTCGACGTGCCGTTTACTATCCGCGGCTGATGAGCGCGGTTCAGGCTTCCGAGCCCTTCACCGAGCGGAGCCCCTGGGAGACCGCCCGCGAGCAGCTCCGCCGGGTCGCCGACGTCGTCGGCCTCGACGACAACATGGTGAACGTCCTCCTCGAGTGCAAGAAGGCGGTCGAGGTCTCGGTGCCGACGCGGATGGACGACGGTTCCGTTCAGGTCTTCGACGCCTTCCGCGTCGTGCACAACGTCGCGCGCGGCCCGTCCAAGGGCGGCATCCGCTACCACCCGGCCGTCACGCTCGAGGAGACGAAGGCTCTCTCCATGTGGATGACGTGGAAGTGCGCGCTCATGGATCTCCCCTTCGGCGGCGCGAAGGGCGGCGTCGTCTGCGACCCGAAGTCGCTCTCCATTCGGGAGCTCGAGGGCATGACGCGCCGCTACACGACCGAGATCATTAACCAGATCGGCCCCGAGGTGGACATCCCGGCCCCGGACGTCGGCACGAGCTCGCAGGTCATGGCCTGGATCTTCGACACGTACTCGATGAACAAGGGCTACTCGGTCCTCGGCGTCGTCACCGGCAAGCCGCTCCAGATCGGCGGCTCGGTCGGCCGCGAGGAGGCGACGGGCCGCGGCGCCGCGTTCTGCACGCGCGAGGTGCTCCGGAAGAAGGACGGCCGGGACGTCGAGGGCGCCCGGGTCGCCGTCCAGGGCTTCGGGAACGTCGGCTACAACCTCGCGGACATCCTCAGCCAGTGGGGCGCGACGATCGTGGCCGTCTCGGACTCCACGGGTGGCATCCACAACCCGCAGGGGCTCGATGTGCGGGCCGCGGCGGCACACAAGCGCGAGAACGGGGGGCTTGCGGGCTTCGGCGAGAGCGACGACGTGACGAACGAGGAGCTCCTCGCGCTCGACTGCGACGTCCTGGCGCCCTGCGCGCTCGAGAGCGCGATCACCCGCGAGAACGCGTCGGAGGTCAAGGCGCCGATCATCTGCGAGGGCGCGAACGGGCCGACCACGCTCGAGGCCGACGAGATCCTCGAGGACCGCGGCGTCCTCATCCTCCCGGACGTCCTCGCGAACGGCGGCGGCGTCGTCGTCTCGTACTTCGAATGGGTGCAGGGCCTCCAGGAGTACTTCTGGAAGGAGGACGAGGTGAACGACCGGCTGGCCGACATCATCACCCGCGCCTTCGAGGAGACGTGGCGAATCCACGAGGAGCGCTCGCTCTCGATGCGGCAGGCCGCGTACGCGATCGGGGTCGGCCGGGTCGCCGAGGCGACCACGACGCGCGGGCTCTACCCATAGCGCCGGCGCGGCGCGTCACCCTCTACTCGGCCCCCGGCTGCCACCTCTGCGAGAGCGCGAGGCGCGTCCTCGACGCCGTCCGCGAGGAGATCCCCTTCGAGCTCGAGGAGGTCGACATCTCGGGTGACGAGGAGCTCGAGCGGTCGTACCGCGAGCGGATCCCCGTCGTCGCGATCGACGGCGAGGAGGCCTTCACGTACTTCGTGCAGCCGGACGCGTTGCGCCGGCGGGTCGCTCGTCCCGACCCGTAGGGGCCGGATCCCTCCGGCCCGGGGCCCCGCACAAAGTTAAGCCTTTGTAACGCCTCCTCCTCTGGCGGGGCCTGGCAAAGGGCGTCGGTATGCTCTGTCACAAGAGTGTCCACTCAGGTCGCCGCAATCAGCACCGAGACCGTCGAGCGCCCGCCGGGCGAGCGCCTGACCGTCGGCGTCGCCGCCCGGCTCAGCCAGTACCTGCGCGTCCTCACCCAGGCCAAGAAGATGGGCAAGGACGGGATCTCCTCCCAGGAGATCAGCGAGTACACGAACATCAACGCGACGCAGATCCGGCGCGACCTCTCCGGCTTCGGGAAGTTCGGGAAGCGCGGAGTGGGCTACAACATCGACGGCCTTTCGGGCGAGATCCGCAAGATCTTGCGGACGCAGGGGCAGCACAACATCGCGCTCTTCGGCGCCGGCCGCCTCGGCCAGGCCGTCGCGAGCTCGTCGGTCTTCGCCGACCACGGCTTCAACATCGCCGCGGCCTTCGACACCGACTCGGACAAGGTCGGCCAGCCGATCGACGGGATGCAGGTGCTCGACTACGAGTCGCTCACCGACGTCATCCGCGAGAAGAACATCATCGTCGCCGTCCTGGCGGTGCCGGGTGAGGCCGCCCAGGAGGTCGCGAACGACGTCGTCGGCGCCGGCGTGAAGATCATCTTCAACTACACGGACGCGCTCCTGCACGTTCCGACCGACGTCGCCGTGCACACGACGAGCCCGGCCGTCGAGTTGCTCTACGCGCTCTACTTCTACCTCGCCTAGGGCGAGCGTTCCACCACCACCGGGACGTCTCCCGGGGCGCGCTTCCTGAGCTCGAGCGCGACGTCTTCGGGCTCGGCCCCGCGGACGACGACGCGGCCTCCCTCGACGCGCGCGTCAAAGCCGAATTCGCGGAGTAGCGCGGCAACCTTTCGGGGAGGCCCCTCGACCTGAACCACCACGGCGGCGTCCGAGCCCGAGTCGAGGGCTTCCGTCGTGACCTGGTCTTCCTCCAACGTCTTCCCGCCCCCGGAGGCTGCCTCGGGCTGGGTCGCGCCCCCGCCGGCCGAATCCTCGGCCTGGGCCGATTCGCGGCCGCCGCCTCCGCCCGAGTCGTCGCCGCCGAAGTCGATGCTGGCCACGGCGGCGACGAGTGCGAGCACGACGGTGAGCGGCGCAAGCAACGTCACGAGGCGCATGGGGGAGACGTAGACCCGGCGTGGCGGCTCGTGCAGGTCGAGGTCTGCCGAGATGCGCCGGCGGAGCTCCTGCGGCGGCTCCACGGCCGGCGCCGCCTGGAGCGCAGCGCGGCCTGCCTCGAGCCCGGCGACGGCTCCGGCGCAGTCCGGGCACGTCTCGAGATGCGCTCTCAGGGCGGTGCGACGCTCGCCCGGGAGCTCGTCCTCGACGAGCGCGAGCAGCTCGAGCTCGGTGGGATGCGCATCGGCCATCATGTGTCTGACTCCGCGCGACCCCCGGCGGTTCCGAGCCGGCGTGCGAGCTCCGTTCGGCCGCGGAAGAGCCGCGACTTCACCGTACCCTCGGCCACGCCGGTCACCTCGGCGATCTCGGCGTACGAGCACCCGAGGATGTCGTAGAGGACGACCACCTCGCGCTGCGCCTCGTCGAGCCCGTCGAGCGCGGCCTGGATCTCGTCCGAAAGCTGGCTCTCGGCGAAGCGGTCGCGTGGGTCCGCGGTGACGTCCTCGAGCTCGGCCGGCTCGGCGCTCCGGCGCGTCCGCTGGTCGTGCGCCGCGTTCACGCAGATCCGGTAGAGCCAGGTGGAGAAGAGGGCGTCGCCGCGGAAGGCGTCGAGCCGGCGCCAGGCACGCAGGAAGGCGTCCTGCACGGCGTCCGCGGCCTCGTCACGCGAGCCGAGCGTGCGCGCCGCCAGGGTGAAGAGGCGTGCCTGGTGGCGGTCGACGAGGCGCTCGAATGCGAGGCGGTCGCCGCGCTGGGCGCGCCGTACGAGGTCTCCGTCAGGATCACGTGGGCTCACGCATGCGCATTCTCCTCTGGCACGGATACCTCCTGGGCGGGACGGGCTCGAACGTCTACACCCGCTCGCTCGCCCGCGCGTGGAGCCGGCTCGGGCACGACGTCGTCGTCTTCTCCCAGGATCCGGAGCCGGAGCGCTTCGACCTCGGCGGAGCCACGGTCGTTCGACCGGATCTCGGCGGCGGCCCGCTCCCCGTCTTCGTGCTCGACCGCTATGAGGATCTCGATGCGCGACTCCTGCAAGACCTGACGCCCGCCGAGCGGGCGGCGTTCGTCGAGCGAAACGCCGCGGCGGTGCGCGAGCACCTGCCGGCCGACTTCCTGCTCGTGAACCACGTGCTGCTCGGCGCTCCGGTGGGCGCGGCTGTCGGGATGCCGTTCACCGTCAAGGCGCACGGCTCCGAGCTCGAGTTCTCGCTCCGCGGGAACGCCGAGCTCGCCGCCTGGGCGCGGGAGACCCTCGGTCAGGCGAGCGCCGTCGTCGCGGGCTCCGAGCACATCGAGCGGGTGCTCGAGGAGGTGCTCGGCCCGGGTGACCACCTCGCCCGCGTGCGGGTCGTGCCACCTGGGGTGGACGTTGACGCGTTTCGCCCTCAGCCGCGCGGTGAGGCGCTCGCGGCGCTCGTCGCGGAGGCGCGCCGGGACCCTCCCAACCCCGGACGGCGCTTCGAGCGCCTGCCCGACGAGGGGAACGCCGAGCGGCTGGCGGCCTTCCTGGCCGGCGACGAGCCGACGCTCGTCTACGTGGGAAAGCTCTCGCGGGAGAAGGGCGCCGACCTCCTGGTCGACGCGCTCGAGCAGGTCGACGCGCGCGCCGTCCTCGTCGGCTTCGGGCCCTTGCGGGACGAGCTTGCAGAACGAGCGGGCGAGCGTGTGCTCCTCACCGGGCCACTCGAGCACCGCCACCTCATGCACCTCTTCGCGCTCGCCGACGTGAGCGTCACGCCCTCCGTCTTCCCCGAGGCGTTCGGCATGGTCGCCGCCGAGGCCGCCGCGGCCGGCTCGCCCCCGCTCGTCGCGCGCCACTCGGGCCTGGCGGAGATCGCCGCGGGCCTCGAGGAGGAGTACCCGGCCGAGCATCGCGGCCTCACGAGCTTCGCCACGGGCGACCCGCACGACCTCGCCGCGAAGGCGAACGCGATCCTCGGGCTTCCGCGCGGCGAATGGGCCCGGCTCTCCGAGGCGGCGAGGCGGACCGTCGTACGCCGCTGGAGCTGGGAGCACGTGGCCGGGTCAATACTTTCTTCTTGATACTTTCGGGCCGCATGGGAGAGGCGCAGCGCCTGTCCCCGGACGAGCAGCTGCGCATCGCCCGGGACCAGTTCGAGGAGGCAGACGACCTGACCGTCGCGGTCGAGGAGGAGTTCGCGCTCCTCGACCCGGAGACGCTCGGCCTCGTCAATCGCTTCGAGGAGCTCCACGCGGCGAGCGCGGGCACCGAGCTCGAGGGCTCGCTCGTCGGTGAGCTGATCGCCTCCGAGGTGGAGATCCGGACGGGCCGCTGCGACTCGTTCGCCGAGGCTGCCGGCCGCCTCGTCGAGCGGCGCGCGCAGCTCCTCGAGCTCGCGGACGGCCTCGGGATCGGGCTCTGCGGCGCGGGCACGCATCCCTGGAGCCCCTGGCAGGAGCAGCGCATCATCGACACGCCGCACTACCGGCAAAACGACGAGATCCTCCGGTACGTCGTCTGGCGCAACAACTCGTTCGGCCTCCACGTCCACACGGGCATTCGCGGCGCCGACCGGGCCGTGCGCGTCACGAGCGCGCTTCGGAACTACCTCCCCGAGGTGCTCGCGCTCTCGGCCAGCTCGCCCTTCGTCGAGAACTGCTTCACCGGCCTCCACTCCGCGCGGACGGAGATCTTCACGAAGCTCTTCCCCCGCTGCGGCATCCCGGACGTCTTCGAGAGTTGGGCCGAGTACGAGCGCTACGTCCGCTGGCTCTATGCGAGCGGCTCGATCAGCGAGCACACGCAGATCTGGTGGAGCGTCAGGCCGCACCTCGCCTTCCCGACCGTCGAGATCCGGATCTGCGACGGACAGCCGCAGGTGGCCGAGGCGCAGGGCCTCGCCGCCTTTCTCTACGCGCTGACGGCGCGGATCGCGCGCGCGCTCGACGAGGGGGAGGCGGTGCGCGCGTACCCCCACCATCTGATCGAGGAGAACTTCTGGCGCGCGATTCGCTACGGCCTCTCGGGCGAGCTGATCGACCTCGGCGCTTTCCCCGAGCCGCGGGTCCGGCCTGCGCGCGCCGCGCTCGAGGAGCTCGTGGAGTGGATGCTCCCGGTGGCCGAGGAGCTCGGGGTGGCTCCGTACCTCGCCGTTCCCGCCGCGAACCCGTCGGAGCGCCAGATCGCGCGCTACGAGGCTGGTGGGTCGCTCCGCGAGATCTACGCGGACGAGGTCCTGGAGCCCGCTCGTGTCTGAGCAGGAGGTCCCGCTCGAGGAGCAGGAGCGGCTTGCGCGGGAGCTCGCCGAGGAGCTGCGCCAGCTCCGCGTCGAGGACGTCCTCCTGAACACGCTCATGACCGTCTCAGCCGTCGGGTACAGAAGCCTCGGGGCGACGGAGGACACCCGCGAGGCCCGCGACCTCGACCAGGTGCGGCTCGCGATCGAGACGATGCAGGCCCTCGCGACGGTGCTCGAGCGTGTCGTGCCGCCCGAGCTCATGCGCGACTTCCAGGCGGCCGTCGCCAACCTGCAGCTCGCCTACGCGAAGGCCGCGGGCTCCGGCGATGAGGCAGAATCCGAGGCTACGACGTAAGACGACTCTTTCCGTTTCTTCTCTGCCTCCTGTGGGCGCTCTCGGCGCTCAGACAGCCTCCTCAGCGGACTCGACCCCGCCCGAGACGCGGATCGCGCGCGGCCCGGCCCAGACCCTCTGGGTGCCTCAGGCGAAGTTCAGCTTCGCCGCGTCGGAGGGCCGCGCGCGCTTCGCGTGCCGCCTCGACGGCGGTGCGTGGCGGCGGTGCGCGTCTGGGGGTCGTCTTCCGCGGGCTCGAGGTCGGCTGGGCACGAGCTCCGCGTTCGCGCGATCGACGCCGCGGGGAACCGGGATCCGAGCGCCGCGATCCGACGATGGCGCTACCAGCCG
>Ga0136613_10001154_pt1 | contig 13349 bp, 14 predicted proteins | sample AntDrymUQ2722106_2_FD_106649 | JGI IMG/M metagenome (GOLD analysis project Ga0136613, IMG submission 106649) | Polar desert sand microbial communities from Dry Valleys, Antarctica - metaG UQ272 (21.06) | ecosystem: Environmental > Terrestrial > Soil > Desert | place: Antarctica: Dry Valley... | reverse complement strand
TCGCGGCCGTTCTCCCCGGCGAGCTGATCGTTGCCCGAGCCGCCGGACATGCGGTCGGCGGCGTCGCCGCCTTTCATCGCGTCGTTGCCCGACGCGCCGAACATGCGATCGAAGGACGTGAGGTCGCCCGCGGCGTTGTTATCGCCGACCATGGCGTCGTCGCCGGGGCCGCCGTTGAGCCAGTCGTTGCCGGCGACGCCACGGATCGCGTCGTTGCCCGCGCCGCCGAAGACGCGGTCGTTGCCGGGGCCACCGCTGATCTGGTCGGGTCCGGCGAAGCCGCGGATGCGGTCGTTGCCGCCGTTGCCGTTGATCGTGTCGGCAAGGCTCGTGCCGCGCAGGCGCTCGCCGGCCGGGCCGCCGTTGATCGTCGCCGCGATCGCCGTGGCGGGAACGCTGAGGCCGACCGCGGCGACGGCTGCGAGCATCTGGGTCTTGCTGAAGTTCATGGTCGTGCGTCCTCCCGTTGGGTGTGCTGCGTCTACTGTGCGCACCCAGCGGTCGTCGCAGGCGCTGCTCTCACGCAGTCCTCACGGCGGGTGAGAACTCGATGAGAGCGGGCGGTACGGTGGCCTGCGACGCGCGCGCTGCGTCATCGTGTGCTGACCATGAATCCCCGTTACGTGATCGCTGCCGTCCTCGTCGCCGCGATCGCGGGTGGCGCGACCGCCAGCGCGGCCCCGGCGCTGCGCGGCACGAAGGGCCCGGACCGGATCCTCGGCACGCCGGGCCCCGACAGGATCTACGGCCGCGGCGGCAGCGACGACCTGCGTGGCGGCCCGGGCAACGACAGGATCTACGGCGGGCCCGGCGATGACCTCGTGCTTGCCGGCGACGCGGGCAGCGACGTCCTCGTCGGCGGCCCGGGGGCCGACCTGCTGCTCGGTGGTGCCGGCAACGACCGCATCGACGCGAAGGGCGGTCCGGGCGACGTCGTCCTCGGCGGCGACGGGCGCGACACGATCCGCGCCACCGACGGGGCGCGCGACCAGGTCGCCTGCGGCAAGGGCCGCGACCGCGTGTACGTCGACGCGGTCGATAGGGTCGCCCGCGACTGCGAGGTCGTCGAGCGTGGATGACGGGTGACGCCGGCCCCGCCCGCCCCGTCGTACTGCTCGTCGACGACGACGCGGCGATCCGGCGCGCGGTCGGCGCCGGACTCGAGCTGGAGGGCTTTCGCGTCGTGCGCGCCTCGGGCGGGCGCGCCGCGCTGGCGGCGATCGACTCGGTCTCGCCGGCCGTGATCCTGCTCGACCTCGCGATGCCGGACCTCGACGGGCTCGAGGTCCTGCGCCAGCTGCGCGCGGGCGGCGACGACGTCCCGGTCTGCGTCCTCTCGGCGCGCGACGACGTCGACGACCGCGTGCGCGGGCTGCAGGCGGGCGCCGACGACTACGTCGTGAAGCCCTTTGCCCTCGAGGAGGTGACCGCGCGCCTGCAGGCCCTGCTGCGCCGGCGCCCGGCAACGCCCGAGGCCGTCCTGACGGTCGGCGACATCGCGCTCGATCCGCGCTCGCACGCCGCGCATCGCGGCGCGCGCGAGCTCGGGCTCACACGTCGCGAGTTCGACCTGCTGCACCTGTTCATGCGCCATCCTGCCGAGGTGCTCGACCGCGCGCGGCTGCACGAGGAGGTCTGGGGCTACACGTTCGACCCGGGCACGAACATCGCCGACGTCTTCGTCGGGTACCTGCGGCGCAAGCTCGAGGCTCACGGTGAGCCGCGCGTCCTGCAGACCGTGCGCGGCATCGGCTTCATCCTGCAGGTCTGATCTGCTGCTGTCATGCGCAGCCTCCGCGGTCGCCTCACGCTCGGCCTCACGCTCGTGCTCGCGGTCGTGCTGGCCGGCGCCGGGATCGTCGTGTCGCGCTATGTCGGTCGCTCGGAGCGCGCGGCCCTCGACGACCGCCTGAAACGGACGGCTGAGCTCTCGCGCGAGACGGCGCTCTCCGCCGTGCAGCGCGAGGTGCCCGCCGGCGACAAGCGCCTGAACAACGTGCTCTCGGCGACGGGCACCTCGCTGCGCCTGCTGCTCGACGGGCGTGAGCTGCCCGCGTTCGGCAAGCCGCCGCCGGCGGGCGGCCCCGGCCCGCGGCTGGGGCTGCATACCTTCGAGGCGGGCGGGGAGCGCTACCGCTCCTACGCGATCGGCCTCGACGCGCTCGGCGGCGTCGGGCGCCTGGAGGTCACGACCCGCCTGCGGCCCGTGGAGCGCAAGCTGTCAGAGCTCAACCGGCGCCTGCTCGGCTTCGGTGCCGCGGCCCTGCTCGTCGCGGCGCTCGGCGCCTGGTTTGCCGCCGACCTGCTGCTGCGCCCGCTGCGCCGCCTGCGCGCGGCGACGTCGGCAATCGCCGGTACGGAGGATCTCGATCGGCGCGTGCCCGGTGACGACGGTCCGGCCGAGCTGCGCTCGCTGGCGGCGAGCTTCAACGAGATGCTCGCCCGGCTGGGTCGTTCCGCCGCCGATCGCGAGCGCGCGCTCGCGGCGACGCGGCGCTTCACGGCCGACGCCGGCCACGAGCTGCGCACGCCGCTGACAAGCGTGCAGGCGAACCTCTCGGCGATCAGCCGCCATCCGGAGATGTCGGGGGCGCAGCGCGCCGAGATGGTGTCCGACGCGCTGGCCGAGAACCGCCGCCTGGTCGACCTGCTGGATGGACTGCAGGCGCTGGCGCGCGGCAATGCCGCAGCGGTCGAGCACAGCGACGTCGAGCTGGCCGACCTCGTCAGCGTGGCGCTGGCGGCGGCGCGCTCGCGCCATCCGCGGGTGACCTGGTCCTGCGAGCTGCCCGTGGAGCCCGTCGTGCTGCGCGGCTGGGAGCCCGGGCTGCGGATGCTCGTCGACAACCTCATCGAGAACGCGGCCCGCCACGGCGGCGGCCGGGTGGCGGTGCGCCTGTACGCCGACGGGCCGGCGCTGTTCGTCGACGACGACGGCGCTGGCATCAGGGAGGACGAGCGCGAGCGGATCTTCGAGCCGTTCGTGCGCGCCAACGGTACGTCGACGCCGGGCTCGGGGCTCGGCCTCGCGCTCGTCAGCCAGCAGGTGCGCGCCCACGGCGCGACGATCGCCGTCGGCGAGTCGCCGCTGGGCGGCGCGCGCTTCGGCGTGCGGTTTCTGAGCGACGGCTAGCCGCATTTTCCGCGGCTGGCGAGGGCATGGTCTTGTTGCTCGGGCCAGGGTGGTTGGATGTCGAGTAGCTCGAGGATGCGTCGTTGGGTGTGGGTGAGGCGGTCCAGGCGGATGCCGTCGGGGGTGTAGGTGAGGCCGAGTCCTTGGAAGGCGCTGAGGATGTTGCGGCCGGTCGGCTTGGCGGCGCGGCCTTCGGGCAGGAGCCCGGGGAGCAGTTCTTGGTCGTCGAGTGCTTGGCGGGTTTGGGACTCGATCAGGCCGAAGATCAGCAGCGCGAGTCCGACGATGCTCGTGAGGGCGTAGATGCGGTCGTCGTTGTGCAAGAAGATCGGGCGGACTTTGAGTGTCTGTTTGTAGTCGCGGTGGCGGCGCTCGACGATCTGCTGGCTCTTGTAGAGCTCGAGCACGCCGTTGGCGCTGAGGCGTCCTGGGAGGTTGGTCGCCAGGGCGTAGATCCCGTCGGTGCGGGCGGCCTGCTCGATCGCGTCGTGGTCGCGGGCGAAGGTCAGCGTGGGTCGTGCGGCGCGGGTAGCGGTCTTGACGCTGATCAGGCCTTCGACCGGGCCTGTGAGGATCTTGGCGATGCGCGCGTCGACTTGGCGGCGCGTCTTGTAGTAGCGCCCGCCGAGGCCGCGCTGGACGCGCCTGAGGGCGTCCTCGGCCTTGGTCAGGGCGCGTTCGCGGGCGGCGGCGACCTCGCGCGCCTCTTCGGAGGAGTGGATGTAGGCGACGCGCAGCGCGACCGGCTCGTTGGTCTGCGGGTCGGTGATCTGCCAGTCGCGCAGGGCGCCGCGGTAGCGCGTGCGCTCGTCCTCGGGCAGGGACTGCTGGCGCTCGGCGACATAGTCCAGCGCCCGCAGCGCCGAGGGGCCGACGTCTTGGAGGTAGCGCTCGCGAAAACCGGTGCTGGACCTGAGCGCCACGATGAAGCGCAGGCCCGAGCGGGCGATCTCGCGCAGTGTCTTGGGGTACCCGCAGGCCGCGTCGGCGATGATCAAGCCCGGTGAGGCGAGCGCCTTCAACCGTTCCAGCGACGCGCCGATCAGCGTGACCTCAGCCGCGTTGCCCGGATCGGGACGCACGTACACCGACACGCCGCAGGCGGTGGTGGCCTGCAGCACCCGAACTTGGCGCGCGACGCGGCGGTCCGCGCCCCAGCCCTTGACGACCAGCGCGGAGTGCTCGTAGGCACCAGCGACTCTGAGTGTCGTCAGATCGACGTGCAAGCGGCCCGCGTCGATGCCGAAACGCTCGATCGCCTTGGCGGCCAGCGCGCCGCGCAACGCCTCCGCGTAGACGGCGAAGCTCTCAAGGCCGCGACCGAGACGATCGTCATTGAGCAGCGCCGGCGGGATCCCCATCAGCTCGTGAATCGCCGCCCCCGATGCCCAGCCGGCGACGTCATACAGCGGTGACGGCGAGCACAGCCGACTGCAGATCAGCGCCGCCGCGACCTCACCCGCCGACAGCTGCTGGCGCCCGCGCTGAGGCAAAGCCCGATCGACCGTTGCGATCAGATCGAGCTCTGCGATGAAGTGCGCGGCCAACAGCAGCGGCCCGACCTCTCGGCGCACCCCGACGAGCGGCGGATCGAGCCTCGCGAACGAGCCCATCAGCTGCTCGAGTTGGCCCGACGCCTTCAGCTCGTCCTCGCGTCCCAGCGTGCGCAGCACACGATGACGCACACGCCCCTGCTCATCGCGATATGCCTGCACCAGGCGCAGATAGACGTAGCGCTTCTCGCCGCGGACCACCGCGTGACGCTTGATGTACATGTTGGCCCTACACTAGGGATATCGCCGGACGGAACGACGGAGCACGGGATCCTCAACGTCCAAGCTCCCTAGCCACACGGCGACCACATCTCGCCGTGGTATCACCCACGACCGGTGTTGGCCCTACAAGACGGCCGCGATACTACCAACGGAGCAAGCGCCGCCCCGCAAACACGGCGCAAACCGGCCGACACCAGCCCGCGCACCGGCGATGAACCGCGGAAAATGCGGCTAGCCTGCGCCTACGGTGCGACCCGTGTCCTTCATCGGCGTGCTCGCGGCCGCCGCCGTGGCCGCTGGCGGCGCGCTGCTCGGCGGGTGCGGCGGGGAGGATCCGGCGCCTGCACGGCCGTTGCAGCCGGTGCGCCTGAACATCACGGGGCCGGCCGACGAGGCGATCGTGCGCGGCGGCACCGTCGAGGTTCGCGGGCGCGTGATCCCGGCGGTCTCGGAGGTGACGGTGCTCGGGCGCCCCGCGCTCGTGACGCAGGGGCGCTTCACGGTGGTGGTGCCGCTCGAGCCCGGGGCCAACGTCGTCGACGTGATCGCGACCGCGCCGCGTCGCAAGGCGGCGCTGGCGGCGCTGCGCGTGACGCGCGACGTGCTCGTCACGGTCCCGCAGCTGGCGGGCCTCGAGGAGCACGAGCTCGAGCGGGTGCTCGAGCCGCTCGGCCTGCGCGCGGAAATGGAGCGTGGCGGCGGGATCCTCGACGCGCTGCGGCCGGGCGCGGCCGCCGTCTGCGAGCAGGATCCACGGGCCGGCGCGCGCGTGCGCCGCGGGCGCAGCGTGCGCGTCCTCATGGCCAAGCGCTGCTGAGCTGGCCGCGCGGCTGGCGGGCTCAGCCGTCGGGCGTGACGGTGATCAGCGCGATGCGCGTGCGGCCACGCTCGCGCACGACGGCAAGAACGATCCGGCCGGTGATCGACGGTCGTTGCGCGCGCCGCACGCGGTAGGCGCCGCTCGCGCGGCCGGCCCGGCCGCCGCTCACCACGAGATCACCGAGCTCGTAGCTCTCCGTGGCGTTGGCGCGAAATTGGCTTTCGTACTCGGTGGTGACGGCGTTGCGGCCGCGGGCGCTGCCGGCCGGCAGCACGCGCTGGACGTCGGCGGTCAGCAGGCGCCGCAGCGCGCGCGCGTCCTCGGTCTCGTACGCCTGCGCGAAGGCGTCGGCGGCGGCGCGCACCTCGTCCTCGGTCAGCGGCCGCGCCTGTGCGACCGCCGCATTGCGCTCGCCGTCGTCGCCGAGCATGAGCGCGGCGACGGTCGCGATCCCGGCCAGCGGGAGGGCAAGGGCGGCGAGCAGGCCGCGGCGCCCGAGCGTGCGGCGCCGGCGGCCGGGGGGCGGCGTGGCGGGCGGTGCGTCGGCGGCCGCGGGCGGTGCGGCGGGGGCGGCAGCCGCGGGCGGTGCGGGCGCCGCGCGGCGGGCCGGGGACACGGCGGGCCCGGGCCCCGGCGGGGGCGCCGGCGTGATCAGCCGGCCGCGCAGCCGAGGGCGCCGCGCGACGACCGCCGTCGGTGCCGTCTGGGCCGGACTGCCGTCCGGCGCCGCCGGACCGATCGCCACGGTCCGCTCGGACTCCGTGACCGGCTCTCCGCGCGCCGCCGCGAGCGCGGCGCGACCGAGGTCGCCGGCCGACGGGTAGCGATCCTCGGGGGCCTTGGCGAGGGCCCGCGCGATCACCCGGTCGAACGCCCGTGGCGCGCCGCTCGCCGACGGCTTGGGCCGCGGATCGTGGAGGTGCGCGAGCATCGTCGCCGTGACCGTCCCGCGCGCGAACGGCGGCGCGCCCGTCAGCGCCGCGAACAGCACGCAGCCCAGCGAGTAGACGTCCGAGCGCGCGTCGACGCGCTCGCCGCTGAGCTGCTCGGGCGCGGCGAAGTCGACGGTGCCCATCCAGCGGCCGCTGTCGGTCAGCGGCACCTGCGGGTCGAGCGCGCGCATGAGGCCGAAGTCGCTGAGGTAGGCGTGGTCGACGTCGCTGGCCAGCAGCACGTTGGCGGGCTTGACGTCGCGATGCACGAGGCCGGCGGCGTGTGCGGCGTCGAGCGCTGCAGCCACCTGGGCGACGATCGCCGCCGCCCGCTGCGCCGGCAGCCGGCCGATGCTCCTGATCAGCGCGTGCAGGTCGCTGCCGGGGACGAAGCGCATGACGATGTACAACGCTCCGCGATCCTCGCCGGCCGCGTAGACCGGGACGACGTTGGGATGGTCGATTGCCGCGGCCATGCGCGATTCGCGCTCGAAGCGCTCGCGAAACTCCGGGTCGCCGGCGTGATCGCCGGCGATGACCTTCAGCGCGACGGGGCGCTGGAGGTCGAGCTGTACGGCGCGATAGACGACGCCCATCCCGCCGCGCGCGATGACCTCCTCGACGCGGCAGCCGCCGAGCAGGTCGCCCGTGGTCAGCTCGGGCACGGTGTGATGTCGTCGAAGCTGTCACGCATCGGCTGATCCCTCGCTAGGGTACGTCGAGATGGCCGATCTGCAGACCACAGGGACCGTGGGGGCGGGCGTCGCCAAGCCGGGATCCGTCGAGCTCGAGCGGTCCTTCGAGCAGCTGCGCCCGCAGTTGACCGGTTACTGCTACCGGATGCTCGGCTCGGCGTTCGAGGCCGAGGACGCAGTGCAGGAGACGATGCTGCGCGCGTGGCGCAGCTTCGACCGCTTCGAGGGTCGCGCGGCGCTGTCGTCGTGGCTGTACCGGATCGCGACGAACGTCTGCCTGACGATGCTCGACGGGCGCAACCGCCGCGCGCGGCCGATGGACGTCGGCGGGCCCGGCTCCCCCGACACGGAGGCGTCGGCGCTCGGGACGCTGCCGGAGGCCTACTGGGTCGAGCCGATCCCGAGCAGCCGCGTGCTGTCGGACGACGGCGATCCCGCCGAGCTCGCCCAGTCGCGCGAGACGCTGCGGCTGGCCTTCATCGCCGCGCTGCAGCACCTGCCGGCGCGCCAGCGCGCGGTGCTGATCCTGCGCGAGGTGCTGCGCTGGCAGGCGACGGAGGTCGCCGAGCTGCTCGACACGAGCGTCGCGTCGGTCAACAGCGCGCTGCAGCGCGCGCGTGCGACGCTGGCCGACCGCGACGTGACGATCGACGACCCGACGCCGGAGCTGGACTCCGACGACCACGCGCTGCTGGCGCGCTACGTCGAGGCGTTCGAGGACTTCGACATGGACGCGCTCGTCGCGCTGCTGCACGAGGACGCGACGATGTCGATGCCGCCGTTCGAGCTGTGGCTGCGCGGTCGCGAGGCGATCCGCGCCTGGAACCTCGGAACGGGCTCGGGCTGCCGGGGTTCCAAGCTCGTGCCGATCATGGCCAACGGCGTGCCGGCGTTCGCGCAGTACCGCTGCAGCGGCCCCAACGGCGAGTTCGAGCCGTGGGCGCTGCAGATCCTCGACATCGCCGGCGGGCGGATCGTCGCGATCAACTCCTTCCTCGACACGCAGCGGATGTTCCCGCTCTTCGGCGTGCCGGATTCGCTGCCGGCCTAGTGCTCCGTCTCATAACAGTCCACCGTTACGAGACGAAGCACTAGCTCGCCGGCACCACGTCGGCGAGTCCGACGAACTGCAGCAGCTGCTGCAGCTCCGGAGAGGCGCGCTGCAGGCGGATGCGGCGCTGCAGGCGGCGGGCGGTGAGCTGCAGGCGGGCGAGAGCCTCGAACGCCCGCGCGTTGGCGGGAAGCGCCGCGACGTCGCAGACGACGACCTGCACGTCGCTTGCAGCGATGACCGCGCGCAGGCGCTCGCAGAGCGCCTGCACGTCGCCGTCGGCGAGCGGACCCGCGATGACGAGGAGGCCCATGGTGCGTTCGGGATCGGCGGGGGGTGACACGTCGGTCCGGCCGGAGCGTTAGGTGCGCTCCTCCCGCAGGGTCACGACAGCCTTGGCGATGCGGCGCTGCCGCGTCTCGCCAGCCTTCGCGACGTCGTCGGGAACGCGGATGCCGGCCGCCGTCTTGCGACCGCGCAGGATCCTGGCGCTGAAGTCGATCGCGCCGGGGTGCGGCGGTGCCTGGTTCATCGGTCCCTCCTGGGTTGGTGTCGTTAGGACCAACGGGAGGGGTGAAACTCATCGGTCGGGGTCGCCGGCGCATACGCCTACACGATCGCCCACAGACATGTTGCACTCCCGCGCGCCCCGCGTCTTGTTGCGTTACCCGAGCAGGCGGAGGCTCGCGTGCATGCTCAGCAACGACATCATCGCCGGAACGCTCAAGCAGTTCGACGAGCCCGACTGGGAGCCGCTCAGGGAGCTCGTGGGCATGGACCTCGCCGACTGGTTCATGTGGATGCACGAGGTCGAGCTCGCCGACGCGACCAGCGTCCATGCGTACAAGCACGTCACCACCCGTCGCTACCTCCATCTCGCGCACGACGGCCGCGCCTTCACCTACGTCCCCAGAGGCGGGTACTTGGAGGTCCACCCAAGGCACGCCATCGACCTCGCGTTCGAGAACTGGGACGAGCTGGCTCCCGGATCGGAGGATCCCGAGGCCGTCCGCGCCGCGCTGCGTCGGGCGCGGAGCGCGGCGGCGGGCCGGGCGTCGCGGCGAGCGACGCGTGAGGCGCTGGAGCGGGAGCGGGAGCGACGGGACTCGGAGCCGGGGCCTGCGGCGTGACCGGCTGCACCGGTGAACACGAGGACCGGCGACGACAATCGTGCGGCGGCTCGCGGGTGGCCGCCGTGCGCCCGCCCGCTCGCGCAAGCCGGTTTGCTCGACGATGGCCACGCCACCACCCACATGTGCTCGCACAGCTGGAGAGGTTGCGCGCAGCACCGCAGGATCTGCCGTGGACCCAAGGCGCCGCCTGACTGCAGTCAGCGGCCGCGCGCTGGAGCTATGCTTGCGCACGAAGACGGACTGGGGGGTCGGCCATGGAGGATGCAGTGTCCAGGGTTCGGGGGCGTAGAAGCCAGTTGGCTGGGGCACTCGCCGTGCGCGCAGCGCTCGGCGGGACGGTCGTGCTGATCGCCGTGCTGGGCTTCGCGGCCGTTGCTTCGGCGCAGGCCGCCGGGGTCGACTTCAGCTACAGCCCGGCGGCGCCCGTGGCGGGAGAGCCGGTGACCTTCACATCCACGTCGTCCCTCGAAAGGCCGATCTTGGTCGAAGCCTGGGATTTCGACGGCGATCGTCAGGTCGACACCTATGGGCGCGAGGCGACGCAGACGTTCAGCTCGCCGGGCGCCTACACGGTGGCTCTGCACGTGGCAGACGACACTGGAAGCGTCACAAGCACGTCTAAGGTCGTGACGGTGTCTCCCGCTCCGTCGTCGCCGCCAGAGCCACCACCACCACCACGGCCAACCCCGCCGGTGGTGGTTGAGCCAGTACCGCCGCCGCCGACGTCTCGGCCATCACCCATACCGCGACCGCCCGCTACGACGGCGTCGGGCGTTCCCATGGCGATCGCGCCATTCCCAGTGGTGCGGATCGCCGGTACCTACACGACACGCGGTGTCCGGCTGCGCCTCTTCGCGGTCACGGCGCCCGCCGGCGTGCGGATCACGGTGCGCTGCGGCGGGAGCGGATGTCCGCGTCGCAAGATCGGGCCGCTCGTGGTGCGGGGGTCTAGCACGCCCGCGGTCAGCGGAGGCCGATATGTCCGTATCCGAGGCTTCGCCAGGCGCTTGCTCAAGCCGGGCGTCCGCCTTCAGGTCTTCGTCGCGCACGAGAATCGGATCGGCAAGTACACGAGCTTCAGAATTCGCCGCCGCCACGCGCCGCTGCGAGCGGACCGCTGCCTGCGAGCAGGTGGGGCATCGGTCATCGCATGTGGTGGCTGAGCCTGCGACACCACCACGGCCACCGGGTCGGTGGCGCCGACTCGGCGTCAAGACTTCCCGCGCCCATTGCATCTGCAGCCTCCCGCTCAACGCCAGCAAGGCAGCCGGAAGCCCGTTCCTGAGCGGGAGCGACGGGACTCGAACCCGCGACCTCCGGCGTGACAGGCCGGCGGTCGCTCGTCTGTCACGGGCTGTGGATGCTAACGCTGGGTCACGCGCTCACCCACCACGCGCCGTCGGAGGACATGGACCCTCGGTCGCCGAGCGGATCCCGGGTCGACCGGCGACTTGGTGATGGTGCGGACAGCGGGGGCGTCGAACCGCAAAGTTCATGCATGCAAGCTGACCTAGCGGCCGGCTCGCGTGCATGAACCTCTACTGAAAGCACGCTTCTAGCCCGAAGACTCGATCAACCGAGCCAGCGTGTTCCATGACTATTAGCCAGTGGTACCGATAGCATCGCAACATTGGACGCTGAACTGCACCGCCGACTCACCTTCAGATATCAGGAGTTACTTTCGCTCCATTGTCCCGCAGGAAGGCCCGCTGACGTCGGATGTCCAGTCCCCATTCTTCAAGGGCCACACGCCGCATCGTGGCCAAAGCTGACCGTTCGTCCTCGGTCAGGTTTGTGTCGGCGAGGGCCGCTTCAGGATCGGCGAGGAGGCGTTCGCGAAAGTCGATGTCTTCAGCAGCACGCTCCAAGACTGCTTGCACGTAAGGCTTGCGTTCCTCGGCGAGGGGCGCGAGGCGAAGCTCAATCTGACCAGCCACCGGTACCTCCAGTTGTCGTGAGCACCCGTAAGACTAGTCCGATCGCTCGGTACGCTCAAGACCATCGATCGGAGCCAAGTCGAACGCGGAACGACGAAGACATGGAAACGCCCACGCCAGAGGGCAGCCCCGCTCAATCGTCAAGAGCGAACCGCATTCCGGCAACGCGACAATCACGTTCAGATCAGCGCGTGCGTAACGCTTGCCGCCGATCTCGCGCAGAGTAGCTGCCCGAGGATACTCCAACCCAGCCATGACCTGAGCCCGGTGGGTTTGCATGAGGGTCGAATTCGGGAGGGGGCCCTGGTACAGATGGACGCTCGCCGGAAACCAGATTCGGACGCCGGTCTGCACCTTCGCGTACTGAGAAGTCGATATCCAGCTTGCGATAAGACCGGAGTCTCCTTCGGGCCATGGGTCACCCTCGATATCGCACCATGCGAAGCTCGCCGCTCCGTTGGTCCAAGATCGCTCCGATGCCCTGACCGTGCGTCGGCGAAGCGTAACGTTGCCTGGGCATCGAACCAAGAAACCGTACGTGCCAATGAGCCGTATTGGCGGACAGTCAGCTGGCTCCGCGTCATACCCGGCTTCTAGAATGCGCCAACGTCGAGTGTAATCTGGGATGCGGTAAGCCGATACATCGGCTTGCGTTACGTAAGGGAGCTGAAGTCGTTCCGGTGGCAGCGCGCCGGCTTGCTCGACTTCGTCGCCGGCAAACTCCCAGTACAACCTCACGTCGCTCTGGTGTCGTGGGAGTGTTTCATCTGGCTACGAAAGGGAGAGCGGCGGTAGTTAAACACAACCGCTCGCCTCTCTTGCTTAGAACGGTTCGGTGGAGCGCGATGAATCACAAGCGAATGTGCGCGACACAGCCTCCACTCGGGACAAGAGCGGGCACGAACGACAGGTTGTCGAGACCGCCGTCGTCGAGAAGCGCGCCATCGAAATCACGGGCGTCAGTACGACCATGCGGCAACAAGACCATTGGACTAGGTAGCGCGTACTCCAGAGCGCCGGAGCTCGGACCAACGTCATCGAGCGGCAGCCAGATGGCTAGTGCCATCTCGGAAAAATGCTCTCGGTAGAACCACGCATCCTGGTGAGGCGGGGTCGCCGCGTTGGACTCACCGCGCTTCGCGAAATACTCTACATGTAGCGGAACCACACTGTCCTGAAGAAGGGTTGTGGCTACGATCAGTAGGGCTGGATGTCGATGCAGATCGAATAGAAGATCGCTGTCGCGGTCGATCCGATTCATGACCATCGGAAGACCGTCGACGCCAAGGACCACGCCGTGGGTCCGAGCCTCACGCCGCATCGTGGTGAGCCGCGCTATCTCTGTCTCCAGCGCCGAGACGGCGGCGGGCGTCAGGAAACGTTCCCAGACGCAGAAGCCTTGAGCTTCGAACAGCCCGACTCTAGAACTAGCCGCGCCATCAGGGCGCACATCGTTGCAAAGAAAATGCTCGTGATCCATGCTCCGCAAGCCTATTGCGATGGCTTTGGTGACTCGCGAAAACGTGCAAGACGCGAACGGAGGATCGGTCCTAGACGAGAGGCACCGCCAGTCGCGTGCCATGTCTCGAGGCCTGGCACGAGCGCGCGCACAACCGCAAGGTCCGACTCATCCTTCAGACGGACGACCGCTGCATGCTCTAGGCCCAACCCATGGAGCACTCTCAATGCATCCTTCCAATGTCCGGGCCCGGGCGGCCAAGCCACTCCCGGGAACGGCATCGCGGCCCCTGGCGTTAGCTCGGATTCCCAAACAGTGAATTGGCACCTGGTCGGGGTGCGCTGGCTGGGAGGGGTTAGGCGAAGTCGAAGCGCAGCGGCCGGTCGTTCCACCATGGGACCTTGATTGGTGGGA
>Ga0136613_10001152_pt1 | contig 13362 bp, 12 predicted proteins | sample AntDrymUQ2722106_2_FD_106649 | JGI IMG/M metagenome (GOLD analysis project Ga0136613, IMG submission 106649) | Polar desert sand microbial communities from Dry Valleys, Antarctica - metaG UQ272 (21.06) | ecosystem: Environmental > Terrestrial > Soil > Desert | place: Antarctica: Dry Valley... | reverse complement strand
GAGCTCAAGATCAAAGACAAGCTCGGCTTGCTGGAGCCCGAAGAAACGGAGGAAGCAACCCCCATGCACCACGAGCCCAGGGCCTGAGGGCGGGGCTTAGGGATGGAGCTTCCGCTTCTCGAGGGAGAGGGCGCCGACGACGGCGCGGGGGCCAGCGCCTTCGAGTCGGCCATGAACAGGGCAGGAAAGCTTCTCGGAATACGCCCACGTACGGAGCGCGAGCTCAGGGACCGGTTGCTGGCCGCCGGGTTCGGGCGAACCGTGATCAACCAGGTGCTCGAGCGCCTGCGCGGCCTCGGGTTGGTCGACGACGGGGCCTTTGCCCGCCAATGGGTGGAAGAGCGCAGCCGCAGAAAGGGGCTCGGCCCGAGGGCCTTGACGGCCGAGCTCGCCCGCAAAGGGATCGGCCGGGAGGTGGCCGAGGGGGCGCTGGCCGCTGCCGGCGTCGAGGAGCACACCCATGCGCGCGTCGTCGCCGAGCGGCTGCTCGGAAAGGTCGGGGGACGCACCCTCGCCCACCAGGCGGCTCGTCTCGAGCAAATGCTGCTGCGCCGGGGATTCTCGGCGGAGGCGGCGGAGGCGGGCGTCACCGCCGTGCTGCCTCCGGAGGGGTGGGACTAGGGACCGGCGAGGGGGGCGTATCCTTTGAAGTCGAGACAGAGAATTCAAGAATCTCCCACCAGAGTACGAACGAGTCAGCGAGAGATATTGACGACGTCCTATCTGTACGGAACGAGCCCGCTTACCGCCGGGGCTGCCCTTGATCGGTCGGAGCGCCCCGAGACGTAAGGACCGATTGCACAACCGATAGACGTTTGACGCTCGCACTCGCCGTGCCGGGGCTGCCGGCTGAGAGGACCCGGCGCGCTTCTGGGGGGACGGAACGAAAGGAGCGAGCGATGGAGATCGTGATCGGTCTCGTCCTCGGGCTCCTCGCTGGAACCGGCATCGGGTATGTGGTTCGCAAGACCTCCGCAGAAAGAGGGGTTGCGTCGGCCGAGGCGAGGGCGTCTGCCCTCGTGGCGGACGCCCAGCGAGAGAGTGAGGCCTCGAAGCGTGAAGCGCTGGTCGAGGCCAAGGACGAGATCTACAGGATGCGCACCGAGGCTGAGTCCGAGACCAAGCAGCGTCGGGCCGAGACCGACAAGCGGGAGGTGCGACTCGACCAGCGGGAAGCCGGGCTTGACGCGCGCTCAGGGTCCCTCGACCGCAAGGAGGGCGCGGCCGAGCAGCGCGAGAAGGAGCTGACCGCCTCCGCCGCCGAGCTCGAGGAGCTGGCCAAGAAGGCGCACGTCGAGCTCGAGCGTGTCGCCGGGATGACGGCTGGGGACGCCAAGCAGGAGCTGGTGGAGCGCATCGAGGAGTCGGCCAAGCGGGAAGCGATGCTGATCGTGAGGGAGCTCGAGTCCAAGGCGCGAGAGGAGGCCGACAAGCGAGCCCGCAAGATCATCTCGATCGCGATGCAGCGCGTGGCGTCCGAGCTGACGACCGAGTCCACGGTCACCACCGTCACCCTGCCCACCGACGACATGAAGGGCCGCATCATCGGGCGGGAGGGGCGCAACATCCGCGCCTTCGAGTCCGCCACGGGCACCAACCTCATCATCGACGACACGCCCGAGGCCGTGGTGCTTTCGTGCTTCGATCCGATCCGGCGCGAGAGCGCCAGGCTGACGCTCGAGAAGCTCGTCGGCGACGGCCGCATTCAGCCCGCCCGCATCGAGGAGATGCACGAGAAGTCAAAGGCCGAGATCGAAAAGGAGATCCTCGAGGGCGGGGAGTGGGCGGTCCTCGAAACCGGGATCACGGATATGCACCCGGAGCTGGTGCGGGTGCTCGGCCGGCTGAAGTTCAGGACCTCATATGGGCAGAACGTCCTCAGGCATGTGGTGGAGGCGGCCCACATTGCAGGGATGATTGCGGCGGAGCTTGGTACCGACGTTCAGCTTGCAAAGCGGGGCACCCTGCTGCATGACATCGGCAAGGCGGTGACCCACGAGATCGAGGGCTCCCACGCCATCATCGGCGCCGAGATCGCTCGCCGCCTCAAGGAATCCCCCGCCGTGTGCCACGCCATCGAGGCCCATCACGGGGAGGTCGAGCAACGCACGGTCGAGGCGGTCATCACCCAGACCGCCGACGCCATTTCGGGAGCGCGCCCCGGCGCCCGCCGGGAGACGCTTGAGACCTACGTCAAGAGGCTCGAGCGTCTCGAGGAGATTGCCAGCGAGTTCGAAGGCGTCGCCAAGGTCTTCGCGATGCAGGCGGGGCGCGAGGTCCGAGTCATGGTCCAGCCGGACCACGTCGACGACTTGCAGGCAGAGATCATCGCCCGTGACATCGCCAAGAAGGTCGAGGAGGAGCTTCAATACCCCGGCCAGATCAGGATCACGGCAATCAGGGAGACGCGCTCCTCGTCATTTGCCAAGTAGCACGGGCCCCTTTGACCCTCGGTTCTGCCGTGCTAAGTTCTGCGCGTATTGGGGACGGAATCGAGTTCGAGGAGGAGACCGATGGCCGCGCCACAAGTCGGTTACGAATCACCCGCTGATGCTATGAAGGCGCCGCGCGAGGACATTGTCTACGTCGCCGGGCTCTACGAGGGCACCGGCGTCGAGGAGCCCGACTTCCTCGCCGTTGTCGATGTCAACCCGGACAGCCACACCTACTCACAAGTGGTGCACCGCACGCCGATGCCTAATGTCGGAGACGAGCTTCACCACTACGGGTGGCAGGTGTGCAGCTCCGCCTGCCACACCGCCAACCACGAGCGTAAGCATCTCGTTGTGCCGGGGTTGCGTTCCTCGCGCGTCCACATCGTCGATGTCGCAACCGACCCGAGGGCGCCCGCCGTCGTCAAGGTCATCGAGCCCGACGAGATCAAGTCGAAGACCGGGCTGTCCTCTCCGCACACGGTTCACTGCATGCCCGGCGACAACGTGGTTATGTCGATGCTCGGCAACGCCGACGGGGGGCGGGGTGCCGGCTTCGTTGTGCTCGACGCCGGCTCCTTCGAGATCAAGGGGCGCTGGGAGGCGAACGGCGCGCCGGAATGGAACTACGACTTCTGGTACCAGCCGAGAAAGAACACGCTCATATCGTCCGAGTGGGCGGCCCCCGAGGTGTTCATGCCAGGCTTCGACCTCAACGACGTGTCCGCCGGAAACTACGGGCACTCGATTCATTTCTGGGACCTCGCCGAAAGAAAGGTCACCCAGAGCATCGATCTCGGGGAGACCGGGATGATCCCGCTCGAGATCCGCTGGCTTCACGATCCCGAAGCGGAGCAAGGCTTCGTCGGTGCTGCGCTGTCGTCGACGCTGTGGCGCTTCCACAAGTCCAACGGTTCGTGGTCGGCCGACATCGTCGCCGAAGTCGAGCCGCGCGATCTCAAGAGCTTCCCCGTCCCTGTGCCCGGCCTCATCACCGACCTCGTCCTGTCGATGGACGACCGCTTCCTGTTCTTTTCGAACTGGCTGCACGGGGACCTGCGCGCCTACGACGTCTCCGATCCTGCGACGCCGCGCCAGGTGGGCTCGGTGCATCTCGGCGGACTCTTCGAGGAGGCGGTCCATCCAAACGGGACCGTGCTTGGCGGCGGGCCGCAGATGCTGCAACTCTCGATGGACGGCAAGCGTCTCTACGCGACGAATTCGCTCTTCTCCACCTGGGACAACCAGTTCTACCCGGATCTCAGGTCGTGGATGGTGCAGGTCGACGTCGCCGACGATGGGTCACTATCTGTGAACCCCGACTTCTTCGTCGACTTCTCCGCGCTTCCCGGGAGCCCGCGCGCCCACGAGATGCACTTCCCAGGAGGCGACGTAACCACAGAGATCTTCCAGTAGCGGAAAGCCGCTGCGCGTGCCCGGCTTGAGTAGGCGCGTCCCTACCATTTAGGTATGGGCTGCTCCCGCCATCGCGTCGATCACCCGGCCGAGAGTGCAGGCGGCGAAGCGAAGCTGCGGCTAGCAGTAGGCCTGGACTCCTGCGATGCATTCGAGGTTCTCGCCGATTACGTAGCCCGCGATGGTTGCGATCACGGCCACGCCGAGCAGCACCACCGCCAGGTGAGGCGCGCTCAGCTCGACCGTCACGGTCCCCGACCAGCGCCGCTCCTCTCTCTTGATGGACAACCTCAAGATGGAGAGCGCGCTCGTGGCGAGCGCAAGCAACGGCCCAAGCGCAATCGTAGCGTCGAGGAGAGCCTGGGGCCCGGCCGTGCGCGGCTCGATCACAAGCGACATGGCGTCGTGCAGCCAGGGCTGGCCGAGGTTGTACCTGAGAAGGTTTGCGAACAGAAAGACGACTGCGGGGGCCATCAAGACGGCTCCAACAGCCGGCGACCAACGCTTAAGGGTGCTCGACATGAAAAGCCCTCCTGTGGACTCGTGACAACGCCCGGCTATCAGCTCCGGCGAACCAAAGTCGGCAAGTGCCCGCTGCTCGGCCTCGTCTGTGGCGAGACCCCGCTTCTTGAAGGCCTCGGTCGCATCGCCGAGGTGTCCGGTTATCTCCGCCAGCAACCTGCGTCTCGCAGCGCGCGGAAGAAGGGGCTCGATCTGCCTCAGGTAGTCATCAATCCGGCTCACGTTGTCACCCCGGCAACCCGGCCGACGGCGGCGACGAACATCCGCCATTCATCCTTCTTGTGGGCCAGCTCGGCCCGGCCCTTGGGGGTGAGCTCGTAGACCCTTCTCCGTCGCCCTGCTTGCTGTTGCCACCTGCTGGTGAGCAAGCCGGCGCGCTCCAAGCGGTGCAGCGCCGGATAGACCGTGCCTTCGGGGAGGTCGAAGGTGTCGTCGCTGCGACGCCTCAGCTCGTCGATGATTCCGTAGCCGTGCAGGGCACCGCCCTGCAGAACCCCCATCACCAAGAGGTCGAGGTTGCCTCTGATCATCTCTCCGGCCATACCTAGACAGTCTAGGTATGAAGTGATCGGAAGTCAAATCAGACGGCGATGCTACGCTCGATCGTCGTGAGCACAAAGGAAAAGACGTACCTGGTACGGACCTTCGGATGCCAGATGAACGAGCACGACTCCGAGCGCATGGCCGGGATGCTCGAGGGCGAAGGCTTCGCAAAGGCGGGATCCGCCGAGGACGCGGACGTCGTCGTTTTCAATACTTGTTGCATCCGCGAGAACGCAGACACGCGGCTTTACGGGAACCTCGGGCACATGAAACGGATCAAGGACCTTCGCCCTGACATGCGCATCGTCGTCGGAGGCTGTCTCGCGCAGAAGGACCGCCACATCATCCAGCAAAAGGCGCCGTGGGTCGACGTCGTGCTCGGCACCCACAACCTCGCCAGTTTGCCACGCCTGCTCGCCGAGTCCTGCGAACGCCCCGCTTTCGAGATTCTCGAGCAGACTGAGGTCTTTCCTTCCGCCCTGCCCGCTCGCCGCTCGTCCCCGTGGCATGCATGGGTGTCGATTTCAATCGGCTGCAACAACTCGTGCACGTTTTGCATCGTGCCCGCAGTGCGGGGCCCGGAGGTGTCGCGCCGGGGCAGCGACATAAAGGCCGAGGTCGAAGCCCTCGTGGCCGACGGCGTCGTCGAGGTGACGCTGCTTGGACAGAACGTCAACTCCTACGGTCGCGATCTCGACGGCACCCCTCTGTTCGCCAAGCTCCTGCGTTCGCTCGACGACATTGCGGGCCTCGAGCGAATCCGCTTCACGAGCCCGCACCCCAAAGACTTTCGCGCCGACACGGTCGAAGCGATGGCGGAGTGTCGCTCGGTGTGCGAGCACATTCACCTGCCCTTGCAAGCAGGCTCCGATCGCGTGCTCAAGCTCATGAAGCGTGCCTACACGCGCCGGCGCTACCTCGACAAGGTGAAGATGGTGCGCGACGCGATCCCGGGGGTGGCGGTCACGACCGACATCATCGTCGGGTTCCCGGGCGAGACTGAAGGGGATTTTCAGGCGACGCTCGAGGTCGTTGACGCGGCGCGCTTCGACGCGGCCTACACGTTTCAGTACTCGGCGCGACCGATGACGGCGGCTGCAGACATGCCGGGTCATCTGCCCAAGGAGGTGGTGCAGGAGCGTTACGACCGCCTGGTCGAGCGGCAGGAGGCCATCTCGCTCGCGAGCAACGAAGCCATCGTAGGGTCGACCGAAGAGGTGCTCGTCGAGGGCCCGTCGAAGAAGAACGGCGCCAAGCTCACAGGGCGCACGCGCACCAACAGGCTCGTTCACTTCGACGGCAAAGGAACCGAAGAGGGCCGCCTGGCTTCGGTGGCCATCGCCACGGCGCACCCGCACTTTCTCGAAGGGCGCTCCGAGGGTATGGGCGAGGGACGCTCGGCCGCGCGCATGCCGCTGCCGCTTGCAGCCACGGCCTCGGGCTGCAGCGCCGCGGGTTAAGGGCAACGCACGGCTTTGGACGAGCCGGCAGGCGAAACGGGCAGGATCCGTGTCGCCGCGCTGGTCGGCCCCACCGCTGTGGGCAAGAGCGACGCCGCGCTCGCCCTCGCGCAGGAGCTCCATGCCGAGATCGTTTCCTGTGACTCGATGCAGGCCTATCGCGGAATGGACATCGGCACCGCCAAACCGACTCCAGCGCAGTGCGCCCTCGTTCCGCACCACATGATCGACGTCGTCGATCCGTCGCGCGCGCTCACCGCTGCCGGCTTCCAGGGTGTCGCTCGGAGGGCCATCGCCGGCATCGCGGCGCGCGGTCATCTTCCGCTGCTCGTCGGTGGCTCCGGGCTCTACTTCAGGGCCGTCGTCGACGAGCTGCGCTTTCCTCCGCGCGACGTCCGAGTGAAAACACGCCTGGAGTCGGAGGCGCTGAGGCTCGGCGCGGCTGCGCTGCACGAGCGATTGAGGGGCCTCGACCCCGAGGCGGCGGCGCGCATCGAGCCGGGCAACGGTCGGCGGACCGTCCGGGCCCTCGAGGTCATCGAGATCACGGGCCGGCCCTTCTCGGCAGGCTATTCGTGGCGTTATCACAGTCACTACGAGCTCGAGGTCTTCGGCCTCACGCGCCCACGCCCCGAGCTCTACGAGCGGATAGCGCTGCGGGTCGAAGCGATGCTTGGCGCCGGTCTCGTGGACGAGGCCAGAGGGCTGGCCGCCCGGGGCATGAGCAGGGCGGCGCGCCAGGCGCTCGGGTACAAGCAGATCCTCGAGGCGCCCAAGGGGGCCGGCCGCGCCGATCTCGGACCCGCCATCGTTCGGGCGACCAAGCGCTTTGCCCGTCGCCAGGAGTCCTGGTTCGGGGCGGACCCGCGCGTCCGGTGGCTCGACGGAAGCGATCAGGCGGCCATCGCAGGGCTCGGGGAGGCTCTCCGGGCCCCGGCGCGTCCCCGCTGAGGGCTATGCCGGCCGCAGGCTATACGGCGGCGCGCCCCCCCGAGGAGCCGCCGCCGACGATGACCCCTATGTAGCCCCGGCCTGAGAAGCCCAGCCGGCGGGCGGTAGCTCCCGTGAGGTCCCAGTTCGCCGCCCCGTAGGGGCCTCGGTCGATGACCCGCACGGCGACGGTGCGGCCGCCGTAGAGAATGGCAACCCTGGTGCCGCAGGGAAGGGTCTTGTGGGCGACGCCCGGCGTGCTCGTGTGCAGTGACTGGCCGCATGCCGTGCGGTTGCCGTAGAAGCCGGGCCCGTAATAGGTCGCGGGGCTCGGCCTGTAGACGGCGAGACGCCGCGCGCCTGCGGCGGAGGGGTTCAGGCGATCGCCCGAGAAGCGCGCCCGCAGCCTGATGCGTCCGGTGCGAGCGGGGCGGAGGTTGGTGCGAAAGTGCCTGTCCCCCACGGACGGACGGGCGAGTGTCTTCCACCTTCCCCCCGTCCGTAGTTGGATCGTCATCCTTCGCCCCGCTACCTTGGGCAGCAATTTGCCTGCGACCACCACTCGGTGACCCTCGAAGACGTTGCGAGGATGAAGGCGCACGACGAGCTTGGGTTTGACCACGCTTCGAGCCGACCGGCTTGCAACTCGGACTCGAGGTGATTCCTTGATGAAGATGAGCCTGTAGCGCGCCGTCTTGGTGGGGTGCCCGAGGCGGAAGCGTACGCGCGCATTCCGCCCCGCCCTCTGTGTGCCCAAGGCCCTCCAGGCACGGCCGGCGAGGCTGCGCTGGAGCCCGACCCGCTGGCCCCTGAGTCCTCCCCTGAGATGCCCTGCGACGATGACCCGGCCACGGAAGCGGGTAGCGCGAGTTGCCCGGTCGAGCACGGGGACCGGAGCCACGTAGATCCGGACCCGGTCGCTCGTGACGACCCCTCCCGAGGCTTCCTGGGTCACCGCGAGCCGGTAGGAGGCGGTTCGTCTGAGGCCGAGCAGCCGCCAGCGCACCCGGCCTTCGCCGTCGACCGACTTGGTGTCGATCGTTGCCCACGGTTGCGTCTGCACCCGGCGCTGAAGGCGGACCTCCCCTCCCATGGAGCCACCCCTGAGGCGGCCGTGGATCTCTCCTGCACGCCCGTAACGAACCGTCTCCGAGAAGCGGTCGATGACGGGCGTCGCCGGCTCCTGCGCGCCGGCGGGACCGCCAAGCAAGACCGGCATCCCCGCACCCAAGATCAGTAAAGCAGTCAATGTTGTCCCGGCGCCGCCACTGCGACGCCGTCGTCCGCGCTGCTGGCCCATGACCAGCCCCCTTACGCCTAAAGAAGGGGCGACGAGACATGCCTCCCCGAAGCGCCCCCCGGCCTCCGCCCCCACGGCGTCGGCCTGCGATCACGAGCGGGGGACCCTAGCTGGTTAGGGGAGGGAATGGAAGGGGCTTAAAGGGATTTATTGGGCCGGACGACGCCTCGGGCGTGGCCTTTTCGGGATCGGGAGCCAACGATGCCCCGCCGGATGTCTTGTTGCAGCGTCAGACCGTTTCAAGCCGGGCGCTCGCGGCGCTGAGCTGGTGCGGGTCCGGCCTAGGCAGCCACGGGTCTTAGAGAGGGGCCCGGGGCAAAGGGCGGACGAGGGTGGCGGTAGCTTAGGGCGATGAGGTTCGCCAAGTACCAGGGCATCGGGAACGACTTCGTGATGCTTGCCGACCCCGGCGATCGCATCACGCTCAACCCCGAGCTCGTGCGGGCGCTGACCGACCGGCGCTTCGGTGTCGGCGGCGACGGCGTCATCCGCGTGGCGCCGGGCACGGGACGGGGCGAGCTGGTCATGGACTACTACAACTCGGACGGCTCGGCCGGCGAGATGTGCGGAAACGGGATCCGCTGCCTTGCCCTGTTCGCCCTCGAGAACGGCCTCACGGCCTCCACGGAGCTCGCCGTCGAGACGATCGCCGGGCTGAAGGTCGTCGAGGTGCTCCCGGGGGGCCACGTCAGGGTGGACATGGGCCCCCCGGTTTTCTCGCCATCCCAAGTTCCGGTGCTCGTTGACGGCGCCGACGCCCTCCACACGAGCATCGACGTCGGAGGCACAACGGTCGAGGCGGCGTGCCTGTCGATGGGCAATCCCCACGCGGTGTTGTTTGTCGACGATCTCGAGGGAGCGCCGGTGACGACCCTCGGACCCGCGCTCGAGAACCACGACCTCTTTCCCAACAAGACCAATGTCGAGTTCGTGCGCGTGGAGTCGCCCGAGCTCATTCGGATGGCCGTGTGGGAGCGCGGGTCGGGCGCGACCCTCGCCTGCGGGACGGGCGCATGCGCTGCGGCCGTCGCCGCGCACCTGCTTCGCGATACCAAGGACCGGGTAAGGGTCGAGCTTCCAGGGGGCGAGCTCGAGATCGAATGGCCGGGATCGCTCGAAGGGCCGGGCGCCGTGATGATGACTGGGCCGGCCGAGAAGAGCTTTGAAGGAGAGCTGGATCTGGGGAGGTTCCTGTGAGGACGGCGGCCCGCATCGACAAGCTCCCGCCCTACCTCTTTGCCGAGATCGATCGCAAAGTGGCCAAGGCCAGGGCGCGCGGCGGCGACATCATCTCCTTCGGCGTGGGTGACCCCGACCTCCCGAGCCCACCGCACGTGGTGGAGGCGCTCGCCCGGGCGGCACGCGATCCGTCCACGCACAGATATCCCTCGTACACAGGCATGCCGGAGTTTCGCGCTGCGATCGCCGGCTGGTACGAGAGGCGCTTTGGCGTTGCCCTCGACGCCGGCGAGCAGGTGCAACCCCTGGTCGGCTCAAAAGAAGGCATCTTTCACCTTCCCGTCGCGTTCGTCGACCCCGGCGACGTCGCGCTCGTGCCCGACCCCGGCTACCCGGTCTACGAAACGGGCACGATCTTGGCCGGGGGTGAGGCCGTGGCAATGCCCCTGACCGCCGACAACGGGTTCATGCCCGACTTCGCGGCGATACCCGGCGCTGTGGTCGAGCGTGCTCGTGTGCTGTGGCTCAACTACCCATCGAACCCAACGGCGGCGACGGCCGGTCTCGAGCTCTTTCAAGAGGCTGTTGACTTCTGTCTAGCCAACGACCTCTTGCTGGCACACGACGCTGCCTACACCGAGATCACCTACGACGGCTACGTTGCCCCGAGCGTGCTGCAGGCGCACGGAGCGGACGAGTGCGCGATTGAGTTCCACTCCCTTTCAAAGACCTTCAACATGACGGGTTGGCGCATCGGATGGGTGTGCGGCGCACCCCAGGCCATCGAGGCCATTAAACGTCTCAAGACCAACATCGATTCTGGGATCTTCGATGCGGTCCAGGCGGCCGGGATCGCAGCCATCGAAGGCCCCCAGGACCACCTCCACGCCACGGTCGAGCGTTACCGGCGAAGGCGCGATCTGCTGTGCGAGGCGCTTGAGACTATGGGGGTCAAGGTGGAGCCTCCGAGGGGCTCGATCTACCTGTGGGTGCCGGTTCCCGACGGTCACAGCTCGGAGACGTTCACGTCGTTGCTGCTCGATGAGGCCGATCTCGTGGTTGCGCCTGGAACGGGCTACGGTCCCTCGGGCGAGGGCTTCGTGAGGTTCTCGGTGACGCTTGCCGACGACCGGCTTGAAGAGGGAGTCGAGCGTCTGAGAAAGGTGTTCGGCTGACCGGGGGTAGTTCGGGGGGCTACGCGACGCGGCCCGAGCGTGAGACCGCGGTCCTGGTTGGGGCGATCTTTGGACGCAGCTCCCTCGATGAGGCGGAGTGGTCCCTCGACGAGCTCGATGCGCTCGCCGACACTGCCGGCGCCGACGCCATCGAGCGCATCGTCCAGCGGCGCGACTCCCCGGACCCCGCCACCTATCTGGGCTCGGGCAAGGTCGACGAGGTCGTCGGCATGGCCGCTGCCCTCGACGCCGACATGCTGATCTTCGACGACGAGCTCAGCCCCGCACAGGGGCGAAACCTCGAAGAGCGCGCCGGCGTGAACCCGCTCGCCGAGCGCGGCCTCAAGATCATCGATCGCACCGGGCTCATCCTTGACATCTTCGCCCAGCACGCGCGCTCCGCCGAGGGCAAGCTCCAGGTCGAGCTTGCGCAACTCAACTACCGCCTCCCGAGACTCAGGGGTTGGGGCGAGGTGCTGTCCCGCCTCGGCGGTGGCATCGGAACTAGGGGGCCCGGCGAGAGCCAGCTCGAGGCCGAGCGCAGGGCCATCCTGCGCCGCATCCAGCGCGTCAAGAAAGATCTCGAGGCCCTCGAGCGGACGCGTGACGTGAAGCGCAAGCAGAGGACCAAGTCGGGCATCCCCGTGGTTGCGATCGTTGGGTACACCAACGCCGGCAAGTCGACGATATTGCGGCGGCTCACGGACGCCGGCGTGCTCATCGGGGACCGGTTGTTCTCGACGCTTGACCCCACCACGCGCCGCCTCGATCTCGGCCACGGCAGGGAGGTGCTCTTGACCGACACGGTCGGCTTCGTGAGAAAGCTCCCCACCGAGCTCGTCGAGGCCTTTCGCTCGACTCTCGAGGAAGTAAACGATGCGACGTTGCTGCTCCACGTTGTGGATTCGAGCAAGGACCCAGGGCGGCAGATTGAGGCGGTGGGCGCGGTCCTTAACGAGATCGGAGCCGCCGGCAAGCCGGCGCTGCTCGTGATGAACAAGATCGATCTCTTATCCGAGCCGGAGCTCGACAAGCTCAAGGGACGATTCCCCGAGGCCACATTTTGCTCTGCGCACGACGGCGCCGGGGTCGGCGACATCGTCGAGCGGATCGGGTCCGAGCTCGCCCGCCTATGGGTCGAGGTCGCAGTGGATGTTCCCTTTGACCACGGCGAGGTGGTGGCGCGCCTTCATGAAGAGGGCGAGGTCCTGCAGGAGACCTACACAAGCGCGGGGGCGCATCTCAGGGCGCGCGTCCAAGCCGACCTGCTGCCCGTGCTGACGCCCTATCTCGCTTCTGAGGCGCCGTGAGGGGGAGCGAGATAGGTTCGGTTCACGAAAGCGGTCGTCCGCTAGAGGCTGCGGAAAACCGCCACCACCTTTCCTAGGACCTCGGTGCCGGCCGGCGCCTCGAACGGCTCGAGACGCGGGTTGGCGGGTTCCAAGATCATTGAGGAGCCGCGATGCCTGAGCGTCTTGATGGTGGCCTCGGGCGCGTCTCCGTACTCGCTCGGCATCATTGCGGCCACGATCTCGCCGGAGTGGGCCGTGGGCTGCTGGCGCACCACGACGTAGTCGCCATCGAGAATGCCCGCCTCGATCATCGAGTCGCCGGCGACCTCGAGCATGAAGACGTTGCCGTCCCCGACGAGGTCGGCGGGCATCGGGTAGATGTCCTCAACGTTTTCCTGGGCGAGAACCGGCGTGCCAGCGGCGACCCGGCCGAGCAGCGGCACAGAACGTGCCGGCCGCCGGCCGGCGGCAAGCCCCGTATCGGGATCGAAGAGGACCTCTATGGCGCGCGGCTTGGTCGGGTCGATCCTCAGGTAGCCCTTGCGCTGCAGGGCCTGAAGGTGTGAGTGGGCGGTCGAGCTCGAAGCAAGGCCCATCGCGTCGCAGATCTCCCTGACCGAGGGCGGGTAGCCGCGCTCGCCGGTCGTCTCAGCGATGAACTGCAGGGTCTGGTGTTGCCGTTCGGTCAAGCCCTCGACCACGATTGCTCCTCTCGTTTGGGGGCCGCTTCGTTTGGGGGCCGTTCGCCTCAGCCTAAAGGCGGCAGCCTCCCAAATCAAGAACATACGTTCGATTTTCGCCTTGCATGCGAACAGAGGTTCGATATACGATACGAACGTACGTTCCCTACAAAAGGCCGTTTTTAGGAAGAAGGGTTCATGGGCGGAGGAAATGGGCGGAGGAAATGCGCTGGTCGTTCGGGGTCCGGGCTGAGGGTTGGGCGACTTCTCGCCGTTTGGGGACCAAGAAGTGTCGTACCCGCTCGCTAGCGTGAAGCTCAACGACGCCTAGAACGGGAGGTCAGGCAATGGCGGTGCGCAAGGAAGAGCTTTATGGGGCCGAGGGCGCAGCGGTCTACCGCCTGCCCACGGCCGCGCGGGCGGATCTCCGGCG
>Ga0136613_10001151_pt1 | contig 13367 bp, 21 predicted proteins | sample AntDrymUQ2722106_2_FD_106649 | JGI IMG/M metagenome (GOLD analysis project Ga0136613, IMG submission 106649) | Polar desert sand microbial communities from Dry Valleys, Antarctica - metaG UQ272 (21.06) | ecosystem: Environmental > Terrestrial > Soil > Desert | place: Antarctica: Dry Valley... | reverse complement strand
TCGCCGCGGGAGCGGTAGTAGCGGTGGATCCGCATCGTGAGATCCATGTCCTCGCCCATGTGGCCTGAGGTGAGACCGCCAACATTGACCACGGCTTCGCGAAGATAGATCCCGAAGGCTCCCGACACCAGGGGAAGGCCATTGAAGCTCGCCCAAGCCGGCCGGGCGGCGACGAAGGAACGCACATACTCGAGCAGCTGCCAGCGCTCGATGAACGATTCGGGAACGTTGGCTTCGACGATGTGCCCGAACTTGACGACGCAGCCGTTGAGCGGGCGAATATTTCCTCCCACCGCCACAGTCCGGTCGCGATCCTCGACGACGTGGCGCATCGCATTGACGAGGGCCTTGCCGTCGATCAACACGTCGGCGTCGGTCAACATCACATACGGAAAGCGGGCGACGTTGATTCCCGCGTTGAGGGCATCGGCGCGACCGCCATTCAGCTTGTCGACCACCGTGATCGACACCGGACGGGTGGAGTGATAGACCTGGCCGACTTGGGCGGTCGGGATGTTGGCTCGAAACGGGAGCGGCACCGGCACCAGGTTGAAAGTGTCGATCAGCTTCTGCAGCGTGCCATCATTCGATCCGTCGTTGACAACCACGATCTCGAACCGGGGATAGCTGATCATCGCAACCGAGCGGACCGACTCGACCACGCCCACCTCTTCGTTGTAGGCGGGTAGCACGATCGAGACTGGCGGGCTCACATCGCTCACCAGCATGTCGTCGATGCGGCCAAATCGTTCCAGCATCCGCTCCTTGTCAAGCGCAAAGGCAGAAATCAACGCGAGGGTCAGGAGGTAGAGCTGCATCAGGACGAAATAGCCGAGCACCCCAACCGAGGCGACCGCGATGATGCGGTGGATCATTGAGTTTCCACTGAAAGCCGCGGACTCACTCCTGCGGGCAAGAGCCGAAGCTCGGCCAACTGGTTGCGGGCGGCGTCGGCCGCGAAGTGGTCCTCAGACTCCAGAGCCTTGGTAAGCTCGACCACCCCGCCGGGGAGCTCGCCCAGAGTCTCGGCCGCGTTCTGTCGCACCCACCATTGCGAGTCTGACAGGAGACCGGACACGATCGGGGCCACTGAACCATCTGCGAGATAGGCGAGCGCACGAACGGATCGCGCTCGCACTTCCCACGACTCGTCCCGAAGGGCTCTCAGCAATGCAAACCGAGACGAATCCGAGCCAATCCGCCCTAGCGCCGAAGCAGCGGCAATCCGCCATTCCCTGCGATCGCTCTCGAGGAGCTCGAGCAATGTCATCTCCGCGTCGAGATCACCTATGAGTCCCAGAGTGCGGGCCGCCTCGGCCACCGCCTGTTCAGTTGAATTCGGGGACTGCCAGGCGAGATCGATCCACCGACAGATCGGATACACCGCTTCCCGACCAAACAGGGGAAGCGAATCGGCCAGCTTCGCCACCTCCCAAGCACGGACCCGCACACAGAGGTCGAGGATCAAGGGAACCGAGGCCACGTCGCCCAAACGGCCCAATCCATGTGCCGCGTGGAACCGGACGAATTCGTTCCGATCCGTAAGCAAGCTCCGCAGGTGTGGAATCTCTTGCTGCGAAGCGAGCTCGACATAGGAGCCGATCGCCCGCAAGCGGATGGCGTGCAGCCATGGCGGTTGAATACATCTCCGGAGGCTCGGTAGGACCTTCGATCGTTTGATCAACTCGTCGACGAATTCGCCATCTTCGCCGCTCAACAACCGCCTGTAGTCGATGATCGCCTGGTGGAAAAGGCGGTCGCGAGCCCATTGCCGCGGCATGTGACTGGGGAGGAGCTTGGTGGCAATCATCTCGCCCAAAGCGGCGATATAGATGGCGCTCCGCACTCCGCGGCCAACCAGGATGATGCGATGGGCGAGCTTCACCGCGACCAACGTCAGCGCCGCAATTAAGGTCGCCGTGGCCATTAGCAAGGTGATTACAGGGAGAAGCCCGTCCACCAAAGAAGAATCGGCGCTGAAAACGCGCCGATTAACTCCTATTTGAACCGCAGACGGCCGTTGATTCGTGCCGTCAATTCAGCCATATTGACCGGCTTGCGCACATAGTCGGCGGCGCCCATTTCGAACGAATGCACCACCGTGTCGACGTCGTCGATGGCGGTGAGGAGGAAAACCGGGAACTCGATCCCCTGTCTTTGCCAGGCAGCAATCACCTCGGTGCCAAGCATCCCCGGCATAAGTTGATCGAAGGACGGCAAGGTCAATCTCGCGGTTCAAGCCCGCTTCGAAGGCCGCTGGCCCGTCGCCGACATCGACGACCTCATGCCCGGCCGCTTGCAGATGCCGGACGAGCAACACGCGGACCGGAGCTGCATCGTCGGCAACCAAAATCCGAGCCATTTTTCATGAGAGTACGCAGCCGCGAGACCTTCAAGGGGTTTTTCGGGCGTAGCTGCCAGCGCTGGAACCAGATAGCCATCTCACGGCGTCCCAATAGTCATGAGAGTGGTTGCCAAGTTGATGGCGGTAGGGCTTATCTTGATCTCCTGTGGAGACCCGGTTTTGACCGATGCAACCGAGCCGTCGGAGCCGGCGAGCACCACCTCGGGGACCAGGCCGGCCTTTGAGACGATGCCGCCCCTCACGACACTCGGGGGTGTTCCCGGGGACCTGCCCGCAAGCCACTGGGAGGCAATCCTCGCCGACCTCTCCTCGCGCGAGGTCGCGACGAATGGCGTTGCGTTGATCGAAGCGCTCGAGGTCACCTGGAACGACGGCGCATTGGGTTGTCCCCAGCCCGGGGTTGCCTATACCCAGGCCCTCGTCGATGGGATGAAGGTGACCGTTGAGGCCGACGGTACGCGATACACGTATCACTTCGGCGCCAACGGTCCCCCGATCCTTTGTGTTAAAGGCCGCCCTGCCTAGGTGGTGGCGTCCCGCAACGCTCGGACGTCATCATGCGCAGCTTGCACGACCGCGAACTGGCGCTCGATCACGTTGCGCAGATCGATCGAGATGTCAGTCTCGTCTAGAGCCTTTTCGTACTCCGAAACGGCATGGTCTTCACCTTGCTCGGCAACGTCGAGCACACCTTCGGCATCGGACCCGGTCAGCGCATCTTTGATCGCCATCCATCCGCGATGGAGGGCGGCACCTGCCGAACCGGACTCGGTCAGGGAGTCGTCGTCAGACCCCGCCATATTTCTGAGCTCGGATGCGAACTCACCTCGCTGCTCCGAGTAATCGCGGAACTTCGCTACGAGATCCATGCGGTTTGACTCGGCGAGCTTGTCCGCGGCCTCGGCGAAACCTTTCTTCCCATCCTCGAGCACCTCAATGAGGTTCTTACGAACCTGTTCGTCAGTTGACATAGGCCCCTTCCTTTCTTGACCTGAGCGACAACGCTGTGTTGCGACGCTGGTCTGAGATCCCAGATACCCCGCTTCGGTGGCACCGAAACGGTCGATGTGCCACGAGGACAGCAGGGACCGGACGAACGCTCGTAATGTGGCGAGGTTCAAACTTGGAGGAAGCCTTGACGGATCCGCGAAACGATGACAAGAAGGACGGAAGCAATTGGGTTGGTGGCTCGGTTCTCGGCGTGGGGATCGGAGCGGGAGTTGGCGCCATCGTCGGAAACCTCGGCAACGGGATCTGGATCGGCGCCGTGATCGGAGTCGGGCTCGGCTTGCTGATGATGCAGCTTCGCCGCTAGTCGGGTGCTCGAGCAAGGCATCAGATCTCCATACCAAGGAACCTATGGATAGTGCCGACATCGCAGTGTTGATTCTCCGAGCCTGGATCGGAGGGGTGATGTTTGCCCACGGTTTCAACCATGGCCGCAATCTCAAAGGCACCGCTTCTTACTTCGAGTCGAAGGGCTTTAGCCGCTCGGATCTGCTCGCCCCAGCGTCGACCTACGGCGAGATCGCGATCGGGATCGGCCTCGTCCTTGGCCTTTTGACGCCCGTTGCCGCTGCCGGGCTGATCACGACCATGACCGTGGCGTACGGCTCGGTGCATCGCTTTGCCGGCTTCTTCGTTTTCAAACGGCCCGACGAGGGTTGGGAATACGTTGCGACATTGGCGGTGGCGGCGCTCGTCCTCGCGACGTTGGGTCCGGGGCGGATCTCGCTCGACGCGGTCATTGGTCTCGATCTTCGTAGCTGGACCGGCTTCCTGATCGCCCTGGCCGGAGTGGCGGCGGGGGTCGCCCAGTTGGCGCTCCTCTGGCGCAAGCCCTCGGCGCCTACCGTGGAATAGCGCAGGCGAAGGTCTCGTTTCCCCATAACCGAAGGAGGATTGTTTGACGGATTGGAATCAGAACACAATCGAGGAGTTCCGCGCCAACGAGGGCAAGGTGGGCGGTTACTTCGAGGGACGCCCCATCCTGCTGCTCCATCACAAGGGAGCCCAGTCGGGAGTCGAGCGTGTGAACCCGGTGATGTACGAGACGCTCGATAACGGTTTTGCGGTTTTCGCCTCGAAGGCCGGGGCGGACACCAACCCGGACTGGTATCACAACTTCAAGGCCAACCCCGAGACGACGGTTGAAGTCGGTAGTGAAACCATACCGGTCAAGGCCCGAATCGCAGATCCCCAGGAGCGCGAGCCGATTTGGAGCAGATGGAAGCAGGCCAATCCCAACTTCGCCGAGTACGAGACGAAGACTTCGCGAGAAATCCCGGTCGTCATCCTCGATCGCCGCTAGTTCGGGGCGCCGCCGTTGATCCCTCGAGTGCTCGGAAGGCGGGATTGAAGAATCCGAATCCGGTCACACCCAAGTAGAGGGGCCATTGCAATAAGGTCACCAATCACCCCGAAGAAAGATCAGAAGGACGGCGGCATCAAGCTGACGACTTAGCGCCCACGGTTTTCCCCCCTGATCGACCATCGTTACTAAGTCCACCACCCGACCATACCCCTTGCCTCAGTGGCTCTACAGAATCCGCGACCGTCCCTAATTCCGTAACTGAGGACTCAATCGGCGTCGAAGGCTGGGAGCGATCGCTTGTTCTCAACGCAGTCACCACGGCTCGTCAATCGGCGTGGAGCAGTTCCAGTACGGGCGCCATCGCTTCGAAGGCCTCAATCGTGCCCGGGCCCAGCATGATGTCGACTTGAGTGAAGCCCGCTTCGCGGAACGAGCGCAGGCCCTCCGCGATCTCTTCCGGCGGACCGGATATCACTGACTCCCGCCTTTCCGACGGCTGGAGCGGGTTCACCGATATCCCAGCAGCGCGACCGATGGTCCATGGGTCGCGGCCGAGCTCCTCGCAGATCGCGTTGAGCGTCGCCAGCCGTGGCGCCAGCTCGTCAACGTGGGCGCGCTCTTCCGCGTATCCGCTCCAGGTGTCCGCGTGGAGCGCGGCATGCCGTTGGCCCTTCGGCCCGTTACCACCGATGAGGAGCGGGATCGCATTCGGGCGCGGCCCCACTGGCAGCTGCGGCAGGTCACGGGCAGCGTAGAACTGGCCTTCAAAGTCAGCGTGCCCGGTGCGCATTAGTGGGATGATGACTTGGAGCGCCTCCTCGAACCGGGCGAAGATCCGGTCCTCCGGGAGACCGAAAGCCTTGGCTTGCCCCGGCCACTCGTGGCCGGCACCCAAACCGAACACGAAGCGCCCGCCGCTGATCTCGTCGAGGGTTTCGGCTGTTTTGGCGATGATGCCGGGGTGCGGTGTAGCGCGGACAGCACCCAAGTGCCGACCTTGACCCGGGAGGTCGTCGCCCCCACTGCGCCGGCCATGGAGACCATCCCACATGCCCGAGGCGCCGCGCCCTCAACTCGCCACAGGAGCTCGTCCGGCGTCCAGAGCGTGTCGAACCCCATCGTCTCAGCCAGCAAGGCCATCTCGCGGATATCGGTCCAGCGCGGCGTAACCCGCTCGGGTCCGAACTGAACGATGGGCAACACAACGCCAATCTCGAACGGGCGCAACGATCTCTCCTCCGGAACAGGAGTCACCATTCTTTAGGCAATTCTGGTCGCTATGAAACCACCGGAACCGAGGGTTCGCAATGCGACTAGGTTCGCCCGCGGTTGGCCCTGGCCGCGCATCGAGCGCCACTGGTCCCACGGCTCGGGCCGTGGGACCAGTCGGACAACCCCCCGGTTGCTCAGAACGATTAGTGCCCGGATGCGGCGGATGGTCACTTCAATTGCGAAACGCCACCGAGGGCGTTCGCGAAAAATCCAGTGACCTGTCGAGCTAGCCGGGCACAAGAATCCACATGGAGGTTGTTATCCGAAAGCGGCTGACTGGCTCGGAGAAAGAGGTGAGATTCGCCGAGGTCTACCGTCTCTATGGCAAGCACATTCGCGCCTACTGCACCCGCCGCACCGACCATTCGGACGTTGCCGACGCGGTCGCCGAAACCTTTCTGGTGGCGTGGAGGGACGCGGCAAGAGAGCTGTTTGCTCTGATGGCACCTTTGGCGACATAGCCTTGACCGACCTTCCAATAGTCCTCGACCATGACCGCGCGGTCGGGTGGGACTACACAAACCAGGGATGCGAGGAGAGCTCCAGTGGCACCGACGGCACCGTCGTCATCTGCCCCTATCTCTTCGAGAACGATTGGATGCGGGCCCTCGACCTCGAGCCGGTGCCGGGGAGTCACGAGATCCTGGTCACCCAGGGGCAAATCCAATTCGTGCGTGAGATCGACATCGTCAGCCCCCAAAGCAACGGAATCGGCGTGGCGTATCGTGCGTTCCGAACCTGGGTCAACGCGAACCATCCTGATGACACTGCAACGATGTTCGGCTCGGGCGATCAGATCCTTCGCAACCCGGGTTCGATCCCACTCTACGAGCAGTGCACCGACGAGTTCGTGGCGGCATCCACTTCGTCGACATCCCCATGATCCGGACCACACATGGGGACGGGACCAGCTTTGAGGTATTCGCGCTGATCGACTGGGTTGTGAGGTTTTCCTCGGCTGATCCATCGTGGCCAAGAAACCCGTCATACGTTCGGGCAATCGCTTGCCTTTATCGGATGTGAGTACCCGCGGGGGCCGGATTGCTGCCTGACAAGACGAGAGTTGATGGGTTTACTGATTTCGTTTTAGCGAACGAACGGAGGCTGCGCCACGCGCTTACCGCTGCCCTCGGGTACGACCTCGGCAAAGACGCCGCAGCAGAAGCGCTGGCTTACGGATGGGAGCATTGGGAGCGGGTGGGAGCGATGGAGAATCCGATCGGCTACCTGTTCGTTGTTGGACGCGCCCGCGGTCGGAGGATGGGTCGGTTGATTCGGGTTGCGTATCCGGCAGTACCCGAGGAGAAGACTCCCTGGTGTGAAGCCTTCCCGCTGCGCTCGCCGGCTTACCAGAGAAGCAGCGGATAGTGGTGCTACTTGTGTATGGCTATGACTGGCGTCTAAGCGAAGTCGCGGAAACTCTCGGCGTGTCCAAGAGCACAGTCCAAACCCACGCCGATCGGGCCATGCGCAACCCTGGCCGGGCGCGAACCGCGCTCAATAGCGCGGCAACCAATCGAGTGAATGCTCGGTTGGCACGCGTTCTTATCAGGTCGTGACGATCAGCTTGCCGTGTTTGCCCGGACTGAACGCCTCCAGAGCAGCGCCCATCTGATCCAGCGAGTGCACGTTCTGGATCGGGACACGCAGCTCACCGGACGTCGCCATGGCGCCAAGACGCTGCAGTTTCTCGACGGTCGCGACCGCGTTGATGTTGGTGGCGTGGACGTCGCGTCCGGCGAAATATTCCACATCGGCGACACCGAGAAGCGACGCCACCCGGCCGCCCGGGCTCACGACGACACAGATATCGGTGAGGGCATCGCCCTGGCTGGCCACATCGATCAATGTCGTGATCCCATCGGGGTAGAGACCACGGACGGCCTCGACGACATTTCCGCCGGTGTGGGCGACAACATGAGTGGCGCCTAGGTCACGGACGAAAACGTCGTCAGCGGGGGCGGCGGTAGCGATCAGGGTTGCCCCTTCACGAAGACGAACGGCTCGGCAGTTGACCCTGATGTTGTATCACAGAGATTCGACCGCCTCGTCGCTCGAGTACTACCGCTTCAACAAGCGGACGCAGTCGAACGTCTCGCTGCGAAGCTCCTTCCGCCAGGATGACCTCGTTACCGCTGACGCAGATGTAACCGGAGTCGCCCGTGATGGTTGCATGGGCACTTTGGAGCCTCGTCCGCGAGCGGAAGCGGGTAACAAGCGTCAATTTCGGAGCACCGACATTCGCTTAAGCGGAGCCCGGCCATACTGATTGTCATTGTCAAGTCTCGGTACCCGGGCGACATTTTGGCTTCGGCTCGTACACGACACTTCCCCGGGGGTTAGGAGGCAGCGTTGATCCGCTTGGCCTTGCCTCCAGGGTTGGCGAAGGCTCCGTTGGTTAACCCCATTAATCACCTCTTCGCTCCGGGGGCGAGAGTCGAACTCGCAACCTACGGATTAACAGATGGCTTGGAAGCGTCGGATGACCATGAAGAATCACCGGAGAGCCAGTCGTAAGAACGGTTTTCGATCGCGTTGATTCCGGTCAACTCGCGCCAGTGCTCGTCCTCTGACGGACAAAATACGGACAAGAGTTCTCGTATCCGAGGAGCGTTGGAGATAGCCGTTCTCCGCGATCTCAAGATGCGCGGAGGTCTTCTGACCCGTCGGTAACCTCAAACGCCGATGGCCACGACCGTGTACATCGACGGGTTCAACCTTTACTACGGCGCTCTGCGTGGCACGCCCTACAAGTGGCTCGATCTTGAATCGCTATGCCGCCGGCTGCTTCCCAAGGACGAGATCACCAGGATCCGCTATTTCACGGCCCGGATAACCGCCCGTCCTCAGGATCCCCAACAAGCCCAGCGGCAGGAAACCTATTTCAGGGCATTGCGCACTCTCCCACTGGTATCGATCCACTACGGCCACTTCCTAACCAGAGCTGTGCGCATGCCGCTCACCGAGCCGGGTCGTTACGGTCAAAGGACGGCTGAGGTTCTCAGGACCGATGAGAAGGGCTCCGATGTCAACCTGGCATCACATCTTCTTCTCGATGGTTTCCAGGGCGCCTGCAATACGGCCGTTGTTGTCACCAACGACTCTGACCTCCGTGTGCCGATTCGGATCGCCGAGCAAGAGCTCGGCCTCACGGTCGGAGTCATCAATCCGCACCTCCCGGAGTTCAGGTCCCGCGCGCTTCGGGGGACCTTTTTCAAGCAGCTCCGCACCTCTGCTTTGGCGAGCAGCCAGCTGCCAGAGGTACTCGTCGATACACACGGGGAGATTCGAAAGCCCACAGGGTGGTAACAAACGCAGAGACCCGCCCCAAAGGGCGGGTCTCGCACCCAACCACCAAAGCAGCTGGGGGGATATGCCGACATCATACCCAACTCGGACGGAGAGTCCACCTTCTCGGGTCCGGTCATCAAAAACGCTGACCTAGCCAACCACGACGAGCGAGGTTCTCCTACACGACAACAAGCGAGTCGGCTGACAAGGAGATGAATGACGTCAGTCTTCACTCAACCTGTAAGGACCCAAACCAGGACCCTGCAATGGTGGTGACTATTGCCACACCAGCCACGGCGGTTACGAGGATCGAGCGATACTCGGCCAAGAAGTTGGGGATCACCTCGGACTCGCTCCTGGCCAAGCGAAATGCTTCACGCAATCGGCGACGACTGTTGATTTTGGTAAACGAGCTCGTCAGAAAAGACCAACGCCGAAATGGTCGAAGCCCCGCCCGCTTTGCGACCCGCCTGGCCCGCGCGTGATTGACGGTTACGCCAATACCAAAGGCGCCCCAGGAAATTAACGAAGGAACCAAGGAGAAATCCGTCGCGAACAAGGTGCCAATGCCGCTAAGCCAGCCGATTGCCATCAGTCCGCAGCTGAGAAGCTGCGCCACCGCCTCTGCTCCGTCCTTCACGCCAAACGGATCATCAACCACCGCGAAACCCTATGTGCGGCGGGGCGTCGAGACCTGGGCCAAGGCTACGCGAGAACTACTCGCCGCATCAAAGAGCGAGCAGGATCCGCAGTCGATGACCGCCTCCATTGATCAGGCCTACACGTCGGCCGTCGCCGCGCTCGACGAGCAACGGTCTTTCATGAAGCGACTCATCAGCGCCACCCAATCAAACTGACGCTGGTCGCGACCATCGCGTGACCGAGCGTCGCCCCTGGCAGGCTCAGCGAGCCGCGTTGGGCGCGATTATTCGTGCCCAACGCGAGTTCGCGGACCTGTCGTTACGACAGCTGGCCGAATCGGCCGACGTTTCCAACGCCTATCTCAGCCAGGTCGAGCGGGGAATTCACGAACCGTCGGTACGGGTGCTGCAAAGCATCGCCGAGGCGTTGGGACTGTCGATGCAGGCCTTCCTCCGTCAAGCCGGAATCATCGAAGGAGAAGACGCCCCGGCCGGAGTGGAGACAGCGATTAGCGTTGACCCTGACCTCAGCGACTCCCAGAAGAAAGCCCTCATTGCGGTCTATCGAACCTACCTGGTAGAGGCGCGGAACGCCTGAGCTGGAAGGCGAACCAATCGGGACCAAGGGAGATAGAGCGTTGCTCAACTCGGATCGCTTCGCCGAAATCACGGCCATGGCTACAAGAAGGCCGTCCAGGAGTTTTCTCGCCTAGGTCCTGCAAGAGGGCCAGGGAGCGCGCATCACGGAATCCATCTCCGCCGACACCGTACCTTTCCACTCCAATTGGCCCAGGGCGCCCAGCTGTATCCAGATGAGTCAAGAAGTTTTCTGGAGGGTCTCCCCTCCCTCAGGTCGGGAGCCGGCCGCTGACTCGTCCTTGTGGAGACATTGACGATCTCTCGGGCGGATCGCCCCAGTCGCTGGCCAGTGCCCGTCGGAGTTGGTCGACCGGCCGGTCGCCGATTCGGGTCCGTAGCTCGGTCTCGACCTGGCTGAAGGTCTCTAGCGCCAGACGGACACTCTTTCGGCCCCGAGCGGTAGGACGTACGAGCCTTGACCGGCGACTGTCCGGGTCGGGCACAACCTCAACTAAGCCTTGTCGTTCGAGTCCTTGTACAAGTTCGTTGATCGCCTGCCGGCTCACACCCAGTCGGCGCGCCAAGTGAGCTTGACGGATGCCATCGAAGGGGAGATCGGCGAACAGAAGCGACTGGGCGGAGGTGACCTTTAGCCCCATCCGGTCGTTCAGCGCCATGAGGAGCGCCTGGTCGAACCACCGGAACCGGTCCAGGAGCAGACGGGCCAGGTTCATTGATTTGGACATATCAACAGCCTAGGGGGAATACCGTCAGGTAGCTTGACGTTATTAAAACGTCAGGTATCCTGACGCTTCCGAGGAGAGAAGAGGAGTAGTCATGGCCACCACGGTCACCGACACCGCACGGATCACGATCGACGCGCCCTTCGAGCAGGTCACGTCCGACCTCGCCGACCCGATCACCCACCCGGAGTGGGCCACCGAGTTCTTCTCGGGACAGGCGCGGACGACAAGCGAACAGGAAGTGTTGGCAAATGTGCCCCGGATGGGAGGCGAGGTGCATATGAAAGTCGACGGCGACCCCACCACCGGGCGAATCGACATCTACCTGGCACCCCTTGGGGTGCCCTTCGGTCCGCCCCTGCCAGTCAGGGTGCTCCCCAACGGCGACGGGGTCGACGTGCTGTTCACCTTGGCCCGAGCACCCGGTCTCACCGATACCGAGTGGGAGGCGGGTCTGGCCTCGATGCAGCGAGAGCTCGAAAACCTAAAGCGGCGTCACGAGCAATAAGTAGGTCTCGCGTCACGCCGACGCAAACGCGTTAACGCCCGTCAGTTCGGCCGACACGGTCCAGAGGCGGGCAGCAGTGCCGGGGTCGATCGCGTGCGCGTCGACGCCCTCGGTGCGCGCGGTCGGCGACCCGACCACCGTCGGCTCCGCCACGTCGCAGTTCTCGCAGTACACCCCACCCTTACCCGTCAGCGCCGTTGTGGTGGCTGCCCAGGTCGAGGTCGATGCGCCCTGCTGGAGCGTCTTGAAGCGCTGGTTGAGGTTCCCCTCCTCATCCATCCACCCCATGGCGATCATCTCCTCTCGTGCGAGGTGGCGCTGAAGCGGAGTGAAGATGCCGCCAGGGTGAACGGCGAAAGCGCGTACCCCGGCGTCCTGGCCCAGCGAGTCGAGGTGCACCGCGAACAGGCTGTTGGCCGTCTTGGCCTGTCCGTAAGCCTGCCACTTGTCGTAACCGTCCTCGAACTGCAGGTCGTCAAAACGGATCGGTGAGAGCTTGTGAGCGGTGGAAGACAACACCACGACACGCCCGCCGCCGCCGGCGACCAAGCTCGGCCAGAGGGAGGTTCGACAGCGCGAAGTGGCCGAGGTGGTTAATAGCAAACTGCGCCTCCCAGCCGGGCCCGACGCGGGTTTCAGGGCAGGCCATGATCGCTGCATTGTTGATGAGGATGTCCACCCTGCGCCCGGTATCGAGGAACCGCCGGGCGAAAGCGTGGATGCTGTCGAGGTTTCCGAGATCAAGATCATCGACCTCTACGCGGTCGAGCCCGTGAAGGGCCTCCTTGGCATGAGTGCGGCGTCGCGCCGGCACCACCACCCGCGCCCCGGCGCTCGCAAGAACGCGTACCGTTTCGAAGCCAAGCCCCGAGTAACCGCCGGTCACGATCGCGAGCTTGCCTGAGAGATCGATGCCTTCTAGGACGTCGCTAGTCGTGCTGCGCGGGCCGAAACCCGAGTCGATGGGCTGCTGGGGAGTGGTCACGACGCCGCGCTGACACTCCTGGCGCCGTTCACGAGAGCGGGTAGGGCGACTGCACCCACCAGGGAACGTTGGATGTCTCTATCCGCACCACCCATTTCACCCACCAGAAGCCGCGCCGGTCCGGTGCCACCAGCCGGGCGGAAGCGACGGGCGTAGCCGGTGACCGACCAAACCGCGATGCTGCGCCCCTCCCCCGGGTTGATCAGCTGATCGAGACGGACCCCGCTCCAGAGCTGGCGTGACTGCTGTCGGAGAGAAGCCGCTCTCGGCCGGCCACGGTTTCCCCCCGTTCACCGATCTCGGCCGCTTGTGGCTCGCGGCTAAACCAGCCGCTCGTGCAGTCGAGTTCGGCGGTGATCGTCTCGTTCTCCATCGCGGTCAGCTCCGACAAAGTCAGGGACCGTCGACCCGAGGAGTCATCGATGTCGACTTGCCACGAGGAGGCGTCGAGGCTCGGAGTGCGATCGTCGAGCCAGGACGTCAACGGGACTCCTTCCGGAACGAACGAGGAACGCTCGTGGGATCCGCTGAAGCGGCGCTTAGCGCCCGGCAGTTGGGCGAGCGCGATCGCGCGATCGCCGCTCCACCAGAGCAACGCTGCCGCCGAGGCCAGACCGCCCAACCGGATGAGGTTGCGCCGTGACACATCGACTGCTCGTGGCGTCATCT